>Ga0213876_10001972_pt1 | contig 12283 bp, 10 predicted proteins | sample BarmaccomBMRX_R9_FD_160113 | JGI IMG/M metagenome (GOLD analysis project Ga0213876, IMG submission 160113) | Root-associated microbial communities from Barbacenia macrantha in rupestrian grasslands, the National Park of Serra do Cipo, Brazil - RX_R9 | ecosystem: Host-associated > Plants > Roots...
CGATTTAGCCTCCGTTGAAATCACAAAAGATGGGACAACCGTCGTATTAACCAGGAACGAAAAAGGGCAATGGGTCGTCCAAGGGCAGACCGGTTCTCAGAACGATCTCGCTATTCAGACTTTTCTCAATACTCTGAGCGGCTTGCAGTCCGCGTCGTGGGTCTCGGAGACAGGCTTGGCCCCCGAGTCTGCGGTAGAAAAAATTGTCATTCATAGGAAGAGCGACCAAAAACAGATCGTTCTCCAGATCGGCGAGAAAGCCGCCGAAGGGGACGAATACGCCAGCATTTCTACACTGCCGGGTACTTTTTTAATTCGCGCGTTAGACGTCCAGAACTTGATGGATGCGCTAGTGCGGTAGGGACCTCATTCTCGTTCTCGTCCTCTATTTCGGCGGAGCATCGTTATGTGGAGTCAACTTATCTATAACCGCTTCGCGGTAAATTTCGCTGGCTCCGTCCCTTATCCTCTTTCTGCCAAATACGCAGTAACAATCCCGCCGGAAAGCGGCTTGGCAATTGCACCCACAAATCCCGCTTCCTCCATCAAGGCAGTCATCGCCGCGCCTCTAGGAAAGCTTTCGATGCTATCCCCAAGATACTGATAGGCTGTGGGCTCACCGGTCAGCCAGCCGGCCAGTCGAGGCAGGACGAAATGTAAGTAGAATCGATACGCCGGCAGCAGAGGCCCGGACGGTAGCGAGAAGTCTAATATAACGACGTGTCCACCCGATCGGGTCGTACGAGCCATTTCGGCGAGAGCGCGTTCCAGGAACGCCATATTTCTCAGACCAAAGGCGACGGTAATAACATCGAACGAAGCATCCGCAAAAGGCAGAGCCAATCCGTCCGCGACGACTAAGTGCTCGATATTTCGCTTCCCCGCTACTTTGAGCATGGGGATACAAAAATCTGCTCCAACCACAAAGGAGGCGGTATTTGTTCTCGCCAATTCCTCAGCCAGAACGCCGCTCCCGGTTGCTAAGTCGAGGATCCGGGAAGGCTTCCATGCAGCCACCCGCTGACAGACGAATTTCCGCCAGCTTCGATCGAGACCAAGACTAAGGACCTGATTGGTGAGATCGTATCGCGGCGCCACACCGGCAAACATCTCCCGAATCGACTTCGAGTTGGCCGCAGAAAAAGGCGATGGCATCCTAGTTTTTAATGCTCACGAGAGGACTCGAACCTCCACGGGTTGCCCCATACGGTCCTGAGCCGTACGCGTCTGCCAATTCCGCCACGTGAGCGAGGATGCGAAAAGTAGCTAACAAATCGCAGATGGCAACTCAGAAAGGAGCCGCGGGTTAGAATCAAGGACGCACCGAGTCGGCCGAGCGCACAACTGGAGGGCAGCCGCTTTGGAACGCGCCTAAGGATCTCGTGATCTTCTTTCCAGCGCGAGGACGGCCAAATACGGTGTTAAACAGGCGGCTCCCGGAAACGACCGCACGCGATGTTTTGTCCATCGTCCCGTTCGGAGATTGCTCATCCGCGCGACCTGCCAACGAGCCTAACACGCGTTGAAACGTTCCCGGGAGCCGCCTGTTTAAGGAGATCTGCGGTCATGCGCACGCGCCGAGACGAATATCGCCGGGTCTCTTGGGTACGATCCAAAGCGGCTCCCCAGGCTCTTGCCACCGCCACCATCCGCCCCCTACCGGACCTAGCTGAGCCGCATCGGCATCAATACATACAGGAAAGCGCCGTGGATCTTAATGACTCCTGGACTCATTTCGTCGATAAGGTCCAAAAACACCTCGTCGTTCGGAAGACTCCGAAGCGGCGCCATTAGAAATTCGGGGTTAAAGGCGATCGAGAAATCCTTGCCCTTGTACATAACCGGCAACGACTCTTTAGCCTCGCCGACGTCTGGGGTCACCGCCACGATATCCATGTTGCCTTTGCCGAATATCAGTTTCACCGAGTTCGACTTTTCGCTGGCCAGCAACGAGACCCGCCGGACCGCATTTAAAAACACTTCTCTCTCCAGCGTGATTCTTTCTTTCGCTTCCGCCGGGATTACTTGCCGATAATTCGGATAGTTGCCTTCTATTAGCTTTGAAACCAGGAGTGCGTCGTTCAACTCGAAAGCGATCTGGTTCTCGCCGATGCTTACCTTGACATCGCCTTCGTCTTTGACTAGCCGCTGCAGTTCTAAGACTGCCTTAGTAGGAACAATGACATCGATTTCTTGGCTGCGAGGAAACTCCAATTCGAGATCAACCAGCGCCAGTCTCCGTCCATCGGTCGCCACGGCAGTGAGCTTGTTTTCCTTGAAGGAAAAGAGGATGCCGTTCAGGACGTAGCGGGTCTCGTCAGTGGAGATTGCATAGGACGTCTTGCGGAGCGCATCCTTCAGATCTTTCTGCGCGATCCCAAATTCCTTAGCGTTTTCGAACCGAGCCAGTGGCGGGAATTCCTCTTCGGGTAATCCCAGGATCTTGAAATAGCTGGACCCGCTGCGAATGGAGGCGAGATTCTTAGTATCTACTTCCGCATAAATCTCTGCAGCCGGTAACTCCCGAACAATCGAGAATAAGCGTCGCGCCGGCAGAGTCGTGGCTCCAGTCCGTTCCACATTGGCTTCCACTCGGCCACGGACGCCCACATCCAGGTCAGTAGTTGTTAATCGTAACTCGCCTTCGGCGGCCTGAAGCAGCACGTTGGACAAGATTGGCAGAGTAGTCCGCGTACTGACCACATTCTGAACGGTGGAGAGACCCTCGAGTAGCTTGTCCTTACTGACGCTAAATTTCATGGTTGAGCTTTATCAAATCACGCGCGAAGTGGCTCCGCAAGTTGTTGGCGATAAGCGTGAGGACGCAAAGAACCAAGAATCTACATGCGGAATCCACTCCGCTGATTAAAGAAAATTTACAAGAAGGTCAATCTTTCACAGCGAGGGAAGAAGCGAAAGGGCGAAGCGGCGAGCGGGCGAGAATAAGCGGGCCTCGGCTCATGAAAGGCGCGAAACCCCGACAAAGCTTAGCATAGGCTGAGTCTTTGAAGCCTAGGTATGGGTGAGAAAAGGCGACAAAGCTTCGCGCCTCGTCGTCTACTTCCACTCGACTGCCGCAGAAACGGGTAGATCTCGATGCGCTCAAACACACGCTGGATTGGCAAACGATGTTTGTAGACAGCAAACGTTTGCCGTGGCTCAAAACCGCCGCAGTCAGCCAACAAACCTAATCGAGGTCAGAGGCGCGCCGAATTTTTCGCCCTAACGTCGCCCCTTCGCCGTTTCGCCCTCTCGGCCATTCACCCCGGGCTATCGCTCCAGCTGGCTGGTTAGCAGAAAGACCAACTGACGAACCTGGTCCTCGCGCCCCATTCTGTCTTGTACTGTCTTACAAGCATGAAGCACAGTTCCGTGATCCCGGCCGCCAAAGGCATCGCCAATCTCGTTCAACGAAGATTTCGTATGCCGTCGGGCCAGATACATCGCGACTTGCCTGGGAAAAGCAATGTTTGCTGGACGCCGTTTACTGGTCATATCCGCCAGCCGGACGTCGAAATGCTCTGCCACCTTTCGCTGAATTTGATCGATGGTGATCATTTTCTTAGCCTCTTCTTGCAGGATATCCCGCAGAAGCTGCTCCACGACTTCTCTGGTCACCTCGCGTCCACTCAACGAGGCGAAGGATGCCACCCGCATGAGAGCGCCTTCCAGACGACGAACGTTAGTCCGAACTCGTTGGGCCAGAAACTCAAACACATCCGGCGCCAGCTGGACTTGGAGCGATTGCGCCTTCTTACGCAGGATCGCCAATCGAGTCTCGATATCCGGCGGCTGCAGCTCCGCGGTCAACCCCCATTCAAATCGAGACACTAACCGCTGCTCGAGATTAGTGATTTCACTCGCTGGCCGATCACTGGAGAGAACAATCTGCTTTCTGCCGTCGAACAAAGTATTGAACGTATGGAAGAACTCTTCTTGGGAACGTTCCTTGCCGGCCAGGAAGTGGATATCGTCAATTAACAGCACATCCGCTTGCCGATATCGTTTCCGGAACTTGACCAACGTATTATGTTGAATTGCGTCGATAAACTCGTTGGTGAACTTCTCGCTCGATAGATACATCACCTTGAAGTTCTTCTTCCGGTCCGCCACCTGCTGACCAATCGCCTGCATCAGGTGCGTCTTCCCGAGACCTACTCCCCCATATATAAATAAGGGATTGTACGTCTTGGAGGGAGACTGGGCCACCGCCAGGGCCGCTGCATGCGCAAACTGATTGTTTGACCCAACCACGAATGTGTCAAACGTGTTACGCGGGTTCATCCCGTGGACGGTCGCCGGTTCCGGATCCTTATCTGCCGCCTTGGCGACCTTCGCCTCGGGCTCGGTACGGTGCTCAGGCGCTGATATGGGGCCGGCCGGTTGCTGAGCCACGCAAAACTTGATCTCGCGCTCCCCACCGAGCACCTGCATCGTCGCAGCCTGCAGCAACTGCAGGTAGTTACTCTCGATCCAAAGCTGATAGATGGTGTTCGGGACCTGGAAGATCAGCTGTTTGTCGTCCGCATGCGCGAGTTCGATCGCCGCAAACCATCTTTGAAATGCGTCCGAGCTAACATGAGGGCGAATCCCTGCTGCGACGTCTTCCCAGGTTTGTCGAAAGCTCTGTTCTATCGGCATTTTATCCACATTTGTATCGCCCATTCCCGTCCTACCGTTGATGACATTTCCTTCCGTGAAATGACCAGTAAATCTTAAATTTAGAGAAGTCGGATGATTCAACACTTGAACTTGAGACCCGCTAACTCCCTGTGGTCTAGAGGGTTACCGTTACCGACGCCCAGCGGCTGATCCTGCACGCCGGTGTTCGTCGCCGTTACATCCAACCCGTTGTCTCCCTCCTTCCCCCTGGGGTTGACCATTGCTCAACATTCTTATTCACAAGTTATTCACCGCTGCATTTCCGCCATCTACCCGTCGAGCGATGGATAGACTACTTACCACCTGAATCAGCGGCAAGAAAAAATTCGGTCCTACCATGCAATATATTTTCTCCTGCCCTCAACTCCCGCTTGACGGACCTGAATTGCCCTCTTTCTACCCGATTTTTGCCTCCTCCATACGCTGTAACTGCTCTTTCGCCCTCTCTAACTGCCTTTCCGGCGTCCGGAAAACACAACTAACCACAAAACACACCAGGCAACCGATGAAAACCCACCAGGAGAAGGCCACATTGGGGAAGCCCGCCGGCAGCCAACCACCAAGATTCACTCCGGTTAGCTCCCATTTACCATGGTGGATGAGTTCACCAACATCTAACCAGGGCAGTTCTACCCGTCCTACTATCAAAACTGTCACGATCGAAACCAGCATAGCGACGATGTTAGTAAGATCCCTACCTCGGGTCTTGGTTAACATCCCTACCAGAAAGACACCTAAGAGCGCGCCATAGGTGTAGCCGACGATCCCCAAAGCGATGGGGAGAATCGTCAATTTGGAATCATGCAGCACGTTGTTCGCCGTCACCGTCGCGACCAAAATCATGAGTACGCCAAAAACCAGAGTGGCCAGCCGAGCCGCCCAGATAGCGGATTCAGGGGCTTTGTTGCGGGCGAAATAGGGCAAGTAAAAATCTTTGGTGAAGCTGGTGGCCAGCGCATTTAATGCCGCTGAGGTCGAACCCATCATCGTAGCAAAGACACCGGCCACGATAATGCCCCTGATCCCGATGGGCATCTGAGTCACAATATAGTGTGCGAAAACTTCATTCTCGGTCGCCGGCACCGCTAAGTTCGAATTAACATGATAATAAACCCATAACAAAATCCCGACCAACAGGAAGCTGATGGCAATAGGAATGTCAGCCAGACCACTAAGAATTAGCGAAATCCGGGACCGCTTAAAATCTCGGGCAGTTAACATTCGTTGTACCATATCCTGATCGGCTCCATGAGTTGACATGGTAGAAAAAGTAGAGGCAACTAGCGCTGCTGCTAAAGTATACGGCTCTTCCAGGATCGACTTCAAACCGGCCCAAAAACTATCAGGATGACTAAGGCCGGTTTGGAAGAAAGGAGGGATCCCTCCTAACTGTTCTTTCACCGTATTTAGTCCTCCCGGGATCTGAGCTAGAATGAGGCCTATTGCTAACAGAACCGAACTAACCATCAAGGTGGCTTGAATCATGTCGGTCCAGACGACCGCTTTAATTCCCCCAATCGCCGTGTAGATGGTAGTTAACACGGTCACGAACACGATTCCCCAGAAGTAGATCCAAATATCGATAGGCGTCCCCGGGAAAAGGTATTCCCAGACCACTTTGATGATCGCTCCCCCCAGATAAAGCCGGACCCCGATTCCCAGGATACGGGTCACCAGAAAGATCCCGCTAGCCAGGTTTCTGGTTAAGGGACCAAATCGCACCTCGAGAAACTCGTAAATACTTTGGACGCCGTAGCGGTAATAGGGGCGGATAAAGGTGAAAGCGATGATGATACGGGCCAGGACCGTGCCGATCGCCAATTGGCCGTAGATGAAGCTCCGGGTTTTGAAACCCTCGGCAGGGGTGCCCAGAAATGTGACCGCGCTCGTCTCGGCGGCGATGATTGACGCCAAAACTGCCCACCAGGGGATCGAGCGGCCGCCCAGCGCAAAATCGGTCAGCGTCCGGTTTCTCCGGCCCGCCCACAGCCCGATCCCGACGATCCCGAAAAAGTAAAGACAAAGGACGATGACATCGACAGTTAAAGCGAAGGGGCTATGCCCAAAATCGGCCATAGGTGTCGACTATTGCAGAGGGCCATCAAGCCCGCAATGAGGGTCCTCGGAGGGCCGCCGCTTTTACGCCTCGCCGTCCCTAAGCATATCCGGAGCGACCGCCGTTCATAGGCCGAAAGACCCTGGAGGGCAGCCGCTTTTAAGTGTTCCAGTCCCAAAAACATGCCCGGAGCGACTATTGTTCTACGCCGAACGGACGAACTAGCAGGCGGCTCCCGATAGCGGCCACGGCGCGGATTTACGGACAAATCGATGCACGTGTTTTCCGATCGAGGATCAACGCGACGAAACAAGGCAAACGCTGGGTTGTTCGCGGGAGCCGCCTGTTGCCACACCAGCAGACGCGGTCAACTCTACCAGCTAATCTATGGCGCTTCCGTCAGCACAGGCGAAAGCGGCTCCCCTCCAGTCGCGGGTCAGCTTCTTTTGCGGCTACCCGGGAACCGCCAACAGCCTCGACGCCGGCTCAGGCAGAAGGTTCTTAATTAGAACCCGCGAATTCCTGCCGCTAGTCTCATATTTTGCCCTACGAGCAGCTGGGAGTACCTCTGGTCCAGCTTCAGAAAAGCCGCCTTTCTGCTGCAGGTAGACAAATGCTTGTGTCGAAAGAGCAAATAGCCGCTCAAAACCCCGCTCTCGGGCAAGATTTTCTACAAACGACATCAATTTTCGGCCCAGGCCCTGGTTCTCGCTCGAACGACTCACATAAAGACAAGCTAGTTCGGCCATTTTCTCAGCCGGATACGAATAGATCGCCACGCACCCAACGATGTGGCGGTCGATCTCCAAGACCCAGTAATCATCGATATCCGCCAAAATTTCAGATCGGGTCCTCCTTACCAGCTCATCATCGCGAATAGACTGCTGGATCAAGGAAACAACCGCCCGCACATCCTTCTTATATAGGCGACGGATCTGCTCGTACTCGTTGGAATAGATCATGGTCCCGATTCCGCCGTTGCTGAAAATCTCCGCTAAGAGCGCTTCGTTGACGTTGCCGTTTACCAGATGGACCCGGGGTATCCCGTATTGGCACGCGCGCACTGCATGCTCCAGTTTGGACATCAAATTCGTCGAGAGCTCGGCTTTCCGCTTCCGGATAACGTCCGTCACCTCCGCCGAAAGGATGTGACCAATTCTTTCCCCGTCCAAAACCAACCCATCGTGAGCGGACAAATAGATCAGCTTAGTGGCGTGCAACGCCTCTGCGATCTCAAGAGCAACTAGATCTGAATTGACGCGAAAGGTTCGGCCTTCACCATCAAACCCGAGCGGTGGAACCACGGGCACGAAGTCCTCCCTCAAAAGAAGCTCCAACGACTGAGTGTCGACCCTTTCGACCTTCCCCGAATATTGATAGTCGACCCCATGAATGATACCCGCCGGATGTGCGATGACACAATTCGCGTACGCGGCACGGAGGTCCACTTGGGTGAGGCCCTCCATGATCTCGTTGGTCAGCCGTATCCCCACATCGATCGATATCTGGAGAGTGGCTGCGTCGATGACCCCGGTCCCGTCATTGTTGGAAATAGCCACGTCTCGCTGGGCCGCGGCTTTTTCGATCTGAAAAGCTGCCCCGTGTACTAGGACAACTTTAATGTTCAACGACCTGAGAACGGCAATATCCAACAAAATGTTGGGAAAGTTTTCCGACTCTAAGATCTCGCCGTTAATCGCGATAACAAAAACCTTGTCTCGAAAACGCGTGACGTACTGCAGAATGCCACGGAGCTCTGGAAGTTTCATTAGCACAGGGACTGAACGCCTAAAATTAAAGGAGTCCGACCAGGCGCTCAAGGGATAACGCCTTAGCAGAGGGAACCACCAGGTCAGCGGCTGATAAGTCCTGGCGCTCGCTGAATTGGTTCGGGATAACGATCGCCCGCATTCCGGCCGCCTTGGCAGCGCGAGAGCCGGGCTCAGAATCTTCCAATGCAACCGAGAACGCAGGCGAAACCTGCAGATTCTCGGCCGTCTTGAGATACACGTCCGGCGCCGGCTTGGGATTGACCACCATATCTCGAGTCACAATCGCACGGATGAAACGCCTCAGCCCCAATCTTTCCAGGCCCTCATTGACCCATCCGAAACCCGAATTACTGGCCACTCCTATGGGAATACCCGCGTCAACCGCGGCCAGGATCAGCTCGCGGATGCCGGGCAAAACCCCTTGTTTGAGAGTCAACTCCCAATTCCTGGCATCCCGTCTGGGAGCCAAATCTTGCCAGTCCAGCTTGCGTCCAAGCAAACCCTCCAAGTGAACGGCCGGATCGAATCCGCCAACATAACCGGTAGCGCCCCGCCAATCATCGAGCGTTAGCCTTTGGCCGAATTCGGCATAGAGCTCGTTCCAGCTGTCAAAACCGGGTTTCTCGGTATCTACAATGAGACCGTCGAAATCGAATATGAGCGATTGCAGGTTCAAAACTCTTGGTAATTCACCGCAAAGACACAAAGGCCACAAAGCTCAGACCAAGTCTTAGTCCCGTCTTTGTGACCTCTGTGTCTTTGTGGTAAAGTCTTTTCGCTACCTTTTAAGCTCCTCCTCGAAGAGCTCGGAATCGGAAAAGAAACGCTTCACCTCGATCGCAGCATTTTCCGGGGAATCCGAGCCGTGAACTACGTTCGTCATTGCGTCTTTGCCCAAGTCTCCTCGAATAGTCCCTTTAGCTGCCTTTCGTGAGTCAGTGGGTCCCATCAGGTCGCGAACCTTCTTCACCGCGCCTTCGCCATTCAAGGCCAGGGCGATTACCGGGCTTTGCTGCATGAACGAACGCAGTTCGGGGTAAAACGGGCGATCCGCAACATGGGCGTAATGTTCCGCCAGTACTTCGTCGGACAGCAGCAGCATTTTGCACCCCACGATATCGAGTCCGGCTCGCTCAAACCGGCTGATAACCTCACCACTATGCTTTTGCGCAATACAGTCTGGCTTTAGTAAAACTAAAGTAGTTTCCACCATAGGTATGTGACAGCCCTATCGGTACTCTCAGAATGACAAATGACAAATGACAAATGACACATCGAGAAAGTAGTCCTCCTCCCGCAATCTGTTATTTTGTCATCTGTCATCTGTCATTTTTGGGGCGGTTACAGCCGCGAAATCAGCATTTCGGACTACATTATTCGCATGCCGCATCACCCGGACAACGCGCACCCCTCCAAAGACCAACGCCTGGTACGAGAGTTATCTATCAGCGAGGTCGCATTTGGCGGAGCCGGCGTTGGCCGGGCAGAAGGGAAGGTGATCTTCGTACCTTTCACCGTGGATCAAGAAATCGTCGATGTTCGGCTTGATACGATCCGTCGGAGCTACAGCCTCGGGCAGGTCGAGGCCATCCGTCAGTCTTCACCTCACAGGATCACTGCGCCGTGTCCTTACTTTCAGACTTGTGGAGGTTGCGATTATCAACACATCGCTTACGGCCACCAACTCGCCGTCAAGCAAAACCAAATCGAACAAGCATTGCGGCGAATCGCCAAGCTGTCTGATTGTGACGTACGGCCGATCAAACCAAGTCCCAAACCTTTCGGCTACCGCAACCGCATCTCGGTTCATAGCGATGGCCAGAATACCGGGTTTTTTCAGAAGGGCAGCCGCAACGTGGTCGACATCACAAACTGCCTGCTCGCCTCCGAGACCGTGAACGCAAAGCTTCGCGCTTTCCGGCCAGCCCGGCCGGCGGCAGGCGCACACGCCACTCTGCGCGAAAATGAAGAAATCACCACCTTCTCCCAAACCAATGACGAGGTTGCCGAGTTCCTCATCGAATTCATCCAAAGCCACGTCAAAGGACCGGTCCTGGTCGATGGTTACTGCGGATCCGGTTTCTTTTCGCATCGCTTGGCGGCTTTGGTCGAGAAGGTGATCGGAATTGACTGGAGTCAACCGGCTATACGACAAGCTCAACGAACTGCCACCGCGAACGAAACCTATCTGTGCGGTGAGCTTAGTGAATTTTTGGACCAGGTTCTGGTCGCTGAGAATCCTAATACCGTGATTGTCGATCCATCCGCGACCGGCCTCTCCAAAGAAGTTATCGCGACACTAGTCAACCGTGTTCCACCCAACCTGATCTACGTCTCTTGTAACCCCGCGACCTTCGCCCGCGATCTACAAAGTCTTGCCGACCGGTTTCGGATTCAGGAAATTCAACCGTTCGATATGTTTCCGCAAACCGCCGAGATCGAGGTGGTTGGTGTTTTGGAGCGGATTTGAGCAGCCCGCACAATCTCGTAAAGAGAGCCGTCGAACTTTATAACGCGTGTGGACTACTCAGAATGACAAATGACAGATCCCCCTGGCTTCGCGAAAAGCTGGTATGCGGCGCGGGATTGAAAACAGCTCCATAGGAGCGACATCTTTATAGCTTGGTGCCACAAAAAAGTAAGCAGCTCCGGAGGAGCGACATCTCATCGTGAACAACGTTCTATGCCGCTCCTAGCGGAGCTAATTGCGTTTTACGCTACCGTTCCCTATAAAGATTTCACTCCTACGGAGCTGGATTCCCGCTAACCTGTTAGCCAAGTTTTCGCGCTAACCGACACTGCCTAGTAAAATACCGGTTAGGAAAACTAGGATCCCGCCGAGGACAGCCTGAAAAAGGGCTTTGAGCAAAGGGGTATCCATATACCGTTTCCGGATCCAGGCGATAGCAGCCAGCTCAATTGCCACCACTGCCATCGCGATCCACATCGCCACATAAAACTGCGATATCAAGAACGGTAAAGTATGTCCGATTCCGCCTAAAAAAGTCATCACACCGCAGACGCTTCCGCGAAGCCATGGCTGACCTCGGCCGCTGATCACGCCATCATCCGAAAGAGCCTCAGAGAACCCCATGCTGATTCCCGCTCCCAAAGAAGCGGCCAGACCGATGATAAAGGCAGTGAAAGAATTATGCGTCGCGAACGCCGCAGCGAATACCGGCGCTAAGGTCGACACCGACCCGTCCATCAACCCAGCGAGTGCAGGCTGGACAATATGCAGCACAAACAATTTTCGCTTTACCTGAGGATCGTCGGCCGATTGGCTCACCGGACGTTTGGCGGTTTGTTCCTCCTCAGTTTTTCGGCTGTTGAGCGCGTCACTTTTAGCTAAAGCCGTTCGCGACGATAATCCATATACGCACATCAGTTGTCGCAACTGCGCTGATTGCCGCTGCCGCATCGTTAGCAATATTGAGGCTGCCTCCGGGCTCTCAGCGCGAATCCGGTCCGCCAGCGCGACGTACGCTCTTCCATGTTCCTCTTGGAGTGCAAGAGCGGCCGCAAAAGGACCGCTTGGAGAATCGGTTTGAACTGACATAGTCACACAATTGTAAGATGTTTTCACCGCGGCTACCGAAGGTAATCTTGCTTCAATTTGACCGCGCAGAAGTAACTAACCTTGTTCTGACCTGTTAGCTACTTCCTGGTGATCTCTTTTCGAAATTGAGAAAGACTCACAGTAGCAGCCAGAGGAGTCCAGGAGTTCAAGGAGTTGCAGGAGTTCAGGAGCCAGCATGGATAACGCCAAATCGGTGTCATATGAGATTGTGGA
>Ga0213876_10001973_pt1 | contig 12282 bp, 27 predicted proteins | sample BarmaccomBMRX_R9_FD_160113 | JGI IMG/M metagenome (GOLD analysis project Ga0213876, IMG submission 160113) | Root-associated microbial communities from Barbacenia macrantha in rupestrian grasslands, the National Park of Serra do Cipo, Brazil - RX_R9 | ecosystem: Host-associated > Plants > Roots...
CGTGCCGAGAAACGTGCCAGGAACACCGGATTGGTCGACACCAATAGTGTGTTGTTCTGCGCTTTGAATCCTTTCTGGTTGGCGACACCATCCTGGAGGCTGATGCCGGTGCCTTCACCACTGGCCGACCAGTTGGTGCTGCCCTCGAAACCGATGCCTTGAGACGCCAACACGCCGCCCTTGGTGTGCGAAATCTGATGGGTCGCCGACTCCAAGATCACCACGGAATTGGCGAAATCCACCGGATCGAGTTTGGCGTCGGCGGCCAGAATCGCGCGTTCGTGCACGCCGGCCGCCTGAGATCGGTCGAGGCTGATCTGCACATGAATCCCCGGGTGACCCATCAGCGCCATGATGGCGTCGTTGAGCGCCTGATCATCGAAGCCGAACATGCCCAACTTGAAGCCGAGCGTCTCGCGCGGGATCAGGCATCCCAGAATCCCGTGCACGTCGTCGCGGCCCACCATGAACAGATAATGGTCGCCATAACCAGGGGTGAGACGGCCCTCCGGAGTGAAAACGCCCAGTTCAGCCAGCGTCAAATCGTCATGGTCGCCGATGCTCATGGCATCACCTTGACGCCATGCTCAGCCGCCCAGGCCGCGATCGCCTCGGCCGCCGTCGCCTCAACGTGGGTGTGCGTATGAGTGTGGCTGAGCCAGGATCGGACCGCGTCTGCCGGGAAGTCAGCCATCGGGTCCGGTGCAGGCGTAGGTGTCGGTGCTGGCGCAGGCGTAGGTGTCGGTGCTGGCGCAGGGGTAGGTGTCGGTGCGGGTGTCGGTGCTGGCGTAGGTGTCGGAGTCGGGGCTGGTACTGGAGTCGGTGTAGGAAGCGGTACAGACGGCGAGGTCAGCTCGGCCGCCAGCAGGGTGCCGTCAGGCACGCCGTACCCGGTGTCCTCGTCGCGACCGGGGCCGGCGCGGTAGCCGCCGTTGTCGCCGATCGTGACGTCGAAACAGGCCGTCGGGGTGGTGGTGATCAGGTTCATGAAATCGAACGGCTTGCCGCCGCCCAGCTCCCATAGCAGCGCGTGCAGACCCAGCATCAGCGGGGCGACGGCACTGGTGCCTCCGATCACCATCGGCTCCCCGTCGATGGTCACCGTGTAACCGGTGTCGGGGTCGGCGTTGCCGGCGATGTGGGGCACGTCGCGGCCGGGGAAGTGCACGCTGACACCGCCCCCGGTGGCGCTCGTGGTGGGGTCGTCATCCCACACGGTCTCCGAGGCCCGCGAGCCGTCGGGGTTCAGCATCAACCGGGTGCCACCGCAGCCGATGGCGTCGGGTGCCGAGGCCGGGAAGTCGACGACGTTGGCGCCGGTGGAGTCCTGACTGCCCGAGTCGCCCGCGGCCACGAACACCGCGACCCCGCGGGCGCGGGCCACCTTGAGGACAGTCTCGAACTCGTCCATCACCGCCGGATCCCACGAGTTTTCCGCGCCACCCCAGGAGATCGAGACCCCGTTGCACTCAGTGACCGCCTGCTTGAGCGCGGCCAGAAACCCGGTGTCGGTGTTGGGGGCGAAGTAGTTCAGGAACTTCGCATCCAGGGCAATCGACCCGGCGACCTGCAGGTCGAGCTGGACCTCGCCGTCGGCGCCGGCCACGCCATCGGGGATGTTGGCGCCTCCCTCGACAGACACGTCGGTGAACGACGGCGCCGGAAGACCGTTGTCGGTGAAGTAGGCCGCGAGTTGCGCCGGGTCGTATCCACCGCCGAGCTCGATGATCCCGGCGGTGTAGCCCTTGCCGGTGGCCGCGCCGAGGGGGAAGTGGTAGGCCAGCGCGACCTGACGCGGGCTCAGGGCGACCGGTGCCGCGGTGCGGGGACGTCGAACGTAGGACCTGGCGACGGCGGTCATGGGCTCAGTCGGCTCCGTTCTACGGGGCTGCCGACGCGCTGAGCGTCGTCGGCAGGCGAGGGCGCATCAGGTGAAGCAGAGGCCACGTCCGAGACGGTAAACACCGACGGTGCACAGCAGTGTCGGACGATGTGGGAGTGTCAGAGCCCTTTGACAATGCCTATCGAAGTAGGTATAGTGATGTCTATGATTCCGCTACGTCGACTCAGGGAGAAAACCCGATGACCATAGAAGCACCGCAGTACGGAAAGACCCGTGAGCGGCTGATGCGCGACCCGATCGTCGTCAGGATGGCCGCCGACCTGCTCACGACACCGCTCAAGGACCTCACCCACTCCGACGGTCATCCGCGGTTTTCCTTCATGCTCAGCGCCAGCAAGACATTCGCGGCCCGCGGGGGCACCGGAGCCACCCACGTCGGCGCGGTCGCCGAAGCGGTACTGCATCTGGTGAAGATGGCTCACGCAGATGCCGCCAAAAACAGCGTCGAAGAAGTCGAGCCCCGACATGGCCAGACCACATCGGAGCAGCTCTGATGTCCGAACGCATCGACGCCGAGCAACTGCAGGAGGGCGACGTGTTCTTGTGCCGCGCCTTAGACGCCTCGCGTCACCCGATCCTGCGTAAGGCCGTCACCACGCGCACCGTCCGCACCGTCGAGACCTACACCGTCATCGACTACCGCGTGGTCGGTACCGGGGCCGGCGGCACACTCAACCTGCTTCACGGCATCAACGTGGAGCGCCTGGGCCCGATCACGCTCGAGGAGATCGACGACGTGATCGCTCTGCTCAACAACGGCGAGCACGCCACGATATGGCGCATCGGAGAGGAACTATTCACATGAGCGACGTGGCCGAAATGCCTTACGAGACCCCCGATCGTTCTGACCCGGTGCTGGGGGACGTGACAGCGACGGGGCGCATCTGCCGGGCGATCGGCGCAATGCCCTACGGAGGCGTCGTGCCCGAAGGGCGCCACGTCGTCGAAGCCCCCGGCCTCGAAATCGACGACGAGGAGTTCCTGCACCGCGTTGCCGACTACCTCGAGGCGCTCGGTGCCCGACTCAAGATCGTCAGCGAGACCAACACCGAAATGGCCCATGAGCTCGTCGAGCTGCGCGATCAGCGCAAGGCGATCCGCGACTTCCTCGGGATCAACCAGCTCAAAGACCTCGCGGCCGTGGCGGCGGCATCATGACCCCGTACACGATTACGGCGCTGCTCGCCAGCGTCGTGGGGGCGCAGATATTCGTCCTGTATCGCACCGCCGAGGCGGGCGTGAAGGTGCTGAGAGCAGCGAAGACTGTGCTGCTCCCGACACCGTTCGGCCACGACCTCGACGACGTGCTCGGCGCACAGGAGCTCGCCCGCGCCGAGGAGCAACACGAGGTCTGGGAATCACGTCGCATACCTCGCGGCTTACTTACATTCGCCGGGCGACGCCTTGTCGATGTCACCACGCGCCCCGATTTACTTACATCCCCGGGCAGCTTTCCCATCGCCGGCACCGTGCAGCTCAATGACGGCAAATGGGTGTCGCTCATCGAGATCGACGGCGAACTGTGGACGTGCACCGGTCCCCGGTTACGAGTGGGGCGCCGCAATGACAAATAGCGCCATCACAACCAAGCACGCCGTGTCGGCAGTGCACCCGGCCGACGAGCTGCACGCGAATCTGTGCTGGGTGGCCAACTACCTCAACGCCGACCTGGACCCCGACGACCCTGACGTCGCCCGCAAGTACGTCACCGTTTACAAGCTGCAGACCGAGAAGCGCAAAGAACGAAAGCTGAAGTTCCCCGAGCGCTACCGCGAGCTCAAAGAGCACTGCGGCTACTCCGACCTGGAGATCGCCAAGCGACTGGGAGTGCGCCCATCATCATTCCTGCGTCGCCTCAGCCACTACGGTCTCGTCGACCAGGCCGATCCGGTGTTCATCGAGGTCGCTATCGCGGCGAAAAAGGAGGAATACTCGCCGCAAACTCGCGAGCGGATGCGTGCATACCACAACCAAGCCAACCAAGAATCACGAGAACGCAAGCGCAAAGCCGCATCAGTATCGGATCGAGCCACCACCGGGCGCCAGATACGGCATCATGGCATTCGTGGTCAAAAAGATCGGCAAGGTCAAAAAGATCGGCAGCGTCAAAAAGATCGGGCAGGCCAAAAAGCTCGGCCGCCCCAAGAAGATCGATCCACTGGCTCCGGAGAAACCGCAGCCGACGCCCGCGTATTGGGTCTGAGCTCGGACTCGGGGCTCTGATCCGAAACATGACTCTGCCCGACTACGTCTGGACGGCCATCGGCCTGAGAAACGTGCTCGAACGTGTCTATCAGCAGATATGGGATGAACTCGTCACCGCCGGCAACGACGTCGAAGTGAAGATTGCCGGTGAGACGGTGGCCACGTTCACTTGCACTACCGAGCACATCGTGGTCGTGATCGACGGTGAGGAAATTGCCCGCTACCCGGCCCCATCACGGGGCGGTCAGGAGTGAAACGACCATGAGAACAACCGTGCACGTAGGGCTGGGCACCGGGATCGCGCTGTGGTGGCTGCAAGTGCTCGGCAAGCTCGTCGTGATCGCCATCGTGATGGCGATCCTGGGCGTGCAATGGGTGGTGCTGGCGATCATCGCCGCGCTGTGCGCGCTGGTGAGCTGGCTACACCGCCATCACAGTGTGCACGGCCGCGACGAGGTCCTCGACGCTGCTGACGACATATCCAACGCCGACGATTCCACGGTGCTGGTGCTCTGTGGTGGCTGCGGGTGCCGGCACCGGCGCGCGTGGATGGACTGGACCCCGCAAGGCACCTACCGCTGCGTCGTGTGCTGCAAGGACGGCGACGGCGCTCAGCGTGATCGGTTGGCCGACATGTACCCCGAACACTGCGATCAGGATCAAGAGGACAGCGATGCCCGAATCGGCTGAGCAGCCGGAACCCCCTATTGGTGTCGCCCTCGTCGAAGGGTGCGACGTCGAATGGGACGACCGCGACGACCCTGACCTCCCGTACGGGAGCGGATACTCCTGTGAACAGGCGTGGGAACACCCTGGCCCGCACCGCTGCGGCGACTTCACCTGGGAGAAATAGATGACCTACGTGATCGTCCGCTGTGAGCGGTGCGGTGAGGCCACCGGGTCTGTTCCCGACAACATCTACAAAGGGCCCGCTGATGGCCGGGCAGGGATGTGTGTGCGATGTGTATTCGATATGGCGCTCAGGGAAGCCGTTGACGGCGAGACGGCCGCCATCGTTAAGGCGGTAATGATCACCGCCGGTATCCACATCACGTTAGACCCGGAATCTGGGCAACCCCCGCGGATATGAGGAGCATACGTATCGACCTCAACCGCCGAAATGCTGCCGGCCAGACGGTAGCCAGATATTCAGGCCGAAAGCCTGTCGTCGGAGAGCGGGTCATGGCCTTCGAGCCCGAAGACGGGGTGCGCTTTGGCGCGGTCGTTGCCCGTGTCAATTCGGCGCGGTCCACTGTGATTCTCGATGTAGATTGGCACTCAGCCGAGCACCTAGAGGGCCGCACATGGTTGTCCGCGAAGTGGTTTGACCTGGTGTGTTGGTGGCACCGCGGTCGCAGATGCGCTTGCGGCCGCTGCTTTGGATGCTTCGTGCAGGAGTTCTTCTAAATGACCGAGCTAGTGCCCGAGGAAGACATCGAGCGCATCGTCGGCGTCAAGCGAGACCCGAACGTGCACTGGGGTCGCGCTGTGTCCGCCGAGCAGCAGGTCTACATCCTGCACCCGCAGTGGTGCCTGTATTGCCGGCCCGACCTGCGCGATTGCCCATACTCGCAGGCGCTGGATCGTGGCATCACCGTAGAAGACGACTGGGACGGCTGCGAGGACCGGCCGGTCCCGCTGTGGATATCAGAGATCACCGGGCGTCTAATTCCCGCGCACGACTCGGTCGACGTATAAGGCCGCTCTCACCGTCGAATAGTTAGTGCATTTAAGCTGTGACGACCTCGGTTAGCACGATGTCATCGGAGTCGGTGTTGTCGATCTGCGCCGCCGCCCGTCTCTCGTCGCGATGGCGCTGCTGGCGTTTGCGATGACAGGTGCGGCAGTGCAGCTTGCCTGTGGGCTCATGGACGTAGGTGTTGTAGCGATCGCGCGGGTGCCCACAGCCGAACACCGCCCCGGCCGTGATCTGCGCATCGATCAGCCTATTGAGCTGTGCACGCACCCGGGTGAGCTCGGCGTTCGTCGCCGCCAGCTCGCCGCGCGCTGAGCGGGCATCGGCACGCGCCAGGCGCAGCTCGTCGGTGAAGTTGCGGCTCTCGATGTGCATGTGCAGGCAGAGCTGGGTCATGTCCATCGCACGGATCGAGCGCACCAGGCGCAGGCTGCAGGCCATTCGATCGGCGATGTCCTCGGCGGTGTGACCCGCCAGCGTCAATCCCGCCACCACCCAGGCGCGATCCGAATCGCCCAAAGCGCTCATCTTGGCGCCGGTTCCGGCCAGGATGGCGCTGATGAGCTGGTCGTCAGGCGACCAGCGTGCGCGCTCAATGCCTCCCATCGGAGGCCAAGTTAGACGACGTGGGGGAATAGGGCTGCAGACACGCCGTGTGAATGCCTACTAAAGTCGGTATTTAACTTTTGGGGTTTTGGTGAAATTTTGCGAGTGCTCATGCTGCGGCGGGAGCGTGCCCTCAATGCCGATGTCGGACGGTATTCTGAAGGAGCGCCGGCCGGGAGGTACCCGCCAGGCGAGAAGGGATCGAACCCATGGCAATGAACCAATCCACCAAGCGCGCGGTCGCCGCGGTCGCAGCCACCTGGGCGCTTGGCGCCAGTCTAGCACTGGGCTTTGTGACCAGCCCCGTCGCACCGGCGGGCACCTCAGCTGCCACAGCGTCGGCCGACGCCAGCGTCAACGCCTACGGCACCTACCAGAACAGCCACCACGTAGGCCGCAGCGGGCATGGGCACTCGGGCAGCAGCTCGAGCTCGGGGCAGGGGTCACGCCGATGACCATGGCCTCATCAGCCACGCGGCAGGAGACCGGCGCACAGGCGCCGGTCTCCGCTGGCGCTGGCGCTGCCCGAATCGCGCTGGCCAAGGTCGGCCTCACGCCGGCCAAGGTCACCGCCAACATCGTGCGTGTCTTCGCTCGGGCGACCGAGCAAGACATGCTGGATGGCAAGTGCTGGTATGCCGAGGCCCAGGCGCTGGCCCAGGAGCTGGCGACCGCCGGTGATCTGACCGTCCTACAGGCAGCCTGCGTGATCGCGCACCTGTCCCCGCGCCAAACCTGGTCGGTCAACAAGCGCATGGCGCGTGAGCTGGTCAGCACCGGGCAGACCAAGGGTCTTGGTGGCGCGATCAGCCGCGCCAAGGCAGCCATGGTGGCCGATGACCCCTTCGCCACGTTCGGCAAGGCGCCCAAGACACGCGCATTTGCCGCGAACATCGCCGGTGACATGCACGCGGTCACCATCGACGTCTGGGCGCTGCGCGTCGCCGGGGTCGCCGAGGCCCAGCTCGGAAGGGTGGGGGTCTACGAGGCGGTAGCGCACTGCTACCGGCTAGCCGCCAAGCGCTTCGGGATCACCCCGGCCCAGATGCAAGCCGTGACTTGGGTGGTGGCCCGTGGCCGCGCCTAGGTCGATCACGAGCTCACACGGTTTTGTGTGCGTGGCCTCGCAGGCGTCAGCCTGCGAGACCGCGCAGACAGCGACCGTCGCTGTCTTCGATGAGAGGAGCACCACAGATGAATCGTTCGACCATGATTGCCCTGCTAGCCGCCAAGGCAGCGCTGGGCGCCAGCCTGGCGCTGGGATTCGCCGTCAGCCCGGCGGGCAGCGCCCAGGCACAGGCCGCCACGACCGGACCGGTAGCCAGCTCGGTGCAGTCAATGTCCCAGGTGGCGCCGGTGCCGGCGTTCCACCACCACTGCCGCAGCCTGCGCTGCGAGGTGGAGCGGCGGGTATGACCGTCGCCAGCAAGGCAGGGGCGGGCGCTTCGGCGCCCGTTCCCGCCGCCACCGTCTCGACCTGGCGTCCGCTCGCGCCGCTGCACGACGTGCGCCCGATCGGACGCAAAGCCATCTTCCGCAACACCCTACGACCAGGAGCAGACCGCTGATGATCACCACCACCATGATCGCCGCCGCCATCGCCTTGAGCACCGCTCAAAGCGATCAGGGCACCATCAACCTGACCGCCTTCGACGCCGACACCTACCCGGTATGCGTCGCCGAGGATTGCTCCGATCAGCCCGGACAGGTCGGCATGTATGAGGACCCGGCGTCCGGGGATTGGTATCTGGAGCTGGGCCGCATCGACGACACGCCCGGGCACATCCGCTATCTGACGCTGCTGGTGATCGACGACACGGTGCGGGCGTCATGAGGCGCGGCAGCACAGGACGTCGACTGATCGGCGCGGCGGCGGGCATCATGCTCGCCGCCAGCGTCACGCTGTCCGGTGCGCTGCCGGTGCACGCCGATGTGGGCTGCACCCACCGCGGCCACGGGCACTGGCACGCCCACGGCGGCCTCGAGGACGATCGCTATCACGAAATGCGCGGTGAGCTGCCCACCTGTCACGACCGCGACGGGCGCGATGATGCCGTCGGCGTCGAGGAGGACGTCGTCGATGACGCCGAACGCGCACACGACGCCGAGCGCCAGGGCCGCGACGACGCCGAGCGCGCCGAGCGCGCCGGGCGTGACATCGAGCGCGATGAGCGTGACGCGCGCCGGGTCGAGCACGACCGGCACCGGCTCTGAGGAAGGGACATCACCATGAAACTGGCCGTCGAGCTGGATCAGGACAGCGCAGGTTACGCGTCGATTCACCGCCAGGGCTGTCGGGACCTGTCTGACCCCGAGCCGATCGGGGAAGCGTCCACGCACGCTGACGCGCTCGCGCTGTGCCTGGAGGTGACCGGCTGGGACGATGCGGACTCCTGCCGATTCGCACCATGTGCACGACTCCCACGCTGAGCTGATGAAACCCAACCATGGGGAAGAGCACGGTGGGCGTGTTTGCGCCTCGACCGAACCCGGGGATCGCCCGGGTGGGCCGAACACACCCGCCGTGCTCACGTTCAGATGTTAGACCAGCGTGGCGCTGGATCGTCTTGGGACACAACGTCTTCGGTCGACGAATCGTCTTGCACGCCAACCGATTCCGGCGTTTCGAGCTCGTCAGAGGCCGACGAATCGTCCTGGGACGCAACCGATTCCGTGGGCTTGTCAGTATCGTCGGTCGCCGGCTCGTCGAGCTCGGCGTCGATGACCTGCTCGAGCTCACGGCGCGTCGCCGCGGGCACCAACCGCGCCAGCTCACGGGGCACCTCGGTGTCCCAGACCTCGAACAGTGCGGCCATCCGCTCGGCGAACTCGACTTCGTTGACCCCGATCGCGACCGCGGTCGGTGCGTCCAGCCCGAACATCTTGGCCTCACGCTCCAGCGTCGATAACACCAGCTTGCCCGAGTCGACGTCACCTGACATCGCGACGCGGTACGATGCTCGACGTAGGTCGAGCAACACCGAGCGATGTTCAGCGATCAGATCCTCGCGTGACGCGGCGACGACCTCGCGCAATCCGGCGGCCACGTCCTTGCGGGCCTGGGTGGCACTGATCCCCAGCGCCTCGGCGATCTGGGTATACGTCGAGCCGCCGTTACGCAGCGACAATGCCTTGATTCGGCGCTCGAGGACCGTCTCGTCGTCGGGCGCGGGCATCACCTCGGCAGCCGATGTGGGCGTCAAATTGCCCAGACGTGCTCTCAAACCGCCGGCCGAACCCGAATTATCGCTGCTCACAGGTCAATCCGATGCAACGGCGAGGGCGCGGCCTGGCGTCGGCGGTCAAAATCGTCGAGCAGGAACATGATCAGCTCGGCGTAGCTGCAATCATGATCAACAGCCGCATGACGAAGACGTTTCCGCTGGTCAGAAGTCAATCGGATGAAAATTGGAGCGTCGTCGAAGCGTTGCCGACGCACTCGTTTCCCGGTATTCATGGACACACTTATCAGGATAAGTTCCACCCCGGCAGTAGACGATCCAGGAGGGCCCATACCGGCGCTGTAATGCCCGCTGACGCCTGTTCGGCGTCAAAGCATGCTTCGGTGCCCGAGACGTTCGACCCTGTGCTCTGTGGTACTCGTAGCGTCGATTCTGTGCCCAGACTCGGTGCCACTGACCTTGCTGGTGCCCTCGGACCGGCTCGGAGCCCCAAAGCGTAGAGCCGGGCCGTTCGGCAACTAGCGTTAGTCCCGGGCGATTCCTGATTGACCCTCTGATCTTGAAATCAAGATCAACATCCGCCTCGCGCACGCGCGCGTTTCGTGAAAACTGTAAGAGGACGGTGGCGGTCCGCTCTCCGCTCCACCTGTGAGGGCTACGCTCCGAGCGTACCACCCCCTGTCAAGTCTAAAGGTAAATCGGCGTGTCGGGTGCTTCTCGAACAAATGTTCTAAACACCGACCCTGTGCGGCCTTGTGTGCTAGGCTGAGCGTCATGAGGCGGCGAGGATCGCAGACGTACGGCAACGCACGACGTCGTGGCGGCGGTGCTCGGATATGACACGCCCGCTGCGCACCGAAAGCGTTGCTAGCTTGGCCTTCGGCCTCGGGCTGGCGGTGGCCAAACCTGACCCCAAACGACCGCCGGGACTACTGTCCGGTATCGCCTCAGAGCTCGACGCGCGCGGGGTCTGGAGCGACTTCCTCGACGCCCTGGGACCGGGTCTGCGGGCGATGGTGGTGATGCGTGTGAGCGCCGACGCCAACTATGCGCGGGCTAGCGCCTTCCGTGCGCGACAACGCCGAGGATCCTAGGACTTGTCTGCCTAGTTGATTGGGGCGGCGGGGTTGACAGACAATACCGATTTTGGTATGTTTTAAGAACAGGCACGGAACACACCGGGCCGGCACGGAAGGAACCGCCTATGAACGATCAGAACACCTTCATCGCCGCCGAGCAGGCAGCCGAACAGGCACGCCGGGTTCGCGACGATCTCGACCAGATGACCCTCGACGAGGCGCTGGAGTTCTCCGACGAGATCGAGCACGCGCTGGCAACCCAGCGCCACAAAATGTCTCCGCTGGAGAGCGCAAGCTTCCGCTCCGACCTCGAAGCTATCCGCACGCGGATTGCCGAGCTGCAGGGCCTGATATGAGCGCCGCAGAGTCCGGATCCTCACGCTCGGCACCCTTCACCGATAGCTACACGAGCTTTGTGGCGGCGATCGACGCGCTGCTGTCCCGGGTCTACGGGGTGCACACCTGCGAGCTGGGCGGCGACTTCGACTACCTCGGCGCATTCAATGCCGGTGAGTCGGTCAGCGCCACCGCGGCGGCCGCCCTCAATCACGACGGCCGCGTGTTCTTGACCATCAACTAACCGCTAACCAGATACCTGACATCAGAAACGAGGAACCATGACCACGACCACATCACCCACGACCGTTCGACCGCTCTACGAGATCGCCCGTGAGATCACGGCGAAGTGGCGCCCGGTGCACTTCGCGGCGTCGCCCTACCTGCGCGCCATGCGCTCGATGACCACCTTGGAGGACACCTACGGGCCCGGAGACGAGCCCGCTCGTGGGATCGTTCTCTACTTCCTGTCCAATGCCAGGACCTGGCGCGGCGAGGACGCCCGTCGGATCAAGGCCGAGCTGAAAGGGATGCTGAAATGAGTGCAACGCCGACACCGGCTCAGCGCGCCGCGGCGGCGCACACCGCGTTGATCCGCAGCGCCATCGCCGATCGCGATCAGCTTCGCGCACGTCTGGAGCTGCGGCGCTCGAGTGCGGCCACTCCGCACCGTAATCGTCGCCGGGAGGTGACCAGGCCCGGCAAGGGCAATCGTCGATCCTGGAAGAACGAGAGGATCGAGTGGTGAGCCTGAGCTTCGGTAGCCGCAGCCTCGACGCGGCGTTCGACCGCTACATTTCCACGCCGGCCGACGAACGCTGGCCGCTCGACGATGATGACCATGACCTCGAGGATTACGACTGGGTTGACGCCCTCGATGCGAACGAGGGCTGACGGGGTATTGACAATACCGTAAACACTCGGTATTGTGACTGACGTCATATTGACCGCCTGACCTGATCGGGACCACACCCATCCAGACCGGAGGACACCGTAAGCAAATCCATAACCCCACCCGCGCACGCGCCGCCTGACCCCGGCGCACCCCGCGCGAGTAGACACATCCATCTGACTCGACCACGACCTTGGAGTAGAGCGTAATGGCCACCAAACGAGGCTTTTCAGTGCAGATCAAACCGGTACCAGGGTCATCAGAGCTGGTCAATGGCGGGGCCTATAGCGTCTACGTGTTCGCCGATGATGGCACCCAACTGATGGTTTCCAGAGGTTATTTTGACCGGGCCAACGCGGAGGAATTGGCCACCCAACTGTTCG
>Ga0213876_10001974_pt1 | contig 12281 bp, 13 predicted proteins | sample BarmaccomBMRX_R9_FD_160113 | JGI IMG/M metagenome (GOLD analysis project Ga0213876, IMG submission 160113) | Root-associated microbial communities from Barbacenia macrantha in rupestrian grasslands, the National Park of Serra do Cipo, Brazil - RX_R9 | ecosystem: Host-associated > Plants > Roots...
CCACGCAATGGGGCGTTCAGCACTGCAGCCATGATCTGCGGGGCGATCTGGGCGCCCCATCGGGTGGCCTGCCCGTAGGCGGGGTCGGTGTAGAGCGGGTTGTCATCCCCGTAGCCGTGGGCGAAGTTGCGGATCGCCTCGGGCGTTGCGGTGGAAATCAATTCCTGGGCACGTGCTGCCGCCCATACACCCAGCGCCGCCCGGTCTTTAGCGATGTCGGAGTCGTCGATCTCTGACGACGTGGCTTCCTCGAAGCGGTCCGCGGTTTGGGTGTTCGTGGTTTGGGTCATGGGTCACTCCTCATCGACGGGTAATGGCAAGGTCTGTGTTTAGGTGGCGACCGGGACGGGCTCTTCGCGCGGCAGCCCCAGTACCTGTTCAGCGATCGTGTTGCGTTGGATCTCGGCGGTTCCCGCACCGATCGTCGATGCCCGAGTCGCCAGAAATCCGGTCACCCAGCGGCCTCGTTGCACGGAGTACGGATCGGCGGGTGCCAACATCGACGGTGCACCGATGAGATCAACGGCCAACTCGTGGAGTCGCTTCTCAAACTCGGTGAACATCAATCGTCCAATCGAGGACACCGGCCCCGGGTCTGATCCCGCGAGCACCGTACTCAGCGTGCGGGTGTTATTCAGAATGATCAGGCGCACGTCGATCTCAATCGCGGCGAGCAGCTGGCGTGTGCGCGGGTCGTGTGTGCGACCCAGATCGCGTGCCAACTGATGAAGTTCGTCGATGATGCGGCGATACCGCATCCCTTGTGCGACAATGGCTGTCGAGCGTTCGTGACCCAGACTGGTTCGGGCGATCTTCCAGCCTTCGTTCTCCTCACCCACCAGGTTGGCGACGGGGACCCGGACCGAATCCAGGAAGATCTCGCAAAACGATGAGCCGCCTGTCATGTCCCGCAGCGGGCGAACAGTGACACCCGGTGAGGTCATGTCGATCAGCAGGTAGCTGATTCCGTGTTGGCGTGACTCACGTGATCCCGTGCGTACCAAAGCGAATAACCAGTCCGCACTCCTCGCATTGGTGATCCAGATTTTTTGTCCGGACACGATGTAGTCATCACCATCGCGGTCTGCGCGGGTGCGCAAGCTGGGTAGGTCCGAACCTGCCTCAGGTTCGGAAAAGCCTTGCACCCAGATGATGTCACCGCGCAGACCCGGACGAAGGAATCGTTCGCGTTGCTCGTCGGAGCCATGCTTGATGATGGTGGGGCCGACGACGAAGATGCCCGAGCCGGGGTGCGCGGGTCGGCGCACCTTCGCGAATGCCTCATGATACGCGACCTGATCAGCCAACGGCAGATCCATTCCGCCCCATTGCCTGGGCCAGGACGGGGCTGCGAATCCCTCATCGACCAGCAGTGCAGCCCACTCATGTTGATGACGAAGTCGGTCGGCGGGATCTTTGGGGGGTCGGCCCGGGTCGTTGGCCTCCAGGAAGGCGCGGAGACGGTCTCTGAATGAGGACATCAGATCCCCGCCGGGATAGCGGAAAAGAGCTGTTCTGCAGTGACTTTCGATCGGTTGAAGACATCGCGCGTCACGAGGGCGCGCCGCAGATGCAAGTGCACGTCGACTTCCCATGAGTAGCCCATTGCACCATGGAGGTGGATCGCGTCTTCGAACATACTGACTGCGGCGCGTGGCACCCATCGAGCCGCGGAGGCCACCATGGCAGCGGCAAAGTCTGACTCCGCAACGTATTCAAGCGCCGCGGATTGAACTGCTGCACGCGCTTGTTCGGTGGCGATGTACATGTCGGCAAGCTGATGTTTGGTCGCTTGGAAGCTGCCGATTGCACGTCCGAATTGTTCGCGAGTCTTGACGTAGTCGAGGGTGTCAGTGAGTACCTTCTGCATGCCCCCGACTAGTTCGGCGGCGCCGAGCAAGGCTAGCTCCCGGCGAATCCGGTCAGCCGCTTGATCGCTGAGCCGCAGCACGTCGACCGGTTCTATGGTGTCCAGGGTGACGACTGCTGCCGGCCGGGTGGGATCCAGCGTTATCCGGCTCTCCGGTGCCGGCAGGTCGGTCTTGTCGACGACGACGATGGCTGATTCGGCGGTGTATCGGTCATGCGCCAACAAGGCGACCGCGTCGGTGGATTCGTCGTCGGGAATGTGGGCGCGCCCGCGCAACTCGCCTTCTCGTGACAGCTCGACGGTGTCGAATCCACACAGTGCCGTAACGCGGGAACCATCGCACAGTGTGTCGAGGAAGTCAGTTCCGCGCGAATGTGTACTCCACGCCTCGGCCAGGACGATCGTCGCGACCGCAGGCTCAGGCAGCAGGACAGCGCCGAGCCTCTCGGCCACGGCGGTGGCTTCGAGCAGCCCCGCGCCGATGCCGTCGGGCTCAGCAAGCCGCAGGACGGGCAGTCCCATCTCGCACAGCGCGGTCCAGCGTCGCCGGTTCGCGGGCGCAGACATGCCTGCGGCGATTGCCTGGGCGTCGCTGCGTCGCTCGAAGAAGTCCGCGATGGAGTCGACGACCGCAACGACGTCGGCGTCCATTGCGAAGTTCACGTCTTTAGAGAACTCGGTCGAACAGAGCCCGCGCAATCTCTGAAAAGCAAATCCCGTTCTCGCATTGCAACGAGCCGAGGAATTCGGTCATCCGATCGAGAAAGACCGCGTTGTCATCGCCGGCTACCATGTGGGCCGCACCTGCGACGTCCAGCACGATCCCCGCGGGGATCAGTTGGCGGAATTCGTCGACGCCGTCGGCGCTGACGATGTCGGACATGCCGCCGCGGACCAGCAAGGTTGGAACGGCGACGCGCCGGGCAGCGAGCGAAAGGCGACGATGGAGCTTGTCTGGATCATCTAACTCTTTTGCCTGGGCTCATGAAGTCCGGGTCCCGATGCCAGTAGAGGCCGCCGTCTTCACCGAAACGCAGATTGCGGTGCAAATTGGCAGGACTCGCCGGGCGTGCCCGGTGCGGCTGATAGGCCGCGACGGCATCGGCGCCTTCCTTCAATCATGCGGAACCTGACGGGGCGGCGCGCATGAACTCGCCGATGCGTTCGGCACCGGACAGCTCGATGCGCGGCACGATGTCGACCAGCGCCAAAGCCCTTGCCGTGCCGCCGTGTTCGCCCTCACCTAACAGCGCGCTCAGTCCGCCGAGACGCCCCGACAACGATCGGTGGTCGCGATACGGTTTCGTTGAGCTGCGCGGTGAGCAGCAGGTAATCGGCGACGAACGCGCGATGCTGTAGTCGCCGTCAGGCGCCCAAGGAGCTCTCGCCGTGGCCGCGGGAGTCCACGGTGAACACATGCCATCCGTCGGCGGCCATCGTCGGTGCGGCGCGACGCCATGAATGCCGGGTCTGCCCACCGCCGTGCAACATCACCAGCGGGCCTCGTTGCCCGTGTTGATTCCACCGATCGACTGCGACATGGCCCGCATTCCCGGTGAACGACATCGGTTCGGCGGCCATCAACTCGCTGAATGCCCTTCCCTTCCGGTCGTCTCATCCATTCAAACCACGCCGTAGTGACAGATCGCGGCGCAATCCCCGAAAATTCGGCTTTCGCTTCCAGGCCCGCTGCGTGGTGTCCAAACGCATTTGCAGCTCGTACGGTTTGCAGTGCAAACGTGCTGTTTTAAGGAAGGCAGAATGAACGCGGCGTCGGTGTCAGGCACGACGGGTGTGGAAGACATCCTCGGCCGCCTGGCGGCGCTGGCACCGGAAAGCACGGCGCTGATTGTCGATGACTCCGAGTACACCTTTGGCGAGTTGCAGGCTGCCAGCGATGAGGTCAGCGTCCGCCTGGAGCCAGGTAGCCGCGTGCTCGCCCGGTTGGGAAACAACGCGGCTTCCATCGTGGCGATACACGCTGCCTGGCGCGCCGGCTGTTCGGTGGTGACCGCGAGCACGATGGTGCCCGAAGCAGAGGTGAGCCGACGCGCCACCGAGACAGCCGTCTCGAACGTGCTCACCCCGATCGCCGGCGCACTCACCGTGGAGGTCGCCGACACTGGAGCACGTAACGCCGCCCCGGCCGGAGAAGCGGTGGTGATGTTCACCTCGGGCACCACCGGCACGCCCAAAGGCGCGTCACTCACGTTTTCAGCTCTTCGCGGGTCACTCGTCGGGATCTCCTCGGGCAACGGCTTGGGCAATGACGGACGTGCGCCACGCCAGCCGGCTCGTGGGCCGCGGATGGTGCTGGTGCCGATTGCTCATATGGGTGGATTCCTCGGAGTGCTGACCGCGTGGTGGCTCGGCAAGCCGGCACTGCTGGTCGAAAAGTTCTCCGCTGAAAGGGTATTCGGTCTTGCGAAGCGCTACCGCCTCGGAACCCTGGGTATGACGCCGGCGATGGTGTGGGAGATGGCTCAAGCAGACGGCGACGCAACGTTGCCAGGCGTGGACAGTGTGATCGTCGGCACCGCGGCGATCCCTGAGGCGACCCGCGTCGCGTTCGAAGAGAAGTACCAGGTGCCGGTGCTACGCAACTACGGACAAACCGAGTTCGCCGGGGCGATCGCATTTGAGCGCCCGGCTGACATCGCGGCAGGAAGGCGGCCCGACGGTACCGTCGGCCGCATCGCCCCGGGAGTCGAGGTCTCCATTGTCGACCCGGACGGAGCACCGGTGGCCACGGGTGACGTGGGCGAGATATCGGCGCGTGCCGCCTCGGCCATGTCGGGCTACCTGGCTGCCGACGGGCGGCCTGCGGATCCTGGAAAGTGGTTGCCCACTGGTGATCTCGGCAGGATCGACAAGGACGGCTTTCTCTTTGTCGTCGGCCGCGTGCGCGACATGGTGGTCTGTGGCGGTTTCAACATCTATCCCGCGCAGGTGGAGGCGGCCCTCAACGACTTGCCGGAGATTGCCGATTCTGCAGTTGCGGGCATACCCGATGAACGATTGGGTGAGGTTCCAGTCGCTGCTGTTGTGCTGCACCGCGGCGCCACGGGTGACGGCGAGGCGATCCGGCAAGCCCTCCGGGCCTGCCTGGCCGCCTACGAACTTCCCCGCCGCGTCGTGTTCGTAGACGCAATTCCGCGCCATGAGACCGGCAAGGTCAACCGTGACGAGGTTGCGAAGCTCGTTCAGGAACTGTGACCATGGCGACGGATCCATTGCCCGCACCGATAGCGGTGAGCGACACTGAGTTTCGCGTGCAACTTCGTGAGTGGTTCGCATCGAACCCCGGCCCTGAACTTCCCGCGTCTATCTCCGTGGGCGACGATGTGGGCGTCGATTACGTTGCCGCCCAGCGTCAGTGGCAGAAGCGCCTGGCCCAGGCCGGTTTAGCAGGGATAGCCTGGCCGACTGAGTACGGCGGCCAAGGTGCATCGCCGCTGCGGCAACTGATTTTTCACGAGGAGCATCAGCGCGCCGGTGGACTTGGCGGTGAGCCATTCTTTGTCGGCTTGTCCCACGCGGGCCCCACGATCATCGCCGAAGGCACCGAAGAGCAGCGCCGTCGCTGGTTGCCGGGCATTCTCACCGGTGATCTGCTGTTCGCACAGTGCTTCTCCGAGCCTGGTGCCGGTTCGGATCTGGCGTCAATCACCACCCGCGCCATCATCGACGATGGCTATCTGGTCGTGAACGGCCAGAAGCGGTGGAACACCCGCGCTCAGCACGCCGACATGTGCGAACTGCTGGTGCGCACAGACCCCTCCGACCGGTATGGCGGCCTGACCTACGTGATTGCGGATATGCGCACGCCTGGCATCACCATCCGCCCGATCACCGCCATCACCGGTCGACCGGAATTCTGTGAAGTCTTCTTCGACGACGCGCGTATTCCGTTAAAAAATGTCCTCGGGGAACTCGGGCAGGGGTGGAAAGTCGCGACAACGACGCTGTTGTTCGAGCGAAGCACCGCGTTCGCGGCCACGGTCATCGGTCTGCAACGGGTGGTCGTTGAGCTTGCCGAGACGTACGCCGACGACATCGTGTTACGGCAGCAGCTGGTTGAGCTGGCCGACGACGTGAACGTCGCTCGCGCGCTGCTCTATAAAAGCGTGTCCGAGCAGAAGCACGGCGAGGAACCGGGACCGGCCAGCAGCGCCCTGAAACTGATCGCCACTGAGCTAAACCACCGAATCCGCAAGTTCGCAGTACTGGCCGGCGAGACCGACATCTACGACTATTTCGAATCATTCGGTCTGCTCATCGGTGGCGGCACGTCCGAGGTACAGCGCAACATCATCGCCGAACGGGTGTTGGGGTTGCCGAAAGAGCCTCGCCGGTGAGCGGTCACGATCAGTCGATCGTCAACGAGCTACTCGACTTTCTCGACACGCACCTGCCGCGGTTCCGCGCCGAATACGGTGAGCGCACCGACTTCGCGGCGAGCCGCGCCTGGCAGCGCCAACTCGACATCGGCGGGTGGGTGGGCCTCGATTGGCCAGCCGAATATGGCGGTCGCGCACTGAACCTGGCGACCCACGTTGCGTGCGAAGCCGCGCTCAGTGAGTCCGGAGCACCACAGATCGCCGGATTCATTGGTGTCAACACGGTCGCGGCCGCGATCATGCATTTGGGATCGCCTGAACAGAAACAGTATCTGCCTGGCATCCGAAGCGCCGAACTGCTGTTCTGCCAAGGGTTCAGCGAACCCGGCGCCGGCAGCGACCTCGCCAGCCTCCGCACCCGCGCGAGCGTTGGCTCCGATGGCTTCGTCCTCGACGGCCAGAAGGTGTGGACATCGCACGGCGCCGAAGGCGACCAGTGCTTGGTCTTGGCTCGTACGACTCCGGTAGACAGCAATGGTCGATCCCCCCGCGGTTTGTCGCTGTTTCTTGTGCCGTTGGACGTTCCTGGTGTGACGGTGGCGCCGATCATGCAACTGAATGGAGGCGCGGAGTTCGCCGAATTGTTTTTCGACAGCGTGTCGTTGCCTCGGACGGCGCTGCTCGGTCCGCTCGACGACGGGTGGCGAGCCGCGATGAGCACCCTGGCCCATGAGCGCGCCGCGGCGATGATGCTGGCGATGCGAACCCGTGCACAGGTGCGAAACGTGACAGGACAGCACATGCGCACCGTCCCCGCCTATCGCCGTGACGACCTATTGCGTCTCTACGTCGAATCCGAAGTACTTGGGTTACTCGCCGAACGATCGATCGCAGAGATCGGCGCGGGCACTGTGGGTCCGGCACAGTCGTTGGTGAAGCTCAGTTGGAGTCAGGTAGATCAACAGTATGCAGAGCTAATTTTCGACCTCCGCGGCGCTGCAGCCGCCAGCGGGCTTGCACCGGCCGCCACAGATGCTCTGCTCTTCAGCCGCTCGAGCACGATCGCCGCGGGCACCACCGAGGTGATGAAAAACATCTTGAGCGAGCAAGTGCTTGCGCTCCCGCGGTCGTAAAGGTCATTGCCGCTGTCACAGACCGCTTCCTAGGCGGAAACCTGATTTGCGGCGAACGCCATGGTTGTTGGTGCATTCGGGGTCAAGATGGCTTAGACCAGGAGCTGGAAGGATTTCCCCGGTGAGCATTTCGCGGCTGCTCGAGATGGCAGCGACGAGTGATCCCGACAGGATCGCCGTCGTGAGCGACGGCGTTCGGCTCACTGCCGCCGAATTGAGCGACCTCTCCGATCCCGCGGCGGCAATTATCACTGGTTCGGGTGCCCAGCACGTTGCGTATGTCGGTGTTGGCGGGGTCTTACAACCGCTTCTGGCCTTCGCCTCGGCGCGTGCAGCCGTGCCGTACACGCCGATCAACTACCGGTGTGAGGGTATTTAGGAACTGCTCTCCCGACTAGCCAATCCACCACTTGTCGTGATCGACTCGCGCTACCGCGCGGCGGTTGGGGAACGATTCGACCGCGTAATAGAGAGCCGCGACTTCTTGACGCGCACGCGCGATCCGGAGCCGCTGGGTAAACCGCTACCGGTGCGAATCATGGACGGTACCGGTGCGGTGCGATAGCCGGTCCGCGCCGTTAAGGATCGCTCACATGCTGTCGCCGGCGGCGAGACCGTGCCGCCATGGGTGCTCGCGATGGTCCCTGCTACAGGAAACGTCCCGCGGTTCGTCGTCGCCGTGGCGATCATGGGTGAGACGATCGCGCGCCGGTTGTCAGAAACGAAACGGCGACAACTCAAGTTCGTAGCTACCCGGATCAACGCGTGGTGGAATCAAAGGAATTAACGACACCCGGCATCACCACGTCGGCACCTGGTCGAACCATTCGAGGTCACCACCAGGTATCCGGACATCCCTTCACCAGCCGTGAGATCGCTGGTCAACGACTCAGCTGAAAAATCTCAACCCGTGTCGTAGGTGGCCGAGTCCCCCTCGGGCACAATTTGCCTGGTGTGTCGCCGACGATCTTGGCCACGGCACCGAAGTTGTAAAGCAGCGTGAAAGATGTTGTTAACGTGCCGGCCCCGCGTCGTAGGCTGAGCGAGACAACCATGAACCCACCGAGTGGCTTTCTAAGGCGCACCGCAATGCGCACCTTCCACGACCGCCGCGAGGCGGGCCGCGTCCTGGCGGGGCAACTCGCGGCATACCGCGACGCGAACGATTTGCTCGTGCTGGGGCTGGCGCGGGGGGGCGTGCCCGTGGGCTGGGAGGTCGCGTCGGCACTGCACGCCCCGCTGGACGTGTTCCTGGTGCGCAAACTCGGGGTGCCGCGGTGGAGCGAACTGGCCATGGGCGCACTGGCCAGCGGCGGTGGGCTCGTGATGAACGACAGCGTGGTTTCCAGCCTGCACATCACCGACCAGCAGGTGCGCGAGGTGATCGAGAGCGAGACGGTCGAACTCCGCCGACGCGAGCACGCATACCGGGGTGGCCGCCCCCCGGCCGACGCGCGCGGCAAGACGGTGATCCTGGTCGATGACGGGGTCGCCACCGGTGCCAGCATGCTGGCTGCGGTCCGGGCGCTGCGGGCAGAAGGCCCGAAATCGATCGTCGTCGCGGTTCCCGTCGCGCCGCCGTCAGCGTGCCGCGAGCTCGCGCGGGAGGCCGAGGACGTGGTGAGCGTCAGTAGCCCAATCGTCTTCGATGCCGTCGGAGAGGTGTATGCCGATTTTCGCCAGGTCAGCGACGACGAGGTGCGCGACCTATTGGCCACACCGACCGTCTGACGCTATTTGGCGTTCTCTTCGCCGCTCTTATCGGCGGGTACGGTCGACTCCGCCGGCTCTGCGGATTCGTCGGTGACGGTATCGTCCGACTCGTCCTCGTTGGGCGCTTCCTCCGGGTAGTCGACGGCGTCCTCGTCCTCGTCGTCCCCGGCTGCCTCATCTTCGTCTTCGTCTTCTTCGTCTTCGTCGCCCGCATCACGTCGCTGCCGTTCGCGTACCGCGTCGATGATCAACAGCACCACGCCCAGGACACTGGCACCGATGCACACCCAGGCCACCAACTCGTTGCTGGTAACCACGGCGAACACCAACGCGACGAGCCCGATAACGGCTAACACCAGGGCGATGATCAGCATTGCGCATCCTCCAGCCGACGGCGACTGCCAAACCTACCACTGCGTGTCAGCGGTGGAGTTCGGCGCGCCGCTGGACTAGTTGTTACCCCGATTGAACTGGTCGAACCCGCCGGCGTCCGCGCTGGAGTCGACCGGGGCCGCCGATCCCCGCTGACCGAGCTCCTCGAGCTGGGATTCCAGGTACGTCTTGAGCCGGGTGCGGTACTCACGTTCGAACGTGCGCAGCTGCTCGAGGCGGCCTTCCAGCACCGTGCGCTGCTGGTTGATGGTTCCCATGATCTCGGAATGCTTGCGTTCGGCGTCCGCCTGCAGGGCGTCCGCCTTCTCCTGCGCCTGGCGCAACTGGCTTTCGGACCGGGTCGACGCGTCGGCCAGCATGGCGTCAGCACGCTGCCGGGCGTCGGTGACCGTGGTCTCAGCGGTGTGCCGGGCTTCGCTGATGATCTGCTCGGCGTTGGCGCGGGCATCGGCGAGCATCTTGTCCGACTCGGCCTTCGCTGTGCTGGTCAGCCGGTCGGCGGTGTCCTGGGCCAGACCCAGCACGCGAGCGGCCTTCAAGGCCTGCTCCTCGGTGGTGCCGGCCGAGGCGACGGGTGCCTGGGCGACGGGTGCGGGTGGAGGCTTGACAGGTTCGGGTTCGGGTTCGAAGACCGGCATGGCCTGGGTCGGCTGGGCAGCGACACCTGCACCGGCGCCGCCACCCGCGGCCAACTCCTGGTCCAGCTCGTTGATCCGCTGGCGCAGATCGGAGTTCTCCTCGATGAGCCGCGTCAGCTCGTTCTCCACCAGGTCGAGAAAAGCGTCGACCTCGTCTTCGTTGTAGCCCCGCTTGCCGATTGGCGGCTTACTGAACGCCACATTATGGACGTCGGCTGGTGTAAGCGGCATTGTTTTCCCCTCGAGTTCCTGTCAAACGATCTGGAAAGTGTAGAACGGAGTGGTAGCCGTTGTGCAACTGCCGTCCATCCTGTCACACCAGACTCGGCGGTTGCCGATTAGACCAATAAATAAGGACCGATTTCAGACTTTAAGGGAAATGAAATCGAAATCCTTAGCTCCGAAATCCGACCGCATCAAAACCGTCGCCGAACCGTGGCCGATGATCTTCAGACGCTCAGGCGGAGGCCCCCAGAGCCAGTTGCATGCCGATAAACGCAACCAACAACAGCACCATGATGGACAGATCAAAGCGGACCGCGCCAATGGTCAGTTGCGGGATCAGCCGACGCAGCAGTTTCACCGGCGGATCTGTGATCGACAGGATGATCTCCAGGATCACCACGGTGATGCCGGTGGGACGCCAGTCACGGCTGAACGAGCGGATGAACTCGACGACCACCCGCGCGATCAACAGGAGCCAGAAAACGAACAGCACCAAACCAAGGATGTGAAGAAACAGCACCAGCAATTGGAAGCCCCGACCTTACCGATGAACCTGTGGTAGCCCGCATAGCGCGCGGCCAACATCTCGCAGCCAGCCTACCGACTCCGGGGGCCGGCCCACATCTTGTGACGTCCTCCCAGAAAGCGCCGAGCCCGGCGGTCACCTAGTGACAACCGGGCTAGACGGTGAGCGTTTGCGTTATTGGTAAGCGTAGAAGCCGGTTTCGGCTATCCGGCGGCGTTCCTCGGGAGATACGTCGACGTCGGCGGGCGACAGCAGAAACACCTTGGTCGCAACCTTGTCGAACGAGCCGCGCAGGGCGAAGGCCAGGCCGGCCGCGAAGTCGACCAGCCGTTTGGCGTCTGCGTTGTCCATCGACACCAGGTCCATGATGACCGGGGTGCCGTCCCGGAACCGTTCACCGATGGTGCGGGCCTCGCTGTAGTCCTTGGGCCGCAGCGTGGTGATCTTCGACAGCGGGTGGCCTTCCTCGAACATCATCGCCATCCGGCGCGGGTCCATCGCCAGCGCGCCGCGGGTGGAGCCGCTGCGCAGCCACGACCCCAGGCGCGGGCGTCCCATCTCGGGGCGGTCGAACTCGCGGCCCCGGAAGGGCGGCGGCTCATCCGCGTAGCCGCCGCGATAGCTGCTGGGCGGCGGGTAGTCCGGCTCGCGAAGATCGCCACGGGGATCCTCGTAGTCGCGACCCTCGTAGCGGCCATACCCGTCGTCGAATCGAGGACGAGGGAAACCGCGGGAGGGGGCGCGGTCGTCGTAGTACTCGTCGTCGTAGTCCTCCATCGGAGCCATCCCGAAGTAGGCCTTGACCTTGTGCAGTGTGCTCATTGCGTGTGACCCCTTCTAGCCCCTGGGATTTCTGTTGTCTGTGATGAAGGTGTGACTACAGTGACTAATTACGGTGACCGTAACCGGCGCGGGCCCAATAGCGCGGTACCGACACGCACACACGTCGAACCATGTTTGACGGCAATTTCCAAGTCGTTCGACATACCCGCGGACAATCCCAGCGCATTCGGGTGCGATTTCAGTACCCTGCGGTGCTCCAATCGCAGCCGCTCAAACGCCTGATCGAGGTCCCAATCCAACGGGGGGATGCCCATTAACCCGATCAGTTCCAGGCTCTGCGACTGCTCGACCTGGTCGCACACCCGGTCGACCGCGCCCGACGCCGTGAGGTCAACGCCACCGCGCGACACGTCGCCGTCGAGGCTGACCTGGATGTAGACCCGAAGCGGATCTTCCCGACGGCCCTCGCCCAGGGCGGTGGTCACCGCGCGATCCAACGCGGTCACCAATTGCGGGCTGTCGACCGAGTGCGCGGTGTGCGCCCAGCGCGCCAGCGATCGGGCCTTCTTTCGCTGGATCTGGCCCACCATGTGCCAGTGCATGGTCCGCGAGTCCGTGTGCGCCGACCCCGTCAAAAGCGCAGTGAGTTCGGTCACTTTC
>Ga0213876_10001975_pt1 | contig 12265 bp, 6 predicted proteins | sample BarmaccomBMRX_R9_FD_160113 | JGI IMG/M metagenome (GOLD analysis project Ga0213876, IMG submission 160113) | Root-associated microbial communities from Barbacenia macrantha in rupestrian grasslands, the National Park of Serra do Cipo, Brazil - RX_R9 | ecosystem: Host-associated > Plants > Roots...
CGCGCGCGCGGGCACGTGGCTCGACGCGCCGGCGCTGCTGGATGGCGCGACACAGGCCGCCGCGCTCGTGACGCCGGCCCGCATCGCTGCCGGCGGCGTGGGCGCCGCGCTCGACGTGGCGGGCGGCGCGGCCGGCGCGGCGCTCGCGCTGCTCGCCGTGCACGAGACGGTGCCGGGCGCCCGTCGAGCGGCCACGCTGTGCGGGCGGGCGCTGCTGCGCGCGTTAGGCAGCGGCGCCGCGCCGTGGGCGTGGCCGGCCGGCTTCGCGTACGGTGCGCCAGGTATCGCCGCGGCGCTGGCGCGGCTGCACGCGTGCGCGGCCGAGCGCGCCGACCGCGATGCGGCGCGCGCCGGCGTGCTCGATCTCCTGTCGCGGGGGCTCGACCGCGATGCCGTCGATGCGAGCGGCCGCGCATCGATCGATACGCCAGGCGATGCGGCCGGCTGGTGCACGGGCGCGACCGGCGTCGGCCTGGCGCGGCTGGCCATCGCGACGTCGCTCGATGCCGACGCGTCGCACGACGGGATCGCGCCCGCGCTCGCGGCCGCGCTCGCACACGCGCTCGCCACCGTGCGCGCCGCTCCGCTCGACGGGCCGGATCATCCGTGCTGCGGCACGCTCGGCCGCGCCGAGCTGTTCCTGTCCGCCGGCCGCGTCATGGGCGACGCGGCGCTCATCGGCGAGGCGCACGCGATCGCCGCGCACGTCGTGCGACGCGCCCGGCGCACGGCGGCATACGGCACGACCGTGCCGAACGCGTACGCGCCGTCGCTGTTCCAGGGGATCGCCGGGATCGGCTACGCGCTGCTCCGGCTGCACGATCCGGCGCGGTTCCCGTGCGTGCTGCTGCTCGCGTGAGCCGCCTAACGCAGTCGAGCGGGCGCTCCATCGAATAGAGCCCGGGCTCGCACGCGGCACCCGGTCCGCGCACCCAAGGCGTTGCGAGCACGGTAGTTGGATGCACCCGGGTGGGGGCACGCGCGTTGCCCGACGACGGCCGGGCGGACGTATCCTCTCCTCGATTCGGGGGCGCGCATGACGAGTCCGGAGCGCCGGCGGCAGCAGTTGCTCGACGACATCATGAGCCGCGCCGTCACCGACCTGACGTTTCGCGCGCGGCTGCTCACCGAGCCGCGCGCCGCGATCCACGAGGCCTTCGGCGTGCAGGTGCCGCCGCACTACCGGCTGCGCTTCATCGAGAAGGGGCTCGACACCGACGCGCTGATCGTCCTGCCCGATCCGCGTCCGTTAGGCAGCCTCCACGACGACGACCTCGATGCGGTCGCCGGCGGCGCCGCGGCCGAGGGCGAGCCGCTGTTCGGGTGGTGGTGAGCGCCATGGCGACGCGCGCCGACACCGTCGTCGCGACGTGCGCCGCGCTGCTCGTCGGCGGCCAGCTCGCCGCGCAGCCCGGGCCGTCGTGCGGGCTCGTGCCCGTGGCCGACGCGCTCGTCGCGCCCACCCGCACGGTCGCGACGCCGCTCGACCGCCGCCTGCTCGACGCCCTGCGGATCGACGACGTCGGCGCCTTCACGCGCGCGCTCTCCGCGCCGGCGTCAGGCGGCCGCGGCACGGCGACCGACGACGGCGACGCGGCGGCGCGGGCGATCGCCGAGCGCATGCGCCGCATCGGGCTGGCGCCGCTGCCGGGGACGACGTCGCTGCTCGCGCCCGTGCCGCTGATGGTGACCCGACTGGTGGCGGACGCTGCGTCGGGCATGACGATCGGCGGGCGACTGTATCGCATACCGAAGGACGTGGCGATATCGCCGCGCGGCGCCGCGCCGGGGACGATCGCGCTGCGCGCGCCGGTCGTCTTCGCCGCGTACGGTGCGCCGGTGGACGGCCCGGCACCGCCTAACGCCGCACCATCGGTCGACGGCGCCGTCGTCGTGCTGCTGGCGGGCCGGCCGCGCGGGCCTGCCGGCGATGCATGGGCCAGCGCCGGCGGCCTGGAAGGCGCGCGGCAGCGGCTGCGGCGGGCGGGCGCGCGCGCCGTCGCCATCGTCGGCGCCGACGACGCGCAGCCGTTCGCCGCGATCGCGACCGGCTTCGCGCGGCCGATCGTCGACACGCTGCCGAGCGCAGCGCCGGCGCCCGGCGGCGCGCCGACGCTGCTCGTGCGGCGCGTCGTGGCCGATGCGCTGCTCGCCGGCGCGGGGCTGGATCTGGCGCGCGCCCGCGCCCTCGCCGACTCGGCGCCGGCGGCCCGCGTCGCGTCGCATGATACCGTCGTCGTCGCGGCGCGGATCGAGCGCGCGCCGCGCGTCGCGTACGACGTGGTCGGGATGCTGCCGGGCGCCGATCGGACTCTACGCGCCGAGGCAGTGGTGCTCTCGGCCCACTACGACGCGTTCGGCCGCGGCGCCGACGGCAGCGTGTACGCAGGGGCGGCGGACAACGCGTTAGGCGTGTCCACCGCGCTCGCCGTCGCCGACGCGGTGCGGCGCGGCGGATCGCCGACCGCGCGCTCGATCGTCGTCGTCGCGACGACGGGCGAGGAGCTCGGGCTGCTCGGCGCGCGGCACTGGGTATCGCACGGCGCATGGCCCGCCGCGCGCATGGCCGCGAACCTCAACTTCGACGGCATCGGCACCGAGGTGCTCGGCCCGACGCGCCGCATCGTCGCGTTCGGTGCCGAGTACTCGGATCTCGCGCGTCCGCTCGCCGACGCGATCGCCGCGACCGGACGCGTGGGCATGCCTGACCCGTTCGCCGCCCAACGTCCCTTCTACCACTCCGACAACCTCGCGTTCGCCGAGGCGGGCGTGCCGAGCCTCATGCTGCTCGGATGGCCCGACGGCGACGACGGGGCGACCATGCAGCGGGTGGGTACGTGGCTCTCGACGGCCTACCATCAGCCGGGCGACACGGTGCGCGCCGACTGGTCATGGGAAGGGCCGCGCGCGCTCGCGGAGGTCGGCGCGCTGCTCGCGAGCCGCCTCGCGTCGGTTGCGGAGCGGCCGGCGTGGTGCGCGGGCGCGCCCTTCCGCCGGCCGACGCCGTGACCGTCGCGGCGCCCGCGGCGCCCCCGGCGTCGCTCGCCCGCGCGCTCGACGACCTGCCTAACGTGTCGGCGACCGATGCGGCCGAGGTGGTCGAGCGCTACGCCAGCGACTACGGCGGCGTCGTGCGGCGACGGCCGGCGGTCGTCGCACAGGCCCGCGATGCGGCGGGCGTCGCGGCGGTGCTGCGGCTCGCCGGGCGGCACGGTGTTCCGGTGGTGACGAGCGGCGCCGCGCACACCCAGGGCGGCCAGGCGTTAGGCACCGACGCCATCGTGCTCGACACGCGCCGCCTCGCCGGGGTGGAGCACGTCGACCCGCCGACGAGCGAGCGGACGGGATCGTTCGTCGCCGGCGCCGGCACGCGGTGGATCGACGTGCTGACGACGACGATGACGCAGGGTGCGGTGCCACCGGTGCTGACGACGCACCTCGGCACGACGATCGGCGGCACGCACTCGGTAGGCGGCGTCGGCCACACGTCGGTCGTGCACGGCGCGCAGGTCGACAACTGCGTGGCGCTCGAGCTGGTGACGGCCGCGGGCGACGTCGCGTGGGTGTCGGAGCACGAGCAGCCATCACTCTTCGCCCACGCGCTCGCGGGGCTCGGACGGCTCGGCGTCATCACGCGCGTGCGGCACGCGCTCGTACGGCCGCCGGACCAGGTACGCGTCGCGCTCTACTCGTATCGCGATCGCCACGTCCTGCTCGACGACGTGGCCGCCCTGCTCGCCGCCGACGGACGCCGACGACACGCGCTCCACGCGGTGCACTCGTGGTCGGTGCACGCGCATCGCGGATGGCTGCATCTCCTCTCGGTCACGCAGCCCGCGGCGCCGGGGGCGTCGCCGCCGTCGTTAGGCATGCTGCGCGGTCGCCCGGTGCAGGACCGCGTCGCAGCGTTCGCCGCGCACGTGCTCGAAGGACGCGAGGCGACGTCGCGCGACTGGCGGCTCGGCAGCGGCGCGCCGACGGTGCGGCCCGGCGTGGACGTGTTCGCGACCCCGGAGGTCTCGCACGATCTCGGTGACACGATCCTCACGCGGCTGCCCGACGCGATCCGCGGCACGACGGCGGTGCTCACGCTCTTCCTCGACGGCGCGCGCAGCGGTCGGCCGTTGCTCGCGTGTCCCGGCGCGCCCGAGGTGCACCTGCTCAGCGTCCTCCCCGACGCGCCGGTCGACACGCGCGTCGCGGTGCTCGATGCGGTCCGGCACATCGCGGGCGCGGCCGCGTCGTTAGGCGCGCGCCGCTATCTCCCGGGCTGGCACGAGCTGGACGACGCGGGGTGGCGCGCGCAGATCGGTGGCGCGCTGCCGGAGCTCGCGCGGCTCAAGCAGGCGGTGGATCCGGCGGGGATTCTCAACCCGCAACTGCCGGTGCCGGGGGGCGTGACTCGTGACTCGTGACTCGTTGCCCCGTCGCTGAATCGTCATCCCTCGCTCCGCTCGGGATGACAGAGACGCGGCGATGGAGCCAGCGCTCTATCGGATAGACCGGACCCTCCACGAGCACTCGACGCGACCTCGGCGCGCGACGGTAACACACGGTGCGTGAACGCGTTACGAGCCGAACGCCACGGGAACGGCGATTGCCCGGCCTGGCCTCGGGGGACGACATGCCCGATCGATGCGACCGGAGGCCACGCTCGTGCTGATGTGCCCGAAGACGGAACGATGGCGCGCGGCCCGTGCCGCGGCGGCCGTCATCACCGCGGTCCTCGTGTGCGCGGCATCGCCCGCGATCGCGCGCGCCCAACCGAGGCCGAACGCACCACCGCCTAACGCGCCGCCGCCTAACGCGACGCCGCCCGACGCGCTCTCGCTCGGCGCGCTGATCGGCATCGCGCTCGACCGTGCGCCGGCGGTGCGGGCCGCGCTCTACGCGCAGTCGGGCGCTGCCGCCGCACGCCTGTCGGCCGACGCGGCGTTCGACCCGGTGCTCACGTCGACGGTGGAGAACGACGCCAGCCGCGACGCGACGCTCGACACGCGCACGCCGTTCGCCACCTCGCAGCTGCTCACCTACACGGTGGGCGTGCAGAAGCGGCTGTCGAGCGGTCTCATACTGTCGCCCGCGCTGTCCGTGGGGCGCACCGGCGGCTCCGTCGTGCCCACCGCGCCGCCCAACCGCGCGGCCGTGAGCCTCGGGCTCGCGATGCCGCTGCTGCAGGGACGCGCCGGTGGGCTGGTCACCGCATCGGCGACGGCGGCGGGGATCGCGGTGCAGGCGTCCGGGCACGACGTGGCGCACGCGCGCGCGCAGGCCGTGCTCGACGTCATGCAGTCGTACTGGGCGTATGCCACCGCGCGCCGTCAGCTCGACGTGCTGCGCGAGTCGGAGGCGCGCGCCGAGCGCCTCGTCGTCGAGACGGAAGCACTCGTGCGGGCCGACGAGCGCGCGCCCGCGGACCTCGATCAGCTCCGCACCAACGTCGCCAGCAAGCGTGCGACGCGCATCGGCAGCGAGCAGTCGGTGGTCGAGGCGCAGCAGGCGCTCGTGCTCGCGACGGGGCTGCCGCCCGAGGCGCTGGCCCGCATCGCGCCGCCGCTGCTCGACGGCCTGCTGCCGTCCGATTCGCTGCCGGCGGGCGCGTCAGGCGAGCGGCAGGACGTGCGCGCGGCGGCGGTGCGCGTGCAGGCCGCCACGCTCCTCGCCGACGTGAGCCGGCGCGAGCAGCGGCCGGGGCTCGACCTCTCCGTCGTCGCCGGCTATCACGGCATCGACATGGGGAGCGACTTCGGGCGGCTCGTCTCGCCGCTCTATCGCAACATCGGTGGCCTCAGCACGACGATCGGGCTCACCTACCGCGCGCCGCTCAACAACTCCGCCAGCGTAGGCCGCGCCGCTGCCGCCGCCGCCGATCTCGCGAGCGCGGAGCTCGCGCTCGGCGAGGCGGAGCGCAGCGCGCGCACCGGCACCGCCGTCGCCGCGTCGGCGCTCGCGAGCGGACGCGCGCAGCTCGCGAGCGCGACCGCGGCGGTGGCGCTCGCCCGCACCGCGCTCGACCACGAGAAGCTCCGCTTCCAGTTAGGCACCGCGACGCAGTTCGACATCATCTACGCCGAAGACGCGCTGACGAGCGCGCGGCTCGCCGAGCTCGGGGCCGAGCAGCGCGTCGGCACGGCGCTCGTGCGGCTGCGCTACGAGCGCGGCACGCTCGTCACGCTCGACGACGATGGGCGCACGCGCGTGTCGATCCCGGGGCTGTCGACGTCGACGCCCAACGTTCCCACCCTGCCAGCCGAGAGGAAGTGACCGTCATGATGCCGAATCGCGTCTTCCGTGCGGCATCGCTGGAGCGGCTCTCGTCGCCCGAGCAGCTCGACCAGCTCATGGTGGTGACGACGACGAAAGGGTGGCTGGCGTTGGGCGCGCTCGCGCTGCTGCTCGTCACCGGCGTGACGTGGAGCATCCTCGGCGCGATCCCGGACCGCGTGAACGGGCAGGGGATCCTCGTGAAGAGCGGCGGTGTGTTCGAGGTCGTGCCGGCGGGCGCGGGGCGGCTGACGGACGTCGCGGTGAACGTCGGCGACGTCGTCTCCGAGGGGCAGATCGTGGCGCGCATCGCGCAGCCGGAGCTGACCGAGCGCGTTAGGCAGGCGCGCGCCTCGCTCGACAACGCGCGCGCCGAGCTGGCCCGCCTGACGGGCGCCTCGTCCGAGGACGCGCGCATCCAGGGCACGCTGCTCACGCAGCAGCAGCGCGGCCTCGAGCAGTCGATCGCCGCCGACGAGCAGGGGCTGCGCTACCTGCAGGACAAGCTCGCGAGCCAGCAGCAGCTCGTCGACCAGGGGCTGCTCACGAAGCAGGCGTGGCTCGCCACGCGCCAGCAGCTCGACGGGCTGCAGGAGAAGATCCGCAGCAGCCGCGCGAACCTCGTGCAGCTCACGGCGAACGACGCGCGCACGCGTGCCCAACGCACGCAGCAGAACGCCGAGGCGCAGTTCCGGGTGGCGCAGGCCGATCGCGACGTGGCGCAGGCGTCGGCGCAGCTGCGCGAGCAGACCGAGGTGCGGAGCCCGTACAGCGGGCGGATCCTCGAGCTGATGGCGGAGCAGGGAAGCATCGTCGGGCACGGCGAGCCGATCATGCGGCTCGACCTCACGGGCCGCACCGTGCAGGACCTCGAGGCGGTGCTCTACGTCTCGTCGGAGCAGGGGAAGAAGCTGCGCCCCGGCATGACGGTGCACATCGCGCCGTCGACGGTGAAGCAGGAGGAGTTCGGCTACATGCTCGCGAAGGTGACGTACGTGTCCGACTTCCCGGCGACGTCGCGCGGCATGCAGCGGGTGCTCAAGAACGAGACGCTCGTCGGCGCGCTGTCGCGCAACGACGCGCCCTACGAGATCCACGCCGAGCTGGTGCCCGACGCGGAGACGACGAGCCGCTACCGCTGGTCGTCGTCGCACGGGCCGCCGATGACGATCCAGAGCGGCACGCTGTGCACCGCCGACGTGGTGATCGAGGAGCGGCATCCGATCGCGATGGTCCTGCCGTTGATCCGTCGCTACACGGGAGTCTGACCGTGCCGACTCTCTCCACGCGCCCCGCGCGCGAGGCGCTGCGCCGCGTCGCGCGCTTCACGCCGGCGATGCTCGCACGTCGCACGCGCGGCGGCGGTGCGCCCGCGCTGCCGCGCGCGAAGACGCCGACGATCCTGCAGATGGAGGCGGTGGAGTGCGGCGCCGCGGCGCTCGCCATGGTGCTGTCGTACCATGGGCGCGACGTGCCGCTCGACCAGCTCCGCGCCGCGTGCGGCGTGTCGCGCGACGGCAGCAAGGCGAGCAACGTGCTGCGCGCCGCGCGCACGTACGGCCTCGTCGCGCGCGGCTACAAGCGCGAGCCCGACGCGCTGCGCGCCATGCCGGGCCCGATGATCGTGCACTGGAACTTCAACCACTTCCTGGTGCTCGAGGGCTTCGGCGACGGCGTCGCGTACCTCAACGATCCCGCTGCGGGCCCGCGTGTCGTCTCGGCGCAGGAGTTCGACCAGGCCTTCACCGGCGTCGTGCTGACGTTCGAGGTAGGGCCCGACTTCAAGCACGCGCGGCAGAAGCGCGGCCTGCTCGACGCGGTGGCCGAGCGGCTCGCGGGATCACGCACGGCCGCGTTCTACTGCGTGCTCGCGGGGCTCGCGCTGGCGATCCCCGGCATCGTGATCCCGTCGTTCTCGCGCGTGTTCGTCGACGAGATCCTCGTGAAGGGGATGGTCGACTGGATGCGGCCGCTCGCATTGCTGATGATCGCGACGGCGATCGTCGCCGCGGGGCTCACGTGGCTGCAGCAGCACCACCTGCTGCGGCTGGAGACGAAGCTCGCGCTCAGCACGTCGAGCCGCTTCTTCTGGCACACGCTGCGGCTGCCGATCGGCTTCTTCACGCAGCGCTACGCCGGCGAGATCGGCTCGCGCGTGGCGATCAACGACCGCGTCGCGCAGCTGCTGTCGGGCGACCTCGCGACGACGGTGCTCAACATGATCGTCATCGCGTTCTACGCGGTGCTCATGGCGCAGTACGACCTGCTGCTCGCGTCGGTCGGCGTGGGGATCGCGCTGCTCAACTTCGCGGCCCTGCGCTACGTGAACCGGCGGCGCGCGGACCTCAATCAGCGCCTCATGCAGGACCAGGGGAAGCTGATGGGCGTCGCGATGAGCGGCCTGCAGACGCTCGAGACGCTGAAGGCGTCGGGCGCCGAGTCGGACTTCTTCGCGCGGTGGTCGGGGCAGCAGGCGAAGGTCGTGAACGCGACGCAGGAGCTGGGCTTCCAGACGCAGCTCCTCTCGACGCTGCCGCCGCTCCTGCTCTCGGTGAACACGGCGCTGCTGATCGGGCTGGGCGGCTTCCGCGTGATGTCGGGGCATCTCACGATGGGGATGCTCATCGCGCTGCAGGCGCTCATGATCGGGTTCATCGCACCGGTCAACCGCATGGTCGACCTGGGCGCGACGCTGCAGGAGGTGAAGGGCGGCATGAACCGGCTCGACGACGTGCTGCGCACGCCCCCCGATCCGTCGGCCGGGTCGCTCCCCGTGCCCGAGGAGACCGCGGCGACGGGCGTCGTCGACGTGCCTAACGACGCCGACGACGTGCGGCCCAAGCTCACCGGGATGCTGGAGCTGCGCGACGTCACGTTCGGCTACAGCCCGCTCGACCCGCCGCTGCTCGAGGGGTTCGACCTCCTGCTGCGCCCCGGCGCGCGCGTCGCGCTCGTCGGCGGCTCGGGGTGCGGCAAGTCGACGCTGGCGCGGCTCGTGTGCGGGCTCTACGACACGTGGCGCGGCGCCGTGCTGTTCGACGGCCAGCCGCGGGCCGCGGTGCCGCGCGAGGTGCTGACCAACTCGTTCGCGGTCGTCGACCAGGACATCTTCCTCTTCGCCGGGACGATCAAGGACAACCTCACGCTGTGGGATCCGACGATCGCCGAGTCGGACCTCGTGCAGGCGGCGCGCGACGCGTGCATCCACGACGACATCACGGCGCGCCCCGGCGGCTACGCGGCGCTCGTGGAGGAAGGGGGCGCCAACTTCAGCGGCGGCCAGCGGCAGCGGCTCGAGATCGCGCGCGCCCTCGTCACGAACCCCACGCTCCTCGTGCTCGACGAGGCGACGAGCGCGCTCGATCCGGCGACGGAGCACGTCATCGACGACAACATCCGCCGCCGCGGCTGCACGTGCCTCATCGTCGCGCACCGGCTCAGCACCATCCGCGACTGCGACGAGATCATCGTGCTCGACGCCGGCCGCATCGTGCAGCGCGGCACGCACGAGTCGCTCGTGCAGGCCGGCGGTGCGTACGCCCACCTCATCGCCGCGGAGTGACCGATGCCGAACCTCGCGCTCCCCGAGGCGCAGGGCGCGCTCGACGCGTTAGGCGCGCTGGGCGAGACCATCACCATCGGCGCGTATCGCCCCATCGCGCTCACCGGCGGCCACGTGTGGATCGTGCGCACCGGCCGCGTGGACGTGTTCCTCGTCGCCGCCGTGGAGGACGGCGTGCCGGCCGGCGCGCGCACGCACCTGCTGCGCCGCGCCCCGGGCGACGCGCTCGTCGGCCGCATCACCGCGGCGGGCGGGCCGTCAGGCGGCCCGTCAGGCGGCCCGACGCTCGTCGCCGTCGGCGCGGCGGGCACCACGCTGCTGCGCATCGCGTCGGGCGACGCCCGCGCCGCGGTGCGCGAGCCCGTGCTGCGCGCCGCGCTCGCCGACGCGGTCGACGGCTGGGTCGACGCGCTGTGCGCCACCGCGGCGCGCGACGCGGGCGCGCCCAACACCTGCCGCGACCTCGACGCCGGTCCGGCGACGACGCTGCCGCCGGGGACGATGTACCGTCCGCGTCGGGGCGTCGCGTGGGTGACGCACGAGCGGGGCGCGTCGCGGTTGTTGGGCCGCGAGTCGCTCGCCGTCGACGGGGACACGCTCGTGCCGGTCGCGCCGCCGCTGTGGCTGCAGACCGCCGCGTCGTCGCACGTGCGGCTCGACGTGACGACGGCGGCGTGGGACGGCACCGGTGTGTGGGCGGGGCTCGACTGGCTGCACGGCGCCGTCGTGCAGCTCGCGCTCGACCGCGCAGCCGCGACGATGGCCGCCGAGCGCGCGCGGCTCGGCAGGCGCCGCGCGGCGAGTGCGGCGGCGCTGGCCGGCGCGGTGCAGCGACTCACCGCGCCGCTGCGCGACCTCGCGACGCCTAACGGACCGAGCATGCGGCTGCGCGCGTCCACCGCGTCGGCGCCCCGAGAGGGCGGAGCCGTAGGCGGCACGCTCGTCGCCGCGTGCCGGCTCGTCGGCGAGGCGGCGGACATCGCGATCAAGACGCCGCCGTCGGACGGGAGCGCGCGGCACGGCGACCCGCTGGCCGCGATCGCGAAGGCGTCGCGCGTGCGCACGCGCCAGGTCGTGCTGCAAGACGGCTGGACGCGCAGCGACGCCGGCCCGCTGCTCGGCTTCGTCGCCGACGGCAACCGCCCCGTGGCGCTGCTGCCGGCGCGGCGACGCACCGGCGCTGGCTACGTGCTCCACGACCCCGCCGCGCGCACCATCACCCCCGTCGATGCGGCGGTGGCGGAGACGCTGCGGCCCATCGCCATCGCGTTCTACCGGCCGTTCCCCGATACGCCGTTAGGCCTGCGCGACGTGATGCGCTTCGGCATGGCCGGCTCGCGCGCCGACCTGCGCACGGCGGCCGTCGTCGGCGCGGCCGGCGGCATCCTCGGCATGGTGCCGTCGCTCGCTACGGCGTCGCTGTTCAACACCGTGATCCCCGGCGCACAGCGCGGCCCACTCGTGTCGATGGTGATCGTGCTGCTCGTCGCGGCGATGGCGACGAGCCTCTTCGGCATCGCGCGCGCCGTCGCCATGCTGCGCATCGAGGGGCGCATGGGGAGCGCGGTGCAGGCCGCGGTGTGGGACCGGCTGCTCAGCCTTCCGATGCCCTTCTTCCGCGCCTACACGGCCGGCGACCTCGCCGTGCGCGCGATGAGCATCGACGCGATCCGCCAGGCGCTGTCGGGCGCCGCGATGACGACGCTGCTCGGCGGGCTGTTCTCCGTCTTCAACTTCGCGCTCCTCTTCTACTACAGCACGACGCTCGCGTGGTGGGCGACGCTGCTCATCGCGATCGCGCTCGCCGCGATGCTCGTCGCCAGCTACGCGCAGCTCCGCCAGCAGCGCGAGATCACGACGCTGCGGTCGCGCGTGTCGGGGCTCGTCGTGCAGTTCCTGAGCAGCGTCGCGAAGCTGCGCACCGCGGCAGCCGAGGTGCAGGCGTTCGCCGTATGGGCGCGCGCGTTCAGCGAGCAGCGGCGGCTGCAGTTCGAGGCGCGGCGCGTGACCAACGGACTCGCCGCGTTCAACGCCGCGTTCCCGGTCATCGCGACGGTCGTCATCTTCCTCTGCGCGGGCCCACTGTTCGCCAGCGCGCACGGCCTGCGCACCGGCGACTTCCTCGGCTTCCTCTCGGCGTTCTCGGCGTGCATGGCGGCGACGCTCGCCACCGGCTCGGGCGTGATCGCGGCGCTGAGCGTCATCCCGCTCTACGAGAGCGCGAAGCCGATCCTCGTCACGCGACCCGAGGTCGATCAGGGCAAGACCGATCCGGGCGTGCTCACCGGCGACATCGAGGTGCAGCACGTCAGCTTCCGCTATCGCGCCGACGCGCCGCTCGTGCTGCGCGACATGTCGATGCGCATCGCGCCGGGCGAGTTCGTCGCGCTCGTCGGCCCGTCGGGCTCGGGGAAGTCGACGCTGCTCCGCATGCTGCTC
>Ga0213876_10001976_pt1 | contig 12260 bp, 12 predicted proteins | sample BarmaccomBMRX_R9_FD_160113 | JGI IMG/M metagenome (GOLD analysis project Ga0213876, IMG submission 160113) | Root-associated microbial communities from Barbacenia macrantha in rupestrian grasslands, the National Park of Serra do Cipo, Brazil - RX_R9 | ecosystem: Host-associated > Plants > Roots...
CGTGGCATGGAGGATCGCCTGGGTCAGCCCATAACGAAGGGCCGTGTGCAGAGGCTTATCCGCGCGCGTAAGGCGATCCATCTCCTCGGCGTGGGCGCGGAACCTGCCGATGTCGCGACCGACGAGCTTCGGCGCCACCTCGCGCTCGAGATAAGCGATGTGATCTTCGCCATGGAAGGCGGGATCGCGGCCAGCCGCACCCGCCAAAATGACGTCGGCGCAATCGCCGAAGGCGATCTGCCCGTCCTCGAGGACGAGCATCACCGAGATGATCGTGGCGGGCTCGGCAATCTTGCGGAATCCCGGCGTGAGCGGCTTGCCCTGGAAGAGGAAGCCGTCGCGCTTTGCGCCTCCCTTCATGGCGGCGAGATCGCGATGCATGTATCCGGAGCGCCCGAGCGCGCACACAACCTTCTCGATTTTCACGATTGTTCCTCAAGGTCCGCCAACGCCGCGGCATCTATAAAGGAGTTGGGTGAGGAGTGAAGAGCGAAAAGTGAAAGTTGCGCCAGCGCGAAACCGGTCGCTTTTCGCTTTTCCCGTGTTCACTTTTCCCTAGCTCCCGCGTGGCGGGCGCTCGGATGGCATCACCCAGAGGCGGAGCTTCTCCGTGCCACGCAGGATCTCCACCAGCAGGGTGCGGCCGATCCGATCCGCGTTCAGAAGGCGCAAAAGATCATCGGCGCCCGTGACTTTGACGCCGTCGAGCGACAGGATTCGGTCGCCGCGGAGCAAGCCCGCCTCTTCGGCCGCGCCGCTCGGCGAAAGGCTCGCGATAACGACGCATCTTTCCTGCGAAAGACCATGCGCGACTTGCATACGGCGCCCGATGCCGACCTGATCGACGGAGAGGCCGAGAAATCCGCGCCGCACGCGACCGTGCCGCACGAGCTCGCCCAGCACATAGCTTGCGGTGTTCGACGCGACGGCAAAGCAGATCCCTTGCGCGCCCAGGATCACGGCCGTGTTGATGCCGACGACCTCGCCCGAGCTCGAAACGAGGGGACCGCCGGAATTGCCGGGATTGAGCGCGGCATCCGTCTGAATGATGTCGTCGATGAGACGTCCGGTTGCCGAGCGCATCGAGCGTCCGAACGCCGAGACGACACCGGCCGTCACGGTCGATTCGAAGCCGAGCGGATTGCCGATCGCGACCACGAGCTGCCCTCGCCGCAGAGATTTGGAATCTCCGAGCCTTGCGCTCGAAAGTCGCACCGGCTCCTCGGTGCGCACGAGGGCAAGATCGGTGTCCGGATCATCGCCGATCACGCGCCCGCCGAGCCTTCTGCCATCGGTGAGCGCGAGTTCGACCCTCGGCTGCCCCGAGACCACGTGGCTGTTCGTGAGGACGAGGCCGTCCGAGGCGACGACGACGCCCGAGCCGCTGCCGCCTCTTTTACGCTTGGCATCGCGCACATCGACGCGCACGACCGCGTCCCCGACCTCGTCGACGACATGCGTGACCGCGCGGGAGTAGGCATCGAGAAGCGCTTCGTCTGAGGGGCGATGCGCGACATCGACGCCCGAGCTTTCGCCCGCCGCTCCTTCGTCGAGCGTCCCCAGGTCATGAAAACCGGCATGAACTTCGTCGAACATGACCGTCATATGGGGGGCGGCAGGCGCAAGGCCAAGCTGTCTTCGCCTGGTTGACCGCCTTCCAGACCGCTTGCTCGGTGGCACGGTCGACTTCCCTTGTGAACCGATCCGCGCGGGACGACCTTAGTGCCCTCGACGCCATTGCTTTTCGCTTGCAGCTTGGCCATGAAGCCTTCGACTTCTCTCAGGGTGCGAGGGGCTTCCCGTTCAATGGCCAATCTCAAGGACGCGACCGAGGCACAGCCGCTGTCGCGCGAATTGATGATCGTCAACAAGCGCGGGCTCCATGCTCGGGCTTCGGCCAAATTCGTCAAATGCGTCGAACGTTTCGACGCGAAGGTGAGCGTCACGAGGCTCGGCGAGACGGTGGGAGGACGCTCGATCATGGGGCTCTTGACGCTCGCCGCCGCACAAGGAACCTCGATCACGGTGAAGGCCGAGGGGCCACAAGCTTCGGAAGTGCTCGAGGCGCTCGAGGCGCTCGTCGCCAACAAATTCGACGAAGGCGAATGATGAGTGAGCAGTGAGCAGTGAGTAGTGAAGGGAAAATCCAGGTCGTCCCCGCTCACTCTTCACTCTTCACTCTTCACTCTTCACGGACCAATCCGCTCGACGCCTGTCCGATCGACGCGTGAAGCTGCCGCGGCGATCGTGACCCCGCCGATGACGAGGTCGGGCGCGATCTCCGCAAGCGGCACGAGCGCGAAGGCGCGCTCCAGCAAACGCGGATGGGGGAGCATCAGGCGCTCGTCCGAAAGGACGAGTTCGCCCACCGCAAGGATGTCCAGGTCGAGCGTACGCGGACCGAAGCGCTGGGCTCGCACGCGCCCTTCCTGCCGCTCGACGGAAAGGCACAAATCGAGAAGTTCGTGGGGAGAGAGGGTCGTGCGCACCAACACCGCCATGTTGAGGAAGGGCGCCTGGGAGACCGGACCCCAAGGTGCGGTTCGGTAAAGGGAGGATCTCCGCAAAAGCTCGATGCCGGGCGCGGCAGCGAGCGCCACGAGGGCGCGCGCGAAGGCCGCGCGCACGTCCCCTACATTGCCGCCGAGCCCGAGCGCGGCCTCGAGTGTGGCGGGCCGTCGCTCTGGGGCTTGCGGAACTCCAGGCGTTTGGCCCGATCTCATGCGGCCGCCGCGATGGCGCTGGCGACCGCAAGCGCCTGGACATGAGCCTTGACGTCGTGAACGCGCACCACGCTCGCGCCGGCCTGCGAGGCAAGCACATTCGCGGCGATCGTGCCGAAGAGCCGCTCGCGCGGCGCCACCTCGCCCGTGACATGGCCGATAAGGGATTTACGCGAAAGACCGACGAGAATCGGGGCGCCGAGCGTCGAGAGCTCTCCCAATCTTCTCAGTAGAATGAGATTCTGCGCGCGTGTCTTGCCGAAACCGATCCCCGGATCGATCAGGATGCGTGCCTTCGGCAAGCCCGCGGCCTCTCCGAGAGCTACCGAATCCGCCAGGAAGCTTTTCACCTCGGCCATCATGTCCACGCTCGCATCGACCTCCCGCCGGTTATGCATCACGACGAGCGCCGCCGCCTGGCGGGCGATATCGGGCATTTGCGGATCATGCCGAAGGCCCCACACATCATTGAGGATGACCGCACCCGCCTCGAGCGCCGCACGCGCGACCGAGGCCTTCATCGTGTCGATCGAAAGCGGTTGCTTCAACCTTTTGGCCAAAGCCTCGACGACCGGCAGGACGCGCTGGCGCTCTTCCTCTTCACCGACCGGCTCGTGGCCGGGCCGCGTGGATTCCCCGCCGATGTCGATGATATCGGCACCCTCCTCGGCCATGCGCTCACCTTGAGCGATGGCAGCGTCATGGGCCGCGAACAACCCGCCATCCGAGAAGGAATCCGGCGTCACGTTGAGGATACCCATGATGAGCGGGCGCGTTTGCGACGAGATGAGCCGCCCATCGGGCAAAGGCAATTCAAAGATCGGCATATCGAGGAGTTCCTGTGCGAGGCTGATCCGGAAACCTGGAACTTGCCTCCATCTCGGCCGCAACGCGAGCTTCTGAACGAGCTTACGCGTCAACGTCGCAAGAGCAAACGGTAAATCCAAGAGCCTTTTTCGCACAGCAGAACGTATTGCAACGGGGTCATGCTTTCGTTCAGGCGCTCTCTTCTCCCATGATGTCCTTCCGCGGGAAGAGCGATGGGGCAACGAGCTCGTGCCTTTAATGGGGTGCGTATTTTGGAGTGTATGTAGAATAACGTATTGTTTCTTAGTATACATGCATTTACTTCGGAGCTTTGTACAAACGTTTTGCCCGCGCGCTCACACCGGCGGAATCTCCGAAGTCCGCGATCCCAAAGGGGGCTTGCCGGGCGGCCCCGAAATCAACACCATGCGAGCGGCATAGTGGCGCGACTCGGCTCGAACCTCGAGGACTTTGAACCTCGAGGACCTTGAACCTCGAGGACCTCGAACCTCAGGGACTTGGACGCGTTCTCGTTGCGATCGGCGGCAGGCGTTTCGTTTTGGCGTAAAGGAGCGAGGCTTGGATCTCGATCATGTCCTCAGATCAATCGTAACCGTCCATTCGACCATCCCGGCGGACGGCTTCACGGCCCCTATCCTCGGAACGGAGCGGGCCGGAAGCGGCGTCGTGATCCGCGACGACGGCCTCGTGTTGACCATCGGCTATCTGATCACGGAAGCGGAAAATACCTGGCTCGCCGGCCCTGACGGCCACCTCACGCCGGCGCATGCGCTTGCCTATGACCAGGAGACCGGTTTCGGCCTGGTGCAAGCGCTTGGCCGGCTCGATCTTCCAGCAATCGCGCTCGGCCACTCCAAGGAGGCGAAGCGTGGCGACCCCGTCATTCTGGCCGGTGGCGGCGACAACCCCCGTTTCGTGCGGGCCCAAATCGTCGCCAAGCAGGAATTCGCCGGATATTGGGAATATATGCTCGAGGAGGCGATCTTCACCGCCCCCGCGCACCCTCTATGGGGCGGCACCGGGCTCATCGACGCCGAAGGCAAGCTTCTCGGGGTCGGCTCGCTCCTGGTGCAACAGGTGACCGGCAACGGTGCGTCGCAAGATCTCAATATGGTCGTCCCCATCGATCTCTTGCCGCCGATCCTCGACGATCTCCTCAATTTCGGCAGGATCAACAAGCCGGCGCGGCCTTGGCTCGGCATTTACTCTGTGGAGAGCGAGGGCAAGATCGTCGTCGCCAATGTCGCCGAACCCGGACCTGCCGCGGAAGCTGGGTTGCGCGAGGGCGACATCGTCTCGAGCATTCGCGACCAGGAGGTCGGAGGCCTCGCCGATTTCTACCGCAAGCTCTGGAGCTGCGGTCCGGCCGGAACCGAAATTCCAATCGAGATTGTGCGCGACAGCCGAAGTCTCTGGGTTCGCGTCAAATCGGCCGATCGCGGCGGCTTTCTCAAGAAGCCGCGCGTGCATTGACAACGGCTTTCGCGGTGACCGCGGCCAGTTCTTCGCGTTCGCAACGCTCGAGCCGGGCACATTGCCTTCCCGCTCGAAACGTGAAAGCTAAGGGGCCGCTCTCGCAATCCCTCAGTGTTGCCATGAAGACGGCGACAACAATCTAAACTCGCCTGAGATCATTGCCGGAGAAAGTCTCGATGCGATCCTTGCGCTCCCGTCATTTTCGCCACGCCTTCGTCTTGGCCGTCGGCTGCATTTTCATGGCGCCTTCCATGCCGCTCGAGGCCAAGATGGCCCCAGAGGCGCAGACCTACAATAACGCCTGCATGCGCGAGACCTCGACGAACAACGCGATCCGCACGGCCGACCGCACCATCTACACGTGCTGGGGCTCGGTGGCTCAGAGCTTCTTCGAGTATCTCGTCACCGCGAACACGAAGGAGACCGTGGAGAGGCAGGACGCCGGAACTTACATTTTCAGGGAGATTCCCGAAACAGGCCGCTGTTGGCACAAGATTCAAATCTCGGACGAGGTTTCGATCTACGGCTGCTCGATCAACGTCCTCAAGTCGGCGAATTAGGCCACTGAATGGCCAAGGTCCTATTGTTGCACGCTGCTTCCTCAAAACATGTGCGAGCACATTGACGCTCGCGGCCGCAGCTCGACCAATCGGAACTAACGAGGCGAAGCGCTATCGAGCTGGCGCACCAGGCGAAGGAGGGCGTGCATGGTATCGGCCGGTTCCAACATTGGATGGAGATGCGTGCCGCAAAGTGTTATGACCGGCCATCCCCGGCGTCGTGCTTCTAGGGCTGCGTGATCATAAATAGGCGAGCATTGAATGAACCCGGATGGAACGTGAGCCCACCCGGCGAGCTCGATCACATCATCGAACCAATCGAGCGACATCGATGGCAGCTCACGCTCGAACTCCGCGAACGCAGTGGAATCTCGCGCCAGGAGGTCGAGGCCGACGAGGGACGCGCGTCGAGTATCGCCGACGAACCATCGTGACCAGATCGGAAGACTTCCGTCAGTGGCTGCAATGCTTCTTATCAAGTCATGAAGCGCAGGCCGCACGGGCGAGGCAGAGCCTCGCGACGGCGGCACCTCTCCGTCAACGATAATGAGGCGGGGACTGATTAGCTTTGATGCAAGATCGGCGACCAGCGCGCTTGCAGAGCTGTGGCCGACCAAGATCGGCTCTTCGCATGGCGTGATGTGCCGGATGAGGTGAGACGTCCAAGCGTGCCAAACCGGCGGGGGCTTCTGATAGTCGAATACATCGGGAGCCTGCACATTGTGTCCTGACTCCCGTAGCTTCTTCGCTGTGGGCGCCCAGCTCGACGCCCGCACCGACGGTCCAGGCACGAGAACGAAATTGAAGCTCATGCTATTTTTTTCAAGCTGATTGCGTTGGCGCAGTGATGAGGCCGAGCGTCGCCAGCGCAAGCTTGCCGATCGATTTCGGCGCTGGCGTCAATCGCGCTCGAGCCTACGGTGGTTTTCAGGCCGTTTCCGACAAATGGGATTTATTTGCGGGGCCGGATCTTCGCATATTCACGCGGCGCCCACGCCCTCTTCGGCCAAAGCTTTTTTGACCTGAGGACGCCCCGCGATGAGCCGGCGATGCTCATGCACCTTCGGGAAGCGCGCGATGTCGACACCGTCGCCGTCGAGCCATTGCGAGAGGGTGAAGAGATAGGGATCGCAAATCGTGTAGCTCTCTCCCATCACGAAGGGGCCCACGAGCATGTCGCGGTCGATCAGGCCGAAACACTCCGCAACGGAAGTCGGCACCTTCTTCTGCATGGCCGCGATCGCTGCCGGATCGTCGGCCCAACGATATCCGCGCATGCGGTGAGCATGAGCGACATGGACCGTCGAGCATAAATAGCTGTTGAAAGCTTGTACCCTGGCGAAGGCGAAAGCATCCTCGAGCGGTGCCAAGTTTGCCGCGGGGAAGCTTTGCGCGATGAAGGCGAGGATGGCAGGTGTCTCGGTTAAGACGCCGCGCTCGGTCTGAAGCGACGGCACGCGGCCTTTCGGGTTGACCGAAAGATACTCAGGCTTGCGCTGTTCCTCCTTGCGGAAGTCGATCCGCACGCTCTCGTAGCTCGCGCCCGCATCCACGAGCGCGATATGCGAGGCGAGCGCGCAAGTGTGTGGCGCGTAAAAAAATCTGATCAACGCTTCCTCCGGTGCTTGGCGAGCGAGCCGGGGCTCGCCTTTGGTGACAAGGCGCGTCCTTCCCGAACCGCCTTGCCGGCATCTTCCTTCTTAGGGGAGAGCGCGACCTCGCGCAAAACCTGCAGCTTTGCTGGTGAGGCTTGCATTTGGAGTTCGCAAAACGAAACGGGGCCGCCCGGAGCGGCCCCGATTTTTGCTCATGTTTGCCTACGCGGCGTGCTTTGCTCGCTCAATAGAACGCTGTCCACGGATTTGTCCGGCGCTGGAGCATCTCGCGCTCGACGCTGTCGGTGAGGCGCCCGCCCGTTCTTTCAAGGAGGGCGGCGATTTCCGCTTCGTCGCGGGCTGAGGACCAAGACGAGATCGCGTTCCAGACGCGGCGCAGGAATTTCACCGCGTGGCGCGCGAGACTGCGGCTCGATCCCCGCGTTCCCGACGGGGTTAAACAAACCGGATTTGTCTGCTGCGTATGCCATGGCGGTATCTCCATAAGCTTGGCGCTGTGGCCGGATTGAACTCGTCACGACAGCCTCCTTCATGGCTTTGAAGGGCCAATCTGGCCCTGATCTCGGCCACGGGAACTTCCGTTCTTGTCGTGCAATTCAAAATTCAATCGCGGCTTTTGCACGCTCCTCCAAGAGGTCTATCGTTGAGTGATACTCATCACTCGCCCTCTTATTTGACAACGCGCCCGCAGATTGACAAAGGATTTTACTTCAAGGAACGATTGAGAATTCCTCATGCAAAAGCCAATGCCCCAACTCAACGGGCTCAGGGCCTTCGAGGCGGCCGCCAGGCATCTGAGCCTCACCAGGGCCGCCCAGGAGCTGCATGTGACGGCCGGCGCCTTGAGCCACCAGATCCGCGGCCTCGAGGAACTCCTCGGCCTCAAGCTCTTCGAGCGCCGGGTGCGCTCGATCGCGCTGACGCGCGCGGGGCTTCGTCTCTACCCCGGCTTGCGCTCGGGCTTCAGCCAGATTCGCGAAGCGGTCGATGCGGTGACGCGCGTGGGCAACGAACGCGCGCTCGTCATCAGCACACCGCCTGGATTCACCTCGAAATTCCTGGCCCCTCGACTCTACCGGTTTTCGGCGTTCCACCCCGAGATCGATGCGCGCGTCTCATCTTCCGTGGCGAACGCGAATTTCGTCACGGATGGCGTCGACGTCGCGATCCGCAACATGCCGACAGAGCACGAGGACGATCCCGAGCTTGCGTTCGAGCCGCTCGTCGACATGGCCTATGTGCCGGTGTGCAGCCCGAAGCTCATCGGAATGCATGGATCGATAGGTTCCGGAGAGGCGTTGAAGGCGCTGCCGCTCATCCACGACGAATCGCTCGGCAATCGTCCCGGATTGCTCGGCTGGGCCGATTGGTTCGCGGCCGCCGGCATCGCGGGGGTCGACCTCACCCGTGGGTTGCGCTTCACGAGCACCGATCACGCGCTCGATGCCACGATCGAGGGGGCGGGCGTGCTGCTCACCCATGACATCCTTGCTTATGACGAGTTGCGCACGGGACGGCTCATCATTCCCTTCCCACTCTACCTGAGCTCGAGGCGTGTCTACAGCGTGGTCTATCCGAAACGGCGGGGCGATCTGCCGAATGTTCGAGCCTTTCGAAACTGGATCCGGAAAGAAGTGGACGCGCTCGATTGGCAAAAATGGCGAGCGAGCTTGGGGCTTTCCCCTGCGGCCGGACGACCGCCCTTCAACTCCGCTCGTTCGATGAAAGCGCGAACCCGGCCCTCAACAAGTGAACACAGGGAAGCCTAGGTCCTCCCTTTCGCGCGGATGAGCGGCAGGGATGAACGACAGGTATGAGCAATAAGGGGCCTGACCACAGCAGCACAGCCATGTAATCTGGTGGATGGACTTCGGCGGCGGGTCGTCGAGCAACCGTCGAAGCCATGCAAGGGATGCGGCGCGAGGCCGTTTCACAACCGGAGGACCGATGACCGAAGCGCCGACAAGGACGAGAACCGCGCGACGCGAAAGGCCGCGTTACGACATGGACGCATTTCGGCGTGACGTCGCCGACGTGCCGGTGATCGATGAGCAACGTGTCGTGCGGCTGCGCTCCCGTGACTTCTTCTGGTACAGCCCCGTGTTGAACGAGCAATTGCATGGCCTTGCGGCCGACATCATCGCGGTGCCGCGCGACGAGGCCGATGTCATGCGGGTGGCGCGCGCCTGCGCCCGTCATCGCATCCCGCTCACGCCGCGCGGTGGCGGCACCGGAAATTACGGTCAGGCGGTACCCCTGGCTGGCGGGGTGCTCCTCGATCTCACCGAGCTCAATGTCATCGAATGGCACAAGGCCGGCGTGCTTCGCGTCGCCGCCGGCGCCAAGATGGTCGATATCGACATGGCGCTGAAGGGCCATGGCTGGGAGCTTCGCATGCACCCCTCGACCAAGCGGACCGCGACCATCGGAGGATTCGTCGCGGGCGGCTCCGGTGGGGTCGGGTCGATCACCTATGGAGGCTTGCGCGAGCCGGGCAATCTTCTGGCCGCACGGATCGTGACGCTCGAAGAAGAGCCCCGCGCGATCGAGCTGCGCGGCAGTGCGGCGCAAGCGGTGAACCATGCCTATGGGACGACCGGCATCATCACGGTGCTCGAAATGCCGGTCGCCCCTGCCTTCCCTTGGATCGATCTCCTCGTCGCCTTCGACGATTTCTTCGACGCCGTGGCATTCGGCCGGGAGCTCGCGCTCTGCGATGGGATCGTGAAGAAGCTCGCGACCCCGATCCAATGGCCACTCCCCACCTATTTCGGGCCGCTCAAGCCCTTTTGCCCGGAGCGCAAGCATCTCCTCGCCTGCATGATCGCCGAGCCCTGGGTGCAAAGCTTCAAGGAACTCTTGCGCGGACGCGGCCAGGTCACCTACGAGGCCGCGATGGAAGAAGAGCCGGGAAAGACGCCGCTTTACGAATACACCTGGAACCACACCACACTGCACGTGCTCAAGCACGATCGCAAGGCGACCTATCTGCAATGCCTCTTCCCGTCGGACAGGCTCGTCGACAGCTTGAAGGAAATGCATGCGATGTTCGGTGACGAGGTGCTCTACCATTGCGAGTTCCAGCATTTCGGCGGCCGCGTCACCTGCAGCGCCTTGCCCGTGGTGCGCTACACCACGCCCGAGCGGCTGAACGAGATCATTCGGCTGCACGAAGAGAACGGCGTCTCGATCGCGAACCCTCACGTCTTTACGCTCGAGGACGGCAGTCGGCACAAGAAAGCGGATTCCGATCAGCTCGGCTTCAAGCACGAGGTCGATCCGATGGGCCTGCTCAATCCCGGCAAGATGCGTAGCTTCAAACCGCGCTCGCATCCATCTGAGCCTCGTAAAATAACGGGCGCCGCGTGAGAATTCTCTACCTTTATTGCCATCCTCTATCCGAGAGCTATCACGCCGCGATCCGTGTCGCCGCGCTGGCAGGGCTGGAGGAAGGAGGCCACAGGGTCGACCTTTGCGACCTTTACGTGGAAGGCTTCGATCCGGTGATGCGCGCCGACGAAAGACGGCGTTATCAGGACACTTCACGAAATCAGATCGGTCTCGAGCCGTATGTGGCGCGCTTGCGCGACGCCGAAGCGATCGTCGTGCAGTTCCCGACCTGGTGCTTCGGCGCGCCCGCCATGCTCAAAGGGTTTTTCGACAAGGTGCTCTTGCCTGGCGTCTCCTTCGACATGTCGGACCCTTCCCACATTAAGCCTTTGCTCGCGAATCTGAAGGTCGTCGTCGGGATCGTGACATATGGGCGGGGCCGCCTGAGCGCCCTTGGAATGGGGGACGCGCCGCGTAAACTCGTCACGCGCTATTTGCCTCGTTGCGCGGTGGTGACGGCGCGCGCGCAATTTCACGCCCTTTACGGGATGAACCGCGCCGACGAGGCGAAACGCAAAGCGTTCATCGCGAAAATGCGAGAGACGATGGTGCGGCTCTAAGAGAGGCGCAGATGCAAGAGGAATAGGATGCGAAAGCTCTATTGGACCGACCTCACCACCAAGGAATTCGAGACGCTCGATCCTGGGCGGACCATCGCGGTTTTGCCCATCGCCGCCATCGAACAGCACGGCCCTCATCTTTCGGTCGCGACCGACATGGCGATCAATCAGGGCATGCTCGACGAGCTCGTGAAGCGCCTTCCGCCGGAGCTTTCGATCCTCATCCTGCCCATCCAGGCCATCGGCAAATCTAACGAACATCTACGCTCACCCGGCACGCTGACGCTCACGGCCGAAACGGCTCTTCGCGCCTGGGTCGAGATCGGGGAATCGGTGGCGCGCGCCGGGCTTCGCAAGCTCGTGATCGTGAACTCGCATGGCGGCAATTCCGATCTTCTCGGCGTCGTCACCCGCGAGTTGCGCGTCAAATGCGAGATGCTCGCGGTCCACACGGCGTGGAGCCGCTTCGGCAAGCCCGACGGGCTCTTCACCGCCGCCGAAGGCGTGCACGGCATCCATGCCGGCGACGTCGAGACCTCGCTCATGCTGCATTTCCGCCCCGATCTCGTGCGCCCGGAAAAGGTGCAGAATTTCGTCTCGTCGGCGCAAGCGATGGAGAAGGAGTTCCAATTCTTGCGCCCGACCGGCCTCCAGGCCTTCGGCTGGATCGCGCCCGATCTCAACCCGCAAGGCGCGGTGGGCGATGCCTCGCTCGCCACCGCCGAGAAGGGTCGCCTCACCGCCGCTCATCAGGTCGAGGCCTTTATCGGGCTGTTACGCGATGTCGCGAAATTCGAACTCGCGCGGCTGGCCTGACGCCCTCAGGCTCTCTGGACTGTGCTGTATCGCTCGAGGGATCGCCTCTGTCGTAGTGGCGCCCCCGTGTAGAATCTCTCCCATGGCGCATCTTTGATGCGTACGGGGCACCATCAAAGCCCGGGATTAAACACCTAGTTCGCCTCGTCCGCTTGGAGGAACGAAGTCCGGGGCGCATGGGGCATCAAGTTGACCTCACCCGCCTCAACCCGGAAAGGAAGCTTGTTTTCGGGAGGGCACAGTGGACATATCCACCGATCATTGAGCGAACAGGAAGGCGGATAGAGGAAG
>Ga0213876_10001977_pt1 | contig 12259 bp, 6 predicted proteins | sample BarmaccomBMRX_R9_FD_160113 | JGI IMG/M metagenome (GOLD analysis project Ga0213876, IMG submission 160113) | Root-associated microbial communities from Barbacenia macrantha in rupestrian grasslands, the National Park of Serra do Cipo, Brazil - RX_R9 | ecosystem: Host-associated > Plants > Roots...
AGCAAGCGCGAGAGCAGGCGAGGTCCCGCCGGCCGCCCAAGAAATGGCCAAGACCTTCGGTCTCGACTCCTGGGATAAGATCGAGGGACTCCGCTACACCTGGAACGCAGAACTTCCTGGAGCGGTGAAACCCTTCGATGGCGGGGCAGGCACTATCACAATTTCTCACAAGTGGGAATGGGACCCTAAGACTGGCACGATCACTTTCGAAGGGAAAGATAGTAGCGGCCAGCCGGTGAAGGTCACCTATAAGCGTTCAGATATGGGTACCGAGAGCGATATGGTAAAGAACGTCGTGGATCCGGCCTTCTATAACGATCAATATTGGTTGCTCATCCCGCTGCACGCGATTTGGGACACCAGCGCGAAAGTTACCGATGAAGGCCAGCAAAAACCGGCGCTCATGGAGAGTCCCGCGGATTTGATCGCGGTGAAATATACCGGGAACGATGGTTACACACCCGGTGACACCTGGGATCTTTACGGCGATGCGGACCATCGACTGGTGGAAATGGACTATCATCGAGGTGGCCCGAAAAAGCCGAGCCTCGTGGTCGTGACCTGGACAGGGTACAAGAAGGCTGGACCGCTCCTCATCTCCACCGAGCACAAAGGGACAGCGGATGGCGCGCCGTTTCGCATGTTCTTTACGGATGTGTCGGTAAAGGTGACCGGATCGGACTGGGTTGATGCGCAGTAGAAAAGGCGCCAGCCGGTCCGTTGTCCTTCAAGGTACAGGCGGGGGCATGACCAAGAGCCTGGAGAGGAGCCGCTTTGGCGTGTACCTGAACGATGTCCCGACGTTCGTCTCGCCGCGTTGCACGACCGGAAAACTTTCGCAACGGGCGGCTCCCGCGAACGGCTCGACGCGCGGTTTGTCTTTTGGGCGTCTGCGAGATGGGAATAACCGAACTAACCGCCACGCAAAACATCGCGCTGGGTAATTAGCGGGAGCCGCCTGTTTAACCTGATCTTTTGGACTTCGTCGCACTGGAAAAAACGTGCGACGTCCTGCGGCACGCGTTAGAGCGGCTCTCCTCCAGGTGTTGGGCATGCCGCGGTGCCGTGTCTCTTCGAGGGATAAGAACGAAGCATCACGTAGTTCTCACTTCTCACTCCGGAGGGAGAGACCTTTCATGAACGCCTCTGTTAGTTGGATAATTTCCCCGGCCTTTAAATCCATCGCGAAATGTCCAGCATCGAGAATATGAACCTCAGCGCGAGGATTGTCCCGGCGATAAGCCTCTGCTCCGGCGACGGTAAAGGAAGGATCGTACTTACCCCAAACGACGAGCATCGGAGGCTGGTGATCGCGTAACCACTGTTGCCATTTGGGATACGATTTTACATTGTTTTGATAGTCGTAAAACAAGTCCAACTGAATGTCCGCCTGGCCTGGCTGGTTCAGAAAATAATATTCATCTACCCAGAGATCAGGGTTGTATAGGGAGACGTCGGGCGATGTCCCTACATGCCGTTGCTTGGTTGCCTCGAGTGACAGAAGATTAGTTCGTACCGCAGCCTCGTGCGCGGCTCGATCTTCCCAGAAGGCCCGGCGAACCGCCCAAAGCGGCGACAATCCTTCTTCGTGGGAGACTGCGTTCTGAATAATCATTGCCTGGACCTTGTCCGGATGCGCCAAGGCCATGCGGAACCCAACGGGACCTCCGTAGTCCTGCAAGAAAAGGGTGTATCGAGACAGATGCAGTTCTTCTGCAAAGTCCTGTATCACTTTCGCCAGTGAATCGAAAGTGTAAGCAAACTCTTTCGGGTTAGGCCAAGAGGAGTGACCAAACCCCGGGTAGTCGGGTGCAATCAAATGATAGCGTTCGTTGAGACTCGACTCCAGTAGCGGTTGAAACATCCGGGACGATGACGGCAACCCGTGGAGGAGTAGGAGAGTAGGGCCGTCTTTAGGGCCTGACTCTCGATAGAATATGCCTAGATTATCAACCTGAACAGAGTGGTAGCTGACAGTGGATTCGGTTGCAGCAATTGTGTTACTCATAGTGAGTAAGACTCCCAAGAAAATTGAGGTGAATGATTTCATAACTCGTCGCGCCGAAGCCTGGCGAAGGCGGAATTTGTCATAGCTGGAAGGGACGAGCTCCAGCTCGTCCGCGTTCTGGTCCAAGTTAAGCGAAATGCCGGAAGCGAAAGATCAAAGTTCGAATATCGTCTCAACAACCACTGGCGTGTGAACGGGTAAACTGTAGACGCCGTACACGACACGAACATGCCCCGCGTCAGGGCCAAATAATTGTCCAAAGAGATTCGAGGCTCCGTTGGCAACTGCAGCATGCTCGCTAAAATCTTCTGTGGTTACTATCTGGACAGTGAGTTTGACTAACTTCTTTATTTTGTCTAAATCGCCGACGTGATCTTGAGCGGCCGCTAAGGCGTTTAACGCCGCCAACCGGGCAGCTTCCTGTCCTTGACTCACTGATAGGTCTTTGCCGATCCGTCCGGTGATCGCCAATTTGCGATCCACCAGCGGCAAAGTGCCACTGACAAAAAGCAGGGAACCGGCGTGGGATGTCTCGACGTAAGCGCCCAAGGGCGACGGAGGCGCTGGCAGAATCACGCCGAGTTCGCGGAGACGCGAACCCGCTCGGGGAAGCACTCCGGCTGTCCGTTCTGCCGGAGCAGTATTGGTTTTTTCGCGTTCTGACTCTTTCATGAAGCAATTACGGTCGATCGAGGAAGAGACTCCATTGGACCAAAGTATTGGTGAGATTAAAATCCGCGGATTACACAGATTAGGCAGATTTCGGGTTTGAGGCCGGACATGCGTCAGAGCTAAAGGCTAGGTAACTACTCGGTAGCTAAAGATGCGGTTCACCCTTTTTTGAGCGCCTGATGGAAGGCGACTGTAGATTGAATCGCAAAGGTCCGTATGCCCCCAAGTCTGGTGGTAAACGTTTTTCTAGCTCAATTGCGCCGATCCTCGTCAAACCGGAACCTGCGTAATCTGTGTAATCCGCGGATTCTAATCTCCTCACCTGCCTCTACGGAACATTTTCGGCGCAGGCGGCGCACGCTTCGCATCTCAAGAAAGCTTTGCCGCTAGCACAGTCACCTTCTCGATCGTGGGTGGCTGCGCTAAAAGCTCAGAAGCCTTTTGCATCAGGGCCGCAGCCAGCCGGCCGGAAAGATGGGCTTCGCGGCCGGTTTCGTCCACGAACGTATCGAAGATTCCGAAAGTCGAGGGCCCAAGCTTCACTGCGAACCAAGTGGTCGTACCCTCCTCTTCCTGAGCAATCGCGAGTCCCGCTTTAAGAAACTGTTCTGTCTCTACTTCTTTACCGGGCTTCGCCTCTAAGCGAACTAGTAGCGCCAAATTTGGATCTGGTTTCATATTAATCTCTCTAATTTTGCAAGACTACGTGAGGCTTCGGATGGGGCAAGTGGTGCATTCCGCGAAACGTGGTAACTGCGCGCGAACGAAACTCCGTCCGTACCGGATGTCGCACGGAGATTCTTTGAGAGGCATTGATGTCGGTTGTGCCGAAAGCGCGCCGACTAATCTAATGTACTAAGGTATCACTCCGGTGGGCCTGAGAATCAGACGTTATCCGATTTAGGCTCACCCGTTTACAAGCAAGTGCTCGCGTGTTAGGAGAAGCCATCCTTCGACCGGTGATCGAACTGTCAAAACATGTCTTCGAGCCGCTGCGTAGAGATGAGGACTCAATCCTCTATCGTGGGCGCGGGGAGGACGATTCATCTCAGGTGCTGGTGCTGGCGCCGGCTAAGGAGGATCCGCGGCGTGAAAGTGTCAAACGATTCGAGCATGAATACTCCCTAAGAGAGGAGCTCGATCCGGCTTGGGCGGTTCGGCCCATTGGATTTGCCTTTCACTGGAACCGGCCTGTACTCGTGCTCCACGATCCCGGTGGTAGACCGCTCAGTCAGCTGCGGAGCCCGGCGTCGGAGCTTGGGTCGTCGCTGCGTGTGGCGATTAACCTCGCGGCGGCAATTGGCCAGGTGCACCGTCGCGGGCTGGTGCACAAAGACATCAAGCCCGGTAATATCCTGGCGAACTCCGCGACCGGTGGCGTTTGGTTAATGGGCTTTGGGATCGCTTCTCGGCTGCCGCGCGAACGCCAGTCTCCCGACGCTCCCGCGTTTGTTGCCGGGACGCTCCCTTATATGGCGCCGGAGCAGACCGGACGTATGAATCGCTCTATCGATTCCCGAAGCGATCTTTACGCGCTGGGCGTTACGCTCTACGAAATGCTGACCGGGACGCTTCCTTTCACCGCTTCCGATTCAATGGAATGGGTTCATTGCCATATCGCGAGACAGCCAGTTCCGCCCGATGAGTGGCGGAGAGATCTACCGCTGCCTGTCTCGGCGATCGTTCTGAAACTCCTTTCGAAAACAGCCGAAGATCGCTATCAAACAGCGGATGGTCTACTGGTCGATCTGAAAAAATGTCTGACCGAGTGGGAGTCGGAGCGACGCATCGGTTCGTTTACCCTCGGCGCCCACGACATCGCTGACCGGCTTCTTACGCCCGAGAAATTGTATGGTCGGGATCGAGAAATTAAAACCCTGCTCGATGCTTTTGACCAGGTAGTTACGACCGGTAAGCCGAACCTAGTGCTGGTTTCTGGTTATTCCGGAATCGGCAAGTCCTCGGTAGTTAATGAGCTCCACAAAGCGATCGTCCTGCCCCGGGGAATCTTCGTTTCCGGAAAATTCGACCAACACAAACGAGATATTCCATACGCCACGCTTTCTCAGGCTTTTCAGACCCTTATTCGACGCGAGATCCTGAGCAAAAGTCAGGTTGAACTGGACCGCTGGCGAAGCGCCATCCGGGATGCAGTGGGCCTTTATGGTCAGCTTATGGTGAATTTGATTCCCGAGGTCGAGCTGGTCATCGGTGAACAGCCACCGGTTCCGGAACTTCCCCCCACGGAAGCTGACAATCGTTTTCATCGGGTATTCCGGGCCTTTCTGGGTGTATTCGCGAGTAAAGAGCATCCGCTAGCGCTCTTTTTGGACGACCTGCAGTGGTTGGACGCAGCCACGCTCAAGCTCCTCGAGCATCTCATGATCCAGCCCGATATCGGGCACCTGCTGCTTATGGGGGCCTTTCGAGATAATGAGGTCAGCAGCTCTCACCCGCTGTCGCGGACTCTGGATGCGATTCGCCAAAGCGGGGCGATCGTGCGGGACATTACTCTCGCGCCGCTTTCGTTTGAGGATGTAAATGAGTTCGTCGCGGATACCCTTCATTGTGAGCAGGCGACGGCTCGACCCCTGGCCTGGTTCGTACACGAGAAAACGTTGGGTAACCCGTTCTTCGTGATCCAATTCATGGCAGCGCTTTATGAGGAGCGCCTCCTAGTTTTCGACGCCGACGAGGCGATCTGGAAATGGGATTTGGACCGGATCCATGCACGGCGGTTCACAGACAATGTGGTTGACCTGATGGTCACCAAGCTCGAGCGGTTGCCGGCCGGGACTCGAGAGACACTTAAACAGCTCGCCTGCCTAGGCAACATGGCTGGGATTACTACCCTCGCCATGGTGGAAGACCGATCTGAGGAAGAAGTGCAGGCTGATCTGTGGCAGGCTCTGCGCCAAGGGCTCATTCTCCGTCTGGATAGTTCTTGCAAATTTGCTCACGATCGCATCCAGGAAGCGGCCTATTCGCTCGTCCCGAGAGAATCGCGGGTCGAGGCCCATTTGCGGATCGGCCGAATCCTCTTATCAAGAATGACCTCGGCTGAAATCGCCGAGAACATTTTTGATGTGGTCAACCAACTCAACATTGGCGCTGCCCACATCAACGATTGGAACGAGAAGCAGCAGATCGCCGAGCTCAATTTTCGAGCCGGAAGAAGGGCCAAGACATCGACGGCGTACGCCTCGGCGTGCGTTTACTTGTCTGCGGCCATGGCTTTACTTGGCGATCGAGGGTGGACGAGCCGTTATGAACTCACCTTTGCCGTATGGCTGGAACGAGCGGAGTCCGAATTTCTGAGCGGAAGCTTCGATGAGGCTGAGCGTCTGATAGTGGCATTGCTCGGCCGGGCGGTCTCTAAGATCGACAAGGCGGCTGCCTATCGTCTGAAACTTGATCTGCATGTCAGGAAATCAGAGTATCCGAAGGCTGTCGAGAACGCGCTCGACTGTCTACGCCTCTTCGGTATCGAGATGCAGCCGCATCCAAGCAATCAGCAGGTCCAGTTGGAGTTCGAAAAGGTTTGGCAGAATCTTGGCGACCGTTCTATCAACACCCTGATCGATCTCCCACTCATGACCGATCCGGAGATGCAGGCTGCTATGCGGGTATTGGCGGCGCTAGTTGGCCCCGCCCTTTATACGGACATAAACCTAACCTATTTGCACCTCTGTCACATGGTGAACGTGAGTCTGAAGTTCGGGACGACTGATGCTTCTGCTCATGGCTATGTTTGGTTCGGATTGATCCTCGGTCCGTTCGCCCATCGTTATGCCGACGGTTACCGCTTTGGAAAGGTCGCCTGCGACCTCGTTGAGAAACCAGGATTCCTGGCTTACAAAGCGAAAACCTACTTCTGCATGGAGCTGGTTTGCTGTTGGACGCAACCCATACAAACCGCAATAGACTTCATCCGTGCGGCGTTCACCACAGCCGTGGAAACAGGCGACCTAACTTTCGCCTGCTACAGCTGCAACCATCTGATAACGGATCTGCTTTTGCAGGGGGTCCACTTGGATGAAGTGTGGCGCGAATCAGAGCAGTGCCTGGACTTCGATCGCAAGGTTAAATTCCGCGATGCGGCAGATATTGTGGTGAGCCAACAGCGATTCATCCAGAACCTTCGCGGCAACACACTGACTTTCTCGTCGTTCAATGATGCGCAGTTCGACGAGGACACGTTCGAATCCGAATTAACCGCGGACCGAATGGCCACCATGGTCTGCTGGTATTGGATTCTGAAGCTTGAGGCGCGGTTTTTGTTGGGCGACTACGTGGCGGCCGTGGCTGCGGCTGAGAGGGCGAAAGCAATGATAGCGGCTTCGTACGCGCATATCCAGTTGCTCGACTACCATTACTACTCTGCGCTCCTCATTTGCGCGCTTCATCCGACAGCGTCACCAGAATTCCAAAACGTCAGCCGAGAGGAGTTAAGCGTGCACGTCGAACAGCTACGAGAGTGGGCAGGAAGTGGTCCGGAGACCTTCACCGACAAATACCGCTTGGTGTCGGCCGAGGTTGCTCGTATCGACGGCCGAGATCTCGATGCGATGCGGTTGTATGAAGAGGCGATTCAGGCAGCGCGGGACAATGGATTTCTTCAGAACGAGGCCGTCGCGAACGAACTAGCCTCGCGCTTCTACTCTGCGCGCGGCTTCAAGACAATCGCGCACGCCTACCTGCGAAATGCGCGCTACTGCTACCTTCGTTGGGGCGCCCTTGGCAAAGTGCGGCAAATTGATCAGGAGTATTCTCTCTTGCAGGAGGAGCGGGCTGTTTCCGCCGCCGCCACTATCGAAACACCCGCCGAGCAACTGGACCTGGCGACCGTAATGAAAGTTTCGCAAGCCGTCTCCGGGGAAATTGTTTTGGAGCAGTTGATCAAAACGCTAATGGGGATTGCGATCGCCCATGCCGGAGCCGAACGCGGTCTTTTGATCTTGCCGTTTGGAGAGGAGTATTGCGTCGTAGCCGAAGCCAAAACGGGCCGTGATCAGGTCGAGGTGCAGGTGAAACAGGCTCCGGTCGTGTCCCGTGATTTGCCTGACTCGTTGCTGCGCTATGTTCTCCGAACCCAAGAAAGCGTGATTCTGGACGACGCTTTTGCTGAGACCACATCGCGGCGGGTTGTCGGACCGAGTGTCGCGGCTCCGGGGCGACGACGAACTCCGGCTGGGCCGGACGACGTCGCCAACCTCTTTGCAGAAGACGAGTATATACGACAGCGACGCCCGAGATCGATTCTCTGTTTGCCTCTGGTGAAGCAGGCAAAACTGATGGGTGCGCTCTATCTCGAAAACAACTTAGCTTCCGGAGTGTTCACACCTCGTCGGTTAGCGATGTTGGAATTACTGGCTTCTCAGGCCGCCATTTCTTTGGATCACGCCCGACTTTATGCTGATTTGATCCAGGAAAACAACGATCGCCGGAGAGCCGAAGAAGCATTGCGAGCCAGTGAAGAACGATGGGGCATGCTGGCTGAGAACTCCTCGGCGGGGATCGCCGTGATTGCTCCAAGTGGGCGCTTTATCGCCGCAAACGTGGCTCTTCAGAAAATGCTGGGCTACACGGAACCCGAGTTGCAGGCACGTACAGCTGCTAGCATCACTCATGAGGAAGATCGTCCCGCGACCGAAGCCCGCGCTCACATCGCCGAAGCTGATGAGTGGCAGCGACGGGTTTATCGTCTTGAAAAGCGGTTCCTACGCAAAGATGGAGAAATATTGTGGGCGGATGTCAGTACCGTTTTTGTCCCGGCCAGGGAAAGCATTTCCGCGTTCTTCTCGGTAGTAATTATTGACATCACCAAGCGCAAGCTGGCCGAAGAAAAACTACAGCAAAACGAAATCTCCTTACGTGAAGCGCAGAACGAGCTCGCTCATGTTAGCCGGCTAACCATGATAGGAGAATTAGCTGCGTCGATCGCACACGAAGTTAACCAACCGCTAGCTGGGATGTTAACTAACGCCAACGCGAGTCTGCGCTGGCTGGCGGGTGATTCGCCTGATCTGGCGGAGGCTCGGGACGCGATTCAACGCATCGTTCGTGATGGAAACCGGGCTAGCGATGTAATCACGCGCATGCGGGCTCTAATTAAAAAGGCGCCAGCCGCCCACGAACCGATCGCCATTAACACGGTCATTCAAGAGGTACTCGCGCTTACTCAGCCCGAATTGCGAAGAAATCGGGTGCTGCTGCAGACCGCATTGGCCGATGATCTTCCGATCGTCTTCGGAGACAGGGTTCAGCTGCAACAGGTTATCCTGAATCTAGTGATGAACGCAATCGAGGCGATGAACGGAATTGCTGAGGGAGCCAGGGAGTTGCAGGTAAGTTCCCAGAGGATGACCGGGAACTGCTTCGATCCAGGCAAACAAAAGGTGCCGGCTGGCGAGGCTAATGAGCGAGCACAAAGCTTTGTATTGATTGCAATCCGGGATTCAGGGCCAGGGTTGGATCCGGCGCAATTAGAGCAGATTTTTGAGACCTTTTACACCACTAAGTCCTTAGGGATGGGCATGGGCTTGGCCATTAGCCGTTCAATTGTTGAAGCTCATCACGGCTGGCTGTGGGGCATCTCAAATGAACCGAAGGGAGCGATCTTTCAGTTTACTTTGCCATGCCAGCCTGGTCTGTGATTGAGCTATCAACGTGCGTTCTTGAGCCATTGTGGAAGGATGCGGAGTTTATCCTCTACCGCGGGCGACGTGAGAGCGACGGAGCTCGGCTTCTTTTAGCTACATCGGTAGAAGAGCATCCCAGGCCGGAAAACCTGAAACTGCTGGAACACGCCTACACTTTTAAAGAAGAGCTGGATGCGGCGTGGGCTGCCCGGCCAATTGCTATAACCCGTTACGGGGATCGCCCGGTGCTGGTGATGGAGGATCCCGGTGGTGTCCCACTCGATCAATTGCTCGGTCAGCCATTGGATATAGAGCTTTGGTTGCGGCTTGCGGTTAGCCTTTCGAAGGCGATCGATCAGTTGCATCGCCGGGGTATCGTCCACAAGGATATCAAGCCGGCTCACATTCTGGCGGACGCCGGCACTGGTCAGTGCTGGCTAAGAGGGTTCGGCATCGCGTCGCGGCTACCCCGCGAGCGCCAAGCTCCGGAACCTCCCGAGTTTGTCGAAGGAACGCTTGCGTACATGGCGCCGGAGCAGACCGGACGGATGAATCGTTCCATCGATTCGCGGAGCGACCTCTACTCGCTCGGTGTCACCCTTTACGAAATGCTGACTGGGAGTCTTCCATTCACGGCTTCGGATCCTATGGAATGGGTGCATTGCCATATTGCCAGGCAGCCGGTACCGCCAAGCGATCGAATAGAGAACCTCCCCGCTCAGATTTCCGTCATCGTTATGAAGCTGTTGGCCAAAACGGCAGAAGAGCGCTACCAGACTGCAGCCGGCGTTGAGAGCGATTTGCGGCGCTGTTTGGATGCGGTAGGGACGACCTCCTGGTCGTCCGGAGTATCTCCTACGAGCGGGCGTGTCCTCCGAAGCCTTGGCGAAGGAGGATGCTCGTCCCTATCGATTCCTGAATTTCCGCTTGGCGCGCATGACACATCAGACCGGCTGTTAATCCCCCAAAAACTGTATGGAAGAAGCCGTGAGGTCGACGCTTTGCTTGCCTCTTTCGAGCGCGTGGTGACGACTCGCCGGCAGAAGTTGATCCTGGTTTCAGGGTACTCTGGTATCGGGAAGTCCGCGGTGGTCAATGAGCTTCACAAAGCGATCGTGCAGCTGCGCGGCATCTTCATTTCCGGGAAATTCGAGCAGCACAAAGGAGAAATCCCGTACGCTACGCTCGCCCAGGCTTTCCAAGGTCTTATTCGAGAGATCCTCGGAAAAAGTGAGGCCGAGCTTGGTCGTTGGCGAACCGAAATACTGGATGCGGTCGGGTTAAACGGCCAGCTCATAGTGAACGTCATCCCTGAGCTCGAGCTAATTATCGGCGAACAGCCGCCACTTCCGGAAGTTCCCGTCACGGAAGCGGAGAGCCGATTCCATACTGTCTTCCGGTCTTTCCTGGCAGTCTTCGCGCGGGAAGACCATCCCTTGGCGCTTTTTCTCGACGACCTCCAATGGATCGACGCGGCCACGCTCAAGCTTTTGGAAGACTTCAGCATGCATCGTGGTGTCCAGAGCGTGCTCCTAGTTGGAGCATACCGAGATAACGAGGTGAGCGAATCGCATCCACTAATGCAGACGCTGGATGCTATTCGCCAGACGGGAGCGATCGTGGACCACATCGCGGTCGGACCTCTAAGCCTCGAAGATGTGACTGAGCTCGTCGCGGACACGCTGCATTGTGGACTTCCTGCAGCAAAGCCGTTAGCGGCCGTGGTACATGAGAAGACCCAGGGCAACCCGTTTTTCGTGATCCAATTTATCACGTCTCTTCATGAGGAACTCCTCCTCACATTCGATCGGGAAAAAGCGAGCTGGAAGTGGGATTTGGATCGTATCCGGGACAAGCGTTTCGCGGACAATGTCGTCGAACTAATGGTGAACAAGCTGGAGCAGTTACCCGTTGGCACTCGGGAAACACTCAAACGCCTAGCCTGCCTGGGAAGCATGGCCGGAATCCCGCTTCTAGCCATGGTGCAAGGTAGATCAGAAGCGGAGGTTCAAGCGGATTTGTGGGAGGCGGTTCGCCGGGAGCTAATTGTGCGTCTCGAGGAGGGCTCGTATAAGTTTGTGCACGACCGCGCCTGGGAAGCCACCTACTCGCTGATCCCGGAAGAACTACGCGCCGAGGCCCATCTACGCATCGCTCGTTTGCTCACTAACAAAACGGCTCCTGAGAAAATGGAGGAATCGATATTCCAAATCCTGAACCAGATCAATCGAGGCGCAGCCTTGCTCAACTACGGCGTGAGCACACTCGGTTATCTACGGTTCTCGCAGGACGAACGTGAACAGATTGCCCGGTTATACCTCATCGCAGGTAAGCGTGCCAAGACTTCGACCGCCTACGCTTCGGCACTCAAATACCTGAGTACTGCGGCGGATCTTTTAGGGGATGATTGCTGGGGACATAAGCATGAGCTGATCTTTGATTTGGAATTACACCGAGCCGAATGCGAATTTTTGACCAGCCAGTCTGCTGCTGCGGATCAACGTTTGACGATGCTTTCATCCCGCGCGGCGAATCCGGCCGAGCTCGCGACGGTCACGTGCTTGCGCGTGGATCTTTATACGACTCTGGACCGGACTGACCGCGTGGTTGCTGTCTGTCTCGACTATCTCCGAAGTGTGGGCATCGAATGGTCAGCCCACCCGTCAGAAGAAGAAGCGCGCCGCGAATATGAGCGAATCTGGATAAGAATCGGACATCGGTCGATCGAGGACTTGATAGACCTGCCCTTAATGAACGATCCGACGTCGCTCGGAACTCTGGATGTTCTGACCAAGTTCCTGGGGCCGGTCGCGTACACGGATCCCAATCTGGTTTCACTCACTGCGTGCCGGGCGATCAATCTTACCCTGGAACAAGGCAGCAGTGACGGCTCGTGCGTCGCCTATGTATGGCTCGGCCGGATCGCCGGACCACACTT
>Ga0213876_10001978_pt1 | contig 12254 bp, 11 predicted proteins | sample BarmaccomBMRX_R9_FD_160113 | JGI IMG/M metagenome (GOLD analysis project Ga0213876, IMG submission 160113) | Root-associated microbial communities from Barbacenia macrantha in rupestrian grasslands, the National Park of Serra do Cipo, Brazil - RX_R9 | ecosystem: Host-associated > Plants > Roots...
TTGGTCCTGATGGTCGGCGGGGCGCTGGTGATCGGGATGGCGTGGCCATGGGCGGTGCAGCGGCTTCGGGCAAAGCCGAGCGCCGCCTCGGTCGAGCTGGCACCGATCGACCACAACATCGCGGCGACTCGCCATGGCTTCGACATCGCGGGAGTCAGGCAGACGCCGTACCCCGGCGGCGGCCTCAACCTCGTGCCGCCCGTCGCCGTCCCGAACCAGGTGCGCATCCTCGACCCGAACCGCCTTTCCCCGACCTTCAACGTCAAGCAGCAGGTCCAGGGCTACTACGCGTTCAAGTCGACGCTCGACATCGACCACTACGTGATCGACCACAACTTGCGCGATGTCGCGATCGCGGTCCGCGAGCTCAACGTCTCGGGACTTCCGAGTGGACGGAAGACCTGGGCGAACACCCACCTCGTCTACACCCACGGGTACGGCGTGGTCGCTGCCCCGACCGACGACATGCCGGAAGGACTCCCTGACTTCGTCGAGGGCAACCTCCCGCCGACCGGCCCGTTGAACGTCACGACGCCGCAGATCTACTACGGCCAGATGTCGCCGTCGTACTCGATCGTTGGGGGTCCGAAGGGCGGCACGCCGAAGGAGTTCGACCGCCCGAACTCAGACGGTGCCGGGCCGCCGATCAACACGACCTACCGCGGCGGCGGCGGCGTGCCGATCGGGTCGTTCCTGCACCGACTCGAGTACGCCTGGAAGCTGCACAGCGCTAGCGTGCTGTTCTCCAGCGACATCAACAGTGACTCGAAGCTGCTCACCGTCCGTAACCCGCGATCCCGCGTCGCCGCGGTCGCACCGTGGCTCACTCTCGACGGCGACGTCTACCCCGCTGTCGTCGACGGCCATGTCGACTGGGTGGTCGACGGCTACACGACGTCGAACAGCTATCCGGATTCCCAGCGGGTCAACCTGCGAGGCGCCACCTCGAACACCCTCACGCAAGGCGGCGCAACGGTCACCCAACCCAACCGGTCGATCAACTACATCCGCAACTCGGTGAAGGCGACAGTCGACGCGTACACCGGCCAGGTGACCCTCTACGCCTGGAACCAGGCCAGCGATCCCGATCCGATCCTGCAGTCGTGGAACGACTCGTTCCCCGGTCTGATCCAGCCACAGTCCACCATGCCGCCGTCATTGCTGCTGCACCTGCGTTACCCGCAGGACTTGTTCAACATCCAGCGCAGCGTTCTGACCCGCTACCACGTCACTGACCCCGCGCAGTTCTACGCGGGCAGCGACTTCTGGAAGGTGCCCACCGACCCGACGGTCGCCGCGCAGAGCCGACTGAATGCTGTCGGCAAGACCGTCTCCGTCAGCCCGCCGGCGCAGCCGTCGGTCTACCTGACGATGTCGGCCGATGGCCAGGCAGCCGCCCGCTTCTCGGTCTCGTCGCCGCTGACCACGCTCAATCGACGGAACCTGGCCGCGTTCCTCTCCGTCGACGCCGAGCCGGGATCGGAGTACGGAAAGTTCTCACTGCTCCAACTGCCCGCCACGGGTTCGGTGGAGAGCCCGTCACAGATCCAGAACGACATCGAGTCCGACTCGAAGATCGCGCATGCACTCACGCTGTCCCGCGGGGGAAACTCGCGCGTGGTGCTCGGCAACCTGCTGGCGATCCCTTACGCCGGACAGATGTTGTACGTCGAGCCGATCTACACGCGCGCTGCGGGTAACGCGTCGTTCCCGATCCTGAGCCACGTCGTCGCCATCTATGGCAACGGCAAGCCGGTCTTCGCCAAAACCCTGGCCAGCGCGCTACGGCAGGTCCTGCCGCATCCGGCCCGACTCCCCGCCCCGGCTCAGACGCCGTAGCCGACGTCGAAGATCGTGGCTGCGAGCAGCCCGAGCACGAGCAGCCCGCCCGCACGGCGGACGTGCACGAAGGCGATCGCGGCGTACCAGAGCGGCCAGATCGGGTAGTGCTTCGGCGGCTGCTCGGGTGGCGGCGCGAGGAACCCCTTCCACACCTGCCACAACCGCGGCAGCGCGAGCGCGACGACGACGGTTGGCCACGGCAGCGCCTTGACGGCCACGCTGATCCCGACGGTCACGTAGAAGGCGGCGAGCAGGCCGAGGGTCGCCAGCTTCGCACGGTGAGCTCCGAGGATCACGGGCAGCGTTCGGGTCCCGCCCGGCTCGTCGTACGGGATCTTGTCGATGTGCTTGCCCATCAGCACCGTGGTGCAGAGCAAGCCGTAGGGAATGCTCGCGACGATCACCTGCCACGGCAGGTGGCCGGTCGCCGCAAGGTAGGTGCCACCGACCATGAGCGGTCCCCACACGACGAGCACGTCAGGCTCACCGAGGCCGTGCTTCTTCAGTCGCAGCGGCGGCGCGGTGTAGGCGACCGACAGGATGATGCCAGCGGTGGCGAACCCGACCACTCCCCAGCCGCGCCGGTCGAGCAAGATCGCCGCGATGACCAGGTCGCCTACGGTGGTCGCCGCGATCGCCGCGTACAGCTGGCGCGATGTGACGAGGTTCGACAGCAGCGGATGGGGTGCGTAGAGGGTCCGCGGGTAGCCCTCGGTGTCGTTGCCGACGTTCGTGTCGAACAGGTCGTTGGACAAGTTGTTGTTGAGGTGCGCGAGCAGGATTCCGGCGATCGCAAGGATCAGGTCGAGCGTGTTGAAGCCGGGTTGCCGGATGGCGAGCAGGCCACCGACGAGACCGGCGAACAGCGTCGTCGGCAGTACAGCGGCACGGGTGACCACGAGCCAGCGCGTCACGCCATCGATGTCGTCGCCGGCGGCCGGCGGCGGATTGGTCGTCGTCAGGGCGTAGAGCCAGGACCTCGGCCCGTGGCCGCTGGCCGGCGGCGCCGCGAGCTCGCGGCGCCGATCGCGCTTCTCGCTGGGAGCCTGTGGCGACTCGGTGACCGTCATGCCGCCTGACCTTACGCCGCCCATATGTCGCCGTCTGTACCGTCGTTCGCGTGACAGCAAATGCCACTGAACTCGTGGTTCAGGCGACTGGCCTGACCAAGGCGTACAAGCGCTCCGTCGCGCTGCGCGGCGTCGACATCGAGGTCGCGCCGGGTGAGGTCGTTGGGCTGCTCGGACCCAACGGCGCCGGGAAGTCGACGCTCACCAAGGTGCTCACCGGGCTGGTGCGACCCGACGGCGGCACTGCTCGGGTCGTCGGCGCGCCGGCCGGTTCGATCACCGCCCGGACCCGGGTCGGGTATCTCGCCGAGCTCTTCCGGTTCCCCGGCTGGGCAAGCGCGGACGAGGTCCTCATCCTGCATCAGCGGCTCGTCGGCCGACCGGTGACCGGCGAAGGCGTGGCCGAGCGCGAGCAGCTGCTCGCGGAGGTCGGCCTCACGCACGCGGCCGACACTCGCGTCGAGACGATGAGCAAAGGCATGCAACAGCGCCTCGGCCTGGCGCAGGCACTGATCGGCGATCCAGCCGTCCTCCTGCTCGACGAGCCGACGTCGGCACTCGATCCCGCCGGGCGTCACACGGTCCGCGAGGTCCTCTCCCGTGCCCGCGACCGCGGGATCGGAGTGCTGCTCAACACGCACCTCCTCGGCGAGGTCGAGCTGCTCGCCGATCGGGTGGTCCTGATCGACGCCGGGCAGGTTGTCACGGCCGGCAGCGTGAGCGACCTGACGGCTGGCCATGGCGTCACCATCGAGACCGATGACGGCACGGTCGAGCGCGCCGGAGTGACCCGCGACGAGGTTCCAGGGATCGTCGCCGAGCTCGTCGCATCAGGCAGGGAGATCTACGCCGTGGTCCCCCGCCGCTCCACACTCGAAGATCTGTATCTGTCACTGGTCGGCGACCGGGAGACGCAACGATGACCGAGATCTTCGTGATCGCACGACTCGCGCTGCAGGAGGCGGTGCGACGGCGCGTGCTGCTGGTCGTCGCCGTCCTGACGCTCGCTAGTGCGGTGCTCTACTTCATCGGATGCCTCAGCCTCAAGCATCACGTCGGCGGCTTCCTGGCGACCCAGAACATCGACCCGATCGTGCCCGCGACACTGCTCGGTCTCGCGTCGTTCGGCACCCTGTTCCTCGGCAGCGTCCTGTCCGTCTTCCTGACCGCCGGCGCGGTCCGCGGTGACGCCGATCGAGGGCTGGTCCAGCCACTGGTGGTGCGGCCGGTCGGGCGAGGCGCCTACCTTGCCGGTCGCGCCCTCGCCGCCTTGGTGATCTCAGCGACGTACGTCCTCGTCGTGTCGATCGGTGCGACGGTGATGACTCGCCTGTTCTTCGCCGAGCTCCCTCCGGCTGCCTGGCAGGCGATCCCACCACTCGTGCTCGGCGTGTGCGTCGTGACCGTCGTGACGCTCCTCGTGTCCTGTCTGCTGAGCACCGTTGCCACGGGAATCAGCGTGTTGATGGCGTACGGCGCGGGGCTGGTCGCGGGCCTGCTCGGAGAGATCGGCCACACTCTCGGAGCGAACACGCTCAGCAGCATCGCGGATGGCGTCTCCTATGCACTGCCGTTCGAAGCCATGTACCGCGACGCGCTCAACAAGCTCTCGCCGGCCGGGCCGCTCGGTCAGCTCGTGCAGCTGGGTCCGCTTGGCGGTGCGCGCAGCGGCGGTATCGGGCTGTGGATCTACTCGATCGGATACATGGTCGCGTGCGGCGCGCTCGCGACCTGGGTGTTCCGCAAGAGCGATCTCTAGGCTGGCAGGGCCTCTTCAGCGAGTGCCGCCTCGATCGCGGTCGTGATCGTCGGGTCGTCCGGCTTCAGCTTGGTGCGGAACCGGCCGACGACATCGCCGTTGCGGTTGATCAGGAACTTCTCGAAGTTCCACTTCACGTTGCCGGCCTTGCCGTTGCCGTCCTCGTGCTTGGTGAGCTCGCCGTAGAGCGGATGCTGCTGGCGACCCTTGACCTTGATCTTCGCGAACATCGGGAACGACACCCCGTAGGTGACGCTGCAGAACTGCGCGATCTCCTCCTCGGAGCCCTTCTCCTGGAAGAGGAACTGGTTGCACGGGAAGCCGAGCACCGTGAAGCCCTGATCGGCGTACTTCTCGTGAATCGCCTGAAGCTGTTCGTACTGCGGTGTGAAGCCGCACTTGGACGCGACGTTGACGACCAGCATGACGTCGCCCGCGTGCTCGCCGAGCGTCGCCGGCTTGCCGTCGATCGTGGTCACTGGGATGTCGTACAGAGACACGCGAACGCTCCTCGAGTTTCGATGGCTACCACCATTATTCGCCTTCCGGTCGGAATCGGTTCAAGCGACCGGTGCGGAGCGCCATAAGGTCGTCTGGTGGCGACGCGACCGACGGTGATCCGCGGCGCCGACCTCGAGCTGGCGTTGCAAGGGTTGCGTGCCGAACTGGCGATCCCTGCCGACTTCCCGCCGGCCGTGACCGCCGATGCGGAGCGCGCCGCGGCGTCCTGGTCTCGTGAGCACCGGGTCGACGCCACCGACCTCGAGGTCGTCACGCTTGACCCGGCGGGGTCCATGGACCTCGACCAGGCGTTCGCGATCAGTGAGACGGCAGATGGCTTTCGCCTCAGCTACGCGATCGCCGACGTGGGTGCATTCGTCGATCCCGCCGGTCCAATGGCGGCCGAGGCCGCGATACGTGGCGAGACCTTGTATCTCCCGGACGGCCGCGCGCCGCTCTATCCGCCGACGCTGTCCGAGCACGCTGCCAGCTTGCTGCCGGACGGCGACCGGCCGGCGGTGCTCTGGTCGCTGGACCTCGACCATGAGGCCGAGCTGCAGGCCATCGATGTACGGCGAGCGATCGTCCGCAGCCGCGCGAAGCTGGACTACGCGACCATCGCGCAGACGCACCCTGACCTCACCGCCCGGTTGCAGCGGGTGGGGGAGCTTCGGCTCCAACGTGAGCGAGATCGAGGCGGGGTATCGCTGAACATCCCGGAGCAGGACGTCAGCCACGACGGCAGCCAGTGGGTGCTGGAGTACCGGACGCCGGCCCCGGCCGAAGGCTGGAACGCCCAGCTCTCACTGCTCACCGGTATGGCGGCCGCGAAGCTCATGATCGATGCCAGGGTAGGGCTATTGCGGACGATGCCGAAGCCGTCCCATCACACCATCGCCGCGCTTCGCCGGAGCGCCGTCGCGCTGCACGTCGACTGGCCTGGCGGCGCGTCGTACGCCGACATCGTCCGCGCCCTTGACCCGGACGTGCCGTCCAACGCCGCAATGCTCCGCCTGGCCGGGTCCCTGTTCCGCGGCACCCACTACGTCGCGTTCGACGGCGAGCTGCCCGAGGAGACGACCCATTCAGCGGTGGCCGCCGCGTATGCGCACGCCACCGCGCCGCTGCGTCGGCTGGCCGACCGCTACGTCTCAGAGGTCTGCCTCGCCGTATGCGCCGGCTCACCGATTCCCCAGTGGGCGCGCGACGGTCTGCCCGGCCTGCCCAAGACGATGGCGGCGGCCGACCAGCATGCCCACCAGGTAGACCGCGCAGTCGTCGATCTCGCGGAGACGGTTCTGCTGCAGGACCGGGTGGGTGAAACCTTCGACGGCGTCGTGGTCGAGGCAGCCGACGACCACGGCCAGGTCCAGCTCGCCGACCCGCCGGTGCGCGCCCGACTGGACGGCAGCAACCTGCCGCTCGGCCAGGAGGTCAGCGTGCGGCTGACGACGGCGAGCGTCGGCAACCGGCAGCTGGCATTCTCGCTCGCGTGAGCGGCACCCTCACCAGGTCTGAACGGTGCAGGCGGAAGCATCCTTGATCAGGCCGAGCACGATCTCCGGCGCGTATATGGAGGAGATGGCGACCCGGCCGGGGCCGACGAGCTTCAGCCACACGACGGTCGAGTTGTTGAATCCGCCGCCACCATTCGGGTGCTCGATGTGCAGGCTCGGCTGCAACGTCGGATCCATGTAGACCATCGACTTCGGCTGCACCACGATCGTCTCGCCCGGTTGCAGGTCGCGGACCAAGACGTTTCCTGGGGCGTGCAACAACAACAGCCCGGGGCCGTCCGATGCGGCGAACTGATCGATGTAACGTCCGATCGGATACGACCGCGTCCGGACGCCGCCGTACCGCGTGTCGATCGTCACGCCACTCTCGAAGATCTGGAAACCCACGTTCCCCGTGGCGGCGAGCAGCCGGTGTTCGGAGACGTTCATCACCTGCCCGTGCTGCAACGGCACGGCGACCGTCTCGCCCGGATGATCGAAGCTCAGCGCGACGTGGCCCGGGCCGGTCGCGGTCATCAGAAAGACCGGCAGGCCGGCAATCGCCCGCGACCAGCGACCCGGCATCGCCATCCTCGTCAACGTGACCGACGGATCCAGATGCAGGATCGTGTTGTGCGCGAAGTAGATCGACTCCGAAGCGGCGAGGTCGACCTCGGTGACCGGCACGTAGCTACCAGAGATCTGCACCCTCGACTGACCGGCCTTCAGCCGCGCCATGTCCTTGATCGGAGGCTGCTTCACCCACCCCGCAGCGCTGACGACGCGACGGACGTCGAACGCTGCACCACAGCTGACGCAGCTGGCCCCGGTGGGATCGCTCGAGGCTCGGCAGTACGGGCACACGTACGCGGACGCGTCGCCCGTCATCACTGCTCCGTCGCGTAGTGGTGGTACATCGACTGGATGCCGACCCGGCCGGGGCCGGTGACCTCCGCCATCCGAAGGTCCGGTCCCTTGATGTCGATCTTCACGGAGTCCAACCCGACGCTGGAGTCCTTGTAGAGGAACCCGCCCGGCTCGATGAGGATCTTCTCCCCGGCCGCGAGTGTCCGCTGGAACACGTTGCCGCAACCGTGCAGGATCAACAGGCCCTGCTCGCCTTGGGTGACGAACCGGTCGAGATACATTCCGCTGCCGCCGTAGACGATGTTGGCGAGACCTTTGATTCGCTCGAACGAGTAGCTGATGCTGTGCGTCCCCAGCAGGAACGCGTGCTCGCGGACGTCGATCTCCATGTTCGGATGGAGCGGAAGTACGACGAGCTCACCGGTCGCATCGCGGCTGAAGGCGATCCGGCCCGGACCCGACGCGTAGGTGAGGAAGACCGGCATGCCGGCGAGCACCCGCTTGAGACCACCCGCCGCCGCCCGCGAGGCGATCGGGACTTGTGGGTCCTTCCACAGCATCACGTGGTGCTCGAAGAAGACGGCATCACCCTGCGCCAGTGCTATCTCGGCGACCGGGACGACCTCCCCCTCGACCTGGCAGACGGAGTTCGAGAACCGGAACTCCGTCATGTCCCGTAGCTTCGGCGCCTCCATCCACCCGCTGTCCGACACCAGGTCACGCTGGTCAAGAGCGGCTCCGCACGCGGGGCAGCTCGTCGTACCGGCCGGGCTCTGCGACTGGCACCACTGACACGAGACAAAATCCATGGCACGTCCTAGGGCAGGGGTTGGACGGCAAGATCGTGTCAGAGCGAGCGGCTGCCGTCAGCAAAAGCCAACGGCCAATGACGGGACTCCGGTGAGCGAGCTCAGCCCGCGAAGTCGACCTCGGCCGTTGCGACGGTGCCCGCGGTGCGACCCGGAGCCGCCTGGTATTTCCAATACAGGTTGGTGTGGGCGATGACGAGGTCCGGACTCGGCGCACCCCACTGCGTGGCGTCCTCGGTCGTGTGCGCGTCGCCGACCAGCGTTGCGTCATACCCGCGGGCGAAGGCACCGTGCAGGGTCGATCGGACGCACTGGTCGGTCTGTGCCCCGGTGATGATGAGACGTCCGACGCCGCGCTCCGCGAGGACCGCCTCGAGCTCGGTGTCCTCGAACGAGTCGCCGTAGCTCTTGTGAACGAGCGGCTCGGCCTCGTCACGCTTCAGCGCCGGGGCGAGCTGCCAGGCGTCACTGTCGCGCGGCAAGTCCTCGTCATTGTGCTGAACCCACACCACGGGCACGTCCTCGGCGCGCGCCTTGTCGACAAGGGTGTTGATGTTCGCGATCACCTGGTCACGGTTGTGGCCGTCGGCGACCACTCCGGTCTGGACGTCGATGACCATCAGCGCGGTATTGGGGCGATCCGAAAGCGTCGTCATGAGCACTCCTGATGTCGTAGGCCTGGCGTGCCTCACAATAGGTGAGCCCAACGACAAGTCTTCGGCTCAGGGCACCTGCAGCACGACGTAGCTCGTAGGCCCGCCGGCATCGATCTCGACGTACTTCCCCTGGCTCGGCAGATCGATCGCAACCGGCGTCGTCGTCAGCGCGGGCGCATCCGGCCCGAGCGCGCCGCCGGCCCACGACGAGTTCAGCCCCCAGCCGTAGACCTGACTCGTCGTCGTGCTGATCAATGTGTTGTAGGCGCTCATCGACAGGCGGATCACCGGGGTGGCGTCATCGGGGAGATCGACGTAGGTCGGGGTGGCGTTCTTCGACTGCTTGCCGTCGCCGAGATTGCCGAACGTGTTCTGTCCCCACGTGAGGACCCGGCCGTCAGTGGTGAAGGCACCGGCGTTCTGGCCGCCAGCCGCGATCCCGAGGATGGTCGAGTCGAACGGGCGGGAGACCTCGACCGGCCGGAGCTCATCCGGGCCGGGCGAACCGGTGCCGAGCTGCCCGAACTGGTTGCCGCCCCAGCCGACCACGCGGCCGTCCGATCCGAGCGCGATGGTGAAGTCAACCGGACCGACGCCGTCCTTGACGATGGTGCCGCCAGTCGCCACCTGGGTCGGCCGGAAGCCGACCGGCAGCTCCGCGTGGATAGGTACGGCGCTGTCCGCCGCCGCACCCGTGCCGAGCGCGCCATGGGCGCCGGAGCCCCAGCCCCACATCTGGCCGGCCGACGTGATGACCTGGGCGTGGCTCAGCCCGGCGCTGATCGCCTCGCCGTACTGGCCGTCGAGCCCGTTGATCACGGTCGGTTTGGTGCGATCGGCGGTGCTGCCGTCGCCGAGCCGGCTGGCGAGCCCCCACGTGAGGACCTGTCCCTTTGCGGTCAACGCCATGCTGAACTGGTAGCCGGCCGCAACCGCGATGACCCGGCTGTTGAGCCCTGAGGCGCTCGTCGGCACCTGTTTCGGGAAGAAGTTGTCGCCGCCGCCGTACCCGAGCTGGCCATGACCGTTTCGGCCCCACGAGTAGATGGTCCCGCCCTGGGTGAGCGCAAGGGTGTGATCCGGCCGGACGCCGTTCGCCGAGAACGAGCTGACCTGGATGATCCGTTTGTTGATCAGCGCGTTAACCACTGCCGGGGTCGCGCGTTGGTTCGTCGTGCCGTCCCCGAGCAATCCGTTGCCGAACGAGTAGATCGGTGCTGGTGGCGGAGCCGCCGCACCTGCCACTGACGGCAGGCCCGCGAAGCAGGCGAGCCCGACGAGCATTGCGATCATTCCGCGACGACGGATTCCGATTCTCATTGCAAGCCCCCGGCCCGGCCTCGAATGCGGTCCACCCTCGCACACCATGACAAACGGCTCAATACGTCCGGCCGCGGCGGGAGCCGTAGCGTTGAAGGCGTGGAGCTCACCGCCGCGGTGCCGGCGCGACCCGACGGCGTCAACTGGGAGATTCGCAGCTACGCCCGCCGCGGCACGCGACTGAACGCGCGGCAGCAAGAGTCATGGGACCGGCATGCGACACGCTGGGTCGTCGCGCCAGAGACCCAGACCGCGCCTGGCTTTCGGCTCCCCGATGTCTTCGAGCGGCCGGGGCCTTTGATCATCGAGATCGGACTCGGCGTAGGCGAAGCGCTTGTGTCGCTCGCGACGAGCCGCCCGGAGGCCAACGTTCTCGGATTCGAGGTCTGGGCGCCGGGGGTGGCCCAGTGTCTGAACGGTCTGTCGAGGACCGATGCCCGCAACGTGCGCCTGTCGACGCTCGATGCGGCGTGGTGTCTCGACAACCTGCTCGAGCCCGCGTCGATCACGGAGCTCTGGACGTTCTTCCCGGATCCGTGGCCGAAGGCCCGGCATCACAAGCGCCGCCTCGTGAACCGACGGTTCGCCGCACTCGCTGCGTCACGGCTGGTTCCTGGCGGCAGCTGGCGGCTCGCGACCGACTGGCCCGACTACGCCGACCAGATGCGTGAGGTGCTGGATTCGGAGCCGCTGCTGCGCGGCGGCGTCACCGAGCGGTTCGCCGACCGGCCCCTGACCCGGTTCGAACGACGCGGCCTGGCGGCCGGGCGCTCAATCGTGGACCTCACATACACGCGGCCGGCCGAAGCCGCCTCCCCTGAGTCTCAGGCACTCTCGGCGCAGGCGTACTCCGACCGGAACTGCTCGATGGCCACGCGGTTGCCGCCCTGCTCCTTGGCCGACAGCAGCAAGCACTCTGCCTCGTAGAGCACGGCGTCAGCGGTGACGCTTGCCTCGTCGACCACGATCATCCCTGCACTTGCCGTGGCGAAGACGCCGGTGAGGCGGTCGCTCAGGTCGGTGCCGGCGAGCCGTGCCAGCGCTGCTTCGACGGCGTCCGCGGTGGTGCCGTCGTACGGAAGGAGTGCCGCGAAGCAGTCCGAGCCGAAGTAGGCGACGTTGCTCGGACCGAGCATCCAGCGCAGGACGCGGTACGCGTTGCGAAGCGCGACGTCGCCAGCCTCCGGACCGACGATGAGGTTGAGCTGCTGGAAGCGGTCCATCCCGAAGGCGACAAATGCGACCGGCTCCGCCGCGTCGAGGCGCTCCTCCAGTTGTGCGATGAACTCAGGGCGGTGGGTGACGTCCCACAACTCGCCTGGGCCGAAGGGGCCGGTGCCTGGAGTCCGCTGCATCGGGACGAACTCGCGGATCTCGCGGCCGTCGGCGGCGGTCGACTCCGACTGCTCGTCAGCCGCGATGCCGTTGACGGCGTCAAAGGAGTCGGCAACCCGATCCTCGGTGCCACGGTCACGGCGACGGCTCACCGCCGGCAAAACGGTCACCGTCCGCAGGTCGTTGAAGTCGTCAATCGGTCCGATCGTCGAACCCTGGTCGTTTGTCATTGTGGTTCCTCCCTGGCGTCATGTTGCCTGGGATTTCGGCGCCGCAATAGGGGCACTTGCCCGTTTTGCCACAAATGGCTTGAAGTGACTACTAAGGAACTACATCGTTCGGGTGACGGTGGAAAAGGTCCGCGGAAAGGCAATAGTTCGACATGACTGCCGAGCGTTACTCCGAATGCCGAACGCCGGCCGGCGCGTCGATTTGAGGCCGTGAGTAGAAGCCGCCGCTGGGACGACGCTGGCTACTCACCACCCCCAAATCGCGAGCCGGAGCAACTGCAACCGGTGGCTTAGAACTCCACCTGGTGCTTGGTGTCGAAGAGCTCGACGTTGTCTGCACCGTCGAGCTGGGAGATCGCTTGCAGCACG
>Ga0213876_10001979_pt1 | contig 12250 bp, 6 predicted proteins | sample BarmaccomBMRX_R9_FD_160113 | JGI IMG/M metagenome (GOLD analysis project Ga0213876, IMG submission 160113) | Root-associated microbial communities from Barbacenia macrantha in rupestrian grasslands, the National Park of Serra do Cipo, Brazil - RX_R9 | ecosystem: Host-associated > Plants > Roots...
GTCAGGACATGACGCACATTTTTTCTCCCACACTGGTGGCGGATTTTAAGGCGTCGTTTACACGCTTCCTCGATAGCTTCCCGGATGGCGACCTATCGGCTACGACCACGCCGCAGTCCCTTGGCTTGAACATGCCGCATGTGCCTACGACAACCCTGAACCTGCTGCCTGAAATTACCACCGGGCAATTCTATCCTCAGGTCGTCGGCAACAGTGTTGGTACCGATACCTTCAATACCACCGCCTTCTATAACGACTGGACCAAAACGTTGGCCAATCACACCATTCACTTCGGCGGCGAAGTGCAGTCGCTATTTTATGGAAATCCCGGCTCCGTCGGACGCCCGAACGGCTACTTCAGTTTCGGAACTCAGAACACGCAATATAATCCACTGCAAAGGAACGCGCTGGCCGGCGTCAACGATGGCTTCGATATCGCCGACATGCTGCTTGGCTATCCTTCTGGCGGCGGTGTCGATTACAGCGGCACTCTAGCGGAGGGTGATCCGACCTGGGCGATCTATGCCCAGGACGATTGGAAAGTCACACCCAAGCTCACGGTCAATATCGGAATTCGCTACGACGTTCAGGTTGGCTTGCGCGAGCGCTACAACCGCTTGAACCGCGGTCTTTGCTTTACCTGCGTCAATCCGATCACGACAAACCCGGTCTATCAAGCAAATCTTGCGGCTGACGCTCCTGCACTCGCTGCCGCCGGAATAAACCCGGCATCGTTGTCGACCGTCTTAGGCGGCATCGAGTTTCCTGGAGTAAACGGAAATTCGCGCGACGCTTACGATACCGATTACAGCAACATAGAGCCGAGGTTTGGCTTTGCGTATGCGGTGAACCCGAAGACCGTGCTACGAGGTGGTTACGGAATCTTCTACGCTGTGGGCCTCGAAGGAGGCACGCAGGATGGGTTCAGCATTTCCACCCCTTACACGAACACCACCAACGGCGGCGTCACTCCCACCAACTATTTCGCCACCGGCAACCCGTTCCCAACCGGGTATCAGGTGCCGCCCGGGAACACACTGGGCCTCTTGAGCGGGCTCGGAAGCGGAGCTTCTCTCGATTTTCCGGGGCGCCGCATTCCGCGGTCGCAGGAAGTCTCCTTTGGGTTTCAACGGGAGTTGCCGGGCAACATGGTCTTGGATGCACGCTATGCGGCCAACTATACCGACCGTCTGCGAGTCTTCGTATGGAATAACGGCACGCTGAACTATTCTCAGTTGCAACAAGGCATCGCCAATCCGACGCTCTTCAATCAGCAGGTGCCGAATCCGTATTACGGCGTGCCGGGAATTCCGCCGAGCTCCACCTGCGGATCGCATTCCACCGTTTCGCGCATCACTTTGCTGCTACCCTTGTCGCAGTATTGCGGCTTGATTGGCCAATACAACGATCCGCGAGGCCGGCAGAACTATAACGCCCTCGAAGTCAAGCTGAACAAGCGCTACTCGCAAGGCTTGAGCTTCCAGATCTCCTACACCTATTCAAAGACTATGCAAGCGTCTGGCTACCAGAATGGCTGGCCCTACCAGGATCCAAGCCTGAAATACGAGATCGCACCTACCGACCGCACGCATGTCTTCAGCGCCGTGACCGAATTGGCGCTGCCTTTCGGTCGAGGGAGGATGCTAGCCTCGAACGCCAACAAAGTGCTCGACGCGTTTATCGGTGGATGGAGTGTGAACATCATTCTCTCGGCGGAAACCGGATTCCCAGTCGGTTTGAACACGGGTTACTATGATCACTGCAATCATCCGTACGCACCGGATGGCGGACCCAAACTGAACAATTATCTGTACAACAACTACAGCAATGGCAGCCCCTTGGGATGTTGGGCCAGCATTCCGCAATATGGCCTTTCGAATCTCCCGGAGCAGATCTCGCAAGTGCGCCAGCCGAGCATCGTCAATCTCGATATGGGTCTGCACAAAGATTTTGACATCACCGAAGCCAAACGGATTGAGTTCCGCGCCGAAGCACAGAACCTTACCAATACCGTTCTCTTTCCCGGGCCCGATACCAATCCCGGCGATGGACCTCCGCGGTTGCAGTCGAATGGCACTTACACCGGGTTTGGGACCGTAAACCTATATCAACAGAACTTCCCGCGCATCATGCAGCTCGCTCTGAAGTTTTTCTTCTAATATGCGGGGACGCTTCGGCCGATTCGTTTGGGCTTCGCTGGCAGCGGCTGTTTTGGCGGTAGCCGCGGAACATCCAGATCTCCTAAAGCAGCCCACGCTCTACGTAGTGGGTTACGCGCACCTCGATACCGAGTGGCGTTGGGAGTATCCGCAAGTCATCAACGAATTCATCGTCGACACGATGCGCAACAACTTTGCGCTGTTTGAGAAGTACCCGCACTATATTTTCAATTTCAGCGGCGCCAACCGCTATCGCTTCATGAAGGAGTACTTCCCGGAAGATTTCGCGAAGGTGAAGCAGTACGTGGATTCGGGCCGCTGGTTTCCGGCTGGCTCGTCCATGGAAGAAGGCGATGTCAACGCGCCCAGCGCCGAATCCATCATCCGTCAAGTGCTGTATGGCAATGATTGGTTCCGAAAGGAATTCGGCAAAGCGAGCGCGGAATATATGCTGCCGGACTGCTTCGGTTTTCCCGCTTCTCTGCCCACGATATTGGCCCACTCGGGCGTAAAAGGGTTTTCGACGCAGAAGCTCGTCTGGGGCTCATCCGCGCCGGGCGGCGGCAATGAATCGCTCGAGAAAACTCCCGAAGGCACGCCCTTCAATGTAGGCGTATGGGTAGGTCCCGATGGCGAGAGCGTGCTCGCAGGGCTGAACCCGGGCAGCTATAGCGGCGGCATCTACAGCGATCTCAGCAAGCCGCTACCGGCGCCCGACCTCAACGCTCGCCTGGAGGAGGTTAAGACAAAACTCCAAGCGCTTCAGAAGAAATTACAGGCGGCGCAACAGAGTGAAGGTCGTCCCGATCAAAAAGATGTTCAAGAGTACATCTCGCTCCGCAACGAGCAACAGGCACTCACGAATTTTCAGCGGGATCAGGATCTGGAACGCTTCCAGGGTGACTGGGCCGCACGGGTCGAGAACAACGGCAAGCTCACGGGCATCTACACCGATTATCACTATTACGGAACCGGCGACACGGGCGGGTCTCCTGATGAAGCATCAGTGAAGCGATTGGAAGCCATCGTAACGGGGGGCGAAGCGAGCCTGCCTGCTGATGGTCAGATGTTCTTTCGACGCCAGGCGCAGCCCGAAGGACCGATGGTTAAGCTCGGCGAGGGCCCGGTGCACGTAATCTCAGCCACTGCCGACGAGATGTTCCTCAATATCACGAAAGCAGAGATGGCCGACCTGCCTCGCTACACGGGCGAGATGGAGTTGACCAATCATTCAGCCGGATCGCTGACGTCACAGGCCTATCAGAAACGATGGCTGCGCAAGGAGGAGTTGCTCGCAGACGCGGCCGAGAAGGCGTCGATCGCGGCTGAATGGCTGGGCGCGCGGCCGTATCCGCTGGAGCGTCTGAACAAAGCCTGGACGCTCGTGATGGGCGGACAGTTCCATGACATCGCGGCGGGAACCGCTACGCCCAAAGCATACGAGTTCGCGTGGAATGACGACGTGATCGCGATGAATCAGTTCGCCGGAGTTCTACACAACGCGACGGAAGCGGTTGCGGCGGGCCTGAACACCGAAGCTCACGGGATTCCGGTGGTGGTTTTCAATCCGTTGAACATCGCCCGCGAAGACGTGGTCGAGGCGCGTGTGGATTTTCCCAATGGCGTGCCGCAGTCAGTTCGTGTCATTGGTGCCGACGGCAAAGAATGTCCGGCTCAGATTTCTAACGGCAAAGTCATCTTTGTGGGCCGCGTTCCCTCGGTCGGCTATGCCGTGTTCGACGTGCAGCCGGGCGGCCGCGGGACGGCGGTGACAGAAGCGTTGCACGTCACCGACAATTCGCTCGAGAACCGCTTCTACCGCGTCAAGCTGGACGAAAACGGCGACGTCAGTAGCATCTTCGATAAATCGCTCGGTAAAGAACTGCTGGCGAGTCCGGCGCGGCTCGCGATTTCCTACGACAATCCGCAGCAGTGGCCCGCATGGAATATGGATTGGGACCAGGAACAGGCAGCGCCCAAAGCCTATGTGAGTGGTCCGGCACGCGTTCGCATCGTCGAGAACGGCCCGGCACGCATCGCCCTTGAAGTAGCGCGGGAGAGTGCGGGTTCGAAGTTCGTACAGACCGTCAGCCTCGCAGCCGGCGAAGCAGGAAAACGCGTTGAATTCGGAAACGTGATCGACTGGAACACGCGCGAATCAAATTTGAAGGCGACCTTCCCGCTGACCGCCTCCAACCGAATGGCCACCTACAACTGGGATATCGGAACTATGGAGCGCCCCACTGCGGAGCCGAAAAAATTCGAAGTGCCGTCGCACCAGTGGATCGACCTGACGGACATGAGCGACGAGTTCGGCGCCACGGTGCTGACCGACTGCAAAAACGGGTCGGATAAGCCGACCGACAACACCATCCGCCTCACGTTGGTTCGCACTCCCGGCACGCGCGGCGGCTATCCCGATCAAGCCACGCAGGACATCGGTCACCACGAATTCGTCTATGGACTAACTGGCCACGCGGGCGGTTGGCGGCAGGCCGGAAGCGATTGGCAGGCGGAGGAACTGAACGATCCACTCATTGGCTTCGAGACTTCAAAGCACGCCGGAACATTAGGCCGCGAGTTTTCACTTTTGAACCTCAGCAATCCGCGCATTCGCGTGCTGGCCCTCAAAAAGGCGGAACATAGCGACGAAATCATTCTTCGACTGGTGGAACTAGACGGCAAACCGCAGCGCGATGTCCGTGTCAAGTTCAGTGCGCCGATCGAAGCTGCCCGCGAAGTAAACGGGCAGGAGCAGCCGGTTGGGCCCGCTCACCTGGAGCAAAACGCGACGCTCTTGACTTCCTTCGGTGCATATCAGCCGCGCACCTTTGCGTTGCGTCTTGCAGCGGCACAGAAGCCGCTCGTCGCGGTGCGCTCCGTCCCTGTGCCGCTGAAGTATGACCTCGCAGCCGCTACTGTTCACGGCACACAATCCGGCGGCGGATTCGACGGGCACGGTGATGCACTGCCCGCTGAGATGCTGCCCGAGGAAGTGACCTTCGATGATGTGCACTTCCGGCTTGCCCCGGCAAAGACCGGTACGCCGAATGCACTCGTCGCAAGAGGCCAAACAATCGATTTACCGGCAGGTCATTTCAACCGGGTGTATCTATTGGCGGCTTCGGCAGACGGTGACCAGAAGGCGACCTTCGATGTGGGCGGCAAGCCCGTCGAATTGAATATCGAAAACTGGGGTGGATTTATTGGCCAGTGGGACGATCGGCAATGGGTCGCCAAGGACGTCACCAGACCTGCACGGCCGGGCCGCCCACAACGCACGGAGAAGGACCCGTACGCCGAAATGACGGGCATCAAGCCTGGCTATATCAAGCGAGCGAACCTGGCCTGGTATTGCTCTTTCCACCACAATTCGTCAGGCGATAACATCCCGTATCAATACTCTTACCTCTTCGCGTACGCCATTGATTCGCCCGCCGGTGCGAAAACTATCAAGCTGCCGGACAACGAAAAGATTCGCGTCCTGGCGATCTCGGCCGCTGAGGCGAAGCCCGAGGTAAAACCCGTTCAGCCGCTCTACGACACGCTGGAGCGAAGTGCGCCGGCCGAGCCCGCGAGCGTGGCGGCGCTTCGTCAACACTGACATCGATTATGCTTGTCGGTTCGAGCCATGTTACAGCCGAAACTTGGGAGAGCCGCAACCGGTCTGCTGGCAAGTGGCGCGCTGCTGGCCTGCGCCATCGTCCTGCGCCCGCCCGAAATTCCTTTTGAGGCACACACGGTCGATTTAGGCTCGAGCGAGTCGGCGGCAATTGCGGATATCAACGGCGACGGCAAGCTCGACATCGTCTCCGGCGAGAACTGGTATGAAGCGCCGCATTGGACTAAGCATCACTTCCGCGACATCGCATTCATCGACAACTATATTGACGACCTGAGCACGCTGCCGCTCGATGTAAACCGCGACGGGCATGTCGACCTGATTACGTCCGGCTGGTTCACCAAGAAGCTGGCCTGGTGGGAGAACCCGGGACGCACGGGCGGCAAATGGCTCGAACATCCCATCGAGACGGCATCGCCGATCGAGTTCACGTTCCTTGTCGACCTGGACAATGACGGCAAAGCCGACGAAGTGCTGCCGCAATTTGGCGACCCCAAGATGCCGCTCGCGTGGTATGAGCGCGGCAACGGCGGATTCATCAAGCACGAAGTGAGTTCGCGAAGCTACGGCCACGGCATCGGAGTCGGCGACGTGAATGGAGACGGTCGCAACGACATTCTGACGCAATCCGGTTGGCTCGAAGCTCCCGCCGATCCGCGCTCCGGCAATTGGAACTTTCATGCCGATTGGTCACTCGGCGACACCGGCTTCATTTACGTCCGGGATGTGAACGAAGATGGCCGCCCGGATCTCATCACCTCCGCTGCGCACAATTACGGCATCTTTTGGATGGAACACAGAGCCGACGGCACGTGGCAGAAGCATGTGGTCGACGACAGCTGGTCACAACCGCATGCAGTGACGATTGTCGATTTGCGCGGCGGGCACAACGTCGGGCTGCTGACCGGCAAGCGTTACATGGCGCATAACGGTCACGACCCGGGCGCGCGCGAGCCGCTGGGTGTTTACTGGTACGAGCGTTTGATCGATCCGCAAACGAAAGACGTCCAATGGGCGAAGCACGTGCTCAGTTATGGCGGGCGCATCGGCGGCGGTATACAAATTCCGGTGGCGGACATCGATCACGACGGCGATCTCGACTTTGTCGTCGCGGGAAAGAGCGGCTTGTTTTTCTTCGAAAATAAGACGAAATAACGATGCCTCAGGAAACGTATGACGTAATCGTGATCGGATCCGGCGCCGGAGGAGGAACGCTTTCGGCCCGGTTGGCGTCGCTGGGTGCGCAGGTTCTGGTGCTCGAGGGCGGACCGAAGGTGAATACCCGAACCGACTTCAACACGCATGCTCTGCCGTACGAGTTTCCCTTTCGATCGATTCCCATCATGAAGCCGGGCAAGCCTGGATTTGATGCCGAGCGCAGCCGCGGCCTCGGCGGCAAGACCATGCTGTGGAACGCCGTTGCGTTGCGCCTGAGCCAGCGCGACTTCAAGGGCAAGCAGTACAACGGCGCCGGTGAAGACTGGCCCGTCGATTACCAGGACCTGGCGCCGTATTATGAGCGCATCGAGCGCGAAGTCGGCGTCTGCGGAAACTATGACGGGCTGGAGGATCTACCCGACGGCGTGTTCCTGCCTCCGGTACCCATGAAGTGTACCGACCTGGCGATCAAAAAAGGCGCCGCGAAGCTGGGCATCAAAGTCATTCACGTGCGCAAGTCGACCTTGAGCCGCGCTCGCGGGTCGCGCCCGGCTTGCCACTTCTGCGGCAATTGCATGGCGGGTTGCGACGTCGTCGCGAAGTACAACTCTTACGACGTCCACATGCTTCCGGCGCTCCAGACCGGCAAGCTGACGCTGCGACCTAATAGCATCGTCTACAACCTACAAGTTTCCGATGAAGCGCGCGTCAGCCAGGTGCAGTACTTCGATCGCGAAACGCGCCAGCAAGCGGCCGCGCGTGGGCGCGTCGTGGTCGTATCGTGCGCATGCGTGCAAAGCGTGGCGTTGTTGCTGATGTCGAAGTCCAGCCGTTTTCCGGCCGGGCTTGGCAATTCAAGCGGCGAACTCGGCAAAAACTTCATTCCGCATATCAATGCCGGTTTCGAAGTCTTTCTACGCGACCTGGTGGGTGGCGCGCGCGAACCGCAAGGATTTTTAGATCACGCCTATCTGCCCTCGTTTCTGCATGAGAAAAACCGCTACGATTATCCGCGCAGCTTTGGCGTTCAATTCGGATATCAAAACGATCGAGCTGTGGGGTGGGCGCGCAGCATGCCGGGCATGGGCAAGGCGTACAAGGATTCAATCAAGTCTCACTATCCCGCCTATCTGACCTTCAGTCCGTATCAGGAGATCGTGCCCAACGCCGACAGTTACATCGATCTCGATATGGCGAGCCTGGATGAATACGGGCTGCCGCGCGCGCGGCGCCATTGGAAATTGTCCGACGCAGATATGCGCCTGCACAACGAGATGAAGCGCTGGTGTACCGCCATTCTCGAATCGAGCAACGCCGAGATCCATTCGGTGAGTAAAGATCCCACAACCAATCATGAGTTGGGCGGCTGCCGCATGGGCGACGACCCGAAACGATCGGTTCTCAACCGCTGGTGCCGTTCGCACGACGTGCCGAATCTGTATGTGGTCGACGGCAGCGTGTTTCCGTCGGCGTCAGAGAAGAATCCGACCCACACCATCATGGCTTTGGCGACACGTACCGCGGACCACATCGCCGAATCTTTGCAGAAAGGGGAAGTTTGATGCCGAGTTACTCGACCGATCGCCGCTCGCTCTTGAAAATCATTGGCGCGATTGGCGCCACCTGCGCCTATCCCTACGCGGGCGACGAGTTGTTTGCGCAAGCGCCGGATCACGCGCATGCACACGCACCCATCCCTACGTCTGCGAGCACTCAGTTTTTCAATGAGCGCGACATGAAAACAATTGCGCGCATGACCGACCTGATCGTTCCCGAAACGGATACACCGGGCGCGAGTGCGGCTGGCGTTCCTGCGTATATCGATGCCATGGTGGCGCGCAACACCGATCATCAGCTCGTCATGGCAGACGGACTTCGCTGGCTGGATGCGGAGGCGGCGAAATTGAGTGCCGATCAAAAATTTGTGGACTTGACGGAAGCGCAGCAAGTCGCGATTCTACAGCCGCTGTGCGAAGCCTACGACGCCAAAGAGGGGCGCTATTCGCGAGTGGTGCAGTTCTTCTCACTGGTAAAGAATCTCACCGCCGACGGTTACTACACCTCCTACATCGGGCTGATCCAGGAACTCGGATTCAAAAACGAAATGTCGACCGAATACCCAGGCTGTTCCAAGTAACGCCGCACCTAGTATGAAATTCGGCGTAAACACCTTTCTGTGGTCGGCTGCCTTCACGGCCGAGCATTTCCCAAAGCTGAAGACCATCCGAGATTACGGCTTCGACGGCGTGGAAGTCTCGCTGTTCAAACCGGAGGAGTTCCCCGCAAACGAAATCCGCCGGGCGCTTGAAGAGAACGGCTTGGAGTGTACCGTTTGCTCTGTGCTGTTGCCCGGCTTTTCGCTCATCTCGCCCGATGAAAACATCCGGCGAACGACCATCCACCACCTGTCGGCATGCATCGAGAAAACGGCCGAGGCAGGGGCGAAGATTATCGCCGGCCCTTTGTATCATCCGGTGGGTTCGTTCAGCGGCATACGCCGGACCGAATCGGAGTGGACGAATGCGGTGTGCGGATATCGCGAATTGGCGCCCGTGCTCGAGCGCAATCGCGTGCATCTATGCATCGAGCCGCTCAATCGCTTCGAGACCTATTTCTTGAACACGACGGCAGACGCCGTGCGGTTATGCGACGAAGTAAACCATCCCTATGTAGGCATTCTTTGGGACACTTTTCACGCCAACATTGAAGAAAAGAACCTGCACGATTCCTTGGTAAGCGCCGCGCGTCACCTGAAGCATGTACACACCTGCGAAAACGATCGCGGAACTCCGGGCAGCGGCCACGTAGATTGGAACGGCGTCTTTCGAGCCCTTACTGAGATCGGCTACGACGGTTGGCTCACCATCGAAAGTTTTGGCTTTTCACTCGGCGAACTCTCCGCTGCAGCCGCGATTTGGCGCGACCTCGCGCCCACAAGCGATGAGATTGCCTCCGCCGGAGTGCGATTCCTGAAGCAGCGCGCCCAAGCATCCGAATCAACCGGTAATCATGTTTAACACCATCTGTCGAGTTCTTGCGCTACTGACCGTTGCGGCCACTGCGCAAGCCGCAGATTTTCGTCCGCCTGCAGTTCCGCTCGTCACGCACGACCCCTACTTCAGCATCTGGTCAATGGCCGACCGCCTAACCGACGAACCCACCAAGCATTGGACTGGCAAGGTGAACAGCCTCTCCAGCCTAGTGCGCCTTGATGGAAGGACGTATCGCATCATGGGTCGCGACCCTCGGTCCGCTGCGCCTCTTCCGCAAACCAGGCTGGAGGTGCTGCCGACGCACACTCGCTATCAATTTGAAGGCGCGGGCGTGCGCGTCACGCTGACGTTTCTCACCCCTGCGCTGCCCGATGATTTCGACATCCTCTCCCGCCCCGCGACCTATATCACCTGGCAGGTGCAATCGATCGATGCCAAGCCGCATCAAGTTTCGATTTACTTCGATGCCGGATCGGATATCGCCGTCAACACGACGGATGAGCCAGTGGTCTGGTCGCGCTACAAACTCGCGAATGCGACCGCTCTTTCGGTCGGCACCCGGCAGCAGCCGATGCTCGAGAAATCAGGCGATGATCTGCGCATCGATTGGGGTCATTTATATGTGGTAGCGCCACCGGGCGAAGGCGTCACCGGCGCCGCCACCCTTCGCCGCATCGCAATGCAATCTTTCGCGAGCACCGGTCATGTGCCGGATCAAGACGATCTCGCTGCCTTCCGCCCCTATGCTCAGCCCACCCCGGCGCTCGCCTTCGCTTTTGATCTGGGCGATGTATCCACCAGCGCGATCGAACGGCACCTCGTCTTCGCCTATGACGACGAGTATTCGATCGAATATCTCGAGCGTCGCTTGCGCCCCTATTGGCGGCGCAACGGCCAGGGCGCAGCCGAAATGCTCACCGCGGCGCTCCAGGATTACGAGCCTCTTTCGAAGCGCGCCGACGAATTCGATCGGCAACTAATGACCGACCTGCGCAACGCCGGCGGTGACCAATATGCGCAACTGTGCGCGCTCGCCTACCGCCAGACTCTCGCTGCCCACAAGCTGGTTGCCGATGTGGACGGCACTCCCTTCTACTTCTCGAAAGAGAACTTCAGCAACGGCTCGATAGACACGGTCGACGTCACTTACCCGAGTTCTCCGTTTTTTCTCTTCTTCGCTCCGCGTCTGCTGGAGGCGCAGCTAAAGCCAATGCTCGAGTATGCGAGCTTGCCGCGCTGGCATTTCCCATTCGCTCCGCATGATCTCGGCCGCTATCCATTAGCCAATGGCCAGCAATATGGCGGCGGAGAAAAGACCGAAGAAGATCAGATGCCGGTGGAAGAGAGCGGCAACATGCTGCTGATGGCTGCCGCGCTCGAGAAATTTGGCGGCAACAATCAGTTGACGAAAGAGTACTGGCCACTGCTGACTCGTTGGGCCGAGTATCTGAAGAGCGAAGGGCTCGATCCCGCAAATCAGTTGTGCACAGACGATTTCGCCGGGCACATGGCGCACAATGCCAATCTTTCTATCAAAGCCATTCTGGCGCTCGCTGCATACGGCAAGATGGCAGCTTCTGTGGGCGAGAATGCAGCCGCCAAACAATATGCGCAGCTAGCCCACGATTATGCCGCGAAGTGGGTCGGAATGGATCGCGATGAGAACCACTTTCGGCTGGCGTTTGACAACCCGGGCACCTGGAGCCAAAAGTACAACCTCGTTTGGGATAAGCTGCTCGACCTGCATGTCTTCCCTGCAAACGTGGCGCGTGAAGAGCTGGCGTTCTATGGCTCGCATGAGAACAAATATGGCCTGCCATTGGACAACCGCGCCGCCTACACCAAGCTCGACTGGCTCGCCTGGACCGCCTCCCTGGCCCCGAACCAAGCAGACTTCGAACAGTTGTTCGCAAACCCCGCTTATCTGTTCGCGCAGGAATCGCCCAGCCGCGTCCCCTTGACCGACTGGTACGACACTGTCACGGGCAAGCAGGTCGGGTTCCAGGCGCGTTCCGTAGTCGGCGGAATTTTTATCCGCTTGCTCGACCAGCCGCAGGCCGCGCGGAAATATCGGAAGTAGTCCCGGCGTTCTCCAATAGACGTACAAAAAAGTACGGGGTAGGGCGGCTTTTGTTACCGACAGATTGCCGAACTTGACGATATGGACTAAAGCGGAACTTCCAGATGGGCCGGCGAGCGACAGCATGGAACTAGACCTCCCCTGTCAGATCCAGTTTGTCGATAGCCCTGACACCATTTCCGAGGCCCGAGTCCGGCGCGTGAATCAAGGTTTTATCAAGCTGTTTTCGCGCAAGAAG
>Ga0213876_10001980_pt1 | contig 12245 bp, 13 predicted proteins | sample BarmaccomBMRX_R9_FD_160113 | JGI IMG/M metagenome (GOLD analysis project Ga0213876, IMG submission 160113) | Root-associated microbial communities from Barbacenia macrantha in rupestrian grasslands, the National Park of Serra do Cipo, Brazil - RX_R9 | ecosystem: Host-associated > Plants > Roots...
GGCGTCCGCGAAGGGCCCCAGCTCGGCATCGGTCATGCCGAGCCTGCGGCCGGTCCCGCGCCAATCCGCTACCGCGACGGTGACAGGACTTCGAAGACGGCCGAGCATATATGGCCCCATGTATGAAGCCTTGTCGCCTCATATGGCTCCATACATAGCGCCTTATCTACTGTGCTATCCCGCCTTACCCCGGATGATGCCTGTGGTGCCCGGCCTCCAGCATGTCCTCGACATAGGCCATGCGGATCAGGACGCTCAGCGCCACCGCCATGGGGGTGGCCAGGACCGCGCCCCAGGCGCCGAAAATGATGCCGAAGGCCACGATGGCGAGCAGGTTGACCACCGGGGAGAGCGACACCGCCCAGCGCTGGAGCAGGGGCTGGGTCACGTTGCCCTCGATGGTCAGGGCCACGCCGTAGACGATGGCGGCATAGAGCGCGAGGGAAGGGCTGACGCTCAGCGCCAGCAACAGTCCCGGGATCAGCGCCACGGTCGGCCCGATATAGGGCACGAAGACCGATACGCCCGTCAGCACGCCCAGCGCGAAGGGCAGGGGCACGCCCACCAGCCACAGCCCCGTGCCCGTCACTACGCCGACGAAGAGCATGTCGATCGCCATGCCCATGAACCAGCGCTTCAAGGCCTCGGACGTGGCGTTCAGGATGTGGCTGACGCGGATGCGCCGGTGCGGCGGGAACAGGCGCACCACGCCGCGCACATAGGTATTGGGATCGGCCGCGAGATAGATGCCGACCAGAAGCACCAGCAGCGCCTCGCCCATGGCGCCCAGGAAGCCGCCGGCCAGCGGGATCGCCTGCAGCAGGGTCTCGCCCGAAGGCGCGCTGTGGTCGAGCAGGGTCAGGAACCAGCGGCCCTCGGTATAGGACATCAGCCATTTGCGGCCCGAGGCGACGGCGGTCGGGATCTCCTCGAGCAGGGCGGTGAACTGGTCGATGGCGAGCGCGCCGAACACGGTGAAGAAGGCGATCGAAAGGCCGAGCAGGCCGAGCGTCACGATGAGCAGCGCGATGTGGTCGGAGAGGCGCAGGAAGCGCTGCACCGGCTCGGCCATGGTGCGCAGGATCACCGCCACCACCACGCCGCCGAAGCCCAGGACCAGCACCTGGCTGATCCACCACATCGCGACCAGGACCGCGACGATCATCGCGCCCACCAGCACTCGGCGGGCGAAATCGATCGTCGAGCCGTCGGCAGGCGGCGGATGCGGCTGTTCCATGTGCTGGTTGTGCCCGAACGTGGCGGTTTAGGCCAGTGCCGAGGGGCGGTTGGAGCGGCCCGGCGGAGCTAGTATCATGGCGGCGAAAGGAAGCTGCCGTGTTTACCAGAATCACCACAGATCCTGGCTTTATGGGGGGTATGCCTTGCATCCGTAGCCTGCGGATCCCCGTCGCAACCGTTGTGGGAATGGTCGCCGATGGGATGGTGGAGGCTGAGGTTCTCGAAGCTTATCCTGATCTGACCTCGGATGATGTTCGAGAAGCGCTTTGCTATGCGGCTGGCGCTCTACGCGAACGTGAGCTGCCGCTGGCGACGCCTTGAGGTTTCTCACCGACGATGCCTTGTCGCCCGTCGTTGCACGTCTTTTGCGTGATGCGGGGCACGATGCAGTGCATGTCAGGGATTATGGGCAGCAAGCAGCTCCGGACGATGTCATTTTCGCGCGAGAAGCGGCGAGGATTCGGATACGGATGCTGCCTATCGTAGAGGAGAGGTGACATGAAACGCATCGGCATCCTGGCCCACAGCGCCGAAGGCGCGGCGATGTGCTTCCTCGCCGCCTGCCACGAGGGCGAGCGCCGGCTCGGGGCGCATTTCCATCCCGACATCGTGCTCGACATCGAGGCGATGGGCACGAGCCTCGAGGACTGGGACCGCCACGACTTCCCGCCCATCGCCGAGCGTTTCCGCGGGCAGGCCGAGCGGCTCGCCGCCGCGGGCTGCGATTTCTGGATCTGCCCCGACAACACCGCGCATATGGCCTTCGAGGCGATGCAGGAACCGCTGCCGCTGCCCGGGCTGCATATCGCCGAGGTCGTCGCCGACGAGGCCAAGCATCGCGGCTTCAAGAACATCGCGGTCACCGGCACGCGCTGGACCATGGCGGGGCCCGTCTATCCGGGCGCGCTCGGGCGGCGCAACCTGGCCTTTGCGGTGCCGCCGGAAGACGACCGCGACGTCGTCCAGGCAATGATCATGGACGAGCTGGTGCGCGGCGTGGTGAGCGACGACGCGCGCGCGCGCCTCATCGCCATCGTGCGCAAGCTGAAGGACGAGGATTGCGACGCGGTGGTGCTGGGCTGCACCGAGCTTCCCATGCTGCTCGACGACACGATGTCGCCCTTGCCGGTGCTCGACAGCACGGGGCTGCTGGCGCGCGCCGCGGTCGACGTGGCGCTAGGCGCACGGCCGATGCCTGCGTGGCACGGCGGGCCGCTCGACTGATCTTGCCGTCTTCGCCTTGGAAGGTTGGGGTGTCGCGGTCTTCTTCGTCTTCGGCGGCGCCGGAAGGTTGAACGCCCACGCCTCGCGGATCAACGCCTCGAGCTCCTTGCGCGAGACGCGCGCCGGCTGGACGATCACGTTCGCCGTCTTGCCCCACATGTATTTGACGAAGGTCCGGGGCTCCGCCTCGAACAGGAACTCCTTGCGCTCCTCGGGCAGGTGCAGGAACAGCCCGTCGGGCCGGATCACCGCGAAGATGCGCTTCGCAGTGCGGAAGGCGGGCCGCGAGAAATGGTCGATCTCGCTCACGCCGGGAAGCGAAAGCGCGATCTTTCGGATGTCGGCGGCGCTGTTCACACGAACGCTCCGAAGCTGTAGCGTCGCAATGATAGGACAAGGCGCGGGGCGGTGGCGATGCGGATTTCGGGCGCGATGGCGGCGTTGGCGCTCGCTTGCTGTGCGGCGCATGCGGCCCCCCTGAAGCAGCCCCCCGACTTCAATCAGGTGGGTCCGCTCGCGTCCTCGGCCAGCCTCGTCGCCGCGCAGAAGTCGGTTCAGCAAGACGCCTTCGAGCTCGGCTACAGGATCGAGGGCGATCGCGACGCCGAGACCGATCTGGTCGATATCGGCGCCGACGTCGCGATGCTGACGCGCGACCGGCGCATCTCGATCTTCGATCACGGGCTGGAGCGCTTCATCGATCTCGACGATGCCGCGCACAAGTTCCGCAACGATTCCTGGTACGGCGTGATCGATGCGCGCATCCGCGCGACCGCCGGCGCGAGCGCCGCACGCAACATGAAGCAGGCGGGATTCGACGCCTTCTGGGTGCAGTCGGAGCTGCATGTCATGACGGCCGAGGACGGCGTGCCCGAGATGGTCCGTCGCGATTCGAAGGACGGCTCGGTGCACTTCTTCTATGGCGGGCCCGAGGTCGCGAACTATGCGCCGTCCGAGCACAGGCTGAGCGCGCAAGAGGCGCAGCGCTTCGGCCGCTTCCTGCTGGACTATTCGGCGCTGCATCCCAGGATCATCGCCGACATCGTCGCCTCGGGCGCCGTGCCCGCGCGGTTGAGCTATCTGACCCAAGCCGGCGACAAGACGGTCGATACCGTTTGGACGCTGCAATCCTTCGCCGCGGTCAAGGCGGTCTATCCGCTGGCGCGTCCCGTTCCGGTCGACCATACCGGACGGCCCGAGCTCGTGATCGCGATGCTGGGAAGCATCGCCGCCGCGCCCAAGCGCAGCGCCGAAGATTTCGAAGCCTCGATCGCCAAGGCGCTGACGGCGCATCGCGCGTTCCAGGCGCTGCTGCTCGCGCTCGAGCGCGACGCGCAGTATGGTCCTTGCAAGACGCCCTGCCGCATGACCAAGGGCGTCGAGGCGGCGGCGAAGCGCGACCCGCGCGCGGCGACGCTCATGGGGTCGTTTGCGGACAATGCCGCGCTCGACACTGCGATCGACGCTTTGAAAGCGATGAAGCGCGACGACCTGACGGACACCGCGATGCTCGACGCACATCTCGGTCATCTGCTGGTCCAGGCCGGGCGCATCGACGAGGCGCTGCCGGTGTTGTCCACTGCCTTGCGCGCCGATGCCGGGCTGCCGGGCGTCTATCGCAGTCTCGGCGATGCTTTCCGAGGGAGCGGCGATTCGGTGAACGCCTGGCTGTTCTACGATCTCGGCCGCGCGCTGCCGGGCGGCGCGGAGGCATTGAGCGGCGTCACGGCTTACGAGGCGACGATGGTCAAAGCCCATCCGGAGCTGTTTTGAGCGCGCGCGACCTCGACGCAGTTGGTCTCGACGCAGTTGACCTCGATGCGGGCGACCCGCTCGCCGCGTTCCGCGACGAGTTCCATCTGCTGCCGGACACCATCTATATGGACGGCAATTCGCTCGGGCTGGCGTCGAAGCCCGCGCTTGCCGCGCTGCACGACGTGGCCGAGGCGTGGAAGGGGCAGGGCATCGACGGCTGGCTCGGCGGCGCGCATCCCTGGTACCACCTGTCGGAGCGCCTGGGCGCCATGGCCGCGCCGTTCCTGGGCGCGCAACCGCGCGAGGTCGCGATCGCGGGATCGGTGAGCGTGAACCTGCACCAGGTGCTCGCGACCTTCTTCAAGCCGCACGGCGCGCGTACCAAGATCCTGATCGAAGAGGCCGCGTTCCCGACCGATGCCTATGCGGTGAAAAGCCATCTCGCGCTGCACGGCCTCGATCCGGCCGACCATCTCGTCGTGGTGCCGAGCGCGGGCGGCACCGCGCTCGACGAGGATGCGGTCGTCGCCGCATTGAACGGCGAGATCGCGCTCGCGGTATTGCCGGTCGTGCTCTATCGCACGGGACAGTTGCTCGACACGCGGCGCATCGCTCTGGCGGCGCAGGCCTGCGGCGCGCTGCTCTGCCTCGATGCCTGTCATTCCTTCGGCGCGATGGCGCATGCCTGGCACGACGACGGCGTCGATGCCGGCATCTTCTGCACCTACAAATACGGCAATGGCGGGCCGGGCGCCGCGGCGGGATTGTTCGTGCACGAGAAGCACCTGGGCACGCGCCCCGGTCTTCCCGGCTGGTTCTCGTCGCGCAAGGACAAGCAGTTCGACATGGACGATACGCTGGTCGCAGCCGAAGAGGCCGGCGCCTACCAGATCGGCACGCCCAACATCCTCTCCATGGCGCCGCTGCTGGGCGCTTTCGACCAGATCGCGCGCGCCGGCATCGACCGCATCCGCGCCAAGTCGCTGGCGCTGACCGGATATATGATCGAGCGCATCGATGCGCAGCTTGACGGTCTCGGCTTCACCATCGCCACCCCGCGCGAAGCGGCGCGCCGCGGCGGGCATGTCGCGCTGCGCCACGCGGAAGCCGCGCGCATCTGCAAGGCGCTCAAGGATGCGCGCGTCATCCCCGATTTTCGCCCGCCCGACATCGTGCGGCTGTCGCCCGCGCCGCTCTACGGCAGCTTCGCAGAGGTCGCGGAGACCGTGCGCATCCTGCGCGATATCGCGGTCGAGCGGCGCTATCTTGCATATCCCAATGTGCGCGATCTGGTGGCGTAGCGCCGGCGGCTGCGCTAGATTCAATGTAAGATCGAATCGGGGGGCCGCATGCGCTCACGTCTTCTCGCCGTCGCCGTTCTGGCTTTCGCAGCTGCGCCCGCCGCCGCGGCCGACGATGCCTGGGTGCGGTGGACCAAGGATTTCGACACGGCGATCACCGCCTGCGGCAGCGCCGAATGGTGCCTGGAGAAGGCGTTCTCGGCCACGCCGCTGCCGCCGCCCGAGCAGCTGCCGCAAGATCCGCGCTCGGGCAACGACCAGCTCGTGCCCTATGCGGTCGGCAATCTCATCCGCGATTTTCGCGCGGGCAACATCATGCTCAACCAGCCGATCGCGCGCTATCAGCTGCAGGACTATTACGAGATCGCAGGGACCGCCTATCTCGGCACCGGCTTCTCGGTGCCGGTCCTCGGGCACAACTACCAGGACGGGCTGCAGCGCGAATTCCTCGCGCCCAATCTCTGCGCCCAGGCGATGGCGGGCACGAGCTGCAAAGCGCGCCAGGGACGCATCTGGACCTGGCGCTTCGATCCGGCGACGGCGCTCGCCTGGCTCGACAAGTCGTTGCCGGTGCTGCTCAAGACCCACAAGCCGATCTCGGGCGGGCCGGGCTTCGGCAGGCATAGGGGCGACGCGGGCGAGAACGCGCTGATCCCGCCGCTGGTCGTGCGCTACGGCACGATGACGCCGGACCAGTACAAGGGCACGCTCGGCAAGCCCGGCGTGCATCGCGTGTTCCTCGCCGACTATCCGCAGGCGCGGACCAAGACGGTGCGCGGCTTCATCCTGGCGACCGGCTCGCCCGATCCCGAAGCCGCGCTCAAGGCCGGCAAGTCGCTCTTCATCTGGGTCTATGCGCCGGGGCCGGAGGCGCAAGTCGTGCCGGCGAGCTGGGAAGAGGTGTTCAAGCTGCTCGATACTCTGAAGCCGCCGGGCGGGAACTGACGCGGGACGGGCGGCGTGGCGCGCAGGAAGGCCCGTGCGCGCCAAGCCGGCCGCATCGCGGTGCTCACTGCCTAATCGAACAGGCTCGACACGCTCTCTTCGTTGTTGATGCGGCGCATGGCTTCGCCGATCAGGGGCGCGATGGAGATGCGGCGGATATTGGCGCATTGCGCGACTTCGGGCGTCGGCGCGATGGTGTCGGTGACGACCAGCGACTTGAGCTTCGAGCCTTTGATGCGCGCGACCGCGCCGCCCGACAGCACGCCGTGGGTGGCATAGGCGCAGACGTCCTTGGCGCCTTCGCGCAGCAAGGCCTCGGCGGCGTTGCAGATCGTGCCGCCCGAATCGACGATGTCGTCGATCAGGATGCAGGAGCGCCCCTCGACGTCGCCGATGATGTTCATCACCTCGCTCTCGCCGGCGCGCTCGCGGCGCTTGTCGACGATGGCGAGGTCGGCGCCCAGCCGCTTGGCGAGGGCGCGGGCGCGCACCACGCCGCCGACGTCCGGCGAGACGACCATGAGGTTGTCCTGGCCGAGATAGTCCATGATGTCCTTCACGATCACCGGCATGGCGTAGAGGTTGTCGGTGGGGATGTCGAAGAAGCCCTGGATCTGGCCCGCATGCAGGTCGACGGTCAGCACGCGATGCGCGCCGGCCCCGGTGATCAGGTTGGCGACGAGCTTGGCCGAGATCGGCGTGCGGCCGCCCACCTTGCGGTCCTGCCGCGCATAGCCGAAATAGGGAATCACCGCGGTGATGCGCCGCGCCGACGAACGGCGCAGCGCGTCGATGATGATGAGCAGCTCCATCAGGTTGTCGTTGGCGGGAAAGCTCGTCGACTGGATGACGAAGATGTCCTCGCCGCGCACGTTCTCCTGGATCTCGACGAAGACTTCCATGTCGGCGAAGCGCCGCACCACCGCCTTGACCAGCGGCAGCTTGAGGTAGCGGCCCATGTCGCCGGCCAGCGTCGGATTGGAGTTGCCTGCCAGGAGCTTCATGCCCCGCGGCGCTGCGTTGTTCTCGCTCATGGTTCGCGCGCGGCTCCGGCCCGTGACGGTTCGATGACGGGGCTTTTAGCAAGGGCGATCTAGTTTGCCAACACGATCGCGGAGACCTGGCGGCCATAGTCGTTTTCGCCGCGGTGGGTGGCGCGGCGGAAGCTGAAGAAGTCGTCCTCGCGTGCGTAAGTGCAGGCGGCGATCCGCTCGACGTTTGCGATTCCCGCTTTTGCGAGGCGCTCGGCGACATAGGCTTCCAAATCGAAATGCCGGCCGGCAAAGAATCGCGCGTCGAAGCGCTCGCGGAACTCGGGTCCGGTCTCGTAATTCGCCTGGCAGATGCAGGGGCCGATGGCGGCGGCGATGCGCTCGCGCCGGGCGCCCAGCCGCTCCATCGCCGCGATGGCCGAATCCGTCACGCCGCCGACGGCGCCTTTCCAGCCGGCATGCGCGGCGCCGATCACCCCGGCCTCGACGTCGGCAAAGAGCACCGGCGCGCAATCGGCGGTGAGGATGCCCAGCGCCAGCCCCGGCACGTCGGTGGCCAAGGCATCAGCCTGCGGGCCCTGCTCCCACGGCTCGGTGACGACAACCGCCTCGGCGCTGTGGATCTGATAGAGCGTCAGCAGCTTCGCCCCTCGCATCGCCTGCGACACGCGGCGGCGGTTCTCGGTCACCGAGGCACGGTCGTCGCCCGAGCCCGGCCCGCAATTGAGCGACGCATAGATGCCCGAGCTCACGCCGCCCGTGCGTCCGAAGAAGCCGTGCCTGACGCCCAGATTGCTCGCGTGCAGCATCAACATTCTCGGAACCCCGGCGGCGGCGGCGCGGATGCGGGCAGGATCGCCAGCACCTTGAACATTTTGCCCATCTCATCGGGATGGATGAGCCGCTCCGCGCCCGAACGCAAGGACGAAGCGGCGGGCGGGTTCGCCGCCACGAGGCGCTCGACGCGCGCGAAGATGCCCAGGCGTTCGAGGAACGCGCCTTGCGTCACCGGACCGAAGGCCGCGGCGTCGGCGGCTGCGGCGGCAAGGGCCGAGAAGTCCACATGCGTCGACAAATCGGTCTCGCCGGGATGGGCGAGGATGTCGGCGAAGGCGTGGCCGCGGACCGCCTGCAGCGTCTCGCCGAAACCGGGCGCGTCATAGCCGTAGTCGACGATCAGCGCGGCGCCGCCCGTGGTCTGGACGGCGCGCGCGATGTCGGCGGCGATGGCCCGCGCGGCCGGACACATTTCCATCACACCGCCCAGCGGCGCGTCGGCGGGGCCGGGCACGGCCAGCGGCGACAGCGCGAAGGCGAGCGCACGGTTCGCGCCCAGCGTCACCATGCGCTCGCGCCAGCCCGCCGCCGTCTTGACGAACTGACGGACCGGCAGCGCGTCGAAGAATTCGTTGGCGATGAGGAAGAGCGGCGCATCGCCCAGCGAGCCGTCGAACCGATCCGCCCAGCGCGCGCCCGGCACGCGTTCGGCTTGCGCCGCGCGCAGGCGCGGACTGGCTTCGACCAGCACGACCTCGAGCCCGTCGAGGAATTCCGGCACGACCCGCGCCGCGCGCAGCGCGTCCGCCATCAAGGTGCCGCGCCCGGGGCCGAGCTCGACCAGGCGCTTCGCGCGCGGCCGGCCCTGGGCTGCCCAGGCCTGGACGATCCACAGCCCGATTAGCTCGCCGAAGACCTGGCTGATCTCGGGCGCGGTGATGAAATCGCCTTGGCGGCCCAGCGGATCGCGCGACGCGTAATAGGCGTCGTTCGCCAGCGCCATGAACTCGGCGACGGAGATCGGGCCCTGGGCTTCGATCAGCTGCGCGATCCGGGCGCCAAGCGCGTTCACGCCGCGGCAGGCCTGGGCTGCCGATAGACCCACCAGATGAGATAGGTTCCGGCCAGGATCAGCGCCACCGACAGCGCCTGGCCCATGCTGAACCAGCCCAGGAACGGCGTGTCTGGCTCGCGGAAGAACTCGACCACGAAGCGCAGCACGCCGTAGCCGATCAGGAAGATCGCGCTGATCAGGCCGGGCCGCTCGTGCAGGCGGAACACGCGCAAGCAAACCTGCAGCACGACGAAGAGCAGGATGCCCTCCAGCGCCGCTTCGTAGAGCTGGCTCGGATGGCGGGGGATGTCGTCGTGGGCGCGCGGGAAGATCATCGCCCAGGGCACGTCGGCGCGCTTGCCCCACAGCTCGCCGTTGATGAAGTTCGCGATGCGGCCCAGGAACTGGCCGATCGGCTCGACCATGCAGACGATGTCGCCGATCATCGTGAAGCTCAATTTGCGCCGGCGGCAGAACAGCCAGATCGCCAGCACCACGCCGACGACCGCGCCGTGGAACGACATGCCGCCTTCCCAGGCCGCGACGATCTTGATCGGATTGGTGAGGAACGCGCCCGGCAGTCCCTCGCAGAACGGCGCTCCCGGCGAATGGCTGCACAGCAAGGTGCCGTAGAAGATGTCCCAGCCCAGCCGCCCGCCCAGGAGCACGCCCAGCATCGCCCACACGACCAGGTCGCCGATCTGGTCCGGCGTCGCGGGCGGCTTGCCGTTGAAGGGGGGATTCGTCCACAGCGATTTGTCGCTGATCATCCGAAGCGCGTACCACCAGCCCAGCAGCAGGCCGGTGATATAGGCCAGCGCGTACCAGCGGATCGCGATCGGCCCATAGATATGCAGCGCGACCGGATCGATTTGCGGAAAAGGGATGACCATGGGGCGAATAGCGGGTAGTGGAAAAGCGGGGTCAATGTAGGAGCCCAGGATGCAGACCGACAATCCCTTTCTCGACGGCATGGCAAAGTTCTTCACCGACGCCGCCGGCGCGGCGCAGAGCCTGAAGAACGAGGTCGATTCCCTGGTGCGCCAGCGGATGGAGAAGCTGGTCGCCGACATGAACTTGGTGCCGCGCGAGGAGTTCGAGGCGGTCAAGGCGATGGCGGCGAAGGCCCGCGCCGAAAACGAATCCTTGAGCGCGCGGATTGCCGCATTGGAAGCGAAGCTGCCAAATCCTTGAAATGACTCTGTGAACCGTTTTCGAAAGCTGTGAGCGGCGAAAGCTTCACAAAAAACGTAGGCGGCAGACTCTTGTGCGGCCTCAAAATCTTGTGTCAGGTTGACACGCAACTGCTTCGATTTGCGCCCGCCCACCACGCCTAGGAGTGCTTAGATGACGAGCATCCAGCTGAACGAGACACCGGCCGGCCCCCATCCTCTCGACATGCTCGAGCAGGCGGTGGAGGACAACGGCTGGCATTTCGAGCGGGCGGGACGCGACGAGCTGAACCTGTCGGTGGCGGGCCGCTGGGCCGACCATCACTTCAATTTTACCTGGCGCGAGGACCTTCAGTCGCTGCACCTGTCCTCGGCTTTCGACATGCGCATCGGCGACGAGGTGCGCAAGGCCAACGTCGCCAATCTTCTGATGTATGTGAACGCGCGGCTGTGGATCGGACATTTCGACCTGTGGCCCGAGGACGGCACGATCGTGTTCCGCCACGCGATGATCTTCCCCGACGCGGCGGCGAGCGCGGCCCAGTGCGAGGCGCTGCTCAACCTCGCGGTCGAGGCGTGCGAGCACTACTACCCCGCCTTCCAGTTCGTGCTCTGGGGCAACAAGACCGCCGAAGAGGCCGTCGCCGCCGCCATCCTGGAATGCGCAGGACAGGCGTAAAGCCGCCGCGCGCGCGCGCGACACCCCCCATCCTCCTCGTCGGCGCGGGCCGCATGGGCGGCGCGATGCTGGCGGGCTGGCTGGCGCAGGGGCTGGCGCCCATCGTCGCGGTCGAGCCCAATCCGTCGCCGCGCCTGAAGAAGATGAAAGGCGTCGAGGTCGTCCCCCAGATACCGGCGGGCAAGGTGCGCGCCTGCGTCGTCGCCTTGAAGCCGCAGATCCTGCGCACCGAGGCCGTGCGGCTGAAGCCGGTCGCGGATTCGGGCGCGCCGATGATCTCCATCGCCGCCGGCACCTCCATCGCAAGCTTGAAGAAGGCCTGGGGTCCGCGCGCGCATATGCTGCGTGCGATGCCGAACACGCCCGGCGCCATCGGCCGCGGCATCACCGCGATCTTCAAGGGCCCGAACGCGACGGCGGCCGACTGCAAGCTGGCCGAGCGGCTTCTGATGCCGCTGGGCGCGACCTTCTGGGTGGCGAAGGAAAAGCTGATCGACGTGACCACCGCGGTGTCCGGCTCCGGCCCGGCTTATGTGTTCCTGATGGTCGAGGCGCTGGCCGACGCGGCGGAGGCCGAGGGCATGCCGCGCCCCGAAGCGGAGCGCCTCGCACGCGCGACGATCATGGGCGCGGGCGCGCTGCTCGAAGCGGATGCGCGTCCACCCGCCGAGTTGCGCCGCGACGTCACCAGTCCCGGCGGCACTACCGAAGCCGCGCTCAAGGTGCTGATCGGCGACAAGGGCTTGAATGGGTTGATGGCACGCGCCGTCGCCGCGGCCAACAAGCGCGCTGGCGAACTCGCCTCCTGACGCCTATCCTCAAGGCATGGCAGAGAGCGTCCGCCCGCACGCCGCCCACGCGCCGGTGGTCTACAAGACCTTCGTGCCGCCTCGGCCCTTCGACGCCTTCATCGAGAATTTCTGGTACTGGCGCGGCTTCGATCCCGGCCATGCCAAGGACACGGTCATGGCCTCGGGCCGGCTCGGCTTGCTCATCAATCTCGACCGCGACGAGCTTCTGTGGTTCGGCGGCGAGCGCTATGCGGCGCGCAACGCGCTATCGGGCATTGCGCTCTGCGGCACGCATACGCAGAGCTTCGCGATCAAT
>Ga0213876_10001981_pt1 | contig 12241 bp, 14 predicted proteins | sample BarmaccomBMRX_R9_FD_160113 | JGI IMG/M metagenome (GOLD analysis project Ga0213876, IMG submission 160113) | Root-associated microbial communities from Barbacenia macrantha in rupestrian grasslands, the National Park of Serra do Cipo, Brazil - RX_R9 | ecosystem: Host-associated > Plants > Roots...
TTCCACTCCGTGTATGCATCGAGAGCCTGGAGCCCGAGCTCGCGCCCGAGTCCGCTGCGCTTCACGCCGCCGAACGGCGCCTCGAGATGCACGCTGCTGCCGGAGTTGATCGAGAGGTTGCCGGTTTGGATCGCACGGGCGACGCGCAACGCGCGGCCGGAGTCGCGCGTCCAGATCGAGCCGGAGAGTCCGTAGATCGAGTCGTTCGCCAGCCGGACGCCTTCCGCTTCATCCTTGAAAGGCATCACCGCCACCACCGGCCCAAAAATCTCCTCGGTCGCAATGGTCATCCCCGGCTTCGCATCGAGGAAGACGGTCGGCTGCAGGTAGCTGCCGTTGCCTTCCGGCGCATTGCCGCCGGTGGCGAGCGTCGCGCCTTCGGAGCGGCCGCGATCGATGTAGCCCATCACGCGTTGCCGATGAGCCGCCGTGACCAACGGTCCCATTTCGGTTTCTTCGGTGAGCGGGTCGCCGACTTTGACCTTTTCGAATGCGTCGACGAGCGCCTTCGAGAACTTGTCGTAGAGCGACTGCTGGACGAGGACGCGGCTGCGCGCGCAGCAATCCTGCCCGGCGTTGCCGAGCGCGCTGGAGGCGGCGGAGGCGATGGCCCGGTCGAAGTCGCAGTCGTCGAAGATGAGGTTCGCCGATTTGCCGCCGAGCTCGAGGCTCACGCGTTTGATGTCGTCCGCCGCCGCGCGCATCACGTTCATGCCCACTTCCGTCGAGCCGGTGAACGCGATCTTACGCACGAGCGGATGGCGGATCAGCGCCTCGCCGACGACCGAGCCCTGGCCGGTGACCACGGTGAAGACGCCTTCCGGCATCCCCGCCTCGAGCGCGAGCTCGGCCAGGCGCAGAGCCGTGACCGGCGTCTGTTCGGCAGGCTTGAGCACGACCGTGTTGCCCATCGCCAACGCCGGCGACGACTTCCACGACGTGATCGCGATCGGGAAGTTCCACGGCACGATGATTCCGCAGACGCCGACCGGTTCGCGGAACGTCATCAGCACGCCCGACGCCGCTCCGGGGATCGTCTGGCCGCCGATCTTGTTCGTCGCGCCGGCGTAGTACTCGAAGCAGTTGGCGGCGAGATCGACTTCATCGCGCGCCTCGCGGATCGGTTTGCCGACGTTGCGCGCTTCATCGCGCGCGAGCGAGTCGGCGTTCTCGCGGATCAGATTTGCCAGCCGGAGCAGGACGCGTCCGCGCTCGCGGGTGTTCATCTGTTTCCACGGCCCGCCGTCGAACGCCTTGGCCGCCGCACGCACCGCGCGATCGACGTCTTGGGCGGTTTGCTCCGGCACGGTGCGAAGCGTTTCGCCGGTCGCGGGCTCGATGAGGGTGAAGGTCGCCATCGTGGTCCTTTCCTAAACCTGCATTTCCGCTGCCGGCTCGCTGCCGCCCAGCGTGTGCCACGCGATCGCCGCGAGCACGATCGCTGCGCCGCCGATGGCAAACGCCGACGGTTTCTCGCCGATCACGAGAAAGACCCAGAGCGGATTCGCGATCGGCTCGAGCATCCCCGTCAGCGAGGCCTGCGTAGCGCTCACATGCTTCAACCCGCGGACGAACAGCGCGTAGGCGAAGGCGATCTGGAAGATGCCGAGGCCGGCGAGGACGCCGAACGATTTCGGCGTCAGGGCGAGATCGTTCGCGACGAACGGCAGGAGGCCGAGCGACAGCACGACGTTGCCCCATGTGACAGCCGACTCGCTCGCGCCATGCTCGCGCCGCAGCGCGAGGATCAGCCCGGCGAAGAAGACGCTGGAGGTGAGCGCCATCGCGTTGCCGGCCATCCCCTTCGCCTCGAACTTGCCGACGAAGAAGAGCGCCATGCCCGCGATCGCGACGCTGATGGCGATCACGTCCCGGCTGCGCATCGGCTCGCGCAGCACGAGCGGGGAGAGGAGCAAGACCCAGATCGCGCCGGCGTACTGGAGGAAGATCGCGTTCGCCGCCGTCGTCCACTTCGTCGCCACGACGAATGACGTGAGGCACGCGCCGTAGCAGATCACCGCGACGAGGAATGTCGGCGTCGGCCTCCGCAGCGTCTTCCCGCGAAAAAGCAGGAGCAGGGTGATCGCCGCGAAGAGAGAGCGGTAAAAAGTGACTTTCAGCGCCGGATCAGCAATCGCCTTGATGCCGATCCCGCCGCTGGACCAGAGCAATGCCGCGGCGACGATGTAGAGGATGCCTTTGCGGCGAGGCGACATGCGCCGCGCATTGTAGCCATCCTCACCGCCCCGCGCGCCGGTGGCGCATCGTGATGGCGAAGCCGACGAGGGCGTTGATCATCATCAGCGCGTTCGTCACAACGAAGACCCAATTCCGTACGAGGAAGCTGTAAACAGTGAAGCCGCCCGAGGCGGCGAGCTGGCCGACGAAGAGCCACTTCGAGACGCCCTCGCTCGTGCCCGCCTGCCACTGCTTCCAGATCTGTTTCGCGATGGTGAGGACGAGAATCCCGGAGCTCACCCAGCCGATCGCTTCGATCATTAGTTCGTGAGATAGGACGAGTTGCTGTCCATCCGGGCGCGCACGTCGCTCTCGGCCGGCGGGCAATTCATCGCCTCTTCGGCCGGCGCGGGCTCCACCACGAGGGCGCATTCGCGCACGACGTCTGCCAGCGTGTCGATCTCCAGCGGCTTGTTGAGGACCGCGTCCGCGAGGTTCGGATCGATCACCACGTCCTGCTTCGGATCGCGCACGGCGATGATGAACGTCGTGGCGTCCGGATGCCGCTCCGCGAAGTCCCGGAGGAACGTCGGACTGGCGTTGTCCGGCAGGTTCATGTCGATCAGGATGAGAGCGTAGTTGCAGGTGGCCGTCTTCTCCAGCGCCTCGTCGGCCGAGGCGGCGGTATCGACGGCGAGCGGCTGGTGGCGGAGAACCGTGAACAGCAGGACGCGGAGCGCGTCATGGTCTTCGAGGATGAGGACTCGCGGCTGATCGTTCGAGTTGCGCATGTTGCTCTTCGAAAAGATCAAACGGCGTGCCACCCTGGCCCGCCCGCCAACGTTCAGTTGGGGGCGTTGCCCAGTTGCTCGTCGCTCTCCGCGGGCGGACACTCCTCGCGCTGCTCCAGCGCGCGCAGGGTCGTCATGCAGGCGAGCACGGTGTCGAGCAGCAGCTCGATGTCGAACGGCTTGCGCACCGTGCCGGCGACGATCTCCGGATTGAGATGCCGGGGCTCGTGGCCGGCCGTCAGCACGATCACGAACGGCCGTTCCTCCGGCGGCATCTGCTCGATGCGCTCCAGAACGTCGTAGCCGCTGAGGCCCGGCATCATGAGGTCGAGAAGCATGACCGCGTATCGGCAACGCATGCAGCTTTGCGTCGCCTCGACACCGTTGCGCGCAGTGTCGACCTTCAGGCCGCGCCGGCGCAGAACGGTGAAAAGCAACGCGCGAATCGCGTCGTCGTCGTCCACCACGAGAATTCTTTTTTCGTCAATCCGCATGCGTCGTCCGCGGGCATACGTCGGGCCCACAGTTATTTGAGCAAGAACGCTGCCCGGATGGGCTCACTTCACCAATCGGGAAATCGCCCGGAACTCCTCGGTGCCGGCTTCCACGAGGAGCTCGAACAAGGCCATCTCCGTCGACGCCAATTTGGCCCCTTCCGTCAGCATTCGCTGAAGGGCGAGGTCGCGATTGCGCGCCGTACGGGAGGAGATGGCGTCGGCGATGAGGAAGACTTCGTGGCCGTTCGCGACCAGATCGACCGCCGTCTGGTAGACGCAGACGTGGGCTTCGACGCCGGCCAGCAGCACCTGCTTGCGGCGTAGCGTGCGCAGCTCCGCGTGCAGCTCGCCGCAGCCCCACGCGCTGAAGCACGACTTCTCGATGGGGCGATAGCCATATGTTTCGAGGAGCGCGCGGCGCACCGGCTCGACGGTGGCGCCGAGGCCTTTGGGGTATTGCTCGGTGACGAGCGCCGGAAGGTCGAGGATGCGGGCGCCGCGGAGCAGCCGATCGACGTTGCGCTCGACCTCCTCGTGCTCATGAATGACCGGCATCAGCCGCTCCTGCACGTCGATTACGAGGAGCACGGCGTCGGCGCGGTTCAGGCGAGACATCAAGCTCGGCACTATACAACCACGTGGAGCGGCGGCTGCCCGCGAAGGAAGCGGGCGACGTCCGTCGCCGCGATGCGCGCCATCGCCCCGCGCGTCTCTTCCGTGGCCGAGCCGACGTGCGGCAGGAGGACGACGTTGCGCATCGCCAGCAGCCGCGGGTTGACCCCCGGCTCGTGCTCGTACACGTCGAGTCCCGCGCCGCGCAGCTGGCCGCTCTCCAACGCATCGCACAGTGCGTTCTCGTCGACGATCGGCCCGCGCGCGGTGTTGACGAGATACGCGCCGCGTTTCATCTTCTGCAATGCGTTGCGGTCGATGAGATGCCGCGTCTCGGCCGTGAGCGGAACGTGGATGGAGAGGATGTCCGCCGTCGCGAGCACTTCGTCGAGCGGCTCGCCGCGACGGACGCCGATCACGTTCATGCCGAACGCGCGCGCCCTCTCCGCGACCGCGCTTCCGATGCGTCCCAGGCCGACGATCCCCAGCGTCTTGCCGAACGCCGATTCGCCGAGAAGATGCAACGGCTCCCAGATGCACCGCCCCGTGCTGCGCACCTCGGCGTCGCCTTCGACAACGCGCCGTAACACCGCGAGCAGCAAGGTCATCGTCAGCTCCGCCGTCGCCTCCGTCAACACACCCGGCGTGTTGGTGACGCGAATGCCGAGCTCGCGCGCCGCCTCGACGTCGACGTTGTTGTAGCCGACCGCGTAGTTCGCAATCATCCGCAGGTTCGGACTCGCCTCGAGGACACGCCTCGTGAGCGGATCGCTGAGCAAGGTGATCGCCGCGTCGGCTTCGTCGAGGAGCGTGATGAGGTCGTCCTCGCTACGCTCGACCTCCGTGGGATGCTCGATGACGTCGAACTCGCCCGCGAGGAGGTCGCGCGCGACGGAGGGATATTCGGCAGTGAGGACGACCGTGTATTTCACGGAAGCAGGATGCTACCGGTGAGGAAGAAAGGGCCGGTTACTTTTTCGAGGCCTGCTTTTCTTTTTTGATCTGCGGAGCAAGCTCGCTCTCGCTATACGAATAGATTCCGACCCGAATCTGCTGCTTCCAATCCGGCCAGCTGCTCACTTCCCGATGAGCTTCTTCGAAGATTTCCCAAAAGCCGTGAGGGTCATCAGCCGTCGAATTTTTCATTCAAGAATTGTCGCTCAGTTTCGAGTGAATGTCCTGCAGTTTGATTCGAATCTCATCGAGAGTTTTCTTTTCCAATTCCACGTAAGAAGCCGGTTCCAGAGGCAACCTGGGCTCGCTTGCAGCCGCGTCCCAGGGGATGCGATGACCGTCCGCGGTTTTCCGGGCGAGCGTCTTGCCGACGTTCGTCGTGATCGAGAAGAGATCTGCGTATCTGCGAGATCCGACGCCGGTAAAGGGAAGAAATTCTACTTTCGGTGGATTGCCCTCGAACTTTCCGATCGAGATTCCGTCCCCGTGAAGATCTGCCGCCAGGCTCTTGGGATACGGCTCGACGTAAAACACCTTGCTGACTCCGGCCGTGAGAATTAACCGCGCGCATTCGTGACACGGAAACGTCGTCGTGTAGAGAATGCAGTGCCGAAGAGGAATCCCGATCCTCGCTGCCGAGAGAAGCGCCTCCATCTCCGCATGCGTCGTTCGCCCGAACTCGAGAAGGCTGAGCACGCGGCTCCCGCGCAACGCCTTCCGCACCTCGTCCATGGCCGGAACGGAACCGATCAGCTGATTCGCCTTCAACCGATCCAATAGCTCTTGCAGCATGCGCTCGCTCAGCTCGTTCGAGGAGTCGCGTCCGCGCTTCAGATCGCGAGCATCATTCGCGTCGCTCGGCCAATAGAGACCGCCGCCGGCGCGCGGAACGTCGTTGCAGCCGAGGCCGAGCACTTCGCCCGTTTCCGTTGCTACGACGGCTCCGACCTGCCGAGCGAGAGCGCCCGATCGCAGCGAGGCCGCGTAGGCCAGGAACATCAGGTACTCATCTTTGGATGGCGTGTGCTCCACGTTGCCCATGACGAGCTCGATGAACCGTCCCAGGTCGGCGGTTGCGGATGCGACCGCGTCGGACGAGTCGTTCTCGAGAGAGATGAAGAGGTCCGAGAGGTGAAACGTGTCGCGAAGCTTCTGCCCTGCGTTATCCGGCTCGTTCTCGTCTTTCTCCATCAGTCTTCGCGCGGACTCCTCCACCTCCGCGAACTTGCGCGAAGACCGCGCGATCCCGCGATCGCGGGCGATGGCTTCCGCAAGACTCCGCTCTCGAATCGCTCGCGGTGATGACGCTCCGATGAGGAAGAAGCCGACGCCGTAGATGCGGCGCAGCAGGTGTGTTTCTTCCGGTGTTTTCAGGGAGTGAATGATCGACGCGCGCGAACGCTTCGGATCTCGCTGCTGGCCGATTCTGCCGGCAGCGTAGCCCGCGAGAATCGACGGATCGTCCGATAGCCGGCGGATCGCGTTTCCCGCCTCCATATGCGAGAGCAGCCGCTCGTCTTCCGGCTTGTTCACGAGCTGGATCGGCTTCCCGCTGATGTCGGACAGAGGAATCGAGCGGTGGATCTCTCCGATGAGATCGCTGATGCGGATGCGAACGACGTCGTCATAGCCGACCTCGTGCAGGCGCGCTTCCAGTTCGTCGGCGATGAGACCGAGGTCCGTCTTCACCGGACCGACGAGGCCGAAGACCAGCTCCGGCAACGACAATTTCCGCTCCGCCATACTCTGCCGGCGATCAGTATTGCCGGAAAGACCAGCGAGCGTCTACGAGCTCTTCCGGGCCATCAGCCAGCCCACCACGAAGAAAGCGCCGCCGATGAACAGCATCCGCACTTCCAGTTGGATCTCGTCGCGGACGAGGCCCATCAGCAGGCCGATGGGGAGGATCACCATCCCGACGAGTTGGAAGAATCGGCCGAAGAGGACGGACATCTACTTCCCTGCGAGCGCGAGCAGATCGTCTTCGATGAGGCCGGTCGGGCGTTCCTCGATCCGCCCCACTTCCTGGTCGCCGCGGTAGTAGATGATCGTCGCCACCTTCTGCACGTGCTTTCCCGCGAGCAGGTTCGCGGGCTGTTCCTTACTCTTGTCCACGGCCACGTAAGTCGTGGGCAGCTCGCGGTGGAACTTGTCGCGCAGGATGTCGAGGATCTTGAGCAGCTTCGGGATCTCGCGCTGGCTGTCGTCGCACCACGTGCCGAGATAGACCTCGAGGTGATCATCCGGCTTGATCGAGGTCGCCATGTACTCGAGCAGGCTCTCGTCCGGTTTGTAGTCTTCCTTCCGTTCCGGATATTCGGGGACCACGGCCAGCAAACGCGCCGGCGTAATCGGGCCGATCTCCGTCGGGAGGAGCATTGCCTGGATCTTCGACACTTCGTCGGCGGAAGCGACCGGATGTTCGTCGATGGTCACGGTATCCACCTTGTCGCCGCGTTCCGTCTGATCGACCACGCCGCTCATGCCCGAGTACACGCGGGCGAAGATCGTGTAGCCGCCGTCGAGATGCGGCTGCGGCGAATGCGTGATGAAGAACTGCGAGCCGCCGGTGTCGGGGCCGGAGAGCGCCATGCCCACCGCGCCGCGCGTGTATTTCTGCAGATTGATCTCGTCCCGCAGCGCGTAGCCGGGGCCGCCGTTCATGTCGTTGCGCGGATCGCCGCCCTGGATCACGAAGTTCGGCACCACGCGCATGAACGAGGTGTTGTCGAAGAACTTCTTGTGCGCCAGCTCCTGGAAGTTCCAGGTCGTCATCGGCGCGTCCTGGGTCAGGAGCTGCAGCTCGATCTTGCCGCGCGGCATGTGGATCGTCGCCGTGTGCGGCTGGCGCGACCACTCCACGATCTGCTCGTATTCGCCGGCCGGACGCTCGATCGCCAGCGGCGTGTACTGCGGCCGCGGCGCGCCGAGCTTCTCGACGATGAGGTCGGACGCGATGCGCCGCACGACCGGGTCGTGATCCGTGAGCAGCCCGCGCAGAAACGACTCACGTTCCGGATAGTCGGAGAGGCCGGCGATCGCGTTGATCGCCGCGAGGCGCGCGTCGTTCTGCATGCCCGACTCGGTGAGCGTCTTCTCCCGCTTCTCCGCCTCGAGATACACGTTCACGTCGCGCGCGTTCGTCTTGCTCAGGCGATCGATGGCGTTCGCGCGGACGACGACGTCCGGGTCGAGGAGCGAGCGGCGGATGAGATCGATCTCGCCGTTCGCCTTGTCGTCCGGAATCGCGCCCAACGCCGCCGCGCGCACGATCGGATCGGGATCGAACACGAGGCCGCGGCGCATCGCCCGCCCACCCGTTTCCAGGCCGGCGGTCTCTTCGATCATTCGCACCTTCATCCACGGCGTGCCGCTGTCCATCAGGCCGAGGAGCAGCATCGGCTGGGACTCCGCGAACTGCCGCGCCAGCGCGCCGGCGGCGAGCTCGCGATCGACCCGAGAGCCATTGACCGAGATGTCCTGAAGCTTCTTGCGCGCCGACGGATATTTCGTCGCGTAGTAGCCGAGCGGCGCGATCGCCGAGGCCCGTGTCCCCGGATCGGGATCCTCGGTCAGCGCCATGATCAATGCCGCATCGCGGGAGCCGCCGTCGTGAACCAGCGTCGTGATGTCTTTCGCGCCGAGGCGCGCGATGGCGACCAGTGCGTTCGTCCGCACCCACGGATACGGATCGCGCGTCGCCTCGAGCAGCGCCGGCAGCGACTCCTTTGCCGCGATGCGGCCGAGGGCGTTGACGGCGTAGGCGCGGATGAGCGGCGCCGGATCGGTCACGAGCAGCTCGAGCTTCGCCCGCGCCGGCGCATAGGCGCGCCGCGAAAGCGCATAGACGGCTTCCTGACGGATCGCCGTGGAGGTCGAGTCGAGTGCGGAGGCGGCCAGCGCCGCCGCCTCGTCGGAAGTCCAGCGCCCGAGGAAACGGATCGCGCGTGCCTTGACGCCTTCCCGCGCGTCGTTCACGAGCGGCGTGAACCGCGCGAGCGGCACATCCTTCGCCAGCTTCGAGATCGCCTCCGTCGCCTCGGCGGCCACGCCGGCATCGGTATCGGCGGCGAATTGGAAGAGCGCGTCGAGGCCGGCGGGATCGCCGATCTCGCCGAGGGAGAAGGCGGCGGTCTCACGGACGCCGCGGTCGGGATCGCTGATGAGGCGCGCCAGCAACTCCACGCCGGCCTGCTTTTCCTTCGCGTCCTTCACGCCGTTGCGGTTCGCATCGACGAATGTCGCCGGGCCGATGCGGCCGAGGGCGAGGGCCATGCGCTGGCGGTGCAAGGGATTCGTGTTGTTCAGCCACGCCGACGCCATCGCCGGGTCGAGCTCGCGCCGATCCTCGGCCTCCAGCAGCTTCGCTTCTTCCTGGAGCGTGAAGCCGTGCGTGGTCGGCTGCGCGGGCGTGATAGGCGTGGGCGCGGCGGCCGGGGCGGGCGGTGGAGGAGGGGCGGAGACGCAGGAAACGAGGGAGAGGACGGCGAGGAGCCAAACCTTGCGCATGTCGCGCGAGATCATATCGTTATGATGCGCGGATGGAATTCGCCGTCGACGTGCGCGGCGTCTCGCGGCGATACGGCCGGCGGTGGGCTCTGGCGGAGGTGTCGCTGGCGGTCCCGACCGGCGCCGTGGCGATGATTGCCGGCTCGAACGGGTCGGGAAAGTCGACGCTTCTGCGCATCCTCGCCACCGCCATCCGCCCCGACCTCGGCGACGCCCTCGTCGGCGGATTCAGCGTCAAGAAGGAGCGGGAGGACGTCCGGCGTTTGACGGCGCTGCTCAGCCACTACTCGTATCTGTACGAGGCGCTGAACGCTCGCGAGAACCTTTCGCTGTTCGGCGACCCGAATGCCGTGCTCGCACGCGTCGGGCTGGCGGCGCGTGCCGAAGATCCCATCTCGTCGTATTCGGCCGGGATGCGCAAACGGCTGTCGTTCGCGCGCGTGCTGCTTCAGCAGCCGAAAGTCGTCCTGCTCGACGAGCCCTACGGCCAGCTCGATCCGGAAGGGTTCCGGCTCGTAGATGAGGTCGTCAGCGAGCTGCGGGGGAAGGCGACGATCGTGATGGCGACGCATCAGGTCGAGCGGGTAGGGAAGTTCGCCGACGTGAAGTTCGAGCTTGCGCAGGGGCGGCTGCGGTGATCGCGATGCTCCGGAAGGAGCTGCTCCTCCAGTGGCGGACGCGCGCGCAGTTCATGGCCGTGTTCGTCTTCGGCGCGGCATCGCTGCTCCTGTTCTCGTTCGCCATCGGGCCGAACTCTGTCGCGTTGCGCACGTTCTCCGCCGGTTTCCTCTGGCTCGGCCTGTTGCTCTCCTCGACGTTGACCCTTTCGGAGAGCTTCCACGCGGAAATGGAAAACCGCGCGCTCGAAGGCCTGCTCCTGATTCCGACCAGCCCGCAGGCGATCTACTACGCGAAGACGATCGCCAACTGGCTGCAGCTGGCCCTCCTCGGAATCGCGCTCGTCCCGGTGATGGTCGTCCTCTACGACGCCGGGCCGCAAAGCATCGGCCGGCTGCTGCTCGTCATCCTGCTGGGCTCGGCGGGACTCTCCGCTCCGGGAACGCTTTACGCCGGAATGACGGCCCAGCTGCGGGCGAAACAGACCCTCCTCCCGCTGCTGTTCTTCCCCCTGATCGTCCCCGCGCTCCTGGCCTCGGTGAAGGCGACTTCGCTCGCAGTTCTTGGAGATCCGATGGATCAGGGGCGATCATGGATCACTTTACTGTCCGCCTTCGTGGCAATCTACTGGTCGCTGTGCGGACTGTTGTTCGGTCGAGTCATCGAAGAATGATCGTCATGCGCGAAAGATCCATCGTTCCTGGAATCGTCCTCCTCCTGCTCGCGGCGTGGTTCGGATTCGCCGTCGCGCTCGCCAACCACTACGGCCTCGACGTCTCGTTCGGCATCTCCACGGGGCTGCAGGCGGCGATTGCCGCCATCGCCGGAATCGTCGGCGCCGTTTACTTTCTCGTCTCCGACAACCTCGGGCCGTCGCTGAAAGCCGCGCGCCTTCTGGTGGTCCTCGGCATCGCCTGCTTCCTCCTCGGCAGCTGGTACGGGCTGTTCGTCGCGCCGCCGGAGAAGTTCATGGGCCAGGTGCAGCGGATCATGTACGTCCACGTCCCCACGGCGTGGAACGGCTTGCTGGCCATCACGTTCGGCTTCGTCTGCGCCTGCGTCTTCCTCTTCAAGAGCGACTGGAAGTGGGACGCGCGGCTCGAGGCTTCGATCGAAGTCGGCGTGCTGCTCAGCTTCCTGCTGTGTTGCCAGGGCGCGATCTGGGCCAAGCCGACGTGGGGCGTGTGGTGGGATTGGGATCCGCGCCTCACCACCACGGCCGTCCTCGTCTTCGCCTTCCTCGGCATCCTCGCGCTGCGGCGCTTCGTGGAAGATCCGCTGCGCCGCGCGGTGTGGTCGTCGGTCGCGACGATCATCGCGTACGTCGACGTTCCCATCGTCTACTTCTCGGTCAAATGGTGGAACTCGCTGCACCAGCAGCAGTCCTCGCCGCAGACCGTCTCGTCGCAGTTCTACCTGCCGCTGCGCATGAACGCGTTCGGCGTTCTCTTCATCATGACCGGATTCATCATGCTCCGTTCCCGCATCGCCCGGGAGCGCGTGGAGCAGGAGCTCGCCCCGCCGCTGCCGCGCGCGGTGGAGATGCAGGAGGCCGTATGAACACAGGAGTCGTCACCGGCGGCTGGAGCTATGTCTGGGCTGCCTATTCGTTGACCGCCGGAGCTTTGTTTCTCTACGGCGTGTCGTTGTTCGTGCGCGTGCGGAGGATCGTCCAATGACCGCTGATGTGATGTCCGCAACCGCTCTCACCCGGCGCAAGACGCGCTGGTTCATGGTCGGCGCGTTCGCCGTCGCCGCGATCGCCTTCGTCGTGATCGCCGCGGGCGGAATCAACAAGAACCTCGTTTACTACTGGACGCCGAGCGATCTCTATGGCGCGGGGGACAAGGCCTACGGCGCGACGATCCGCCTCGGGGGCATGGTCGCCAAAGGCTCGATCCACAACCTCGGCGGTACCTCGGGCGTGGAGTTCGACGTGAAAGACGCCACGCGCGTGGTGCACGTGAAGTCGAACGGCGTGCCGCCCCAGATGTTCCGCGAGAACATCGGCGTCGTCGTCGAAGGCACCATGACCCGGGGCGGCTACTTCGAGTCGAACCGCCTCATGGTCTCGCACGGCAA
>Ga0213876_10001982_pt1 | contig 12239 bp, 7 predicted proteins | sample BarmaccomBMRX_R9_FD_160113 | JGI IMG/M metagenome (GOLD analysis project Ga0213876, IMG submission 160113) | Root-associated microbial communities from Barbacenia macrantha in rupestrian grasslands, the National Park of Serra do Cipo, Brazil - RX_R9 | ecosystem: Host-associated > Plants > Roots...
AAGCGGCCGATGTTGAGGATGTTGAAGGCGATCTTGTGCCCCTTGCCGACCTCGCCGAGCAGGTTCGAGACCGGCGTCTTCACGTCGTCGAGCACGAGCGCGGTCGTCGAGGAGCCGTTGATGCCCATCTTGTGCTCTTCGGCGCCGCTCGAAAGCCCCTCCTGCCGCTCGACGATGAAGCCCGTGAACTTGTCGCCGTCCACCTTGGCGAAGACGACGAACAGGTCTGCGAAGCCGCCGTTCGTAATCCACATCTTCTCGCCCTTGATGACGTAGTGCGTGCCGTCCTCACTAAGTTTCGCCGTCGCCTTCGCCGCGAGCGCGTCCGAGCCGGAGCCGGCCTCGGTCAGGGCGTAGGCCGTAATCAGCTCGCCCGTGACGACGCGCGGGATGTACTTCTGCTTCGCCTCCTCGGTGCCGTAGTAGACGATGGGGAGCAGGCCGATGCCGCCCTGCGCGCCCATCGTCGTGGCGAAAGAGGCGGCGCGCCCGAGCGCTTCGCCGAGGATGGCGCCCGCCACCTGGTCGAGCCCGAGCCCGCCGTACTCCTCGGCCACGGTCGCGCCGACGAAGCCGATCTCGGCGCCCTTCCGCACCAGCTCGCGCGCCAGCTTCCAGTCCTTCTTCTCAAGCTCGGGGACGCGCGGCCGCACCTCGTTGTCCATGAACTGCCGCGCGGTGTCGGCGATCATGCGGTGCTCCTCGTCGAAGTCCTCGGGCGTGAAGACCTCCTCGGGCGTCCTCTCTTCGATTAAGAAACTCCCGCCCACGACAATCTTCTTATCCTCGGCAACGGCAGACATAGTTTGCTCCTTTCAGACGCTTTTGCTTACAGCCTTTCAAAAATTCCCGCGGCGCCCATGCCGCCGCCGACGCACATCGTGACCATCCCGTAGCGGCCGCCGCGGCGTTCGAGTTCGCGCAATATCGAAGCCGTGAGCTTCGCGCCCGTGCAGCCGAGCGGGTGGCCGAGGGCGATGGCGCCGCCGTTGACGTTGACGCGCTCGGGGTCGAGGCCGAGCGTCTTGATGACGGCGAGCGATTGCGCGGCGAAGGCTTCGTTCAGTTCGATGACGTCGATCTCTTCGAGCTTGAGGCCGGCGAGCTTCAAGACCTTCGGGATGGCGTGGACGGGGCCGATGCCCATCTCCTCGGGCGGGCAGCCGGCCGTGGCGTAGGCGACGAAGCGCGCCAAAGGCTTCAGATTGAGTTGCCGCGCGCGCTCGTCCGACATGACGACCGCGGCCGCCGCGCCGTCCGACATCTGCGAGGCGTTGCCGGCCGTGATAGTCCCCTTCGCGTGGAAGGCCGGGCGGAGTTTGGCAAGCCCCTCTTCCGAAGTGTCGCGGCGCACGCCCTCGTCCTTCGTGAAGGTGACTTCGCGCGTCGTCTTCTTCCCCTTCTCGTTCAACTCCTCTAACGTGACTTGCAAAGGCACGATCTCGTCTTCGAACTTCCCCGCGTCCTGCGCGGCGGCGGCGCGTCGATGTGATTGCAGCGCGAAGGCGTTCTGCTCCTCGCGCGTGACCTCGTACTTGCGCGCGACGTTCTCGGTGGCGAGCCCCATGTTGAGGTAGAAGTCCGGGTAGTGCTCGACGAGGTACGGATTGGGCCGGATGATGTGGCCGCCCATCGGGATGAGCGACATCGTCTCAAGGCCGCCCGCGACGACCACCTCCGCGCCGCCCGAGCGGATGCGGTCGGACGCGATGGCGATGGACTGAAGGCCGGAGGAGCAGAAGCGGTTGATGGTCATCGCGGAGGTTTCGACGGGGAGGCCGGCGCGGATGGCGGCCGCGCGCGCGACGTTCATGCCCTGCTCGGCCTCCGGCATCGCGCAGCCCATCACCACGTCTTCGATCTCCGACTTCTCCAACCCTTCGGCGCGGCGCACGGCCTCCTCGATGACGGCCGCGCCCATCTCGTCCGGCCGCGTGTTCTTCAGAGTCCCCTTCGGGGCCTTGCCGACCGCCGTGCGTACGGCGGAGACGACGACTGCTTCTCTCATGAATAACCTCTTGTTAAATCAGATGCTCTAAGCGCCCTTCTCGATGGCGACTTCCACTTCCTCGGCGTGCAGGACTTCCTTCAAGACCTTCGGGTCAATCGAGACGAGGAAGCCGCGCTTGCCGCCGTTGATGTAAATGACGGGCAGCTCAAAGATCGTCCGCTCGGCGTAGACGTGCAGATGCGTGCGCGTGCCGAAGGGGCTCGTGCCGCCGACGAGGTAGCCGGTGTGCTTCTGCGCCTCCGCGAAGTCGCACGGGTGGACGGCCTTCACCCCCATGTGCCGCGCGAGCTGCTTGGTCGAGACCTCGCGGTCGCCGTGCATCAGGACGAGGAACGCCCTCTTCCCATCCGCCTCCATCACGAGGGTCTTGACGACCGCGTGCTCGTCCACGCCCAAAGCCTCCGCCGAATGGCTCGTCCCGCCCCGCTCCACGTAGTCGTAGAGGTGCGGCTCGAACTCGACCTTCTTCTCGCGCAGAAGCCTCACGGCCGGCGTCACGGGGTAATCCATGGTTCACTAATTCCTGAGCGGCTTGCCGGTCTTCAGCATGTGCGCGATGCGCTCCTGCGTCGGGCGCATGCCGCACAGGCTGAGGAACGCCTCGCGCTCGAGGTCTAAGAGGTACTGCTCGGAGACGCGCGTCTCGTGGTTGAGGTCGCCGCCGGTCAGAATCCGCGCCAGCTTCTCGCCGATGACCGCGTCGTGTTCGGAGATGAAGCCGCCGCGCTTCAACTGGTGGATGCCGAGCTTGATGGTCGAGAGCGCCGCGTTGCCGAGCGCGAGCACGTCGGTGCGCTGCCGCGGCTGCGCGTAGCCGACCGACGCCAGCGCCAGAACCTCCTGCTTCGCGTCGGCGACGAGGCGGTCGGCGTTCATCGAGTAGGAGTCCTCTTCGCGCAGGAAGCCGAGCGCCTTCGCCTCGGCCGCGGAGGTCGCCACCTTCGCCATCGCGACGGTCTCGAACGCGCGCTTGACGAAGGGGAACGGGTCGGCCTCCGTCACGCCCGGCGGGATGGAGTCGAGCGCGCGCACCAGCATCTCCTTCGTCCCGCCGCCCGCGGGGATGAGTCCCACCCCGACCTCGACCAACCCGATGTACGTCTCGGCCGCGGCGCGCGCGCGGTCGGCGTGCAGGGTCATCTCGCACCCGCCGCCGAAGGTCATCTGGAAGGGCGCGACGACCACCGGCTTCGGCGAGTAGCGCAGGGACATCGTCGCCTGCTGGAAGGCGCGGATGGCTAAATCAAGCTCGTCCCAGTCCTCCTCCTGCGCGCCGAGCAGGACGAGCATCAGGTTCGCGCCGACCGAGAAATTCTGGCCCTGATTCCCGACGACGAGGCCGACGAAGTTCTTCTCGACTTCCGCCAGCGCCGTCTTCAACATCTGCAACGTGTCGCCGCCGATGGAGTTCATCTTCGAGTGGAACTCCAGGCACGCCACGCCGTCGCCCAAGTCCAGCAGCGACGCGCCCGCGTTCTTCCTGATGACGCCCGTGCGGTCTTTCAGAGACTTCAACACGATGACGCCCGGCTGGTCTGCCACGGGCCTGTACTCGCCCGACTCGAAGTCGAAGTAGGAGTCTCGGCCCGCCTCGCTCTTGTAGAAGGAGGTCGCGCCCGCGTCGAGCATCCTCTGCACGTTCGACGGAATCGCCGTCCCTTCCTCTTTCCACCTGGCGACGACCTTCTCGACGCCGACCGCGTCCCAGGCTTCGAAGACGCCCAGCTCCCAGCCGAAGCCCCACTTCATCGCGCGGTCAACTTCGACGACCGTGTCGGCGATCTCCGGGATGCGGTTCGCGGCGTAGGCGAAGACGCGCGAGGAGGTCTTCCAAAGGAACTCGCCCACGCGGTCTTTGCCCCAGAAGAGGGACTTGACGCGCGCCCTCGTGTCCTCGACGTTCTTCGCCGCTTCGAGCGAGGGGAACTTGGCCTTCTGCGGCGGGCGGTATTCGAGCGACGCCACGTCGAGCGTCCAAATCTCCCTCTGCTCGCCGCCCCCGCGCTTCTGGTAGAAGCCGCCCTTCGTCTTGTCGCCGAGGATGCCCTGATTGACCATCCGCTCGACGAACTCCGGAAGCTTGTAGACCTCGCGCTCCTCGTCTTCGGGGACGGCCTCGTAGAGGTTGCGCGCGACGTGCGCGAGCACGTCCAGGCCGACGAGGTCGAACGTGCGGAAGGTGGCCGACTTCGGCCGCCCCAACGCCGGGCCGGTGATTTTGTCCACCTCTTCAATCGTGAAGCCGCCCTCGGCCAGCACGCCCAGAGTCACCAGCGCGCCGTAGGTGCCGACGCGGTTGGCGATGAAGTTCGGCCTGTCCTTCGCCACCACCACGCCCTTGCCTAAGCGTTGGTCGAGGAAGCCGTAGACGGAGCAGGAGACTTCGGGCTTCGTCCACTCGGTGCGGATCAGCTCGACCAGGTGCAGGTAACGCGGCGGGTTGAAGAAGTGCGTGCCGAGGAAGTGCGCGCGGAAGTCTTCCGAGAAGCCTTCGGCGAGCTGGCGGATGGGGATGCCGCTCGTGTTCGAGGCGACGACCGAGCCGGGCTTGCGGAACTTCTCGACCCGCTCGAAGAGCTTGCGCTTGATGTCGAGCCGCTCGACGACGGCCTCGAAGACGATGTCGCAGTCCTTGAGGCGCGGCAGGTCGTCCTCGAAGTTGCCCGGGGTGACGAGCGCCGCCGCGCCCGGGGTGAAGAAGGCGGCGGGCCTGGCCTTCTGCGCCGCCTCGAGCCCCGCGCGCGCGACGCGGTCGCGCACCTCTTTCGACTCCAGCGTCAGCCCGCGCGCGTGCTCCTCCGCGGTCGGCTCCTTCGGCACGATGTCCAGGAGCAGCGTGGGGATGCCGGCGTTGGCGAGGTGCGCGGCGATCTGCGCGCCCATCGTGCCCGCGCCCAGAACGGCGGCCTTTTCGATCCGAAGCATAAAGGGGTTTTCGACTCCGAGACTTTCCGAGAATTCCCTACCGGGTCGGCCCCATCATACTGAATGAGCATTCATTCAGGCAAGTTCGCCGGCGCCCCCGCCGCGGGAAATGTTCCGCCGTTCATGTGTCAGTTCCAGCATAAAGTGTGAATTGACACATCATTAAGTGAGAAAAATTCTTACATAAAGTGTGAACGCCAATCTATGGCAGTAATCGGGCTGGCTAGAATCTACTGATGGTGATTCGACTACTACATAGAGTTATCTGATAGGCGGTTACTCTTTCCGCCTAGTGGCTATTTTGGTGAGAGTACGTTGAAACTGAACGGGCATGCTGTTATGAGACCAGCCTGCCCCTTCGTGAAGAGTTGGACTTCATTACCCTGCTTTGACCCTAGTTGGGATTTTTAAAGTCCGTAGCCTAACATCTATAAAGGCTGGATTAACCTCGAAGGCGTTCGCCATCTTCTTTTTGGTCCACCCTGCGCGAACCGCAGACATGATGCATTGCGCTGGCATCAACAGCGCTCCAGCGAAGCGCCACGCCTGCCATTCAGGATTTCTGTATACCTTGATTTCATCCTGATCGTGCAGTGTCAGGTCCGAGTGCTTGTCATCATGCATGAACTTTAGAATGGCTTTGGTATGTCTGAACTCCTGAACATGCAGAACGCAGTGACCTATCTCGTGCGCCTGGGTCGAGCGTAAGAAGCGCCTCTGATGAACTACTTCGTTCGCAGCGTCGGCCAGCTCCCGGGAGATGTAACACTTCATCTCCTCAATATCCGTGTAGCCGTATAGACCTTCACCTAAATACGGGTAATCCGGCTCTACTTCCGTCCTCTCTTTCAACTCGCAGTCAAAGAACCTTTCCACGTCAAACGCAGTAACCATAGCCGCGGCTTGAGGCTGAAAGTCCCGGACGATCTCCAGCGCAATTGCCTCGATCTGCTCTCCGCTTCTGGCCTTGGCTAACGGTACGCGGTGTGTCATAGGTCATTCTTGCCGTGAGGCTTCCTCAATCAATTTTTCTAGTTGTTCGTCCGATAGGTTTTTTGCCCGGGCGAGGAGGTCGGACAGTCGGCTACTACGAAGAAGACCGGCGCAGGACGCGCTAGGGGTGATTCTTCGCCAGTCGTCCGGTTACCGTCACGTGCCATCAAGGACAAGACGAGGCTCTTTCTTTGCGTGCGCGCAAGCGGACGTTGCGAATTCGACGGCTGCAACACATACCTGTTCGAGCACCACCTTACCCACGCCGAAGAGAACTTTTCCCAGATGGCGCACATCGTCGCCTTCAAGCCCGACGGGCCGCGTGGGGGCGCGACTCCGCGCCCGAAAGACATCAACAACATCGACAACCTGATGCTTCTGTGCCCGTCCTGTCATCATTTGATTGACGAGCGGCCAGCGGAACACCCCCGCGAAGTCTTGGAAAAGTACAAGAAAAATCACGAGGAGCGCATCCGCAGGCTCACCGACATCAAGCCCGACAGCAAGACGACCGTGGTGCAGTTGAAGTCCCGCGTGGGTAAACAGGTGGTCGCCATCCCGGCGCCCGAAGTTTACAAGGCCATATCCCCCCGCTACGCCGAAGACCCCCAGGGCGTCGTCATCGACCTGACCAACATAGACGGTCAGGACGGGGCTTTCTACACGGCGGCGATGCGCACCATCGAGCGCAGGGTCGAGATTCTCTACGAGCCCGGGATGGAGGTGGACAAGACACGTCACATCTCCCTCTTCGCCCTAGCCCCTATCCCGCTGCTCATCTTTCTCGGCAGTAAGCTGAGCAACAAGGTGGCGGTCGAGCCGTATCAGCGCCACCGCGACACGGAGGACTGGGTCTGGAACGCGGACGGCGAGCCCGCCGAGTATAAGTTTCACAGACTGCGGGAAGGCACGGACAATACCAGCGTGGCTCTCCTGATATCGCTGAGCGGCTCGACTCACCTTTCTGATCTGCCGGCAGAGATAGACGAAAGATTCTTCATATACGAGATCACCCTCGCAGCCGGCACTCCGCGCCCGGGTTATTTACGGATGCGCGAGGACTTGGCCCGTTTCAAAGATGTGTATGAGGAAGCACGCAGTTCCATCCGACGGGATCATGCGGGACTCACGGCCCTGCATCTCTTCCCTGCGGTTCCGGCACCCATCGCGGTGTTATGCGGCCGCGAGCTACTACCTAAAGTCGATCCCGCTCTTATCGTCTACGACCGCGATAAGAACAGCGGGGGCTTTCAACAGATTTTGAGGGTGAACGAGTGATGAGTGACAAAAAGTACCTTGAGGACATTCTGGACTTGCAAACGCTTGACCCCGACGGCCAAGAGATGAAGGACCTGCGGGCACGCCGCGGCGAGGTTGAGAAGCTCCTTCGCAGGAAATTCGATGGATGCTCTCTCACCATCAGGTATGGCGGCTCTAAGGCGAAGGGGACGATGATCAAAGAGGCGTATGACCTCGATATGACTTGCTACTTTGACCGTGACGAGACCGGGGCCGGAGACACGCTCCAAGAGATTTACGAGAACGTCGAGGGTGCGCTCGCCGACGATTATCTGGTGACGCGGAAGCCTTCGGCGTTGCGTCTGAAGAGCAAAGACCTGAATCAGTGGGCGGCCGACTTCCACATCGACGTGGTGCCGGGGCGCTTCATCGACGAGAAGAACGAGGACGTGTTCCTCTACCGGTCGTCGGGCGAGAAGGGGCGTCAGAAGACGAACCTCGACGTTCACATCGAGCACGTCAAAAACAGCGGTGTGACCGACGCCATCCGTCTGCTGAAGCTCTGGCGCGCGCGTAACTTCCTCTCCGTCCGGCATTTCGTGCTCGAACTACTGACCATTGAGTTGCTGAAGGGCAAGAAGTCGCTTGACCTGCCCGAGCAGTTGAAGCACGTCTGGACGGAGCTGCGCGACAACGTCGAGGACATCAAAATCGAAGACCCGGCGAACCCGACTGGTAATGACCTTTCCGAGCTGTTCAACGCGACCGTCCGGCAGGAACTCTCGTCGAACGCGAGGAGGACACTGGAGCTGATTGAGAGGTCAGGCTGGGAGGCGGTTTTCGGAAAGGTGCCTGAGAAGTCTTCTAGGGTGAGTGCCGCGGCGGGATACACCGGGCGCTCGACTGGGTCATTCGGTGAGGAATAAAGGGTGGCCGACGACGCCCCCCGGCTCGAAGCGAGCGTAGAGGGAATGCGGGACTACTACCCCGCATTCTCCTTCTCGTTCGTAGAGACGGCCGCGGGTAGGCTAGGCGGCTGGACAGGAAGAGTCCAGCCCATCAGAACGACGGACAGGCTGGAAGACCTACTCGACGACATTCATCACGAGCGGCCCTATTACATTCTGCCCGGCGGGGAGGTGCTACATCACCCTGTTTGTTCGGCCGTCCACGAGCACCACGGCTGGGCGGAAAAGTTGAGCAACCCACACGCCGTCTACGACCTGGAAGTCAGGTATGGCGGGGGGAAACGTCACCCGAAGGCTTACGTGCGTGATCACTTACTCCCGGAGGAAAAGAGGAGGCATACGTTCGGCGACGGCTCTATCTGCCCGTATGCGCCCTGGCATCAAGTTTGGAGGTGGGAGGAGCACACTGTTGTCGATTACATGGCGCACGCCCTCGGCTGGCTGATTAAGTGGACGGTCTGGGATCAGGCGGGAGTCTGGATCGGCCCGGAGGTAGACCATGATCCCAGATCTCTGCTACGCAGCATCGGTCCTAACAAGCCGTGCTGGTGTGGGTCGAACGAAAAGTACAAAAAGTGCCATAGGCCGTCGGATGAAAATAGCGCGAGAGGCCGTGCCTGAGGGTGTATACGGTTATGGTAACTCGTCAACTTTGAGGCCGCGCAGCAGCCCCTTGAATGTGGCCTCGAACAAGTCATGCTCTTTCCAGCCAGAGAAATCCGGAATGAAATACTCTTGTATTTCTACTCCCAAATCCGAGCCTACTCATTATGTCGCCATCTCAAAATTAAAATTACCTGAGTAGATCATCTATGGGGAATGTAGGATAAGACTCCTTAACACTCATCAAGAGATAATTAGGAAGTTCTCCGATTCAACAATCCTCGAAATTCATTTCACCTCTTTACACTTATACCCCAACTTATTAGCCCTACCCTTTTTGAACCGCACGTCTTGAGATCGAATAGTCGAATGTAATAGAAGTGTTGCATTTTCTTTATTTGGAAGAATCCATAATTCAATATTCAACTCTTCGCGGTATCCACCATTCAAAATAATGATGCGATTATTACTTATCTTACTTTTTATCAAGTAATTTTTGATGCCAAGCAGACGAGATACAATCTCATTACGTTTAGTATCATTACGCCCCCCGTAACCAATAATAATAGCTGCCGTATCAGGTTTTCCTTTTAACGCTTCTATATAATTATCTAAACGTACTACCTCTTCTTTACACCGAACATGGCCGAATCTATCAAATAATAGAGGGCTGTCATACACAAAGGCAGAGTTTGTTTGCAGAATAATGCAGACGCTGATTATGAGCAGGTGGATGGATTGCATTGACGTTAATTCACTTTCTCGGTGCTGGGCAAGCTGCCCAAACTAGCGGATGCCAATAAATGCTAGCGGCTTGGATTGTAGGGAACTGCCGTTTAGAGTCTTTCCCCTTCTTTATCAAGACTGCATTAACAGCATTCGCCATTACCAAGTCGTTAAAGACCAGGCCCCCGGAATGAGTGGGAGACACATGATGTAATGTCTCGGCAAGGAAATCTTCTGTAGTTTGACTGATCAGAAAACCGGTTCTATCTGCACTAATAAACTTTTCTGTCTTAAAAGCATTGTGGACTTTGGCTATCGGTTTATTATCTTTACTGTTGTAGGCTTCTCCACCATACGGTGATGTATTTTCCCAGTAAAACTGAACTTGATCAAAGGTGTCTAGAATATCTGTGGGAGACACACCGGTGGCAGCTTTTGCCTCATCGAATATCTTCTGAAGGAATGTTTGGCAATCAGGATTTTTCAGCGTCTGTTTAATTCTATCGCGGAAATTTTTAAGGTCTTCGGGTGACACTGGAGTTTTCTGCGGCTGCGATGTCTGTTGAAGTGTAGCACCGCCTCCCATGTAGCCCGAGAAGCTGAAGGTCTCGCCCAGCCCCGCCGTCACCCTGTAGAGCGGGATGATCCCGCTGTTGATGCGGACGACATCCTCGTCGCCTACCGGTGTGCCCCCGCCGCCCGGGGTGTCCGTCACCTTGATGCTGCCGTAGTAGGAGATGGAGGCGACGGTCTCGACCCGCCCCTCGTAGTTGGCGACCCCGCCGGCCCGCTCCGCGATGTCCTTCATCAGCGGGCCGCAGTCCTCCGGGACGCCGTTGCGCGAGCAGCCCTTGCCCCGCAGGTTCGTCGGGTTGCCCAACGACGGGTAGTTCGGGCTCGCCTCGTCCGGCGGGGTGTAGAGCGGCGCGTTCGCGTAGTGGTCTTCCAGCCCCACGCCCGCCCCGACGGGGTCGAGTTCCGCGTCGAGCTTCGCCCAGCCCGTGCCCGAAGCCCCGCCCATCCGCACGCTCGCCCCGCTGGCGTCGCGGTGCTCCACCGCCACGTAGGCCGACACGTCCCCGTCCGTCGCCAGCTTCTGCACCGCCAGCATCCCGCCCGCCGGGTCGTAGACGAACCCGCGCAGCTTCTGCCCGCCCGCGCCGACCTCGGCCACGACCCGCCCGCCCAGCGCCGTCGAGCGCAGGTAGTAAGTCGCCTCCGGTGGGAGGTAAGGCTGCGGGCGCGTGCCGGCCCTGAGCATCTGCCCGTCGCCGTCGTAGGCGTGTGTCGTGTCGGCCTGGTCGGGCCAGACCGGGTCGATGATGTCGCCCATCCTCTCCGCAGCGTCGCACCTGTACGTCCACTTCGTGTCGTTCGTGGAGTTGCCCTCGGCGTCATATGCCCAGGCGCTGTTACGGCCGTTGCTGTACTGCCTGGTATCGTCGTAAGAGGCGCTCCAGTGGCGGCTCGAACGGCTGGTGTTATTGTCGAAGGCGTCATAGCCATACGTCTGGTTGTACGGCCCGTCCTCGGCGGTGTCCCCGCGCGCCTCAGAGCCCGTCAGCGCCTGCGTCAACCTCCCCGCGTGGTCATAGAGGTTCAGCCGGTCGTACCGCCCGTCCGACAGGTCGTCGGCATATCGCAGGCGCCCGTCGGCGTAGTAGTCGTAAGTCTTGTTCAGCAGCCCCGGCACCTGGAAGGAAGCCGGCCGCAGTCGCGCGTCGTAGCCGACCGTGAGGCTGCGCCCGTCGGCGTAAGCCGCCGCCTTGACTCCGCCCCACGCTCGGTACTGGATGCCGTATGCCAGTTGCGGCGACGGCAGCCCGAGGCCGCCCCCGGTAATTTCTTTCAACTGCCCGGAGGAGGAGTAGGCGTAAGCGACGCTCGTGCCGAAGGAGTTGTCGGTGACGCCCGTCAACTCGTCCGCCAGGTTATACGAGTAGGTGAGCGAGTAGGTGCCGACGGGGAGCTGCCTCGTCTCCGAGGCGAGCCGCGAAAGCCCGTCGTAGGAGTAGGTGGCCTGCCCCAGCCCGTCCGTCATCCCCGTCCGGTTGCCGGCCGCGTCGTAGGAGAAGGTGACGCCGGCCGCCGGTGCGACGTTCTGCCCCGGCAGCACCTCAGAGAGGTTATAACTGATCGAGGTGACGAGGTGCCGGCCGTTGCCGTAGCCGTATACCGCCTTCACCCCTCGCGCGTCCTTAACGAAATCAAGAGTGTCGTCGGCGTTGTAGGCGTAGACGGTGTTCCTGCCGGCGTCCTGCTCGGGCACGTGCCTGCCCTGCAAGCGGCCGTAGCCGTCGTAGAGCACCGCCGTCTCCTGGTAGGCGCCGCTCTGGTCTGTACCCTGATACTGCCGTAAGAAGGTAACCTGATTAAGGGCATTAAAAGTACTCGTGGTGGTCGAGTAGACGGAGCCGTCCCAGTTCAGAACTTCTGTCTTCCACCGGCGTCCGAGGGCGTCGCTGTAGACCTTCTGCTGCCTCCCCGCCTCGTCCGTCAGCGTCACCACCTCGCCCCCGGCGCAGCCGCAGCCCTCGTAGCTCGCGCTTCTCTGTGTCCCGTCCGTGTTCGTAGTGATCCGCGGCCTTCCCTTCCAGTCGTACGTCTGCTTCGTGTAGAGCCACCCGGCCGCGTCGTCGCCGGTGGGGTTCCACGCGCCGTCGATCTCGGTCGGGTTGGACTGCTTCACCGCGCGCCCCATCCGGTCGTACTGAATGCCCTGCGCCCTGTAGCCGCCGACGCTGCCGGGGTGGTTCGAGGAGACGCCGATCACG
>Ga0213876_10001983_pt1 | contig 12239 bp, 10 predicted proteins | sample BarmaccomBMRX_R9_FD_160113 | JGI IMG/M metagenome (GOLD analysis project Ga0213876, IMG submission 160113) | Root-associated microbial communities from Barbacenia macrantha in rupestrian grasslands, the National Park of Serra do Cipo, Brazil - RX_R9 | ecosystem: Host-associated > Plants > Roots...
CATTCATCGGAGCCGAAAAGGCCAGTGCTGCAGCCGAAGTCGTTGGGTCCCTCGCGGCTGCCGACGTGATCCTACTGGCGCCGTCCAACCCGGTGGTCAGCATCGGCGCCATCCTGGCCGTCCCGGGCATCCGCGCGGCGTTGCGCGCGGCCGCCGCGCCAGTGGTGGGCTACTCACCGATCATCGGCGGAAAACCCGTGCGCGGCATGGCCGATGAATGCCTGAAGGTGATCGGGGTGGCCTCCACCGCCGAGGCGGTCGGCCGGCACTACGGCGCGCGGCGGGGCACCGGGATACTCGACTGCTGGCTGGTGCACGACGGCGACGAGACCGATTTCGCCGAGATCGACGGTGTCGCGGTGCGATCGGTGCCGCTGTTGATGACCGACCCGAAGGCCACCGCGGAGATGGTAAGGGCCGGGCTGGATCTCGCGGGCGTGGTCCTGTGACCGAGCACGGAGCCGCCGCCGCCGTCGAGATCCTGCCTGTCGCAGGGCTTCCCGAATTCCGGCCCGGGGACGACCTTTGCGCCGCCATCGCGGCCGCCGCGCCGTGGTTGCGCGACAGCGACGTCGTGGTCGTCACGAGCAAGGTGGTGTCCAAATGCGAAGGCCGGCTGGTTCCGGCACCCGAAGACGAGGAGGCGCGAGATCGGCTGCGGCGCAAGCTGGTCGACGACGAGGCGGTCCGAGTACTGGCACGCAAGGGCAAGACTTTGATCACCGAGAACCGGAGCGGGCTGGTCCAGGCCGCCGCCGGCGTGGACGGATCCAACGTCGGCCGGGCCGAACTGGCGCTGCTGCCCGTCGATCCCGATGCCAGCGCCGCGACCCTGCGCACCGGGCTACGGGACCGGCTGGGGGTGACCGTCGCGGTGGTCATCACTGACACGATGGGCCGCGCCTGGCGCAACGGCCAGATCGACGCCGCGGTCGGCGCGGCGGGTCTGGCCGTGCTGCACAGCTATTCGGGTGCCGTCGACGCGCACGGCAACGAACTCGTCGTCACCGAGATCGCGGTGGCCGACGAACTCGCGGCGGCCGCCGATTTGGTCAAAGGCAAGCTGACGGCGATGCCGGTCGCGGTGGTCCGCGGCCTGCCCGTCAGCGACGACGGTTCAACGGCCCGGCAACTGCTGCGCCCCGGCGAGGAGGACCTGTTCTGGCTCGGCACCGCCGAAGCCATCGACCTGGGGCGCCGGCAGGCGCAGTTGTTGCGCCGGTCGGTGCGCAGCTTCAGCGACGAACCGGTGCCCCCGGAGCTCGTCGAGGCGGCCGTCGCCGAGGCGCTCACCGCGCCGGCCCCGCACCACACCCGCCCGGTGCGGTTCGTCTGGCTGCGGACTCGGGCCATGCGGACCTTGCTGCTGGACCGGATGAAAGACAAATGGCGCGTGGATCTCACCGGCGACGGCAGGCCCGCCGAGTCGGTGGAACGTCGGGTGGCGCGCGGCCAGATCCTCTACGACGCACCCGAAGTCGTGATCCCGATGCTGGTGCCCGACGGGGCGCACAGCTACCCGGACGCGGTCCGCACCGACGCTGAGCACACCATGTTCACGGTCGCGGTCGGAGCGGCCGTGCAGGCACTGCTGGTCGCCCTGGCGGTGCGCGGAGTGGGCAGTTGCTGGATCGGCTCGACGATCTTCGCGGCCGACCTGGTCCGCGACGAGCTGGAGCTACCGGCTGACTGGGAGCCGTTGGGCGCGATCGCAATCGGCTACTCCGCGGGCTCCGGGCCTGCCGGGCTGCGCGACCCGGCGGTGGTCGCAGACCTGTTGATCCGCAAATGAAGACGTTCTCGGGCAAAGCCGCCGCCTCAGCCGACAAGGTACGCGGTGGCTACTACACGCCGGGGCCCGTAGCACGATTTCTGGCCGGCTGGGTCGCGCACGCGGGCCCGCGGATCCTGGAGCCCTCCTGCGGCGACGGCCGGATCCTGCGCGAACTCGCCGCGGTCGGCAGCGACGTGCACGGTGTGGAACTCGTCGCGGACGAGGCGGCCAAGGCGCGGCGGTTCGCGCCTGTGGACACCACGGACTTTTTCAGCTGGCTCGGTACGTCCGGTGTTTGGGATGGGGTGGCGGGCAACCCGCCGTACATCCGCTTCGGGAACTGGCCGGCCGCACAGCGCGACCCGGCCTTGGAATTGATGAGGCGCGCTGGCCTGCGCCCCACCCGGCTGACCAACGCCTGGGTCCCTTTCGTCGTGGCCAGCACGGCGCTGGTGCGCGATGGTGGGCGGGTTGGCCTGGTGCTCCCCGCCGAGTTGCTTCAAGTCGGCTACGCCGCTCAGTTGCGCGACTTTCTGCTCACCCGCTTCCGGGAGATCACGCTGCTGACGTTCGACCGGTTGGTGTTCGACGGGGTCCTCCAGGAGGTCGTGTTGTTCTGCGGCATCGCGGGCGCGGGCCCGGCGCGGATCCGGACGGTCCAGCTGGCCGACCCCGAAGCGCTGGCCTCGATGACAGACGCGGATCTCGACGTCCCTTCGGCGCCCGCGCTGCTGCACGACAAGGAGAAGTGGACCAAGTACTTTCTGGAACCCGCCGCGATTCGGCTACTGCGCGCGCTCGACCAATCCGACGCCCTGACCCGGCTGGGCCGTCTGGCCGGAGTGGACGTGGGCATCGTGACGGGGCGCAACAGCTTCTTCACCTTCACCGACGCCGAAGCCAACGCGCTCGGTTTGACCGGGCATTGCGTCCCGCTGGTGTCCCGTAGCGCCCAGTTGACCGGCCTGATATACGACATCGACTGTCGCACAAGCGATGTCGCTACCACGCATCGGACCTGGCTGCTCGCCGCGGAACACCGCCCCACCGATCCCGCCCTGGTCGCGCACATAAAGGCCGGTGAAGCGGCCGGCGTCCATCTGGGCTACAAGTGCTCGCTGCGCAAGCCGTGGTGGAGCACACCGTCGCTGTGGATCCCCGACCTGTTCATGCTGCGCCAGATCCACCGGGCGCCGCGCCTGACCGTCAACACCGCGGCTGCCACCAGCACCGACACCGTGCACCGGGTGCGGGTCAATCCGGAGGTCGACCCGACCGCGCTTGCCGCGGTGTTCCACAACAGCGCGACATTTGCCTTCGCCGAAATCATGGGCCGCAGTTACGGCGGCGGCATCTTGGAGCTGGAGCCCGCCGAGGCCGAGCGGCTGCCCATTCCCCCGCCGTCGCGCGCCACCCCGGCGCTTGCCGCCGACGTCGATTTGCTGTTGAAGGCCAACGAGACCGAGAAGGCGCTGGACCTCGTCGATCGCCGGGTGCTGATCGAGGGGCTCGGTTTGGCACCCGACGTCGTGACCGGTTGCCGGTCGGCGTGGGCTGCGCTGCGCGACCGCCGCACCAAGCGGGGTTCGCGATGAGCCTGCGCCAGTCGGTGATCGGCGTCCTGACCGATTGGCAGGCACCCGATCCGGCCCAGGACTCGTTGCGCCAGGCCGTACTCGGCTTCGTGCTCGCCCGCGACGACGCCTGCCGTCGCGACTGCGTGCCGGGCCACATCACCGCGTCGGCGCTGGTTGTCGACCACAGCGGTACCCAGGTCCTGTTGACTCTGCACCCGCGCCTGGGCCGGTGGGTGCAGTTGGGCGGGCACTGCGAGGACGACGACGCCGACATCGTCGCCGCCGCCCTGCGGGAGGCCACTGAGGAGTCCGGTGTGAGCGGTCTGTGTATCGAACCCGAACTGGTCGCCCTGCACGTCCACGCCGTCACCTGCTCGCTGGGCGTGCCGACCCGGCATCTGGACATGCAGTTCGTGGCCGACGCCCCCGCCGGCGCGCAGATCGCGATCAGCGACGAATCCACCGATCTGCGCTGGTGGCCGGCCGAGGCGTTGCCGCCCGGGACGGACCACGCGCTGGCCCAGCTGGTCACCCGGGCGTTGGCGCGCCGAGCCGCACGCTGAGCGCGCGTCAGACGTCGGACGAGTAGCGGATCCCGCCGTCGGGAATGGAGATGCCGGGCCATACCCGGGCACCGCGCAGCAGCTCGCAGCGCGCGCCGATGTCGGCGCCGTCGCCGATCACCCCGTCGCGGATCAGCGCACGCGGACCGATGCGGACGCCGAAGCCGATGATGGAGCGTTCGATCACGCTGCCGGCCTCGACCTTGACGCCGTCGAAAATGACCGCGCCGTCCAGCCGAACACCCGCGCCGATCTCGGCGCCCCGACCGACCACGGTCCCGCCGATCAGCACCGCACCCGGCGACACGGCCGCGCCGTCGTGCACCAACTGCTCGCCGCGGTGGCCGCGCAATGCCGGTGACGGGGCGATGCCGCGCACGAGATCCGCCGATCCGCGAACGAAGTCCTCCGGGGTGCCCATGTCCCGCCAGTAGGTGGCGTCCACGTAGCCGCAGACCCTGACGTCGGGGTCGGACAGCAGCGACGGGAACACCTCGCGTTCGACCGAGACCTCGCGGCCGCGCGGTATCCGATCGATGATCTTGCGTGCGAAGACGTAGCAGCCGGCGTTGATCTGGTCGGTCGGCGGATCCTGCGTCTTCTCGAGAAAGGCGACGACGTGGTCCCCCTCGTCGGTGGGCACGCAGCCGAACGCCCTCGGGTCGCCCACGCGCACCAGGTGCAGGGTCACGTCGGCCTGCCGGCTGCCGTGGAACTCCAGCAGCTGACCCAGGTCGGCGCCGGAGAGCACGTCGCCGTTGAACACCATCGCGGTCTCGTGCCGCAGCTTCTCGGCGACGTTGGCGATGCCGCCGCCGGTGCCCAGTGGACTGTCCTCGGTCACGTAGTCGATCTGCAGCCCGAGTTTGGACCCGTCGCCGAACTCCGCCTCGAACACCTCGGCCCGATACGACGTGCTCAAGATCACGTGCTCGATGCCGGCCGCGCCGATCCGCGACAGCAGATGGGTAAGGAACGGCAGCCCGGCCGTCGGCAGCATCGGTTTGGGCGCGGACAGGGTCAGTGGTCGCAGCCTGGTGCCCTTGCCACCGACCAGGACCACCGCGTCGACTTGCGAAGTTGCCAACTCACTGCCGCCCTTCTGCCAGGATCCGCTTTCGCGAACTGCGCACCATCAGCCGGGAACGCACCGCCAGCGAACCCCGCAAAGTCCAGCGCAGCGGCGCCCGCCACATACCAGAATGCCGGTCGGCGAGAAATATATAGGTGCTTTCGTGATGAGCGGCCAAATGACTGGCCGGATCCCGTCCGGTCGAGTGGCCCTTGTGGTGCAGGACTTCGGCCGACGGCACATAGACACTCAGCCAGCCGGCCCGGCCCAGCCGGTCGCCGAGGTCGACGTCCTCCATATACATGAAGTAGCGCTCGTCGAACCCGCCCACCTGGTCAAAGGCCGACCGGCGCACCAGCAGGCACGACCCCGACAGCCAGCCCACCGGCCGCTCGCTGGGCTCGAGCCGCTCCTGGCGATACGCCGACGTCCACGGGTTGCGCTTCCAAAACGGCCCGAGCACCGCGTGCATGCCGCCGCGCACCAGGCTGGGCAGATGGCGCGCCGACGGGTACACCGAGCCGTCGGGGTCGCGGATCAGCGGACCCAGCGCACCCGCGCGAGGCCACCGGGCCGCCGCGCCCAGCAGCGCGTCGATGCTGCCCGGCCCCCATTGGACGTCCGGATTGGCCACGATCACCCATTCGTCGACGAAGGGCTCACCGGAAGCCTCGAGCCCGGCGACCGCGCGGTTCACCGCGGTCCCGTAGCCGAGGTTGGATCCGGTGTCGAACAGCCGCACGTTGGGGTAGCGCTCGATTGCGGCCTGCGGTGTTCCGTCGGTGGAGCCGTTGTCGGCCAGCACGACACTGACCGGCCGCTCGGTGGCCAGCGACAACGACGCCAGGAACCGCTCCAGATGCGGGCCTGGCGAATAGGTCACCGCTACCACCGGCAGGACGTCAGCCACGCGTCGAGGGTATCGGTCGATCGTGGGGAACCCCGCCCTGTGTGGCTAGCGCCACGGCAAGCGCACTGCGCCAGGGCCGCAGCGGGGTCAGGCCCGCCGCGGCCGACTCCCGGCCCGACAGCGCGGAGTAGCTCGGGCGCGGCGCCGGCCGCGGAAACCGGGCGGTGCTGACCGGACGAACCCGCTCCGGGTCGGCGCCACACTCTTCGAACACCGCGCGGGCCTGCTCGAACCGGGAGGCGACCCCCGAATTGGCGGCATGCAGGATGGGTCCGGGTATGTCGGCGTCGACCACCTGCAGCAGCGCGGCGGCCAGGTCGGCGACATAGGTCGGCGAGCCGGTCTGGTCGTCCACCACATCGATCGGCCCGGCACCGGCGGCCAAGCGGCGCATGACCGCGACGAAGTCCTTGCCGGTCCCGCCGGTGTACACCCAGGCGGTCCGTACTACTACGGCGCCCGGGGCACCCGGGGCCCGCGGGCCCCCCGGCAGCGCCGCCAGCACGGCCCGTTCGCCGGCCAACTTGCTTTTCGCGTACACCCCCTGCGGAGCGGGTTGGTCGCTGGGCTCGTACGGTCTGGGCTCGCTCCCGCCGAAGTCGCCGTTGAACACGTAATCGGTGGAGACGTGGATCAGGCGGGCACCGGCGCGCGCGCACGCACGGGCGAGGAATTCCGGTCCGGTCGCGTTGACGGCGTACGCGGCTGCCTCGTCGGTTTCGGCGCCGTCGACGTCGGTGTAGGCCGCGCAGTTGACCACGACATCCGCTTCCCGCACGATCCGCTCGGCGGCACCGGCGTCGGTGATGTCCCACTCCGCCGACGTGAACGCGACGACATCACCGGCATCGCTGCGCAGCCGGGCCCGCGCCGCCAAGCAACCGCCCAACTGCCCCCCGGCGCCGGTGATCACTAGCCTCCCTGACCTCGCCGACATGCGTTCGAGTCTGGCACGCCGGGTCTGGCTACCCGGAAAGCGGCTGTGACACAAGTAGCCTACAGTGATGCTTGTGCAACGTGTGGTTCGTGCGCTTGCCACTGCACTGACGCTCGCGGTCGTTATCGGCACCGGAGTCGCGTGGAGCAACGTCCGGTCCTTTGAGGACGGCATCTTCCACATGTCGTCGGCCTCGCTGGGGCAGGGCGGCGACGACGGCGCGATCGACATCCTGCTGGTCGGCCTCGACAGCCGCACCGACGCCCACGGAAACCCCTTGACCCCTCAGGAACTGGCGACGCTGCGGGCCGGTGATGACGAATCCACCAACACCGACACCATCATCCTGATCCGCATCCCGAACAACGGTAAGTCGGCCACCGCGATCTCGATCCCGCGGGACTCCTACGTCATGGCCCCCGGCCTGGGCAAGACCAAGATCAACGGGGTCTACGGCGAGACCAGGGAAAGGAAGCGGACCAGCCTGGTGCAGGCCGGCGTGTCCGCCGCCGACGCGCTGGCGCAGGGTACCCAGGCCGGCCGCGACGCCCTGATCAAGACGGTCGCCGAACTCACCGGGGTCACCGTCGACCATTACGCCGAGATCGGCCTGCTCGGCTTCGCGCTGATCGCCGACGCGCTCGGCGGCGTCGACGTCTGCCTCAAAGACGCGGTGTTCGAACCGATGTCGGGCGCCGACTTCCCGGCCGGCCGGCAGCGGCTCAACGGCCCCCAGGCGCTGAGTTTCGTGCGCCAGCGCCACGACCTGCCGCGCGGCGACTTGGACCGGGTGGTGCGCCAGCAGGCGGTGATGGCCTCGCTGGCCCACCGCGTCATCTCCGACCAGACGTTGTCCAGTCCCAGCACCCTGCAGCGGGTCGAACAGGCCGTGCGGCGCTCGGTGGTGATCTCCTCGGGCTGGGACGTCATGGATTTCGTGCAACAGCTGTCAAAGCTGGCCGGCGGCAACGTCGCCTTCGCCACCATCCCGGTGCTCGACGGGGCGGGCTGGAGCGACGACGGCATGCAGAGCGTGGTGCGGGTTGACCCACATCAGGTGCAGGACTGGGTCGCCGGCCTGCTGCAGGGCCAATCGCAGGGCAAGACCGAGGAGATCGCCTACACGCACGCCAAGACCACCGCCACCGTAATCAACGACACCGACATCAACGGTTTGGCCGCGGCGGTCTCCGAGGTGTTGAACGCCAAGGGATTCAAGCTTGGCTCGGTAGGAAACAACGACAGCGGCCACGTCAAGGGCAGCCAGGTGCGGGCCGCCAAAGCCGACGACCTGGGCGCCCAGGAAGTCGCCAAGGAGCTGGGTGGTTTGCCGGTCGTCGCCGACGCCTCCATACCGCCCGGATCGGTCCGGGTGGTGCTGGCCACCGATTACACGGGTCCGGGCTCGGGCCTTTCGGGTGGCGGCGCCGTCACCCCGGCCCTCGCCAGCGTCGGCGGATCTCAGGACCCCAACGTCCCCGCGCCGTCACCGATCCTGACCGCCGGCTCCGATAAGCCCGAGTGCATCAACTGAGCACGCTGACGGGCACCATCCTCGATCCGATGTTGCGTGCCGACCCGGTCGGACCGCGCATCACCTACTACGACGACGCGAGCGGCGAGCGCATCGAACTGTCCGCGGTGACGTTGGCCAACTGGGCCGCCAAGACCGGCAACCTATTGCGCGACGAGCTGGGTGCCGGCCCGAACAGCCGGATCGCGATCCTGCTGCCCGCGCACTGGCAGACCGCGGCGGTGTTGTTCGGGGTGTGGTGGATCGGCGCCGAGGCCGTGCTGGACGGCCCTGCCGATCTCGCCCTGTGCACTGAGGACCGACTGGACGACGCCGACGCGGCGGTGGCCGGCGGCTCTGGACTTGGAGAGGTCGCGGTGCTGTCGCTGGACCCGTTCGGCCGACCGGCAGCCGACCTGCCGATCGGCGTCACCGACTACGCGACCGCGGTCCGAGTGCACGGCGACCAGATCGTCCCCGAACGCCGTCCCGGTCCGGCGCTGGCCGGCCGCTCGGTCGAGGAGGTCCTGGCCGAATGCGAAACATCTGCAGCGACAAGGGATTTGACGTCCAACGACCGGGTGCTGTCCAGCGCTTCGTGGGCCGGACCCGACGAACTCGTGGACGGGCTACTGGCCATCATGGCCGTCGGCGCATCGCTGGTGCAGGTCGCCAACCCCGATCCGGCGTTGCGGCCACGCCGGATCGAGACGGAAAAGGTCACCCGGGTCCTTTAGCGGGGTGGTGGCAATCGGTCGCCGCCGATGTCAGTCGGTGCTAGGGACCGCCTTTTCCGCCGTTGCCGCCAGTGGCGGTGCCGGTGCCGAAGAAAACGGCGCCGGTGCCACCGCCACCGCCACCGCCACCGCCACCGCTGGCGCCGGAACCGGCGACGCCGCTGCCCACGGCGGTCAAGGCCTGCACGAACTGGGATCTTGGCGACCGGTGACGCTCGGGGGGCAGCTGGCGCCCGCAATTTCTAGCCCCGCTCCCCGACAATCCATATTGATATCGCAATATTTCGATGTTAACGTCGTCGCAGCTACGGGACGACAGGGAGGACCAGCGATGGCGGTGTACGGGCTCTTGGCAAAGGCGACAACCACGGTGATCACCGGCCTGGCCGGGGTGACCGCCTACGAGGTGCTGAAGAAGGCGGTGGCCAAGGCGCCGCTGCACGAAACCGCAGTGAGGTCCGCCGAGCTGGGGCTGCGCGGAACCCGCAAGGCCGAGGAGGCCGCCGAGTCGGCCCGGCTCAAACTTGCCGACGTGATGGCCGAGGCGCGCGAACGCGTGGGCGAAGAAGCGCCGACGCCTGCCGTCGGGGCACCGCAGGACCACGATCACTAGATCCGCGATGACCCTCGCGACAACCGGTGGCCTGCAGGTTGTTTCGGACGCGGCCGGACGCATGCGCGTCAAGGTGGACTGGGTCCGTGCCGATCCGCGGCGCGCCGTGGCCGTCGAGGAGGCCGTACAGGCCCTAGCACAACACGATGGCGTGCGTGTCGTGCACGCCTACCCGCGAACCGGGTCCGTCGTCGTCTGGTACTCCCCCAGGCGGTGCGACCGCACGCTAGTACTCAAAGCGATCAGCGAGGCCGCGCACGTCGCCGCAGAACTGATTCCCGCCCGTGCCCCGCACTCGTCCGAGATACGCAACACCGATGTGCTGCGCATGGTAATCGGCGGTGCGGCCCTGGCCCTGCTCGGCGTGCGCCGCTACGTGTTCGCACGGCCGCCGCTGCTCGCGCCGAGCGGACGCCTGGTGGCCACCGGCGTCACCGTCTTCACCGGCTATCCGTTCCTGCGCGGCGCCCTACGCTCGCTGCGCTCGGGCAAAGCCGGCACCGACGCACTGGTATCGGCGGCCACCATGGCCAGCCTGATCCTGCGCGAGAACGTCGTCGCACTCACCGTGCTGTGGTTGCTCAACATCGGCGAGTACCTGCAGGACCTGACGCTCCGGCGGACCCGGCGGGCCATCTCCGAGCTGCTCCGCGGCAGCCAGGACACGGCGTGGATTCGCGTGGCAGAGGGCGAGATTCAGGTGCCGATCGACACCGTGCAGATCGGCGACGAGGTGGTGGTGCACGACCACGTCGCGATACCGGTCGACGGCCAAGTGGTCGAGGGCGAGGCGGTCGTCAACCAATCGGCGATCACCGGGGAGAACCTGCCGGTCAGTGTCACCGTCGGGACCGGGGTGCACGCGGGATCGGTGGTGGTGCGCGGACGCCTGGTGGTGCGCGCCCGGGCCGTCGGCAACCAGACCACCATTGGGCGCATCATCACCAGAGTCGAAGAAGCACAACATGATCGGGCGCCCATCCAGACGGTAGGCGAGAACTTCTCCCGCCGCTTCGTGCCCACGTCGTTCATTGTCTCCGCCATCACCCTGCTGATCACCGGAGACGTCCGGCGCGCCATGACCATGCTGCTGATCGCCTGCCCGTGCGCGGTGGGCCTGTCCACCCCGACCGCCATCAGCGCAGCGATCGGCAACGGCGCACGCCGCGGCATCCTGATCAAGGGGGGGTCACACCTCGAACAGGCAGGCCGTGTCGACGCGATTGTCTTCGACAAGACCGGCACGTTGACCGTCGGGCGCCCGGTGGTCACGAATATCGTTGCCATGCACTCCGATTGGCAGCCGGAGCAGGTGCTGGCGTATGCGGCCAGTTCGGAGATCCACTCCCGGCATCCGCTGGCCGAGGCGGTGATCCGCTCGACCGAGGAACGCCACATCAGCATCCCGCCGCACGAGGAGTGTGAGGTCCTGGTCGGCCTGGGCATGCGGACCTGGGCCGACGGCCGCACCCTGCTGTTGGGCAGTCCCGGTCTGCTGCGCGCCGAAAAAGTGAAGGTGTCCAGGAAGGCGTCGGACTGGGTCAACAAGCTGCGCCGCCAGGCCGAAACACCGCTGCTGCTCGCGGTGGACGGCACGCTGGTCGGCCTGATCAGCCTGCGCGACGAGGTGCGACCCGAGGCGGCCGAGGTGCTGGAGAAGCTGCGGGCCAACGGAATTCGGCGGACCGTCATGCTCACCGGCGACCATCCCGACATAGCCGAGGTGGTCGCCGGCGAGCTGGGCATCGACGAGTGGCGCGCCGAGGTGATGCCGGAGGACAAGCTCGAGGTGGTCCGCAGGCTGCAGGGCGACGGCTACGTGGTCGGCATGGTCGGCGACGGTGTCAACGACGCCCCCGCGCTCGCGGCCGCCGACATCGGGATCGCCATGGGCCTGGCCGGGACCGACGTCGCCGTCGAGACCGCCGATGTGGCGCTGGCCAACGACGACCTCAACCGCCTGCTCGACGTGGGAGACCTGGGTGCCCGCGCGGTCGATGTGATCCGGCAGAACTACGGCATGTCGATTGCCGTCAACGCCGCGGGTCTGCCGATCGGCGCCGGCGGAGCGCTGTCGCCGGTACTGGCCGCGATCCTGCACAACGCGTCGTCGGTGGCGGTGGTGGCCAACAGCTCCCGGCTGATCCGCTACCGCCTGGACTGAGGCGCGACGGGGCGTCGAGTGGGGCACCCAATTCGCGCCTCACTCAATGCCATAACCAATCCATAAGTTCTCACAGCTTCCGTAATGGATCATCATAGAATGCGTCGGTAGCGTCAGGTGACAGATCGCTTGCTAAAACGGTGGTTCTGGATTTCATGTCTCGATGTTGGTGCCGGTTATCCGATTTGAAGCGATCCGTATTACCGGTCGCATTTTTGAAAAAGATTCTGCGAGAAGGAGAAACCGATGCTCACATTGCGAAAACACAACGTCGAGGATTACGCGACGCTGCGAAACATGGATACTACCGACGTCGCCGTGCTAGATGAGACCGATCGCGACTGCCTCGACGAGTTGGGCCAATACCTCGTCGCGGCCG
>Ga0213876_10001984_pt1 | contig 12236 bp, 8 predicted proteins | sample BarmaccomBMRX_R9_FD_160113 | JGI IMG/M metagenome (GOLD analysis project Ga0213876, IMG submission 160113) | Root-associated microbial communities from Barbacenia macrantha in rupestrian grasslands, the National Park of Serra do Cipo, Brazil - RX_R9 | ecosystem: Host-associated > Plants > Roots...
CCGTCGCCCATCTCGATCAAGAGCCGATGCGCCAGGTCGAACATCTCCTGGCCTCGCGGTGCGCCGATGAGCGCGTCCTTGTTTTTCGGGAAGGCGCTACGGCTCGGCTCGTCGAGTGTGTCGCCGACAGACAGGCGCAATACCTCCTCGGGCGGCACGTTCAGACGCAGCCTGCTCCACAGTTCGCCCGATTCCTGAAATGCGATGGCGCAGACCAAATCGAACGATACCGGCGTTCCGGCCAGGGCCGGAATGATGCCAGCGGCAAAATTCTCTTTGAACCACGTGATCTCTTCCTTGATGGCCATGTGAAAATTCCCGGTTGTGAATGGGGAGGTGTCAAATCATGGCCTGCCGAGCGGGAACTGGCGGGGAGCGATCGGAAGGAAAGGCGAGGGCGGTCGGGCCGTTGATGGCCGGCGGCAACGTCAAGCGATGGGATCGAAGGTCGCCGCTTCATGATGTGCCCCGGAGGCCGAACAAGCAGGCCTTCAACGGGTAGCACCTGTTTGATCCAATCCACGTGAGTTGGTTCACATCTGTCCGGCCTCGTGGCACACGCAGGCGCGGGACGATTCGATATCAGACGGTCGCCCCTTACCGCGCCAGCCGTTCCAGGAGGTCGTTGACGAGTCCGATCAACAGATCGAGCTTGTAACCGGTCATCGGCAGCGGGTTCGCATCGGTGGTCGCGCGGCGCGCGGCCTCGAGCATCGTCTCCTCATTGGCCTCGGCGCCGAGCAGCAGCGCCTCGGAGGCCAAAAGGCGCAGCGGCCGCGGCGCAATGCCGCCGGCCGCGAGGCGGACGAAGCGGAAGCGGCCGTCGGTGACGACCGCGCGGGCGCAGACCTCGACCAGCGGCCATTCGGCATGGCTGCGGCTGATCGCGCGCTTGTAGAGCGCGCGTTCACCGGCGACCGGCGCGGGCAACACGATGCGCCGGATCATCTCGCCCTGTTGCAGCGCGTGATCCCGGCCGCCGTCGCTGCCGTCGCCAAGCAGGTCGCCGACAGACAGACCGTCCCTGCGGTCGGTGTCGATTGTGGTCGCCTCATAGGCCAGCAGCGCCACGGCCATCGACGAGGGATGCGGCGCGACGCAGGCGCCGCTGTCGAAGGCCACGTGATAGAGATGGTTTCCGGCGCGGGCCGGACAATCGATGCCGCCTTTCTTCAGGCAGGCGATGTGCGGATTGCGGTAGTACCAGCAGCGCGAGCGCTGGGCGAGATTGCCGCCGAGCGTCGCCAGATGCCGGATCTGCGGCGTTGCCAATCCGCCCGCGGTCGCGGCAAGACCGGGATAGGCCGCAGTAAGCCCGGCATCGCCGGCAATCGCCGCAATGGTCGTGAGCGCGCCGATGGTGGCCGCGCCGTCATCGGAAAAACTGATGCCGCTTTCGAGCTTCGAAGCGATGTCGATCACGGGGCCCCTGGCGATGCCGCTGCGCAGCCGCTCCGACAAGTCGGTGGCGGCGGCGCGGAATTCCGCGGTCGCCTCGGCGGAAGACGTGGTCATGCCGCGGTCCTCCGCAGCGCCGCGGCAAGCCGGTCGGGCCGGAACGGAATTTCCGTCAGCCGCACGCCGATCGCGTTGTAGATGGCGTTGGCTATCGCCGGTGAGGTCGGCACGGTTGCGACCTCGCCGATGCCGACGCTGCCGCCCGCCACGTGTTCGAAGCCGGCCTCGTCGAAATGCACCGCGATGCGCGGTGTGTCTGCGATGCCGGGAATGCGATAGTCCTCCATGCTCGCGCTCAGGACATGGCCGGACAGCGGATCGATCTCGCGCGTTTCGTAGAGCGCGTAGCCGACGCCCTGGATCACGGCGCCTGCGGCCTGGCTATGCGCGAGATCAGGGGCCACGACCTTGCCGATCGCAAGACCGGTGTGCACCGAGAGCACGCGGACATGGCCGAGCCAGGTGTCGACCTCGACCTCGACCACCTGCACCGAACTCGGTACGCCGGCGCCGACCACGATGTTGGAGAACCAGCGCAGCACGAGGCCGAAGATCGTGCCCATGATGCCCACCTCCTTGAATGGCGAACGAATGCGCGGGTCTGACGGCTTTGCGTCCTTCGCCCGTTCGGCTGAGACGACGAGGTCGGGAGAGGCTGCGATCATGTCGCGCCAGGGCGCATTCGAGCCCTGCGGCGGTGATCGCGACGCGTTCTTCACGATTGCAGCCTTCAGCTTAGTCACGGCCGCGAGGGTCGGCGGCACCAGCGAGGCGGTCACGCGGCTGCCGCCGGAGCCCGGTCCTTCGGGCAGCGAGGACTCGCCGATGCGCACCTCGATGTCGTCGGGCTCGACCCCGAACTCGCGCGCCACCGTAGAGGCGATCACCGTGCGCGTGCCGGTGCCGATGTCCTGAACGGCGCTGCTCGCGACGATGCGCCCGCCCTTGACGGCGAGTTCGATGCGCGATCCGGGCTGCCAGAGATAGAGCCAATATCCGGTGGCGACGCCGACACCCCTTCGGTAGCGGCCGTTCTGTGCCGCGGCCGGTGTCCTTTCGCGCCAGACATCCAACTCGGCCGCCCAGTCGTAAAGCCGCTGCCGGTTGGGGTCAGGATCCCAGCGCTTGCGCAAGGCGATCGGATCGAGCTTCAGGCGGTGGGCGGCCTCGTCGACCGCCTGCTCCAGCGCAAACGCCATCGGCGGCCCGCCGGGGCCGCGGAACGGCGCGCCGGGCGGCAGATTGCTGACGACGTCGAAATCGGCGAGCTGCTTGGCGTCCGCCGGATAGATCATGCGCGCCAGTGCCGCGATGGTCGAGTCGGTCGCCGCGCCGGTGTCGGCGTAGGCGGTGAGCGATAGCGCCTTGAGGCGGCCCTGCGGAGAGGCGAGCAAAGCGAGCTCGAGTTCGGCGGCCGGACGATAGCCGGTCACCGAGAGCTCTTCGTGGCGGTCGAAGGCGACCCTCACCGGGGCCTTTGCCGCGCGCGCGAGCTCGATCGCCACGATGGTTTCGACGCCGAGGCCGCCCTTGGAGCCGAACCCGCCGCCGACATGATTGGCGATCACCCGCACCTTGCCGGGTGACAGCTTGTAGCGCTTGGCGATCGCTTCGCCGACGTCGTGCACCGACTGGGTCGAGACATGAACCGTGAGGCGGTCGCCGTCGAACCGCGCCACCGCGGCGTGCGGCTCGAGGCAGGCATGCGATTGCGTGCCGACGCGAAAAGTCGATTCGACCAGCAGGGGATCGCGCGTCTTGCGGGCGCGCTCGATCCAGCCTTTGGCCTTTCTTGCCTGCTGCGAGAACACCGCGGTCGGGCCGCGTACATTGCCCTTCCAGGGCGCCGGCCCGCCAGCGCCTTCCGCGACATTGCCGGCCTGCTTGCGGTTGGTCTTGTCGAAGACCGTGGGCGCATCGGGCTTTCGTGCAGCGTCCAGTCCGATTGCGGCCGGCATCGCCTCGCTGACGACACGGATTGCACCGATGGCCTTGAGCGCGGCCTTGCGGCTGGTTGCGGCCACGGCCGCTATGGGTGTGCCGACATAGCGCACCATCCGATCCTGAGACAGCAGCGAGGCAACCGCAGCGACGCCGGGAACGGCGCGGGCGGGCGCGAGGTCGAGCTCGGCGATCTTGCCATGCGCGATATTGGCACGCAGGATCACGCCTTCGAGCTGTCCGTCATGGCGGATGTCGACGGTGTAGCGTGCCGCCCCCGTCACCTTGGCTAGGGCTTCCATCCGCGCCGCTCGCACCTCCTTGCCGTCGAAGCGGCCGGCGCAGGCGTCCGCCACGGCGCGAAAAATGCCGTCATAGGCGCCGCAGCGACACAGGTGCCCCGACAGAGCCGCGCCGATCTCCTCGCGCGAGGGCGTGGCCGTGCCATTCGCGGCGCGCCAGCGCTCATGGAACGCTGTGGCCTCCACGATGAAGCCCGGCGTGCAGAAGCCGCATTGCAGGCCGTCATGCGCCATAAAAGCCTTCTGGACCGGATGCAGCTCGCTTTCGCCGATCCCCTCGACGGTCGTGACCGACCGGCCGACCGCGGCCTGCGTGGGCATCAGGCAGCTCGCCACCGGCACGCCGTCGAGCAGCACCGTACACGCGCCGCAGACCCCGGACCCGCACACCAGCTTGGTCCCGGTCAGGCCAAGGTCGTCGCGGAGGACATCGATCAGGAACGCATCGCCGTCGTCGGGCAGCGACGCGGGGCGGCCATTGATCGTGATGCTGCTCATGTCCGATCTCCAGGGAGCTTCAAGCGCGGAGCAGGAGATCGGCAAAAGATAGCGGAAATGTCAAACGGCCGCGCGGCTCCGCGGGGCAGCCTATCGGGCCTTGGCCCCGTAGGTGGCGAGAAACATCCGCGTCGCACTGGCGACGATCTCGGCGGTGCGCTCGGCCGAAGGCGCGGGCGCCGCCTGAAACAGGAACGGCATGAAGGTCGGTCCCTGGCACAATTGCATGAATTGCAATGCGGCCAGACGGCAATCCTCGATTGCGAGGTCGCCGATCGCGGCGCGCGCTTCAAGATAGGCGGCGAGCTTGCCGATCGTGTGTGCGATCACGTTATTGTAAAAGCGCCGGCCGACCTCCGGCATCCGTTCGGCAATGGCCATCACCGTGCGCGACGCTGATCCGCCGCCGGGCCGGCACAGGATCTGGACATAGGCGCGGCCAAACTCTGTCAGGGTCTCGACGACCGGGCGCTCCGGATGGAAATTGTACAATTCCTTGCTGTATTCGGCGATTTCGGTCTCGACGATGGCTTCGAACAGCCCGCTTTTGTCGGGAAAATAGACATAGAGCGTCCCCTTGGAGACGCCTGCCGCGCGGGCGATCTCGCCCATGCTGGCCCCGTCAAAGCCAAGATCCAGGAAAACCCTTCGCGCGCCATCCACGATCTGGCGGCGCTTGGTGCTGTCCTCATCGCCCAAGCCACTGCCAACGGCGCGCAATGTGCCCGGCTCAGCCGCAACCATTAGTTTAGCCTCTCAGCAATCATTTTCAGCCCGGGAAACTTATCGGAAGGACTCCCCTGGTCAAATTTCCACATTGAACCTACCTTGACCGAACCGTTCGGTCAATGATAAATATCATAGTGCGAAGCCGCAAAGGCCTGATCTGGCCTGTTGCTGCCACCGGATTTGTATTGGGGAAGGCGTTATGGCCACAGTTAGAGATCAAGCCGCGCGCGCGCTGCGCCAGGAGCCGGGCGAGGCCGAGAGCGATACCGCCAGCGAGGCGTCGCGCGGGTTAGGGGAAACGCTCCGCGCCCATGTCGCCGACGAGACCAAGCGCCGCCCCGCCGAGCCCGCTCCCGCCGTCGACAAGCCCCAGCCGGTGCCGGTCCCCCCAGCAGCGGCAGCCCCGGCCAAGCCCGGCAGGCGCCGCTTCGTCCTGATCGGGATCGGGCTTTTGCTGGCGCTCGCAGCCGGAGCTTACGGCATCAATTACTGGCTTGTCGGACGTTTCTTCGTCTCCACCGACGACGCCTATGTCCGCGCCAACAACACCATGATGGGCGCGCGCGTGACGGGTCACATCACCGCGATCTTGCCGCGGGACAACGCGCTGGTGCATGCCGGCGATATCCTCTTCAAGATCGACGATGGCGACTATCGGATCGCCGTGGACGCCGCGCGCACCAAGATTGCGACGCAGGAGGCCACGATCGCGCGGATCGGCCGCCAAGTCGACGCGCAGGCCAGCGCGGCCGGACAAGCCGCCGCCAACCTCGCCTCTGCCGAGGCCGGGCTGAAGCGTGCCGACCTCGACTATGACCGCCAGCAGATGCTGAGCGGCAAGGGCTTTGCCTCCCATGCGACCTTCGAGCAGTCCGAAGCCGCACGCGACCAGGGCGCAGCCGGCGTGAAGGCCGCGAAGGCAGCCTATGACAATGCGCGCGACATGGTGGAAGTGACCAGGGCCCAGCAGGCGGAGGCTGAGGCGCAGCTCGCCGAGCTCAAGACCCAGCTCGCCAAGGCCGAGCGCGATCTCGAATTCACGCTGGTCCGCGCGCCGGTCGACGGCCTCTTCTCCAACCGTCTCGTCAACACGGGCGATTTCATCGCGGTCGGCCAGCGGCTCGGCAATGTGGTGCCGCTCGACGAGGTCTTCATCGACGCCAATTTCAAGGAAACCCAGCTCAGGCGCATCCGTCCGGGACAGCCGGTGATGATCTCGGTGGACGCCTATGGCCATCGCAAGTTCAAGGGCATCGTCGAGAGCATCTCGCCGGCCGCAGGCTCGGTGTTCACGCTGCTGCCGCCCGACAACGCCACCGGCAACTTCACCAAGATCGTGCAGCGGCTCGCGGTCCGGATTCGGGTGCCGGCGGACGTTGCGCGCGAAAACCTGCTGCGCGCCGGCATGTCGGTCTATGCGACTATCGATACCACCAACGGGGCCGAGGATGCCGACAGCGGGACCGACCTCGATTCCCCGACCATGATTCACCCCCAATAGGTTGTCGCGCGCCGGCTTCGAAACCGGCGCTAATTCGATCCGGTCAGGATATGGCGAACGCCACGACAGCATCACCGGGCGCGATGATTGGGCCCAGCGCGCCCACCGAGCGCATCGCGCCGCGCCGGCTGATCGCGTTCCTCATCATGGTGTTCGGGATGTTCATGGCGATCCTGGACATCCAGGTCGTCTCGGCTTCGCTCAGCGACATTCAAGCGGGCCTGTCGGCGAGCTCCAGCGAGGTGTCCTGGGTTCAGACCGCATATCTGATCGCCGAGGTCATCGCTATACCGCTGTCCGGCTTCCTGTCGCGCGCGCTCGGCACGCGGCTGCTGTTTGCGATCTCGGCCGCGGGATTCACCGTTGCGAGCTTTCTGTGCGGCTTTGCCTCGACCATCGAGGAAATGATCCTATGGCGCGCGATCCAGGGATTTTTGGGCGCCGGCATGATCCCGACGGTGTTCGCTTCGGCCTACACCGTGTTTCCGCGCTCGAAATTCCACATCGTGACGCCGGTGATCGGGCTCGTTGCAACCTTGGCCCCGACGATCGGCCCGACCGTCGGCGGTTTCATCACCGATGCGATGTCGTGGCACTGGCTGTTCTTCATCAATATCATTCCGGGCATCATCATCACCGTCGGCGTGCTGGCGCTGGTCGATTTCGACGAGCCGCATTTCGAACTGCTCGATCATTTCGACTGGTGGGGGCTGATCTTCATGGCGGGCTTCCTCGGCTCGCTCGAATACGTGCTGGAGGAGGGCCCGCAATATGAATGGCTGCAGGACACCTCGGTTGCGCTGTTCGCCTCCGTCGGCGCCATCTCCGCGATCGCCTTCTTCTGGCGGGTGCTGACCGCGAGGGTGCCGATCGTCGACCTGCGCGCCTTCACCAACCGCAACTTCGCGATCGGCTGCATGCTGCAGTTCTGCATAGGAATCGGCTTGTACGGACTGACCTACGTCTACCCGCGCTATCTCGCCGAGGTGCGCGGCTACAGCGCCATGATGATCGGCGAGACCATGTTCGTATCCGGCATCACCATGTTCCTGATGGCTCCGGTCGTCGGACGCATGCTGCAGCGCTTCGACCCGCGCTACATCATCATGTTCGGCCTCGTCGTGTTTGCGCTCGGCTCCTATCAGATGACCTGGATCACCCGCGACTTCGATTTCTACGAGCTGCTGGTGCCGCAGATCCTGCGCGGCATCGGCATGATGTGCGCGATGGTGCCGACCAACAACATCGCGCTCGGTACGCTGGCGCCGGACCGGGTGAAGAACGCCTCCGGCCTGTTCAACCTGATGCGCAATCTCGGCGGCGCGCTCGGCCTCGCGCTGATCAACGAAGTGCTGAACGACCGCACCGACCTGCACATCTCGCGCTTGCAGGAGCGGGTCAACTGGGGCAATGCCACGGCGGTCGAAACGCTGAACAGTTTCACTCAGCGCCTGCAGGGCATGGGCGACGCGGCGCTGATGGCGATGAAGCAGCTCTCGCAAATCGTGCACCGCCAGGCGGTCGTGATGGGTTATGGCGACGCCTTCTTCATGCTGACGCTGTTCTATGTCGGCCTGAGCCTCCTGGTCCTCTTGTTGAACAAGCCGACCGCGATGACCGGCGGAAGCGGCGGGCACTAGCGTTGGGAACCGCGGCCTGTATGGGTTGCAATGTCTCTCGATCCGGGTTATATGCTACGCATTGTCGCATCGAACCGGGGAGATTTGCATGACTATCGCATTTTCGCAGATCGCGCGCCCGCGTCCGACATTTTCGCTTGGCGCCGCATCCGGCAAATAGCAGCCGTCTTCGCCAGCTTCGATCGGGTCGTTGGTCCCGGTCCCCAGAGCTCCCCTTAAACCACTGATTTTTCAACGACGTCCGCCGTGCATCCATTGCACGCGAGGCGTCCAGAATGGAGCCGGCCGGCGCGCCAAGCGCGGCCGGATGATGCCATGACCTTCGATGCCAAGCAGCGGCCGGCCGCGATTCGCGTGGTGATGCCGTTCGTGTTCCGTCACTGGTTCAACCAGCCGCTGGCCACGCTCACCGTTGCCGGCGGCCTCTTGGGCGCCACCGTCGCCGACCTGTTTATGCCGATCTTCTCCGGCCATCTCGTCGACGCGCTGACCCTCGGGCCTGCGGACGCCGATGCGCGCCAAGCCGCCCTGATGGCGTTCGGCGCCATCGTCGCGCTCGGCCTGACCTCGATCGCGATGCGCATGATCGGGCTGCAGGCGATCGTGCCGTTCACGCTGAAGATCATGTCCGACGTCGCGCGCGACGCCTTCATGCGGGTGCAGCGCTTCTCGACCGACTGGCACGCCAACTCGTTTGCCGGCTCGACGGTGCGCAAGATCACCCGCGGCATGTGGGCGCTCGATCTCTACAACGACACCATCCTGCTGGCGCTGCTACCGTCACTGATGGTGCTGCTCGGCTCGATGGTGCTGCTCGGGCTGCACTGGACCTCGCTCGGTCTCGTGATCGCGCTGGGGGCGCTGGTCTATGTGTCGATGACGGTCGCTCTCTCGATCCGCTACATCGCGCCGGCTGCGCGCGTCTCCAACGCCTGGGACACCAAAGTCGGTGGCACGCTGGCCGACGCGCTGACCTGCAACGGGGTGATAAAATCGCTCGGCGCGGAAGCGCGCGAGGATGTGCGGCTCGCCCGCGTCATCTCGCGCTGGCGCGCGCGGGTGAGGCGGAGCTGGATGCGCTACAACATCACCAACGCGGTGCAGCTTCTGGTGCTGCTGTGCCTGCGCGGTTCGGTGATCGGCGGGTCGGTGCTGCTGTGGATCGCGGGCCGCGCCTCGCCGGGCGACGTCACCTATGTCTTGACCAGCTACTACATCATTCACGCCTACTTGCGTGATGTCGGCATGCACATCAACAACCTGCAGCGGTCGGTGAACGATATGGAGGAACTGGTTGCCATTCACGACGAGCCGATCGGGATTGCCGATGCACCCGACGCCCGGCCGATCGGGATCACCGGCGGCCGCATCGTGTTCGATCGCGTGACTTTCCTCTATGGCGGTCATCGCGATCCGCTCTATGACGGCCTGTCGGTCGACATCCGCGCCGGCGAGCGTGTCGGACTGGTCGGCCGGTCCGGCTCCGGCAAGACGACCTTCGTCAAGCTGGTGCAGCGGCTCTACGATGTCTCCGGCGGCAAGATCCTGGTCGACGGGCAGGACATCGCGAAGGCGACGCAGCAGTCGCTGCGCAGCCAGATCGCGATCGTGCAGCAGGAGCCGATCCTGTTTCACCGCACGCTGGCGGAGAACATCGCCTATGGCCGGCCCGGCGCGAGCCAGGCCGCGATCGAACAGGCGGCGCGGCTCGCCAATGCGCATGACTTCATCATGCGTCTGCCGAAGGGCTACGGCACGCTGGTCGGCGAGCGCGGCATCAAACTGTCCGGCGGCGAGCGGCAGCGCGTGGCGCTGGCGCGGGCGTTCCTGGCCGACGCGCCGGTCCTGATCCTGGACGAGGCGACCTCGAGCCTTGATTCGGAATCGGAGGCCGCGATCCAAGAGGCGATGGAGCGGCTGATGAAGGGGCGCACCGCGATCGTGATCGCGCACCGCCTGTCGACCGTGCAGAGCCTCGACCGCATCCTGGTGTTCGACCGCGGCGACATCGTCGAGCAGGGCAGCCACGCCATGCTGATGGCGCGCAGCGGCGGCATCTATCGCTCGCTGTTCGAGCGGCAGGCGACCGAGTTCGCACGCGCCACCGCGGCGGAGTAGGTACACTCGTCGTCATGGCCGGGCAAAAGCGCGAAGCGCGTCTTGCGCGAGCGTTCGCGCAGATGTCCCGGCCATCCACGTCTTTTCATTCCAGACGGAAAGTATGACGTGGATGCCCGCGACAAGCGCGGGCATGACGCGTGAGTGTGGTGATCGACCGCCCGTCTATCGCCAGCCGATGCTGTTCCAGACGAGGCCGATGCCCGAGAGCAGCAGGAGCGCCAGCACGACGTCGGTGAAATTCCGGTCGCTCAGCGCCTGGTAGAGCCGCGCCCCGAGCCAGGCGCCGATGATCGTGCCGGGAAAGGCGAGCAGCGCCAGCCAGACGACCTGCTGCGCGACCAGGCCGGCCGCCGTCTGCAGACAAAGCGCCGCGGCGAGCACCGTCCAGTTGAAAATCTGGAAGATGCCGCGCCGCTCATCCTTGCCCCAGCCGCGGATGCCGGCCCAGAGGATCGGTAACGGCCCCGACAGGCCGGCCAGCCCGCCCAAAATCCCGCCGGCAAACCCGATCGCCGCATCGGCGGCCTTTCCGCCAAATCGAAACGCGAGTGGAGTGCGGTTCAAATAGAGCGCGGTCGGAAACACGAGGAGGAAGATGCCGACCGTCAGCTTGAAAACGGTTGGGTCGGCGTGGGCGACCAGCATCGTGCCGATGGGGACCCCGAACAGGCCTCCGATGACGAACGGCCACACCAGTGTCAGGTCAAAGCTCTTCCACAGCGCAGGCAGGGTTGAACTCTGCGCGACCACCGAGCAGATCAGGACCAGCGGCACGGCGAGCGACGGCGGCAGCACGTAAAGCCAGATCCCCAGCGCCATCAGCGCCGTGCCAAATCCCGCGAGGCCCGAGACGAAGCCGCCCGCGAGCGCGCCAAGCAACAGAAGCGCGTAGGCGCCAGGCGGCATGATCGTTATCCGACGACGTTTCCGGAGCGATTGCGATGTATCGGACCGAATCTGGAAAATTCGGAGGCGCTCGCCCCGCAATGACGGTGATCTATTTGGCACGTTTACACCATGCAAGCGGCAGGTACACTCCGGGCGAAAACCATCAACAATAGTGGAAACGGCCATGAGCAACGTTTCGCCCGAAACCACGTTCCTCGTCTGTCACGGGGCCTGGAGCGGGGGCTGGTCATGGAAGAAAATGCGCCGGCTGATGCGTGCGGCCGGGCATCGTCTCATCGTGCCGACCTACACGGGCCTCGGCGAACGCGCCCATCTTGCCAATCCGTCGATCGATCTCGACACCCATATCCAGGACGTTCGCAACGTCATCACCTATGAAGACCTGAGCGACATCGTGCTGATCGGGCATTCTTACGGCGGCATGGTCGCGACCGGCGTCGCCGATCGCGCGCGCGACCGCATTCGGCAGCTGATTTATCTCGATGCTTTCGTGCCGAAAGATGGGCAGAGCCTGTTCGACCTGCTGCCCGAGTCCGAACGCCAGCGCATGCGTGGCCTCGCCAAGGCCGGCGACGGCTGGCGGGTGCCGCCGAATCCGACCCCGCCGGATACGTCGGCGGAGGATCAGGTCTGGCTGAATGCGCGCCGTGTCAACATGCCGGTGAAATGTTTCGAGACCAAGCTGAAGCTGTTTGGCGGTGAACTGAAGCTGCCGCGCAGCTACGTCTACTGCACGCGGATCGCGCCCGCCGATCCGTTCGGACAGTTCGCGCGGCGCGCACGCAGCGAAGGCGGCTGGCGTTTCTTCGAAATCGAGGCCAGTCATGCGCCGGCTGTCACCGCGCCGGAGCCGCTGATGGAACTCCTCGAGGAGGTCGTGGCGTGATCTCGCGCCGTCATTCCGGGGCGCTCGCGCCGGCGAGCGAACCCGGAATCTCGGAGTAGCTGCGCAAGATTCCGGGTTCGCGCCATCGGGCCGCGTCGCGCGGCTCGGTTGGCGCGCCCGGAATGACGTCGTCCTGAAATGGCGAGGGGTCCGGCGTTGGTCGCGCCGAACCCCTCATTCAGAGATATCAGCCGGCCTGTAAGCCGGGTTCTGTAGGGCATCGCCCGCTCGCGCGAGACGATACGTGACGG
>Ga0213876_10001985_pt1 | contig 12232 bp, 6 predicted proteins | sample BarmaccomBMRX_R9_FD_160113 | JGI IMG/M metagenome (GOLD analysis project Ga0213876, IMG submission 160113) | Root-associated microbial communities from Barbacenia macrantha in rupestrian grasslands, the National Park of Serra do Cipo, Brazil - RX_R9 | ecosystem: Host-associated > Plants > Roots...
GATGGTCTTGTCTTTCGTCGGCTGAAAGAACGGTACTCGCTCATAAACTTTCAGCGGCTGCCAAGGGCGAAGCCCTTCCCGAATCTGCTCTGGAAAACGAGTCGGATCGCCAGCGGCAACAAACGCTTCCTGCGCCATTTGGCCCGAGACCTGGTGATTGCCGTGGCCATCGGTGGGCGCTCCGATGAAAATGGATGTCAACACCAGAGGCCGCGTCATCCGCACCACGCGCACAACGTCCGAAAGCGTTCGCTCGTAGCCCCATTTCTCGAGCGCCTCTTCGCGCGTCTTCGAAAAACCGTAATCGATGGCGCGCCCCCAATACTGCTTAACGCCGTAATATCGGTCGGAAGCGAGCAACTCTTCGGTGCGCACCAGCCCTAGCGCGTCGTAGAGATCGTTCGACATCGCGTTCTGCCCGCCTTCGCCGCGCGTCAACGTCATGAGCGCTCCGCGCGCGCCCGTGCCTCGCGTTTCGTAGGCCAGCAACCCGCCATCTTCATCATCGGGATGCGCAACAATCATCAGAATGCTCGCACGGGTTCGAATCGCCGCCAGCCAGCGCGACAACCCGGGCGCCCCCAAATCCAAGTTGATGTGCATGGCGTCCGCATCCACCTGCGCCAGTGCGACTACCTGGTTCGGATTAGCGGCGGCCCAAATCGCCCCCGCCACCGCGCACGCCGCTGCGCCAGCTGCCAATGCTCTGTTCAATCGAAACCGGCCATTCTTTAGATCGAAAACTGTCATGTTATCTAACGCGTGCGTAAGGACCGTTGACGCGCACGCTTTTCTCTACTATCGTGATCTGAAAAGGGGACATCGCATTGCAAGCTTCTAGTATCGGGTATCGAGCCGTCACGCGTGTGCGTAGCGTCATTGTCGGAACTCTCCTGGTTCTGCTCACGCAGACGCTCCTGTTCTGCCAGACAGAAGCGATCAACGGCAGTATTCGCGGTCGCGTGATTGACCAAACGGGCACGCCGATTGCACAGGCCAGCGTCAATGTTGAGAACGTACAAACTGGATTTTCGCGCACTGTCGAAACGGCGGAGGACGGCTACTATGTTTTGCCCGATCTGCCTCTGGGTTCTTATTCCGTCACACTAACCAAAGCCGGCTTTGAAACGCAACGTCACACGGGAGTTATGCTCGACGCGGGCACCCAAGCCACCATCGACGCCCAACTGAATGTGGGCCGGGCGAGCGTCACTGTCGAAGTGAGCGGTGGCGCTCCCCTTGTCGAACCCTCGCGCGCCAGCATTGGCCGCACCATTTCGCATGAAGAGGTCGACAATCTGCCACTCACCTCTCGCAATCCCTACAACTTTGTTCTATTTCAGCCCGGCGTCAGCGGCCATCCCAACGCCGAATTGGGCATTCCCCGCACCATCAATACGAACGGCCTTCTCGATCGAATCAATTATCAGATGGACGGCATGGTGGATACGGAAAAGGATCGCTACGGGCTGCGTCTGTTCCCTATCGCCGACATCTACGTGCAGGAGGTTCAGACCATCTCGAATAGCTTTGCGCCGGAATTCGGTTTCACCTCAGGCGACATCTACAACGTCATCAGCGGGTCCGGCACGAATAAGCTTCACGGCGAATTTCAATATATTGGGCGGCCTATCGATGCAGTCGCGCGGCCCATTCTTCTTTCGCCCACTCTCCCGAAGCCCGACCTCGGTTTGAACGACACATCATTCAACGCTAGCGGGCCCATATGGAAAGACAAACTGTTTGTTTTTGGCGCCTATGAACACTTGAAGCGCGGGCAGCCCTCACCCATCACGATCACTCCAGCCGATGCGGCTGCTATAGGCATCCCGTCGAACTTGCTAACGACTCCTGACAGTGTGGAGCATGCTCAATTCGTTGACATTCGTCTCGACTGGCAGTTGACTGAGAAAGAACGTCTCTTCCTGCGCTGGAACTATTTTCGAAATCAGTTCCCGTTCAACACCAACGTCGGCGGCTTGAACGCATTGAGTGTCGCATCTGATTTTCGCGATCGCGCCTACATCGGCGGCGCGCAACTACTCTCCGCTTTTTCGCCTAATGTTCTGAACGAACTTCGGCTTTCAGAACCTTACCGCAATGAGCGCCACGTCGCCGACTCGCTCACTGCGCCCGGCTCCGAAATCATCATCACCGGCCACGCGATGTTCGGGGGCTCAAACTCCGTCGGAGATGTCTTCGACGAGAAAATCCCCAGCCTCAGCGACAACGTCACCTTCATTCGCGGCACGCATACATTCAAAACCGGCGGCAGCTTCGAACACATCCTGGATAATCAACTCGCCGACACCTACACCGAGTACATTTTCCCGACTATCCCCACTTATCTTTCCGCGCTCTCTGGTGCAACTCCCTTTTCGTACACAAGCTTCAAGGCCAGCATCGGCTTAGTGGGCGCCGGATATCACTCGGTGTTCTGGGACGTCTTTGCTCAGGACACGTGGCAAGCGCGCTCAAATCTGGTCATTACTTACGGCGTTCGCTACGACAAATTTCAAGGTCCTCCCGCGTCCGCGAACGCTCCGTTCGTTTACTCGCGCAATTTCCGTACACCCGCCGCGGATTTCGCGCCGCGTCTCGGGATCGGCTGGAGCGTTACTCCCAAAACCGTGCTGCGCGTCAGCTCCGGAATTTTCTACGAAGCCCCTCCCACAAATCTTTGGTTCAACGCGCTGTACAACAGCGGCTCGCCATCGGCTTTCGTCGGCTCCATTCCTGCGACTGCACCATTCGCTCCCGCATTCCCGAACGTGATCTCGCTGCAGCCCGGTCTCATTCCGGCCACTCCCAGCATCACCGCCGTCACGCCGAATTTCAAGAATGCGTACACCATCAACTCGAGCTTCCAGATTGCCCAACAGCTGTCGAACAACGATGCCCTCACTGTCGGCTACGTCAACACCGGCGCGCGCAACCAGACATATCTGCGCAATGCGAATCTCATTAACCCGATCAGCTATCTCGCCGACGGCCGCCCCGTTTTTTCGAACACCATCAACGCGGCCACGCGCCTGTATCCGCAGTTTGCCGATATTACGTTCCAGGACATCGGCGCCATCGCGGATTACAATGCGATGCTCGTCAACTATCAGCACCGCTTCAATCGCGGTTTCCTCGCCAGCGCGTCCTATACTTGGTCGCATTCCATCAGCGACGCTCCAGATGCGAACAGCTTCGAGCAGAATCTTCCCAGTGAAGATCCAACCAATCGCAGCCGCGATCACGGGGACAGCATCATCGACCGCCCGCACGCGTTCACACTCTCTTCGGTCATCGCTCCGACGTTTTCTATCGGCAATGCATTCCTGCGCACGCTCGCAAATAACAACGAATTGACCATCCTCACGGTTGCGCAGTCGGGCGACGTACAGAACATTGTTGCCAATCGCATCCTAAACGGCGATCAACTGACGTCCAGCGTGACACGACCGCTGTTCGTCGGCCGCGACACCGCGCGCGCTCCGAATGTGTATCAACTGGATATGCGCTACACGCGAACGTTCTTCACATTATTCGAGCGCGTGAAGCCGAAGTTTTGGGCCGAAGCAAATAACGTTTTCAATCACCCGAACATCACAACCATCAACACCACGGCTACGGTAAATTCAGCCGGTGTCATCACCAAACAGCCCAGCTTCGCGCCGGTGTCTACGGTCCTCGAAGGCCGCATTGTGCAGCTTGGCGTGCGCGTCGATTTCTGAAAAGAGACCATCGGCTGAAATCGGCCAGCAGCGGTGGAATTCCCGCTAGTTGTTGTTTAACACGGATTAATACGTTCCGTTCGGTCAATTCGTATCGCAAACCTCGGTGGTTGCGTCCATTTGGGTAGGGCGCGACTGAGAACGCCGGCGCCTGAAAGGTGACAGCAAAATGCGAATGAAATCGATATTCACCGCTTCTCTCGGAGGATTGTTAGCTGTCGTTTTCGCAGCAACTCCTAGCGCTGCTCAGGATCCAAATCAATATCCGCCGCAACAGCAGCAGCAATATCCGCAGCAGCAGCAATATCCGCAACAACAATATCCACCGCCGCAGCAATATCCCCAAACGCAGCAGTATCCGCAACAGCAGCAGTATCCGCCTCAGCAGCAGTATCCGCCTCAGGGTCAATACCCGCCGCAGCAGGGGCAATATCCGCCGCCCGGGTACCCGCAACAAGGCTACCCGCAGCAAGGCTACGGCCAGCCTCCTCTGATGCCGCCGCAGCAGTTGGATCAGCTCGTCGCCCGTATTGCGCTCTATCCGGACGGTCTACTGGCGCAAATCCTGACCGCATCCACCTTCTACAACCAAATTCCCGATGCGGCCGGCTGGGCCAACCAGCACGCATATCTCCATGGCGAACAGCTTGCCGGGGCGATTCAGGCGGATCAATTGCCATTCGATCCCAGCATTCTCGCGCTTCTGCCGTTCCCGCAGATTTTGCAGATGATGGCGGCCGACATGGGTTGGACTGGCCAACTCGGCAACGCGGTCCTGACTCAGCGCAACGACGTTATGGATGCCGTACAGCGCGAACGGCAGAGAGCCTATGACTATGGCTACCTGCGCAGTAATCCTTACGAGCAGGTCTCGGTGGCGGGTCCTGGCGAGATCGAAATTCTACCCGCGCAGCCCGGCTATTACTACGTTCCTGTCTACGATCCCTACCTTGTATACGCTCGTCCGCGTCCCGGCTTCTTCGTCGGGGGCGCGATTCACTTTGGACCGGCGGTCACGGTCGGAGCGTTCGTTCCCTTTGGATGGGGCACCGTTGGCTTCGGCTGGCGTGAGCACAGCATTCTAGTGGGCGGCCGTCCCTGGGCAAGAACCTGGGTGAATCGTGGCGCCTACGTTCATGAGGGCTACGCTTACCGTGCGCCCGCGGGACCTCGCGTGGAGCATCATGAATTCCACCGCGATGAGCGCCACGACGACCGCCGCGATCGCCACTAAAACAGACCACGTCAAATCGAGACATCACGCGCGGACATCTATCGTCCGCGCTTTCTGTTGGTGGTGCTTACAGTGGCAGTATCTCTTCGCGGGTGGTGTCGAAGTCAATTCGCCGTCTCTGCACATAGGAGATGTTGCCCAGGTGCGACGCCTGCGCCGACCGGTGCCCAATCAACACATCACCGTTCGGTAAGCTCCTGCTCTTCACGCAATCCACAAAATTGTTGACGTGACTCTGCGTCAGCGAATCGTTAGTCCCCGCCATCTCTTCCGCCTTCACTACCTCACCCGGCTGCTTCGCATGCAGCGGATAGTATTCGTAGCGAGAGCGGTCAATCCACAGCCTCCCATTTGTTCCGCACATCTCGATGGCCTCGCCGGTTATTCCGGGCGCCAGCGTTGCTTCAAAGGTGGCCGTAAACGGTTTGGGCGCCGGATATTGCAGCAGCACGTTAATGGTGTCCGGCGCAGTTCGTCCGTCGTTGTAGTGATAGACGCCACCGGCCGCGGAAGCCGCGAAAGGCACATCCTTGCCCATAAACATATGAACGACGTCGATCCAGTGCGTGAACAGGTCGGTCACCTGCCCGCCGCCGAAATCCAGATAGGCGCGCCAGTTGAAAAACTGTTGCGGATCATAATCGCGCCACTTCACCGGGCCCACAAAGCGCGCCCAATCGAGATCTGCCGGTTTGTTTTGCAGCGAGGCCGGCGCTTTGCGCAGGTGCCAACTGTTACCGTGCCACCAGGTGCGTGCGAGCGTAACGTCGCCAATCTGCCCCGAATCAAAATATTTCTCTTTGGCTTGCAGATAGTGTTTGCCGGAGCGCTGCTGCATTCCGACCTGGCAGATACGATTGTTCTCCCGTGCCGCCTTCACGACCACCGGCCCTTCTTCCGGCACGCGCGTGAGTGGCTTCTCGACGTACACGTCCTTGCCCGCGTTCAGCGCGTCAACCGCAATGGGGCAATGCCAATGGTCGGGCGTTGCGATGAGAACTGCATCGACATCCTTGCGCTCGAGCACGCGCCTATGATCGCCATACCCGTCCGCACCCGGCGCCTTTTGCTGTGCCGCCTGCACGCGCTGCCCATATGCGTCGCACACCGCGACAACGTGAATCGAGGCATTGTTCTGAAACAACCCCATGACGTGCGTGCCGCGATCTCCTGCGCCAATCAGTCCTAGATTGATGCGCTCGTTCGCACCCAGCACGCGCGAGTAAGAACTTGCAGCCACTGCGGTGGCAACGCGCGATGTCTGTTTCAGAAACTCACGCCGGCTATTCGAATCCATGTGCGAATTATATGCCGGAGGCGCTTAGAGGTGCAGAGCGACCTCGATCACTCGTACGGTTCTGGCTTTTTCGCGACTGCGGATGCTTTCAGATGCGGAGGCCTTGGCTTTATGCGCGCTCCAACATAAGCGTACGGATCCTCTGGAGGTTTTCTTTGCAACCAGCGCTTTACTTTCCGAATCGCTTGCTGAAACCGAGTGGGCCGCGAGTCCATATGCCCAGCATAACTGGATTTCCGCTACCGAAACTCTTCCTGCACGGCCTCAAGCGCGGCGGACCCCGGACACAACTTCTCATACGGCATCTGCGACAACGGTGTCTCGGTCGTGTTGTTCGCTTCATGCAGATCCGGAATCTGCTCGTCAACAAACAGCAATCCGGTGAGGATCTCGCCCTTCTGCTGCCGCTCCTGCAGATAGCTCGTCACCTTGCCCCGATTGCGCGGATCATAACCTTCGGGCACTGAACGGAATCGCAGCACACTGCCGTCGTGCAAGGTGACCATCGTCACATCGTGTGGAGCAATCGTCGCGACTATCTCGTTCGCAGGCGGCACAATATCCGCATCCGTCGCGCTGATCGCGTGTTTGCGCGTATACGCGTAGCTCTTCGTCGAGCCTGTATGGTCGTTGAACGTCACGCAAGGCGAGATCACGTCGATCAGCGCCAAGCCTCGATGCCGGAACGCGGCCTTCATTATCGGAACTAACTGATCCTTGTCGCCTGAAAAACTGCGCGCTACAAACGTCGCGCCGATGCTCAGCGCCAGCGTCACAGGATCAATCGGCGCCAGTTGATTCGCCTCGCCGCGCTTGCTCTTCGACCCTACATCCGCCGATGCCGAAAACTGACCCTTCGTCAACCCATACACGCCGTTGTTCTCGATGACGTACACCATGCGTATGTTGCGCCGGATCGCATGGCACATATGTCCCAATCCGATCGAAAGCGAATCACCATCGCCGGAAACGCCGATATACGTTAACTCGCGGTTAGCCGCAATCGCGCCCGTGGTGATCGCCGGCATGCGGCCATGCGCCGAGTTGAATCCGTGCGCGCCATTCACAAAATACGCTGGAGTTTTGGAAGAGCACCCGATGCCCGACATCTTGGCCAGCATGTGCGGCTGCATCGAAATCTCCCACAGCGCCCGCACAATGGCAGCCGTTATCGAATCGTGCCCGCAGCCCGCGCACAGCGTGGACATCGAGCCTTCGTAATCGCGAATCGTGAGCCCCAGCTCGTTCTGCCGCAGTCCCGGGTGTCTCGCCAGCGGCTTACTGATAGACGGCACGGTCAGCCTCCAAGTGCTTCACAATCCCATCCAACACGTTGCGCGCACTTAATGGGAATCCGCCGTACGCGAGCACCGACCGCAGCCGGTTCTTCGGCACGCATGTCTCGAGCGTCAACAGCGACCGCAACTGCGCATCCCGATTCTGCTCCACGATAAACGTGATGTCGTGCGCGTACAGAAACTCTTCAACGCTGCGATGGAACGGAAAGCCGCGTATGCGCAAATAATCGAGTGCGATATCGCGCGCGGCGAGCAACTCCACCGCTTCACGCACGGCCACATCGCAACTCCCGATCGTGATGACTCCAAATTTGGAGCCCGTCCCGTTCAACAACTCCGGCAGCGGCACCAGATCTGCCGCCGCCTTCTGTTTGTGCGCTAGCCGGTCGACGACTTCCTGATACTCGGAGGGCGTCTCCGTATATCCCCCAAATTTGTTGTGCCCCGATCCGCGCGTCACATAGGCACCCTTCGGATCTACGCCCGGCAACGTGCGGGGCGGAACATAATATTGATCCTCATCCGAATAGCGATGAAACTTCGGTATGTTCTTCAACTCTTCGGCCGATAACACGCGCCCCCGATCCGGCCGGTACGCATCGTCCCACTGCAATCGCGGCACAACCCAATCGTTCATGCCGATATCCAAATCCGACAACATAATCACGGGCGTCTGGAATCGCTCGGCCAAATCGAACGACTGAACGGCAAATTCAAAACATTCCGCCGGATGCGCGGGGAACAGCAGAATATGCCGCGTATCGCCGTGCGAAGCATAGGCGCATTCGAGCAGATCTCCCTGCTGCGTCCGTGTCGGCATCCCCGTCGATGGCCCGACGCGCTGCACGTCAATCAAAACCGCCGGAATTTCGGAATAGTAGGCAAGCCCCAGCAGCTCGTTCATCAGCGAAATGCCTGGCCCGGATGTCGAAGTGAATGCCCGCGCGCCATTCCAGCACGCGCCGATCACCATTCCGATCGCCGCCAGTTCATCCTCCGCCTGCAGAATCAGAAAATTGTTCCGGCCCGTCTCTTTATCCTTGCGAAATTTGTCGCAGAAGCGCCGAAACGCATCCATCACCGACGTCGCCGGCGTAATCGGATACCAGGCCGCTACCGTCGCGCCCGCATACACGCATCCCAGCGCTGTCGCGGTGTTTCCGTCGATCAAAATCTTGCCGTCGTTCGCGTCCATCTTCTCCAGATGAAAGGCCAGTGGGCAGGCAAAGTGCTGGCAGGCGTAATCGAGCCCGATGTGCAGCGCCTCACGATTCGATTCACGCAGAGCCGCCTTGCCCGCGAAGGTCTCCGCCAGCAGGTCCTCCACTATCGGCACATCAATCCCGAGCAACCCGACCAGCGCACCCGCGTACGCAATGTTCTTCATCAGGATTCGCTGCCGCGGATCCGCGAACTTTTCGTTGACCATCTGCGCCAGCGGTATGGGCAGAAACTGAACATCGTCGCGCTGCAAATGCGCATCCAGCGGCCAACTCGAGTCGTAGAGAACGTACCCGCCCGGCACTACTTCGCGAATGTCCTGCTTATAGGTCTGCGAGTTCATCGCCACCATCAGGTTGTAATCAAGCGCTCGCGATGTGTGCCCCTGCGCGTTGACGCGAATCTCATACCACGTCGGCAGCCCTTGAATATTGGAAGGGAATAAATTTTTTCCGGATACGGGAATGCCCATCCGGAAAATCGCCTGCATGATCAGCCCGTTGGCGCTGGCCGATCCGGTTCCATTGACGTTCGCCAGTTTGATGGCGAAGTCGTTTACGCCGGGACTTCGATGTTCGTACATGCTGTTGCGCCTGCGTACGCTAGGAAAAGCTCAAACTTCTGCATGTCCCACGCCGCCGTGGGACACCGTTCCGCACAAAGTCCGCAGTGAACGCAGATGTCTTCGTCCTTCACCATCACACGCTGCGTCTGCGGCAATGCTGGCGATACATAAATCTCTTGGTCGGGATTCAACGCCGGCGCTGAGAGCCGGGAGCGCAAATCCAATTCCTCACCGTTTCGCGTAATCGTCAGGCACTGCACCGGGCACACATCGATGCACGCGTCACACTCGATACAGCGCGGTGCGTTGAACTCCGTTTGAATATCGCAGTTTAAACAACGCTCCACTTCGCGCGCCGTCTGCTCCGCGTCGAATCCCAATTCCACTTCGATGTTGAGCTTCTGGAAGCGCTCGGTCAGATCGACGTGTTTCATCTTCTGACGAGCCACGGGGTTGTAGTCGTTGTGATAGCTCCACTCGCTCAGCCCCATCTTCTGGCTGACCAGGTTCATGCCCACCGGCGGCCGCTCGGTTACCGGCATGCCTTCGCAATGATTGTGAATCGATATCGCGGCCTGATGCCCGTGCTCGACGGCCCAGATGATGTTCTTCGGTCCAAAAGCCGAATCGCCGCCAAAGAAAACGCCCGGCCGAGTGGATGCGAAAGTGGCCTCATTCACTACCGGTATGTCCCACTTGTCGAACTCAATGCCCAGATCCCGCTCAATCCAGGGAAACGCGTTCTCCTGCCCAATGGCCAGAATCACATCGTCGGCGGGATAAAAAACCTCATCAATCGTTCGTGACTTCTTCGCGCCCGCATCCCACTCCAGCCGCTCGAACAGCATGCCCGCAAGCTTCCCGTTCTCGAGCACAAACTGTTTCGGCGCCTCATTGACGATAATCTCCACGCCCTCTTCTTCAGCATCGTCGAGTTCCCACGGCGACGCCTTGAAGTACGGCCGCGGACGCCGCGCCATCACTTTGATGTCTTTTCCACCCAGCCTTCGCGACGAACGGCAGCAATCCATCGCGGTATTGCCGACGCCGATGATCAACACGCGCTCGCCGATGGAATCGATATGCCCGAAGGCAACTGATTCCAACCAATCGATGCCGATATGAATTCGTTCCGCCGCCTCTTGCCGCCCCGGCAACTCTAAGTTCTTTCCACGCGGCGCGCCGCTGCCCACGAATACGGCGTCATAACCACGCGCTAACAGGCTGCGCATGCTCGTCACAGGCGAGTTGTATCGAATGTCGACGCCCATATCGAGAATCAGATCTACCTCTTCGGTGAGCACCTGCTCAGGCAAGCGAAACGCGGGGATATTCGAGCGCATCAGCCCGCCCGGCTTGTCCAGCTTCTCGAAAATTGTGACCTCATACCCAATTGGCATCAGGTCATTGGCAACCGTCAACGATGCTGGCCCCGCACCGATGCACGCGACGCGCCTCCCATTCTTTTGCGCGGGCACTTTCGGCAGCAAGTGTTTGAACTCGCCTTTCAAATCAGCCGCCACGCGCTTCAAACGGCAAATCGCAACCGGCTTGCCATCCACGCGCCCTCTGCGGCACGCCGGTTCGCACGGCCGATCGCACGTGCGCCCTAATATCGCTGGAAAAACATTCGATTCTCGATTGACGAGATAGGCGTCTGTATATCGCCCCTGCGCAATCAGCCGGATATATTCCGGGACATTTGTATGCGCGGGGCACGCCCACTGGCAGTCAACCACTTTGTGGAAATACTGCGGGTTCTGCGTGTCAGTAGGCTTCAACCATCGCCTCCGGGTACAAACTTGGTACCGTGCTTGCCTTTTGGCCTTATAGTATACAAACTCATTCGAGTAACTTTGGGTTGCGCGCGTCCGTCGGTTTAGATAATCATCAAAGTTAATCGCTTTGATCGTGTAGTTAAGACGGAGGCTACGTTGCCCGCGACTGTTGGTGTTCCTCTTGAGACCTTCCCCGGTGAGCGTCGTGTCGCTATCGCACCGCGCCACTGCGAAGCCCTCAAAAAAGCAGGCTTCGACATCATAGTCGAAACATCCGCGGGTACCGAGGCCGGTTACCCAGACGAAGCGTACGTTTCGCGCGGTGCCCGCTTCGGTAATCGCTCAGATGTTTTCTCCGAAGCCGATGTTATCGCGCAAGTGCGCTCCCTCGGCGCGAATCCCGATCAAGGCCAATCCGATCTCTCGCTCATTCGCCCTGGTCAAATCGTCGTCGGCTTCGGCGAACCACTCACTTCTCTCAAACAGGACCTCGCTCTCGCGGAAGCCGGCGCTTCGTTCTTCGCACTCGAACTGATGCCGCGCATCACGCGCGCGCAAAGCATGGACGCGCTTTCGTCCATGGCGTCGATTGCAGGTTACAAAGCAGTGCTCGTTGCTGCAAGCGCGCTGCCGCGCATGTTTCCCATGATGATGACCGCCGCCGGCACTGTGCCTCCCGCGCGAGTCTTCGTCATCGGCGCGGGTGTTGCCGGACTCCAGGCCATTGCCACCGCGCGCCGCCTCGGAGCAGTCGTAAGCGCCTACGACGTACGGGAAGCTGTCCGCGAAGAGATCCAAAGCCTGGGCGCCAAGTTCGTCAATATCACATTGGGCGCCAAAGCGGAAGGACAAGGCGGCTACGCCAAACAGCTCGACGAAGAGACCTACCGCAAACAACGCGAGCAGATGACCACCGTACTTCGCGAACAGGATGTGATCATCACCACCGCTGCCGTCCCCGGTAAGAAAGCCCCGCTGCTGGTTACGCGTGACATGGTGCATGAGATGTCGCCCGGTTCCGTGGTCGTGGATATGGCTGCCGAGCGCGGCGGCAACTGCGAACTGACCAAGGCCGGACAAACTGTCATTGAAAACGGCGTCTCCATTCTTGGTCCCG
>Ga0213876_10001986_pt1 | contig 12231 bp, 10 predicted proteins | sample BarmaccomBMRX_R9_FD_160113 | JGI IMG/M metagenome (GOLD analysis project Ga0213876, IMG submission 160113) | Root-associated microbial communities from Barbacenia macrantha in rupestrian grasslands, the National Park of Serra do Cipo, Brazil - RX_R9 | ecosystem: Host-associated > Plants > Roots...
GGAGCGGCCGCCGGGGACATGGCGAAAGTCAAGGCGCGCAAAGACGGCATCATGCTAGAGGACCGCGCCGGTGTCGAGGCCTGGCTGGACGGTATGGAGCGCTGCACCGTGGTCCGAGGCCACGCGCGATTCGAGGATGCCCACACGCTGAAGGTCACCCAACACGGCGGGGACCATGCGCTACACGCGGACCGGATCTTCCTCAACGTCGGTGGCCGCGCGGTGGTGCCCGACATCCCGGGGCTCTCCGACGTCGAGTTTCTGACCAATGTATCCGTCCTCGAACTCGACACGCTGCCAGAACATCTCGTGATCGTCGGCGGCAGCTACATCGCGCTGGAGTTCGCGCAGATGTACCGCCGTTTTGGCGCCCGGGTGACGGTGGTGGAGCGCGGTCCGCGGCTGGCCTCCCGCGAGGACCAGGATGTCTCGGCCACCATTAAGGAGATCCTGGAGGCCGAAGGGATCGACGTGGTCCTGGGCGCCGACGATGTGCGAATCAGCAAGCACGACAACGGGTTTGAGCTTACGCCCAGTGCCGGTGCCAACCCCGTTCCAGGCAGTCATCTGTTGCTGGCGGTGGGGCGCCGACCCAACACCGACGACCTGGGTCTGGACGCGGCCGGCGTGCAGACCGATGCCCGTGGTTACGTCGTCGTCGACGATCAGCTCAAGACCAACGTCGAACACATCTGGGCGATGGGCGACTGCAACGGCAAGGGCGCCTTCACCCACACCTCCTACAACGACTTCGAGATCGTGGCCGCCAATCTGCTCGACGACGATCCGCGCCGGGTCAGCGACCGCATCACCACCTACGCCCTCTACATCGACCCGCCGCTGGGCCGCGCGGGGATGACCGTCGACCAGGTCCGCGCGTCGGGCCGCAAGGCGCTGGTCGGCAAGCGGCCGATGAGCAGGGTCGGCAGAGCCGTGGAAAAGGGTGAGACACAAGGCTTTATGAAGGTCGTGGTGGACGCCGACACTGATCAGATTTTGGGCGCCGCCATCTTCGGCGTCGGCGGCGACGAGGTCATTCACGGCATCCTGGACGTCATGTCGGCGAAAGCGCCATACACCACGTTGGCCCGGACGATGCATATCCACCCCACCGTCAGCGAGCTCATTCCCACGATGCTGCAGGAGATGTCGCCCCTCGACTAGTGGGGGTCGTGGGACTGCAGCCAGTAGGACACGCCACCCTGGCGTACCCAGGCGTCGTGCTGCTTGCCCAGCGGGGTGATTAACGAGTCTTACTGTTACCTTACGGTACTCTTATTTTTCTTAATATTGGTGTACGGTCGCTCGTCAGGGGCTCGCCGAGCCTGTGCGGTGGGGTCATCACCCGGCTTGTTTGGTGGTCCTAACGCCGCGCCTATGCGATATCGGAAGGGGCCGTGGATGAGCGAGGTCGGTGAGCACGCTTGTGTGTTGGGTGCGGGTATGGCGGGTTTGCTTGCCGCGCGGGTGCTTTCAGAGTCATACAGGTCGGTGACCGTGGTGGAGCGCGACCAGTTGCCCGATCATCCTCGTGATCGCAGAGGTGTTTCGCAGGGGCGCCATCTGCATACCTTTTTAAGCCGCGGCACACTGGTGTTAGCGGAATTGTTTCCTGGAGTGCTCGAGGAGATGGCTGCCGCCGGCGCGGTCGTGGTCAACGACGGCGATCTGTCGCGGATCTATGCCCGTGTGGGGCGCTGCGAGTTGAAACGTTCGGGGAGATTAGCCGATCCAGGGGTCTTGACGTTGTGTCTGGCGAGCCGGCCGTTCGTTGAGTTCCACGTGCGCCGGCGCGTCGAAGCCCTGGCGAATGTGGCGTTTCTGGACGAACACGAGGTTATCGACCCGCTTGTCGTCGCCGATGCGGTGACCGGGGTGCGAATCGTCAACCGCACCAACGGGATGGTGACTGCGTTGGATGCAGATCTGGTGGTCGACGCCACGGGCCGGGCTGCACGGACTCCGGCATTTCTCGAAGGCTCGGGCTATGGTCGGCCGGCGGAGAAGCGGTCTCCGAGCGCGGTGGGCTATTCGAGCCAACGGTTCGCCCTCCCTGAGGGACGCCTGAACAAGCAGTTGGTTATGTCCAATCAAGGGCCCAGCCAGCCTACGGCGCTGTTGTTGGCCTGCGAGCACGACACGTGGATGCTCGCGGTCGGCCGATCGACCCACGTGGGCGGGGCGCCGGCTGACTTCGCCACGATGCTGGCCCTGGTCCAGAGGGCCCTACCTTCGGCGATCGCCGACGCGTTGGGCGGTGCGCAGCCCGTCGGCGAGATCGCTATGTTGCGCAACCCGGCTGCGGTGTGGCGTCGCTACGACCGGATGGCGCGATTCCCGCGCGGATTGTTAGTGATGGGCGATGCGCTATGCAGCCTCAACCCAATTCACGGGCAAGGCATGACGATGGCCGCACTGCAATCGCTAACGCTGCATGATTGTTTGCGTTGCGGCGATCGCGATCTGGCCCAACGCTTCTTTCACGCAGCCGCGCAAGACATCGGGCCCACGTGGGCCCGCAATCAGGCCATCGACCGTGTCCCGGCTAACCGTAAACAATCGGTGCGCCAGAGGCTGCTCGACCAAATCGTCAGGGCGACTTTGACCGCCGCGGCCTACGACACAACCGTGACCGAACGCCTTCTGCGCGTCTCTCACCTCATCGATCCACCCGCCCGGCTCGGCGATCCCGCGCTGCTGCCCCACATCCTCGCTGCCAATCTCCGCCACCTGTGCACGCTGACCCGAAGGCAGCTCGGCAGACCGTCCCGCCACGACCTCGTCAGCACCCGCCACCGCGGCCCAGGCACCACCGCCGCTGCCAACACCTAAACCGGTGACCAATTCAGCCCAAGAGGTGGACTCAACCATGTCGCACAAACCGGTGCTCGTCGTCGGGGGCGGCCCCGTCGGGCTGTCCGCTGCCCTGGAGCTTGCCAGGTGCAATGTTCCCAGTGTTGTTGTCGAGCAACATGATTCAACATCGTGGCATCCCAAGACCCGCAACTTGAATACGCGCACTATGGAGATCGCGCAAGGATGGGGCAGTGCGGTGTATCAACGCCTGCGCGGCATCGATACCCCGCCAGGCTGGAAAAGCCCGGTCAGGTTTATGACCTCGGTTGTTGGCCACCAGGGCGGTCACATCGAGACGCGAGGTTTCGAAGGTCCCGGGCCGACAATCAGCCCGGCACTGCCGATAATGTCGTCGCAGGAGCTCATCGAAGCCATCCTGCGTGACGCGGCGGAGGCGACGGGAATCGTCGATCTCCGGTTCGGTCACCAGGTCACCGAGGTGGTGACCGGGGGCGGTGACCACGACACCGAAGCGGCCGTGGCAGTCCGAGTCAACGCGACCGGCGACAGCTACAGGCTGGTCGGAGAGGCGCTGGTCGCCGCCGATGGCGTCCACAGCACGGTGCGCACTCAACTAGGCATCGCCTTGCAGGGCGAGCAGGGCCTCCATCACTTCGCCAACTGTTACTTCCGGAGCGATATAGAGCGCCATGTCGGCCAGCGCCGCGCCGTGTTGTTCTTCGTCGCCAACGCAGACGCCGTCGGCGCGTTGCAACCACTCGACGCAAATGGCCGCTGGCTGTGCCAGATCGGGGTGCAGCCTGACGAGTGGGTTCGCGAACTCTGGGACGCCGAGCGAGTGCGGCGGTGGGTCCGCGGCGCGGTCGGCGTGCCCGACCTCGACGTCGAGGTCAAGGGCGTTGGACTGTGGCAGATGAACGCCACGGTCGCCGATCGCTTGGTCCAGGGCCGCGTGGTGTTGTGCGGCGATGCCGCCCACCAGTTCCCGCCCACCGGGGGACTGGGAGTCAATACCGGACTGCAAGGCATGCACAACGCCATTTGGAAGCTGGCCTTGTGCGTGCGCGGCCTGGCCGGCTGGTCGTTGCTCCAGACCTATGAGGACGAACGTCGCCAACCCGCGATCACCACCCTCACCCAGTCTTTGGCGAATTACCGCAATGTCGGACGTATCGCTGCGGCGGCCTACAACCCAGCAGGCAGCGACCTCAGCCCCGAGGAACTCCTGCGGGAGACTCGACGCTACGGCAATCACCTCGGCATCGAGTTCGGCACGGTATACCGGTCGGCCGCGGTCATCGACGACGGCACAAACCCTCCCGACGTCGACGACGACTATTGTGACTACGCGCCCTCTGCGACACCGGGCTGCCGGGCCCCACATGTCTGGCTGGGCAACGAACGGGAACCCGTCTCGACGCTCGACCTGTTCGGCGCAGGCTTCACCGTGCTCGCGGGCCCAGATGGGGGAATCTGGCGCAAGGCAGCCGCCGGTGCTGCTCGACAGCTTGGAGTGCCGATCGCCAGCTATGTCGTCGGCGATCCCGGCCTGGCCGATCACACCAACACCTTCTTCGGTCACTACGAAATCAACCACGACGGGGCGGTCCTCGTGCGCCCCGACGGATATGTCGCCTGGCGCAACGCAACCGGACACTCCAACGGCGCCCCACTTATCCAAGCGGTCGAACAGATCCTGGATCGCCGCTCAGTGGGGTAATCGCTCGGGTCGTCCGGGGTCAGGGGGAGTCGTGGTGACAGTCCGTGATGAGACATGACCTAGTTTTTCTAGGCCTGATGGTGTGCCTAAGATCAGCGCAATGCCACCGACCGCCGAGGCTATCCGCCCCTTCTCCGTCGCGATGAGGGAAGGTTCTCAGGCTGAGCACGACGCAGCGGAGGCGTCGCCGTTCGTGTCGGAACTGCTCGCCGGCCGCGTCAACGAGCGGGGCTACGCCGACTACCTGAGGCGATTGCGAGTCGTCTACGGCGCGCTGGACAACGCCGTGCGGGCTCGCCGCGACGACCCCTTGGTGGCGGCCGTGTATGACCCGGCGCTGGAGCGCGTGCAGGCGATCGACGACGACTTGGAGCATTGGGCGCCCGGCGCCTCGCGCGAGGTCGAATCCCCGGCCGCCCAGGCCTACCGGGAGCGGATCGGCGATGCCTCCTGGGGCGGCGCCCTAGTGGCCCACCACTACACGCGCTACCTCGGCGATCTCTCGGGCGGTCAGGCCATCGGCAAGGTTCTAGCCCGCACATTCGACCTGGGTGGCAGCGGCCTCGCCTTCTACGAATTCCCGGTGCGGCCCAAGCCCTACAAGGACTCCTACCGGGCCCGGCTTGACAGACTCGACCTCGACGCCGAGGAGATTCAGCGCGCGGTCGACGAGGTCAAAGTTGCGTTCGGCCTGAACCAGGCGCTGTTCGACGAACTTGCCGACAACCTGCGGGCCTACCGGCGCTGAGCGGACGCCTCCGCGGCGCGCTCGGGCGGGTGCACCATCGTCTCGGTCAACGTGTCAGGCGGCCATCCGGGATAGGGCGGCGGCGTGCCCCCGAACACCGGGCAGAGCTGCTGGTGCGAACACCATTCGCAGAGCCGGGACGGGGTAGGGCGGAAATCGCCTGTGGCACCGGCAGATTGGATTGCCCGCCAGATCGCCATCAGCGTCTTCTCGAAACGCAGCAGCTCGTCGCGGTCCGGGGAGTAGTCGAGCATCTGTCCGTCGGCGAGGTAGATCAGCCTCAGCCGGGCGGGCAGCACACCACGCGACCGATACAGCGCCACCGCGTAGAACTTCATCTGGAACATGGCCTTGAACTCGGCCAGAGCCCGCGCGGCCGGTGGCGCCTTGCCGGTTTTGTAGTCGACCACGCGCAGCTCGCCCGTAGCCGCGAGGTCGATCCGGTCGATGTAGCCACGCAGCAGCGTGCCGTCGGTCAGTTCGACCTCCACGCGCTGCTCGCAACTTTGCGGGTTGAAACGGGTCGGGTCTTCCAGCCGGTAATAGCCGGATAGCAGCGCGCGGGCCTCCTCCAGCAGCTGGGTTCGTTGGCCGGGTTCCAGCTCCGCGGCCAGCTCTGGCTCGCGGGCGATCACCTGGTCCCACGCGGGTTCTACCAACGCCTGTGCGGTCTTGGGTCCGCGCGATTCCGCGGGCAGGCCGTAGAGCCGCTCGAGCGCGGCATGCACCAGCGAACCGCGCAGCTGCGCCGTCGACGGTGCCTCGTGTAGCCGGTCAATCGCGCGGAACCGGTACAACAGGGGGCACTGCTTGAAGTCCGCCGCCCGCGACGGCGACAGTGCCGGTCTCTTCGTGGCCCGGGACACCGGTGTCTCGAGCTGATCCGTCATGACCGCAGCTTATTACCGCCTGCCGACAGACCCGAGGACCCGACATGGCGAGTCGGCTGGCACGCTGGACGGCGTGTCAGCAACCGGCCCTTTCACCGTCGGCGAACGCGTCCAGCTCACCGACGCCAAGGGCCGGCACTACACGATGTCGCTCACTCCCGGCAGCGAGTTCCACACCCACCGCGGATCGATTCCCCACGACGCGGTGATCGGGCTGGAGCAAGGCAGTGTGGTCAAATCCAGCAACGGCGCACTGTTTCTGGTGCTGCGCCCCCTGCTGGTCGACTATGTGATGTCGATGCCGCGCGGGCCGCAGGTGATCTATCCCAAGGACGCCGCCCAGATCGTGCACGAGGGCGACATCTTCCCCGGTGCGCGGGTGCTGGAGGCGGGAGCCGGCTCCGGTGCGTTGACCCTGTCGCTGTTGCGAGCGGTCGGCCCGCGGGGTCAGGTGATCTCCTACGAACAGCGCGCCGATCACGCCGAACACGCTCGCCGCAACGTGGTGACCTTCTACGGCGACGCGCCCGACAACTGGCAGCTGATCATCAGCGACGTGGCCGAGTCCGAGCTGCCGGACGGCTCCGTCGACCGGGTGGTGCTCGACATGTTGGCGCCCTGGGAGGTGCTGGACTCGGTGTCGAGGCTGACGGTCCCCGGTGGTGTGCTGGTGATCTACGTGGCCACCGTCACCCAACTGTCCAGGGTCGTGGAAGCCGTGCGGGCCCAGCAGTGCTGGACCGAGCCGCGATCGTGGGAGACGCTGCAGCGGGGCTGGAACGTCGTCGGGCTCGCCGTCCGGCCGCAGCATTCGATGCGCGGACACACCGCATTCCTTGTGACAGCACGACGACTGGCACCGGGTGCAGTGGCCCCGGCACCGCTCGGCCGCAAGCGCGAAGGCCGCGACGGGTAGAGCGCGTTAGTCCTCGCTCCTCCGCAACGCCCTTCGCGCCGACAGCAACTCGAACTCGGGGTGTGCGGCCACCAGGCGTTCGGCAGCATTCAGGACGTCCACGACATGACCGCGGTCGCCGGAGACCACCGCGACGCCGATGCCGGCGCGGCGGTGCAGATCATGCGAACCCGTCTCGGCGGCCGACACGCTGAGTTTGCGCCGCAGCTCGGCGACGACGGGGCGTACCAGCGAGCGCTTCTGCTTCAGCGATCGCACGTCGCCGAGCAGCACGTCGAACTCGAGCCAGCCGATCCACATTCCGGGGGTCAGGGTGTCTTCAAGAGGTGGGCGCCGGAGCCGGCGCCGGGCTTTCGGTCGGGGCCGGCACCGGTGCCGGCTGGCTGGCACTGGGACTGGGACTGGGATTGGGACCGGGGGGCGGAGCCGGTGCCGAACTGGTCGCCGGCGTCGTCGAATCCGGTGAAGTGCCAAGCGCCAGCAGCATTTCCGCGGTCTTGCGGGACAACTGCCAGCTGCCCTGGCAGGTTGCGCAGGGCGTGAAGTCCATCGGGAAGGTGAACCTGCGGTTGTTCGCCGAAGAGACATTGATCGTGGCCATCACATTCGACGCGTTCTGATCCGACCACGCGATGCCCTCCGCGGTGAACGTCATCGGCAGGTAGCCGTTGTCGCGCAACGCGTTGGTGTATTTGTCCAGGACGGCACCGGTCTCGGGAGTCGCGCCCTGGACCAGGTCGGTCTTGTTGGCACCAGGCACGGCCGGGTCGGAGAGCCGAGTCAACACGTCGACAAGCGCTTCGGGCGCGGGCAGGGGAACGGTGGGAGCGTTGGCGACCTCGCTCGACGAGGCGGGTGGCACCGACTCGGTCGCCGCCGAATTCTTGGCGACGTGATTCGAACACGCCGACAGCGCCAGCGCCGCTACGGCGGCGACTGTGCACAGGGCTGCCGAGAGCACTCGATGCATCCGGCGAAATGCTCGGCTATGGGTGGACTGCAATGTAAGTCACACCCGCGGCTGCAGCGGGAATGCTGGTAACCGCGGCTACGCCCGTGGCGAGGGGTTTCATGGTCCGGGGTGTCCTTTCGGGGTGCCCGACGTGACGCAGAGATTACCAGCGGGACATTACTTGTTACTTTTCCACCGCATTTGACTCCGCACATCTGACGCCAATCGCCGGTAGCGTTGACGTATCCGCCGCGCCATTTCGGTAGCGGGAAAGGAGCGCAACATGGGTGAGTCAGAGCGTTCTGAAGCATTCGGTAACAACCTGTCCAGCGACGATGCCGTCGAACTAGAACAACTACGTCGTGAGGCAGCAGTGCTGCGTGAGGAACTCGAGCGTGCGGTTGGCTCGCAAAGCTCTACCCGCTCCGCCCGCGATGTGCATCAACTCGAAGCCCGTATCGACTCACTTGCGGCTCGCAATTCCAAATTAATGGAAACTCTTAAAGAGGCCCGTCAGCAACTGTTGGCGCTACGCGAAGAGGTCGATCGACTCGGACAGCCCCCCAGTGGTTATGGCGTCCTGTTATCTGCCCATGAGGACGAAACGGTCGATGTGTTCACGTCGGGTCGCAAGATGCGGCTCACGTGCTCGCCCAACATCGACGCCAAGTCCCTCAGGAAGGGCCAAACGGTCCGGCTCAACGAGGCCCTGACCGTGGTCGAGGCCGGCTCCTTCGAGTCGGTCGGCGAGATCTCGACCTTGCGCGAGGTCCTTGCCGACGGTCACCGCGCACTCGTCGTCGGCCACGCCGACGAGGAACGCATCGTCTGGCTGGCCGAACCCCTGGTCGCCGAGGATTTGCCCGAGGGACATCCCGACGCTCTCAACGATGACACCAGGCCGCGCAAACTGCGGCCTGGCGATTCTCTGCTGGTCGACACCAAGGCCGGCTACGCATTCGAGCGCGTCCCCAAGGCCGAAGTCGAAGACCTGGTGCTGGAGGAGGTGCCGGATGTCAGCTACCAGGACATTGGCGGCCTGACGCGCCAGATCGAGCAGATCCGCGACGCCGTGGAGCTGCCGTTCCTGCACAAGGAGCTCTACCGGGAGTACGCGTTGCGGCCGCCCAAGGGTGTGCTGCTGTACGGCCCGCCCGGCTGCGGTAAGACGCTGATCGCCAAGGCGGTGGCCAACTCGCTGGCCAAGAAGATGGCCGAGGTCCGTGGTGACGACGCCCGCGAGGCGAAGTCCTACTTCCTCAACATCAAGGGTCCCGAGCTGCTGAACAAGTTCGTCGGCGAGACCGAGCGCCACATCCGGCTGATCTTTCAGCGGGCCCGGGAGAAGGCCTCCGAAGGCACGCCGGTGATCGTGTTCTTCGACGAGATGGACTCCATCTTCCGCACCCGCGGTACCGGTGTCTCCTCGGACGTCGAGACGACCGTCGTCCCGCAGTTGCTCAGCGAGATCGACGGGGTCGAGGGACTCGAGAACGTCATCGTGATCGGTGCCTCCAACCGTGAGGACATGATCGACCCGGCCATCCTGCGGCCCGGGCGCCTCGACGTGAAGATCAAGATCGAGCGGCCGGATGCCGAAGCGGCGCAGGACATTTACTCGAAGTACCTGGTCGAGTCGTTGCCCGTGCACGCCGACGACCTCGCCGAGTTCGACGGCGATCGTTCGGCCTGCATCCGGGCGATGATCGAGAAGGTGGTCGAGCGGATGTACGCCGAGATCGACGACAACCGATTCCTCGAGGTCACCTACGCCAACGGCGACAAGGAAGTCATGTACTTCAAGGACTTCAACTCCGGGGCGATGATCCAGAACGTGGTCGACCGGGCGAAGAAGAACGCGATCAAGTCGGTGCTGGAGACCGGCCAACCGGGCCTGCGCATCCAGCATCTGCTGGATTCGATCGTCGACGAGTTCGCCGAAAACGAGGACCTGCCCAACACCACCAACCCCGATGACTGGGCGCGGATTTCGGGCAAGAAGGGGGAGCGGATCGTCTACATCCGCACCCTGGTCACCGGCAAGTCGTCGAGCGCGTCGCGGGCCATCGACACCGAGTCCAACCTGGGTCAGTACCTGTAGGCGTTCGTCGGTCATCCCGGCTAACGTCGCACGGGTGGAGCTGCGTTTTGATGGGTGTGACGACCACGACGCGTATCGCGGGGCCCGTGATGCCCTGCTCGACGAGCTCGACCAGTGGTTGGATCTTCCCGAGCGGGAACGGGCCGGCGTGCTCTGCGACGTCGAGTTCTTTTTGGACTGGCGGTATCGCGACTCTAGTGGTGTTCTCGACGAATTCGCCCCAAGCGACGTCGCGGAGTTTCTGCTGGAGTGGTGCCCCTACCGTCTGCGGGGGCGCACCGACGAGGCCAGGGGTCTGTGCAACGCCGTCGGCGTCTACGTCGACTTCATGGCGGCCACCGGACGTCTTGTCGGTGGCGTCGATCGTGCCAACCGGTTGAGGAGGCTGGCCGACGATCTCGTCCCGACCGTGCGCGCGGAAATGCGAAATCCCACGCCGGCCGTGGATGAGGTCAGCGTGGATGACGATGACGAGAGGCTGCGGGAGGCAATAGAGGACATCGAGAAGTACGGCCCGCGCGGGGTCGAGGCTCCAGAGACTTACGAATTGCCGTTCGTCTACATCCCGCCGCCGGTTGTCGACGTGGAGACCGCCGCGGCCGAGGCGCCGTTGTTGGCGAAACTCGATGCCCTGCGTAGCTATCTCGGCCCCGACGGCAAGCAATTGACCGACACTGGGAATCTCAAACTGGCCGACGGTCGCGCGCTGATAGATCTGCTCGACACCGGCGACGAGATGGACCCCCAGATCGGCGACAAGAGTTTCCGGACCTGGACCACGGCGAAATTGCCCCGCCTGAACTTCCTGCTCGACGTTGCCAAGGAAGTGGGCGCGGTCCGGTTGCACCGACGTCGCCTAGTTCCGGTGAAGGCATGGGCAACTCGCCCAACCCTGCCTCGTGCGGCCGCGCTGTTCGCAGCGATCGTCGAACTCGGCCCATTGGAGTCGCAGTCTTCAGGCCGCGTCTGGTTCCTCGACGAAATGCACCAGGTGCTCGACGACGGAATAGTCCATTGGCTGGCTCCGCTGCTTGCCGACGACACCGCCGAGCTACCCTTCCAGACCTTGCTGGAGTGGGCCCAGTCCGTGGTCGCCCGGCAGACCGCGCCGTATGTGTCGGAGCTGAAAGATCGTCTCGACGGATTCATCGAGCGCGATATGAGCCGAATTTTCGAGGTCCTCGAGCAGGCCGGTGTGGTGCGCTGGTCGGGCCGCGTCGAGGTGCCGAAACTTTACGGCGGCAGCCACTGGATCGGAGGCACCGTGACGTTGACCGCCCTCGGCCGCTTTGTCCTGCCGGATTATCTCGACGACGCCGGGTACGTGCTACGGCGCGCCGACGGAATTGCCACCGGGGATGCCGCGACGCTGATCGACGCCATTGTTGTCGACTGGCGAAGCGCAGCATGAGGCCCTGATAGCAAGTTGGCAATCTGACCGTCCGGATGCCGAGCGCGTACGCATGCTGACCGAGGCCGTCGCGGCCAGTCCTACCGCCGACAGCCGCATGATGGGGTTCGTTGCGCTGCACACGTTCGACATCGAAACGACTGAGCCGTTGGTTCGTCAGCTGCTGGACACCCCCGTTGCCGGCCATGCCGCGCTGTGGTTGATGCAGCGCGACCGAGCTGATCCTGAAACCCTGGCTAGCTTTGTCGATGTTGCAGTACTCGTCGATGTGTTTTCCGCCGCCGAGCCCGAAGAGCTGTGCAGTCTTTTCGCCGGTGTGCCGGACCCGCGGCAATTACTGGAAGACATGTGGCGGCATCCTGCGCCCGAGACCGCGCTCGTCCTCGACGCGCTGGGCCGCCATCTACCGGACCATGCGCTCGCCAAGGCCGCACGCAAAGCCGCTGTGCGCCACCGCAGTTGGCTAGCGAACCGCAGGGGCTAGTTGTTCACCAACGAATAGCTGTTGGTCAGGTCGTCCTGCAGGACGTCGGCGGCCTTCGTGGTGGTGTCCACCCGCAACGTGTCGGCAAGCACGCGGGAATGGTAGGTCCAGCCGGCTGGCAGTTTGAGACGGTCGCCGAGCCCGGGCAGGTCGGCTCGCGACAATGTGGGGTCGACGATCTGGCTCCACGTC
>Ga0213876_10001987_pt1 | contig 12228 bp, 12 predicted proteins | sample BarmaccomBMRX_R9_FD_160113 | JGI IMG/M metagenome (GOLD analysis project Ga0213876, IMG submission 160113) | Root-associated microbial communities from Barbacenia macrantha in rupestrian grasslands, the National Park of Serra do Cipo, Brazil - RX_R9 | ecosystem: Host-associated > Plants > Roots...
ACCGGGAGGCATTTAGGTTCACGCCAGAGGCGCCCTATTAAAGAGGTAGGGGCGCGACCGCGCGGGCCGGGTACTGTTCTGATCGCAAACGGGCATTTTCATCTGCGACGTAGGCACGGTCACCTTTGAGCGTGCCTACGTCGGGACTACTTGCCCTTCGTGCTGGCGGGCCACAAGCTCAACGGACGCTTCGGCCTGAGGCGGACGCGCGGACGGCAGTGGGTGCTCGTCAAGGTCGACGACGGCGACGAAGCCGTCGAAGCGGCCGTCGGTGGCGAAGCGGATCGCCTCCTGGAAGGAGGCGTCGGTCGGCTCGACGCGCACCTGGTCGAACACGACGGCGTCGATGCCGGAGGCCCGCAATGCGTCGAGGGTGACGGCGACCGGCTCGGACTTGGCCAGGCGCGGGTCGGTCACCAGCATGACCCGCTGGGCGCCGAGGGCGCGCATGTCCTCGCCCACCTCGCGCGTGGCGCCGGGCCCGAACTTGATGCTGGACGTGTCCAGCGTGAAGATCGTCTCGTTCGGCATATCGCGCGCACCTCCTCGACCGCTGGGCGGTCAACTATCCGGATCGTACCGCGGGCAGCCTGCCACCGCGGCGGACGCTGGCGCGGCGGGCGCCGACGCTGCGGTGTGACTGCCCGGCGCACCGGCGCCGAGGTGCGCTAGGCGGGGTGGACGTCGACGTCCACGGTCAGGTGCTCTTCGGCGTTGCCGCGGTAGGCGCCGCGGGTGGGGCTGACGTCGTGGTAGTCGCGGCCAATGGCCATCTTGACGTGGTGCGTGCTGGCGACCAGGTTGTTGGTCGGGTCGAAGCCGCGCCAGCCGTGGGTCGGCGTGAACGCCTCGGCCCAGGCGTGCGAGGCGCCACTGCCACGGTAGGTGGGTCCCGACGACTGCGACTGCTGCATCGAGCCCAGGCGCTGCGACTGCTGCTGCTCGAGGCTGACGATGTAGCCGCTGACGTAGCGCGCCGGCACGCCGATGGCGCGGCACAGGCCGATGAGCACGTGGGCGAAGTCCTGGCACACGCCGCGCCGCTCGGAGATGACGTCGCTGACGGTCGAGGACACCTGCGTCACCTCCTGCTCGTAGGCGAACTCACGGTAGACCAGGCTCATCAAGCCCTGGACGGCCTCGAAGGTGTGCTCGGGGCTCCTCGGCCGGAAGGGCGCGGCCAGCTCTTCGAGGCGCCCGTCCGGTGCCACCAGCGGCGAGGGCAGCAGATAGTCGGCCCGTTCGGCCCGGCCGAGCGGCGCGGGTGCCTGCTCGGGCAGCGCGAACGGGTCGTCGAGCAGCGTCTCGACCTCGCCACGGCTGACCACCTCGACGTAGCGGTGCGGCCGCCGCAGGCTGACCAGGTGGGCGGCATTGAGAAAGCCGTCGGTGTAGCCGTGGACCGCCGCGTTCGGGGCGGCCCGCAGGTCGAAGCGCAGCCAGCGCTGGTGCGCGTCCGACAATGGCCCGAGGCGCACGTCCATGACGCCCTCGGTCACCTCGGCGCCGTACTCGAGGCGGGTCAGGTGCGAGAGCGCTACGTGCACGAGCGTCGTCTCAGGTTATTGCTGCTGCTGGGCGGCCATGATCATGGCCGCGCGCGCCGCCGGCATGGGGCGGCCCTGCAGCCCCTGGTCGCGCAGGTAGATGCGCGTGATGTGGTCGGCCACCTCCCAGGTCCGCCGCTGGACGTCGCTCAGGAACGTGTCGAGGCCACCTTCGAGGACCTCGTCGATGGCCGTGTGCTGGACCATGGCCCGCAAGCGACCCAGGGCGCGCACGGCCGGATTGGGGTGGTCCTCCTCGTCGGCCGCGGTGATGCCGCGCAGAGCGAGCCAGGCGGCGTTCAGGCTGTAGCGGATGGACTGGGGGAAGAGCGGGTTGAGCAGCAGGAACTCGATGACGCGGGCGGGCTCGACCCGCAGGCTGTAGTAGCGCGCGTAGGCCTCGGCCGAGCCGCACGAGCGCAGCACGGCCAGCCAGCGCACCGTCTCGTCCTCGCGCATGCTGCTGCTGCCGGCGGTCAGCAGGTGCGACTCGAGGGTCAGCACGCGGGCCACGTTGTCGGCCCGCTCCAGGTACATGCCCAGGCAGAAGAAGTGCCACCCCTCGCCGTGCACCAGGGTGCTGTCGGCCAGGCCCTGGACAGCCTGGGCGCCCTCGCGCACGCGCTTGTAGAACAGGTGCGGGTCGTCCTCGGCCTGCTGCTTGGAGCCCGGCTCGACGACCGCCAGGTACAGCGTGTTGAGCTGCTCCCACATCTCGCTGGAGATGCTCTCGCGCACCTCGCGCGCGGCGCCCCGCGCGTTGCGGATGCACGACAGCAGGGCGCTCGGGTTGGCCGGCTCGAAGGCCAGGTAGTAGCGCACGGCCGAGGGCTCGACGCTCTCGGCCGGACTGCCGTTGGTCGAGCCGAGCAGGGGCGACCACAGATCGAGCGCTTCGTCGTCGCCAGCGTCGAGCCCGAGGTGCAGGGTCACGTCGATCAGGCGGCTGACGGCGATCGACCGCTCGATGTGGCGGCTCAGCCAGAAGATCTGCTCGGCGACGCGGCTCAGCACTCCCCAAGCACCCAGGTATCTTTGCCGCCACCCCCTTGCGACGAGTTGACGACCAGCGACCCACGTCGCAGCGCCACGCGCGTCAGGCCGCCGGGCGTGGCCCGCACCCCGTCGCGGCCGAACAGGACGAACGGCCGCAGGTCGACGTGGCGGCCCTCGAAGTGGTCACCCACCCAGCACGGGTGACGGGACAAGGCCAATGTGGGCTGGGCGATGTAGCCGCGCGGGTTGGCGCGTAGCTGCGTCCTGAACTCCTCCTGCTCCTGCCGCGTCGAGTGCGGGCCGACCAGCATGCCGTAGCCGCCGCTCTCGTCCACGGCCTTGACGACCAGCTCGTCGATGTGGTCGAGGATGTAGGCGAGGTCGTCCGGCTCGGCCGCCACGTAGGTCTTGACGGTGGCCAGGATCGGCTCCTCGGCCAGGTAGTAGCTGATGATGCGCGGCACGTAGGCGTAGACCGCCTTGTGGTCGGCCACGCCGGTGCCGACGGCGTTGGCCAGCGTGACGTGGCCCATGCGGTAGACGGCGAACAGGCCCGCCACGCCCAGGATCGAGTCGGAACGAAACGCGAGCGGGTCGAGGAAGTCGTCGTCGATGCGGCGGTAGATGACGTCGACGCGCTCGGCGCCGCGCGTGGTGCGCATGAACAGGCGGCCGTCGTCCACGAACAGGTCGCACCCCTGGACCAGCTCGACGCCCATCGCCTTGGCCAGGAAGGCGTGCTCGAAGTAGGCCGAGTTGTAGATGCCGGGCGTGAGCACGACCACGTTCGGGTCCTCGACGTCGGGCGGCGCCACCGAGCGCAGCACGCCGAGCAGGTCCTGCGGGTAGGCTTCGACCGGGCGCACCTCGTGGTCGCGGAACAGGGCCGGCCAGACACGCTTGAGCACGCGCCGATTTTCGACCACGTACGAGACGCCGGAGGGCGTGCGCAGGTTGTCTTCGAGGACGAAGAAGGTGCCCTCGCGGTTGCGGACCAGGTCGCTGCCGACGACGTGGGTGTAGACGCCGCCCGGCACGTCCAGGCCGCACATCTCGCGGCGGTAGCCGCGGGCGCCGAAGACGAGCTCGGCCGGGATGGTGCCGTCGTTGACGATGTGCTGCTGGTGATACAGGTCGTGCAGGAACAGGTTCAGGGCGCGGATGCGCTGTTCGAGGCCACGCTCGATGAGCTGCCACTCGTCGGGCCGGATCAGCCGCGGCACGAGGTCGAAGGGCATGATCTTCTCGATGCCTTCCGGGCCCTGGTTGACGGCGAAGGTGATGCCGCGGGCCACGAACGACAGCTCGGCCGCGGCCTGGCGGCGCGAGACCTCGTCGGGGCTGAGGCTGGCCAGGCGGCGGGCCAGGGTGCGGTAGTGCGGCCGCACCCGGCCGGGCGCCTCGAACATCTCGTCCCAGAAGTCGCCGGGTTCGTACCGCGGCGCCTCCGGGCTCGCCACAGCCGGCTTCATGCCGCCGCCTCGTCGTTGGTCTTCTGGTGGACGGCCAGCGCCGTGGCCAGCTTGGTGGCGCTGAGACTACCGCTGGCCGCGCCGCTGAAGGTGCCCGAGGTCGGCGCCACGTCGGCGTAGTCGCGGCCGACGGCCACGCTGACGTAGTCGAGGCGGCTGCGGCGGTGGTGGGTCGGGTCGTAGGCCACCACCTGGCCGTTGACCAGCGCCTCGACCCAGGCGTGCGGCACGCCGTCGCCGAGCAGCTGGCCCGAGACGTAGCGGGCCGGCACCTCCAGCAGGCGCAGCACGCACAGCAGCAGGTGCGCGTAGTCCTGGCAGACGCCGCGGCCCAGGTGCAGGGCCATGGCCGCCGGCGTGCGCACCCCGGTGATGCCGACCTGGAAGGTGATGGCCGAAGCCGCCCAGTCATGGGCCAGCTCGGCCCGCTCCTCTGGCTGCTTCGTTCGCCGCCGGATCTGCTGCGCAATCTCGTGCAGCCGCTCATCCGGTGCGGTGAGCGCGGTCGGCGCGAGGTACCCCTCGTGTTCGAACGGCGCGGCTGCGCCGTGGGCCGCGGTGCGTTCGACCACGTAGCGCGCCTCGAACTCGAGGGTGTGCTCGACGCTCGGCGCCAGCACCCGGCCGACGCGGTTGCCGAAGCTGTCCTGTTCCCAGCTCAGCTGCCAGCCCGGCCCGGCGCCGCGCACCTCGAAGGCGAAGGAGATCAGGCGTTGGTCCAGGTGGCGGTCGGGCGGCACCATCAGCAGCCGCTGGCGCACGTCGCTGACCGGGGCCGAGTAGGTGTAACAGTAGCGCTGCTGCACCCCGATCCGCGCCTGCCGGACGGTCGACCAGCGAACCGGGTCGGTGTGGCTCACGGGATCGGTGCCCCGCTCGGCACGCTCAACGCTTCGGCCACCTGGTCGGCCCACACGACCATCTGCTTCAGCTGCACCGCGCCGTAGGAGGTGCTGAGCGCCACGTCGACCGCGTCGCGCCCGCGGCCGACGATCACCCGCCCCACGCGCGGGCGGTTGTGGCGGGCGTCGAAGGTGTACCAGCGGTTGCCCAGGAAGGCCTCGAACCAGGCGTGAAAGTCCATCGGCGTATCGGGCGGCTCGACGTCGATGTCGGGCAGGTAGCCGAAGGTGTAGCGGGCCGGGATGTTCAGCGCCCGGCACAGCCCGACCGACAGCAGGGCGAAGTCGCGGCACACCCCAACGCGGCGCTCGAAGATGTCCAGGGCGGTGGTGCTGGTGCTGCTGCTGCCGGTCTCGTAGCGCACGTTGGCGTGGACCCAGTCGACGATGGCCTGGACGCGGGCCCAGGTCGGCGGGGTGTGGCCGAACAGCTGCCAGGCCTGGTCGAGCAGCAGGTCCGACTGGACGTAGCGGCTGGGTAGGGTGAACACGAGCGTGTCGTCGGGCAGCTCGCTAATGGGCACCAGCTCGGCCGCCGGCACGACCGGGTCGGGCTCGTCGGCGACGTCGACGACGGCGTCGTAGCGCACGCGCAGCGGTCCGCCGGGCGCGGTCAGCCGCCAGCAGCGGTTGCCGAAGCCGTCGCTGTACTCGCGCAGGCGGACACCCTCGGGCTCGACCCACTGCGACTCGTAGATGGCCTGGTGGTCGACGTCGGGCCGCGCGCGGACGAGCATGAGCATGGGTACGAGCTCCGAAGAGTCGAAGTCGAACTCGCAACCAACGCGAACACGCACGCCTATCGAATGCCTTCCCTTGGGCCCGTGGCGGCAGCGTACCCCGCAGCGGGGTAGGTTCGACCATGGGCCGGCCGCACGAAGCCGCCCCGGGCTCACTGTGCAGTATGCACAACCCGCGCTCCGCCCTGGCGTGATCCGGCTGTACTGCGGACCGTAGCCAGGCGGGTGGCGCGCTGGCCTCTCAGGCGGCCGGCTCGACGATGGGCCGCAACTCGCCGATCTCGGCCACGTGGGCCGGGATGCGCGCCTGCAGGATCGTGGCCCAGCTGGCGATGGCCAGCGAGGCGACCACGTTCTGCAGGGCGTTGGTCAGCGAGGTGACGCGGCCGACCAGCTCGCGCGGGGCGCTGTTCAGCAGGTGCGTGTTCAGGGCCATCATCATCGTGCCCATGCCGGCGCCCAGCAGGGCCAGCGGCAGCCACAGGTCCTGGCCGCTGGTCTGGCCACGCAGACCCGACAGCAGCCACAGCGAGCCGCCCAGCAGGGTCATGCCGACCAGCACCGGTGGCCGCACACCCAGCCGGTCGAAGGCGCGGCCACCGATCTGCATGCCGATGGCCGAGGCGATGGCCGTGGGCAGGGTGAAGATGCCGGTCTCGAAGGCGCCGTAGCCGCGCACCTGCTGCAGGAACAGCGGCACCAGGAAGAAGCAGCCGAACATGGCGGCGAAGGCGGTCCACTGGGCCAGGATGCCGAAGCTGAAGTCGCGGCTGGCGAAGACGCGCAATTCGGCATTGGGATAGCAACGGAGAAATTTCGGACGCCAAGCACCACAGGTCGTGAGCGACCGCTGCGGCCGAATCGAACCGAAGGCGCATTGTGTACGATCGATGGCCATGACGAGCCTCGAGCCGAACTCGCCAACTGGCTCAGTCGCGTCCCGAGGCACGCGCGAACTGTCCGATTTGCGACGGCAGAGGCGTTCGGTCCGATCCACGGGCAGCAAGCACGGGCAGCCACCCGAGGGTGGTCGCCCGAGGCAGTGCGCGCCGCCATCGCCGCCGCGATGCAACCGACCGACAGCACCCCGTAGCCGATGAACGTGGAGCCGAGCGCCGAGGAACACAGCCCACGGCGGCAGCCTGACGGGCCTGCCAGCGCGGAGGACCTCGCCGCCGACCTCAGCCTCCTGCTGCTGTACCTCTCGTCTTGGAAGGAAGGCCCGGACGGGATGCTACGGTCCTGGAAGGGCTTCCGCTTCGAGATTCTCGATGAGTTCGCCGAGCAGGGGCTTATCTACGACAGTCGCCGCGCGAAATCGGCCGCCCTGACCCAGGCGGGGATCCGCCGAGCACGCGAGTTGCTGGGCCGCTACAGCCCGGGGACCGCCGATCCCTGGGCGGCCAGCACCGACTGAGGTGCAGCCCGCTCAAGCTCGTGCACCGTTTACCCCCTCGACCGCCCTTGGCGTCCGAAATTTCTCCGTTGCTATCGCAATGCCAAGTGGGCACTCGCCGACGATGGCAGCGCAGTTCCGGTTGACCAATGACGGTGAAGCGGACGTGAGGGTGCTGTTTGCGGCGCTGAGCCTCGTCGCGGCGGTGCTGCGCGCGCAGACCGACGGAACGCCACCTCCGTTGAGTCCTGGAGTGGTCTATTGCGCGCAGAAGACCGGCACCGTCGAGGGCATCGTCTGGGCGTTCGATCCTACGTCCAACACGCCACCCCATCCGTTCGCGGGCGCCGTGGCCGACTGGTTTCTCAATGGCCGCGGCGCTGCACAAAGCGCGCTGGGGGACGGAAGGTACTCGTTTACTGCCCAGTACCCAGGTGACTACGCCATGTTCCTCGAACGGTCTGTGCCAGGTACGTCCGGCGTACCATCGGTGTACATCAGGCGGTCGAATGACCTCGCCGCTGGCGCTTGCCGAGTTGATCTGGTCGCAAGTTTCACCAACGGCATCTACATGACCTACCTGCCGTTCTGCGGCCCGGAGCACGTGCAGGAGCTGTTGCTGCCCTTCGCGCAGTTGGCGCACGTCCTTGGCGAGGACAGTGTGAGGCCAGAAGGGTGCGCGTTCGAGCAGGTTGGCCAGCTGTTGCAAGCGACGCAGGGCGGCATGGGCTTTTACGACTCGGCCATGGCCACGCTCGACTTCACAGATGGCTGGCGCCACTGGCGCGTCCAGAACGGCAACGTGACTGAGGAAGACCCCGCCGAGTGAGTCAAACGGTGGTCAGCATTAGGCTCGGCGATCTGGCCATCGGTGCTGTCCTCCATCGTCTCAAAGCGCGGCACTGGCTGCGGGCTCTCGCGGTGGAGCGGCTGACCATCTCGCTGGAGCGGTGGCCGGTCTCTGGCCTCCCATCGTCCCCAAGCTGGACGGAAAAGAGGCCAGAGCCTCGCCATTCTCCAGTCGAGCGACAAATACCGCGCCAAGATGTAAGCCACTTACCGGGTAGATGACAACACCCCGCCGGCCGGGTGTCTTGAACTACCCACACGTCCCATAGTCAGTAGTTGGCGTGGCGGCGAGCTTGTCAGTTGCGGGACTCCATTGACACGGAAACGCTCTATAACATCGCTCTGATCAGAACAAGGGACTGAAGAGGGAAACCCACGTGGCACGTAGCGCCCGCCGACTAACTGGTGAGACTCAAAGCGACAACGGAGCACAACCTGCGTCGCCTCAGTCGCCACCCCACTTCGTTCCGCCAACTGCGCCCGAGGTTCCACAAGCTCCTCCGCCGGGTACGCCTGAGCCTCCAGCGGATGAAGAACCATCCACAGTCGCGCCTCCCGCAGAAGCCAATTGGTTCCAAGATCTGACAGAAGGAACCGAGGAAGCTGCAAAGCAAATGATTGCCGCAGATCTCAAACGAGTCACTTCGCGCCCCTCATTATCGCGATACCTCGTACTCGCCCTGATGGACGACACACTCTCCATATCTTCGTGGCACGCGGACCGCATCTACGAGGCTCTTACAGCCAGCGGGCGCCAACGCGCGCGTGACGTGCTTCTAATACTCTGGAGCAACGGTGGTAGTGTGAAGCCAGCATATCAGATCAGCAAACTTTGCAAGAAATTCGCCAAGAGTTGCTTTGTAGTGGCTGTCCCAAGACACGCTAAGAGCGCGTTTGGGAATTGACGAGTAGTGGGATGGCGCGCGACTTGCGGCGGGTGAGCCGGGGGTCGTGGCCATGCGTCAAGCTCGGCGCGTCTATGACACAGATCTGACGGATGCTCAGTGGGCGGTGCTGGAGCCGCTGCTGCCACCAGCCAAGCGCGCCGGACCAGGCCGGCCGCGAGAGATCGACCTGCGTCGGGTGGTCAATGGGTTGCGCTCCCTGAGCCGCACGGGCTGCCAGTGGCGGCGGCTGCCCAAGGAGTTCCCGAAGTGGAACACGGTCCGCTCCGACTTCGACCAGTGGCGCCAGGACGGCCCCTTGGAGCACCTCAACGACCAGCTCCGGGAGCAGGTCCGGTGCACGGCCGGGCGGAACGCGCAGCCGAGCGCCGCGGTCCTGGATACGCAGCGCGTCAAGACCACCGCGGTCGGCGGCGAGCGGGGCTTCGATGGGGGCAAGAAACGTCACCGGCCGCAAGCGCTGCATCGTGGTCGATACGCTCGGGGTGCTGCTGGTGGTCAGCGTCTTCGCGGCTGATCTGACCGATGCCGATGGGGCGGCCATCCTCCTGGCCGGCGTGGCCGACCGCTTCCCACGGATTCGCCAGGTGTGGGCCGCTGGCGCCTTCCTGGGCTGGTTCGTGACCTGCTGCCTGCAGGTCCTGCAGTGGGTCGTGACCATCCCCAGCCGACCCAGTCACCAGCGCCGCTTCCAGGTCCTCCCCAAACGCTGGATCGTGGAGCGCTCACGGGCCTGGCTGACGCGTCCACGGCGGTTGGCCAAGGACTACGAAGAACTACCCCAGTGCGCCGAAGCCCACGTCTACCTGGCCTCCATCAGCCTGTTGCTTAACCGCCTCGCTCCTCGTCGTTGCTGAATTCCCAAACGCGCTCTTAGCCGGCGCGATTCTGCTCACCTCGATCGGGTTGAACGAAGCGAACGCATCCGGTCTCGATAGCCGAGGACGTGCGTTGGGCCCGTCGACTCAATCCATAGCTCCCCCACCACCGTCTGTTCCCTTTGTACTGCCGCAAGGAAGTGCCAGGAAGACGCAGCCGACCGTTCCGCAAGGCATCCCGGCGATCGCCCCGAGGACATCCGGCGCACAGTCATTCTCCATTCAAGACGCCGAAGATTACGCCAGCTCGAAGCCGCATGTGTATCGGGACCGTGCAGCTGCGGTCCCGACAGTGCAGTCCGTGTCGTTTGTCACCGGTGGGGCTATCGGCAACCAGTTGAGCCTCCAGAGAGGACTACCGGACAGTGCACTTGTATGCGTGGTGACTGAGACGGGGCACTTCATCGTCCCTGGGCCCAAGGGGATTACGGTCACCGGCACCATTGGCTATCGCATTTTCGATGCGCGCACAGGTAACCTCTTGATCGTCGGTGTAAACTAGCTAGTCAGCAGGCTCACAGTGGCTCGGACCGGTTCGCGTATGTGCATATGGCGTGGATAAGCTTCAGGGCAGGTACGAGACACGCGCCTGAATGGGCCGCCCATGGACCAACGGGCGTCGTCATGTGATGGCGTCCGTCGTCCGTGCCCGACGAGCCTGGCGAGGTCTCATCATCCTCTTGGCCGTACTCGCGACATCCGGGTGCGCGGCCAGCGAGGCGGTTGTCGGCCCGCTTGCCGATGACCCACCAAGTTGCTCCGCCGATGAGGCGGTGCTACCCATTCCGTCAGTCAGCCCGCAGGTGAACCAGCCTGCGAGTGGTCAGGTGGTCGACAGGATCCCGGTGTTGCCTACAGACATCTCGTCGACCGTCGCGCGAGGTGATGAAGAAGACGGGCTGAGTATCGCGATCGACCTGCCGCGCACGACCTTCCTCGCCGGCGAGGCAGTAAGCGCGCACCTAGTCGTTCGCAACGATGGTCCCGTACCCGTGTTCATCCTCGATCAACCAGTGCTGGCGGTGATCGACGAAACGGGGCAGCCGTTCAGGCACCAAGGCTTCGGACCCGGTGATGGGCCTCTAACACAGCCGCCGCCGATCCCTCAGTCATTGGACCCCGGCCAGAGTCGGACCGTTAGTCAGGCCGTCCAGTTGCCATTCGAGGATGACGCCCGTCAGCACACGTATGAGGTGCAGGGGTACGTCCAACACGCGCAACAGCAACTGGGCAATGCGGCTCAGTGGCCATCGCTGGAGACAAATGCATGGCCGCTGCCGCTGGCGATGCCGAGCCCCGTGCAGCGCCTCCAGGCCACCTTGCAGGCCGACGCGCGTGGCTGGTGCTTGCAGGCGACCGACGGAGTTGGCAGCCAGCCAGCAGCCCCGCTCAGCGCGGATATGTTCGCGTGGGAAAGCCATGACCGCGGCTTCGTGCTGCCCAGCGGACCGGGACCGGTTTGGGCGGGGGCCTGGGACCCGTCGTTCGTGCCGGTCGGCCCCCCGATCCACGTCAAGGCCTGGGTGGCCGGCCCTGGCTACGTGACCGCCCAACTTGAGGAGACAGTACCCGGACCGTAACGCGGCCACCGACCAGCCGCCCACGATCAAGCGCGCGTAAAGGTACGCTTGTGGGCACGATTGCGGCAGCCTCTGAGCAGTAGCGGGTCTGGTAGGCGCCGCTGACGAACGGCCGGCCATCCTCATCGCACAGCAGGACGCGCTGGCCGCTGGTCAGGTCCAGGTAGGCCGTCACGCAAAGTACGGTGTGCTGCGCCGCTCGAGGAAGTGCTGGATGCGCAGCCGCGTGGACCGGCCCATCGGCAACTCGGCGAGGTCGCTCGGCGTGACGAAGCGCGCCTCGGTCGACTCCTGGTCGCCGACGGCGAGGACCGGATCAAACGGCACGCTCGCCACTGTACCGAGGCCGGCGCAGCGACGCGCCAGGCGTGCTCGTCGGCCGCCACCGCAACTGAGTGTCGCGGCCGACCCGCTGCGGGTGCTCTGGAACGCCTACCATCGCGTCATCGCCGACAAGGTCCAGCATCTCGGCACGACGAAAGCTGCCGCGGGCCGTTGGCAGCGCAAGCAGCGGCGGTGAGGGGAACCAGACCGGCCGATAGGCAAACCCGGCAGTATTCTTGGGCATGGCTCCGTACACGCGCGTCGGCGATCTCTTGCTGGGCTACGCCGGTCTGGCGCTGCTCCGATCGCGCATCACGGACCTGGGTGGCAAAGCGTTCTGCGATGCGCGGATCGAGGACATCCGACGAATCCTGACGCACTGGGATGACGAGCCGGCATTCCAGTGGGAGGTAGTCTGGGAGGAAGCCCCATCGGCTGAAGGCTATGCCTTGCTGGCGGAGACGTACGACACCACACCCAACCCGCTGATTGCTCTCGATCATCGGATCTTGCAACCGCTCCTGGATCGCTACGCACCGGGTCGGGCGCTGGATGCGGCGTGTGGCACTGGCCGCTGGGCGGCCTATCTTGCGCAGCGAGGCCACCTGGTGCAGGGGGTCGACGAGTCGCCGGAGATGT
>Ga0213876_10001988_pt1 | contig 12227 bp, 7 predicted proteins | sample BarmaccomBMRX_R9_FD_160113 | JGI IMG/M metagenome (GOLD analysis project Ga0213876, IMG submission 160113) | Root-associated microbial communities from Barbacenia macrantha in rupestrian grasslands, the National Park of Serra do Cipo, Brazil - RX_R9 | ecosystem: Host-associated > Plants > Roots...
CGCGATCCCGCGACCGCGGAGAGCATCGACAACCTCGCGACGCTGCTCGAGCGCCGGGGCTCGTACGCGGCCGCGGAGTCGCTCTTCCAGCAGGAGGTGCGCGTGCGCGAGACGATGCCCGATTCGGCCGTGGCGCTCGCCGCGGCGATCGGCAACCTCGCGCAGATCCGCTACCATCGCGGCGCGTTCGCGGAGGCGGACTCGCTCTACCGGCGCGCCCTCGACCTCACGCGGCGCCAGCTCGGCGAGGAGCATGCGCTCACCGCCATGAGCATGCAGAGCTACGCCAACACGCGGCAGGTGCTCGGACATCTCGACGAGGCCGAGCGGCTCTACCGGCAGTCGCTCGCCATCAAGCGGCGCACGCTCGGCAACCTGCATCCGAGCGTGACGATCAGTCTCAACAACTTCGGCGGCTTCCTGTCGCGCGACCGCGGCAAGCTCGCCGAAGCGGAGGCGATGGTGCGCGAGGCGATCGCGCTCGACACGCAGATCTTCGGGCCGCAGCACTCGTACGTGGCCGAGGGCTACGTGAACCTCGGCATCATCCTGCGCATGGCCGGCGACTTCGCCGGCTCGAGCGAGGCGCTGACGCGCGCGATCGACATCGACCGCGGGACGTTGGGCGAGCAGCACCTCTCGGTGGCGTACGCGCGGCAGCATCTGTCGCAGTCGCGCTGGCTGCTGGGCGACAGCGCCGGCGCGATCGCGCTCACGCGGCAGGCGCTGGCGCAGGAGCGCGCGCAGCTCGACTCCAACCACATCAACCTGCTGGCCACCGCGTCGTGGCTCGGGCGCATGCTCGCCGAGACGGGCCGCGCGGCGGAGGCCGAGCCGCTGCTGCGCGGCACGCTGTCGCGGCTCGACTCGAACCGCGCCGAGCACCGCGCGCAGTACATCGGCACGACGCGCGCGTTAGGCGACGCGATCCTGGCGCAGGGGCGCACCGCGGAGGCGCTGCCGCTGGCGGAGCGCGCGGTGCGCATGGCGCGGGCGCAGTTCAACGACACGACCATCCGCGTGGCGGAGGCGCGGCTGACGTACGGCCGCGCGCTCGCGGCGGCCGGGCGCGCGGAGGAGGCGCGCCCCCTGCTGCGCAGCGCGCGCGCCACGTTCGAGCGGCACCGGCGCGCGAACCCGGGGCTCGCGGCGAAGGCGGCGCGCGAAGCGGAGCGCGTCGAAGCCCGTTAGGCAGCGCCCACGCCTGAAATCCGGCTCACATCTGGTAGAGCTGGAGGCCGTGCTTCTGCGTGAACTTGCGCGCGTTCTCGACGACGGTCGACCATTCCGGCTCGTCGCCCGTCTTCACCCTCTTCACCAGGTCTCGCGGCGAGATGACGAGCGCCTTGGCGTGCTCGCTGAAGCGGAACTCGCCGTAGAAGTGCGCCTCGAGCACCAGGGACTTGCAAAAGCCCACGTCGATCTCGTCCGTGTCGCCCAGGACCTCCGCGTTGTAGCAGCTCCTGAAGATGTGCTCGCGCAGCATCGACAGGACGTCGCCGAAGTCGAACTCGTGTCCGAGGATCGACGCCAGGTTCTCGTACGCGGCCTGGTGGGTGCCGGCGTGCGCCGGATCGGTCTGGTGGAGGAACGTGTCGCCAGCGAAGTAGAGGCACTTCGGCTTGACGCTGTCCTTGGCGATCAGGTAGCTGCGGCCGTAGTTCGGGGCCGATCCGTGGGGCCGCCGGCCGTAGTTGAGCCCCAGGAAGATCTGCTTGGTGTGCGGGTTGAAGTGCGGATTCGCCGCGTTGTAGGCGCCGGCGCCGTCCGACACCAGCCCACCGGTAGACATCTGCGCGCGGAGGCCCTCGATGCTCGGGCGTCCCGGGTGCAGCCCTCGGTGGGCCGGCGCCTGCGCCGGCTCGGGAAACATCATCCGGTCGTCGATGGCCGCGCGCGTCACGGCGGGGTTCAGCCGGTCGCTCTTGAGCACCATCGTGCCGTTCTGGATGCCGCGCTCGTACATCTGCGTGTACGTGTCGTACGTGTTCTCGTGCTTGAACCAGGCGTCGCACGTGAGGTTGATCGTCAGCTCGGCCGCCTGGAGGTTCCGCTCGATCTCGTAGTAGACCCGGAGGAGCTCCGCTCGCGGGATCGTCGTGCCCGCGGGCCACTGGCTGGGAGCGTTCTTGCGGAGGAACTCGTCGATCCGAAGCAGCGCCGGCTCGATGCGGGGCCGGTGACCGGTGATGATCTCCTGGCGCCGCTGCTGGACATAGTGCGCCTGCACGAGTCCGGTCGACGGGTTGGCCATGGCGCGCCAGGGCTCGAGCCTCGTGTCCGGCCTCGCCAACCGGCCGGCGAGCGCGGGCGTCAACGGGGGCGTGGTCGTCGTGGTGGTCGTCGTGGTCGTCGTGGTGGTGGTCGTGGTCATGAAGGCCGTCGGCCGCGGCGGGGGCATGGGCGGCCGCACCCGCATCGCCGGCGACGGCTTCGGCGCCTTCGTCACGGCGACCGGCGTCGGCGGCGCGGCCGGCCGCACGGGTGCCATGCCGGTCGCACCGGCCGCACCGGCCGCACCGGCGCTCGTCCGCGGCGTCGGCGGCCCGCTCCGGGGCTGGGGCGGCAGCGTGGCCGAGCCGCGTGGGGAACCGGGGGGCGAGCCACCCGGCGAGCCGCTCGGGGTACCGTCATCGGTCACGCGAAAGGGGAGCGTCATCGGGGTGCCTCGGGTCGGCGTGGTGGACAGGCGCGGCGCACGCGAGACCGCGCCGCGCGCCTGACCCTGAACACGCCGCCGGCCGCCGAATCCGATCACGGCCGCGCTGCCGCGGTATCGATGGAACCACGGAGGACGCGGACACCCTCCGATCCGTCGCCCCGGCTCGGTCGCCCCGTCGAACGCCGGGACCCAATGTCGTTGCCTCGGCCGTCATCCCCGCGCACGCGGGGATCCAGCGTCGCTCACGAAGCCACTGGACCCCCGCTTCCGCGGGGGTGACGACGAGAGTCGCTGGACCCCGGCTTTCGCCGGGGCGACGGCAAGGTGTCAGGCCGTCCTCCGTGGCCCGAACGAACGGCCGTTAGGCAGTTCGCCGGCTCAGGGGAACGGCTGCCCGACGAGCGCCCCGACCGCGGCCAGCACGGCGTCGAGCGGAGCCGACGCGGCGGGCGGCAGCCCCGACTCGCTCGCGGTCACGCAGCGGCCGTCGGGCTGCGGGTACGCGTTCGCGGCGAAGGTGCGCACGTCGCCGAGCCGCGTCTCGAGGAGGAGGTGCACGCTCGTGCCGTCGGCGACGCGCGGGTCGACGCACTCCGACGGCCAGCGCACCACGCCGGCGCCGTCGAGCGCGCGCCAGAACGCGCGCCACGCCTCCGCGGCCGGCACCACGCGCGCCGTGTCCACGCGCACGCCGCCCCCGGCCGCGAGCGCCTGGCGCGCCACGAGCAGCGTGTCGCCGCGCCACGCGACCACGCGCCGCTCGGCCAACCGCTGCACGGTGAGCGACAGCGCGTACGGGGCGCCCTCGCCGGGCAGCTCGGTGGCGCGCCGCCACGTGCCCGGGAACGGCGCGCCGACGAGCGCCGCGACGGCGGCGCGGAACGTCGCCTCGTCGCTCGTCGTCGCGTCGTGGTCGCACCGGCCGTTGCGGCCGGGCGAGGCGTTCGTGGTCGACAGCGCGAGGCGCCCGCCGTCGTGCACCACCTCCACGGACATCCCGCCCCCGTCCGCCACGTCGCGGTTCTCGCACGTGCGCGGCCACGTGCGCAGCCCCACCGCGTCCGCCGTCGCCCAGAACGCCGCCCACCGCTCGGGCGTGACCGCGACGCGCAGCGTGTCGAGCGCACGACCCGGCCGGTAGTCCCACGGCACGTACGTGTACTGCAGCACCCCGTCGACGAGCCGGATCCGGGTGCTCCCCGCCCCGTACCCCGACCAGCCGATGTCGAGCGCGGTGGGAACCGTGCCGCCGTGCGGCAGCACGGGACCGGCAGGGTCGCTGCACGCCGCGGCGGCGAGCAGCGACGCGACGAGCGCGAAGCGACGGAGCATGGGCGCGGCGGCGAGAGACGCGATGGCGAGCGGACGGCCGCCTTACCCGCCCGACCCGCCGCCGGTCACTGCCGGGCAGGTGGTCCACAGATTACGCAGATTTCCTGCTGCCGTTAGGCCGTTGAATCTGCGTAGTCTGCGTAATCTGTGGATCCAACGCCGTCGCTCACGCGGCCGGCTGCGGCACGATGCGGATGTAGGGCTTGGGCTCCTTCCACCCCTGCGGGTAGATCTGCCGCGCCTCGTCGTTGGACACCGAGCCGGAGATGATGACGTCGTCGCCGTCGCGCCAGTTGGCGGGCGTCGCCACGCGGTGCTTGGCGGTGAGCTGCATCGAGTCGATCACGCGCAGCACCTCGTCGAAGTTGCGGCCGGTCGTCATCGGATAGGCGAGCGTCAGCTTCACCTTCCGGTCGGGGCCGACGACGTACACCGTGCGCACCGTCTGGTTGTCCGCCGCCGTGCGCCCCTCGCAGCTCTCCCCCGAGTCGGCGGGCAGCATGTCGTAGAGCTTCGAGACGGCGAGCGCGGGGTCGCCGATCATGGGGTACTCGGGCGCGGCGCCCTGCGTCTCCTCGATGTCGCGCACCCACGCGGCGTGCCGGTCCACCGGATCGACCGACAGGCCGATCACCTTCACGCCGCGGCGCTCGAACTCGGGCGCCAGCTTCGCCAGGTAGCCGAGCTCCGTGGTGCACACCGGCGTGAAATCCTTGGGATGCGAGAAGAGCACGCCCCACGAGCCGCCGAGCCACTCGTGGAAGCTCAGGCGGCCGTGGGTCGTCTCGGCCTCGAAGTCGGGGGCGACGTCGCCGATGCGTAGCGTCATGGGATGGTCCTCGGAGTGGTGGGCGTGGGGCAGGACGCGACGCGTGACGGCGGCCACTTGAGTGTCCGGGGGCGCCGCGTCATGTTGGCCAGTCGAGCAGCATCCCAGAACACGCAGGACCGCACCGGATCCGATCACGGGTCCGACGCCCCCTTCACGCCGTAGAGGTCGCGTGCGAGACGCCGCCGATCGCACGCCGAGCCCGCCCCTGCCCGAGACGCCAGACGCACCGCACGAGACGCCAGGCGATCCGCCGGGCGATCCGCCGGGCGAGACGCCACGCGACACGCCGACGGGCCCCGTGACGATCCTGCTCCAGCGCGCCGCCGAGGGCGACGCGCGGGCGATCGACGAGGTGTTCGCCATGACCTACGCCGAGCTGCAGCGGCTGGCGCGGCTCGTCCGGCGCCCGTCGGCCGGCGGGTCCGGCGCCACGCTCTCGAGCACGGCGCTCGTCCACGAGGCGTACCTCAAGCTCATCCCGAGCGCCGACCGCGAATGGCGCGGGCGGGCGCACTTCTTCGCGCTCGCCGCGCGTGCCATGCGCCAGGTGCTCGTCGGCGCCGCGCGCGCGCGGCTGGCCGTGAAGCGTGGTGGTGACGCGCTGCCCGTGACGCTCGACGAGGTCGCGATGGCCGCGCCGCTCCGCCCCGACCACCTGCTCGCGCTCGACGAGGCGCTCACCCGACTGGCCGCCCTCGACCCGCGCCAGGCCCGCGTGGTCGAGTGCCGCTACTTCGCCGGCCTCACCGAGCCGGAGACGGCCGCGCTCCTCGGCGTGTCGGTCCCCACCGTGACGCGCGACTGGCGGTCCGCCCGGGCCTGGCTGGCGGGCGAGCTGCGCGATGCCTGACGCAGCGCCCGACCAGGGCGCGGCGCCGCCGCTGACGCCCGAGCGGTGGCAGCGCGCCCGCGCCGCGTTCGACGCGGCCGTCGGGCGCGGCCCCGCGACCCGCGCCGCGGTGCTCGATGCCGTCGACGACGCGGCCCTGCGCGCGATGGTCGAGCGCATGCTCGCCGACGACGAGGGCGCCTCGCTCCGACTCGGCCCGCCGCTCGTCGCGTTCTCCCCAGCCGACGACGCGGACGACGGGGACGACGCGCTGCCGTCGGTCGCCGGGCGGCGGGTGGGGCCCTATCGCGTCGAGCGCGAGATCGGGCGCGGCGGGATGGGCACCGTGTACCTGGCCGAGCGCGACGACGTGGGGCGGCGCGTGGCGCTCAAGCTCGTGCGCGGCGGCCTCGCCGCCCCGGAGCGCGTGGCGCGCTTTCTCCTCGAGCGGCGCGTGCTCGCCCGGCTCGACCACCCCGGGATCGCGCGGCTGCTCGACGCCGGCGTGATGGACGGCGGCACGGTCGACGACGGCACGCCGTGGTTCGCCATGGAGTACGTCGACGGGGCGCCGATCGACCGGTACTGCGACGCGCACCGCCTCCCGATCCCCGACCGCCTGCGGCTCGTGGAGCAGGTGTGCGAGGCGGTCGCGTACGCCCACCGCAATCTCGTCGTCCACCGCGACCTCAAGCCGTCGAACATCCTCGTCACGGCGCCTACCCCGGCGGAAGCCGGGGGGGAGGCGAAGCTGCTCGACTTCGGCATCGCCAAGCTGCTGGCGGATGCCGCGGACGGCGCCGACGCAGGGCTCACCGAGGCCGGCGGCCGGCTGCTGACGCCGGAGTACGCGGCGCCCGAGCAGGTGCGCGGCGACCCGGTGACGACGGCGACCGACGTCTACGCGTTGGGCGTCGTGCTCTACGAGCTGCTCACCGGCAGCCGGCCGTACGAGGCGCTCGCCGGCGCGCCGTCGGCGATCGGCGGCGTCATCACCGACCCGCGGCGGCGCCCCACCCGGCCCTCCTCGGCCGTCGCGGCGGACCGGAGCGACCGCCCCGCCGCGGCGATCGCCGCCGCCCGGAGCAGCACCGTCGAGCGGCTGCGCCACCAGCTCGCCGGCGATCTCGACACGATCGTCCTCAAGGCGCTCGACCCGGACCCCGAGCGGCGCTACGCCTCCGCGGCGGCGCTCCTCGACGACCTGCGGCGCCACCGCACCGGCTTCCCCGTGCGGGCGCGCCCGGACCGCCGGCTGTACCGCGCCGGCGCGTTCGTGCGCCGCAACCGGTGGAGCGTCGCGGCCGCCGCGGCGCTGTTCGCGCTGCTCGCCGCCACCGCGGTCGTGACGACGGTGCAGCAGGCCCGCACCGCGCGCGCCCTCGCCCGCGCGACCGCCGAGGCGACCAAGTCGCGGCAGGTGGCGCGCTTCGTCACGTCGCTCATCGAGAACGCCGATCCGTACCGGGTGGGCGCGACGCGCGCCACGCTGCCGAGCCAGGGCCCCGACGAGCTGGTCGACCTGGGCGCCGAGCAGCTCGAGCGCGACCTGGCGCAGCAGCCGGCGGTGCGCGCGGAGCTGCTGCACACGCTGGGCATCGTCGCGCGCAGCCTGGGGCGCTACGAGACGGCCGACACGCTCCTCCGGCGCGGGCTCGCGCTGCACCGCCAGCTCCGCGGCGCGAGCGCGCCACCGGACGCGGAGACGGCCGGTCTGCTGCACGACCTCGGCGTCGTCAGCAACCTGCGCAGCGACCTCCCGGCCGCCGACACGCTGCTCGGCCAGGCGCTGGCGATCCGCACGCGGCTGCCCGGCGACCACGGCGCGGAGCTCGACGCGACGCGCTACGAGCTCGCCTCGGCGTACCGGCTCCAGGCGCGCTTCGTCGAGGCCGAGCAGCTCCTGCGGCAGGTGATCGCCGACCGGCGCGCCACCCCCGGGCCGGCGCTCGCCGACGCGCTGCAGCAGCTCGGCTCCACCCGTTACGACGTCCACGACTTCGCCGGCGCGGAACGGCTGGCCCGCGAGACGATCGCGATCCGGGAGCGGTCGCTGGGCGCCGAGCACCCCGCGGTGGCCGTGGCCTACCAGCACCTCGGCAAGGCGCTGAACGCGTTGTACCGCGCGGACGATGCGGAGCGCGCGGTGCGGTGGGCGCTCGAGATCCAGCATCGGCGGCTCCCCGCGGGCCACCCCGACGTGTTCAACACCGAGTCCGAGCTGTCGTGGATCCTGCTGCTCAAGGGGAAGGCGGCCGAGGCCGAACGGATCCAGCGCCGCCTGCTCGACGCGCGGCGGCGGATGAACGGCGAGTTCAGTCGCGACGCGGCCGGCAGCTATCTCACGCTCGGCAGCATCCTGCACGACCGGCGCGACTTCGCCGGCGCGGAGGACGCGCTCGAGCACGCGGTCGCCTCGTACACGCGCGCGTTCGACCCCGAGCACCCGATGGTGCGCCGCGCGCTCGGCACCATCGCCGTGGTGCAGACGCTGCGCGGGCACGAGGCAGCCGCCCTCGCGACGATGGCGCGGCTGCGCGTGCTGCGGCACGATGCGGTGTGGGACGCGGCGTCGCCCGGCGACGACGCGCAGCTCCTCGCCTCCCTCGCCGCGCAGCTGCTCGAGGAAGACGACGACTGCGCGCACGCCCGGCCGCTCGCCCGCCGCGCGCTCGCCGCCTACATGGCGCGCCACCCGAACGCCCCGGCCGACGACGCGCACCTCGTGCAGCTCCGCGCGGGCGTGGCCGCGTGCCCGCACCACAAACCATAGCCGTCGCCGACGATGCCCAACACCATCGCGCACGCGCTGCGCTCGCTGCGACGCACGCCCACCTTCGCCGTCGCCGCGACGGGCACGCTCGTCCTCGGCATCGCGTCGGTGGCGGCGATGTTCGCCATCGTGTACGGCGTGCTCCTCGCGCCGCTGCCGTACGGACGCCCCGAACGGCTGGTCAGCGTCGGCATCGACGTGCGGTCGCCCGAGCTGCGGCACCTTCAGCAGCCGCCCGGCGCGTACGTCGCGTTCAAGCGCTACGCACGGCGCCTCGACGACGTCGCGTTCTACCGCACCGGGAACGCCAACATCTGGACCGGCGGCGCGGACGAGCCCGAGCGCGTCACGGCGACGTGGGTCACGGCGCCGGCGATCCCGCTGCTCCAGGTGCGGCCGCTCCTCGGCCGCTCGTTCACGGACGACGAGGACCGGGGGCACGGGCCTAACGCGGTCGTCATCAGCGAGTCGGTGTGGCGCTCGCGCTTCCACGCCGATCCCGACGTCATCGGCAAGACGCTCGACGTCAACAGCGTGCCGCGACAGGTCGTCGGCGTCATGCCGGAGGCGTTCCACTTTCCGCGCCCCGACACGCGGCTGTGGCTTCCGGCGAAGCTCGATCGCGACGCAACGGGCATGGGCGACTTCACCTACTCGGGCGTGGCGCGGCTCGCCGCGGGCGCCACCGCGGAGTCCGCGCAGCGCGAGCTGGCGGCCGTGCTGCCGAGGATCGCGGAGCTGTTCCCACGCCTCGAGTCGGGCACGCCGACCGCGGACTGGCTCGATCAGACGAGGCCCACGCCGGTCGTCACGCCGCTGCGCGACGAGATCACGCACGACATCGCCGGCACGCTGTGGATGCTCGCGGGCGCGGCGGGGCTCGTGCTGCTCGTGACGTGCGCGAACGTCGCCAACCTGCTGCTCATCCGCGCCGACGGCCGCCAGCTCGAGCTCGCGGTGCGCGAGGCGTTAGGCGCCCGGGGATGGCGCGTCGTCACCCCGTTCCTCGGCGAGTCGATCGTGCTCGCCACGGTCGCCGGCGTCGCGGCGCTGGTGGCGGCGTGGGGCGCGGTGCGCGCGCTCGTCGCGTTCGGCCCCGCCGACGTGCCGCGCCTCGCCGAGCTGCACGTGGGCCCGACGACCGTCGCGTTCGTGGTCGCCGTCGCCGCCGCGAGCGTGGTCGTGTGCAGCGCCATCCCCGCGTTCCGCCTGCGGCGCGCGGTCCTCTCGATCAACCTCCGCGACGGCGGCCGCGGCGACACGGCGGGGCGCACGCGGCAGCGGCTCCGGACGACGATCGCCGCCCTGCAGATCGCCGTGGCGCTCGTCGTGGTCGCGGGGTCGGCGCTGCTCCTCCGCACGTTCCACCGGCTGTATCAGGAACGCCCCGGCTTCGACGCGACCGACGTGGTCACGCTCTGGACGCAGCTCCCGTTCGCGCGCTACGGCGACTCGGCCTCGGTCGCGTTCTACGCGCGGCTGACGGCGGCGGTGCGGCAGCTGCCCAACGTGCGCGCCGCCGGCCTCACCACGCGCCTCCCGCTCGGCGACGGCGAGACGAACCAGCTCTCGTTCCGGATGGGCGACGGCGACGCGGCGTCGCTGCCGATCCAGGCGATCGACGACGGCTACTTCGCGGCGCTGCACGTCCCGGTGCTCGCCGGCCGCACGTTCGCGCCGTTAGGCCTGCAGCGCGACGGCGAGGTCGTGATCGGCCGGCGCACCGCGGCCACGCTGTGGCACGACCCGACCGGCCAGGCCGCCGTCGGGCGACGGCTCGCGCTCGCGCCGTCGGGGCCGACGTTCACGGTGATCGGCGTCGTCGGCGACGTGCGCGACCACGACCTCGCCACGCCGCCGGCCGCGCTGGTGTACATGCCGCAGGCCGTGCCGAGCGATCGCACGACGGAGCCCTCGGCGCGTCGCACGATGGCGCTCGTCGTGAAGACGGCAGGGCCGGCGGCGGGGGTGATGCCTAACATCAGGCGCATCGTGCGCGACCTCGACCCGGCCGTGCCGATCTTCGACGTCGCGCCGATGGACGACGTCGTGCGCGCGTCGACCGCGCGGCTGTCGCTGACGCTCGCGCTCATGACCGCCGCGGCGGCGATCACGCTCCTGCTCGGCGCGATCGGGCTGTACGGCGTGATGGCCTACATGGTCGCGCTCCGCACGCGCGAGTTCGGCGTGCGCGTGGCGCTCGGCGCCGACCCGCGCGCGCTGGCGCGCACCGTGGCGACGCGCGGCCTCGCGCTGATGGCGGTCGGCGTGGCCGCGGGGCTCGTGCTGTTCGCCATGGCGGCGCCGCTGCTCGGTGCCTTCCTCTACGGCGTCACGGCGGGCGATCCGCTCACGCTGGCGAGCGCGGTGCTGCTGCTCGTCGCGACCGGATCGCTCGCGAGCTGGCTCCCCGCGCGCCGCGCCGCACGCGTCGACCCGGCGGACGCGCTGCGCGCGGAGTGATGTACGAGGGTTCAATCCTGCGAGATGGAGCCGCGGCATACGAACGGCGGCGCGCTCGCATCGTCCGCGAGTGCGCCGCCGTTCGTGCGTCACGGCTGGGACTACACGTCAGGCGTTAGGCGTCACGAGTTCGGCAGCGCCGGGATGACGAACGGCCGCACGATGTTGTAGACCTGGGCGCGGGTCAGCGGCTCGTCGAACGCCTCGCTCACGTCGGGGCCGAGCACGATGTTGGGCAGCGTGTCGGCGTTGAGCGTGACGTCGGCCGAGCCGTTGTTCACGACGTGGTTGTGGTTCCCCTCGCCCGCGTAGACGCTGTAGATCGCGAGCTGCACGGCCTGCGGGAGCGAGCCCGCGTTCGGCACGCCGGCCGCGGTCGTCCCCTCGCCGTCGACGACGCCGTGCGCCCGCACCTCGGCCGGCGCGCCGGCCGCCTTGCGCATGCGCCGGATGCGCGCGGCGTGGCGCGCCTCCACGGCGTGGATCTGGAGCGCCGCCTGCAGCGTGTCGCCGGTGCGCAGCAGGTTGCCCGCCTGGCCCTTGTAGGCGCGCACGCCCGTGTCCTCGAAGAGCTGCGCCGCGATGAGCAGGAACCCCTTGTCGATCCCCGCCGCCGCGAACGGCCCGGTGCCGCTCCCGCGGCCGCCGGTGAAGTCGAACGTCGAGAAGGGGTCGTAGATCTTCGGCACGCCACCGGCGCCGGAGATCGCGGCCTGGAGGAACTGCACGTGCGCGATCTCGTGGTCGCGGATGAGGCGCAGCGACGCCAGCTCCGGCCCGGTGAGCTGCGAGCGCACCGAGGCGAACGCGCCGTTGAAGGTGGTGAGCGTGCTGGTGCCGGTGACGGCCTTGTAGAACTCCGCCTCCAGGTTCTCCAGGAGCAGCGCGAACTGCAGCGTGTCGATGACGCTGGCCGGCACCGTCTGGCCGTACGCCTCGCGCGAGAGCGCGGCGAGCGCCACGGGCATGGAGCCGATCGCCATGCCGGCGGCGAGCATGCCGCCGACCTTGCCGCTCTTCACGATCGCGTCGCGGCGGCTGACGAGTGTCTCGACGACGTCGGGCTCGATCGCGTCGAGGATGGGTGCATCGTTCATGATGTGGATCTCCTCGAGGCGGGTCAGGACGGCTGCGTGCCGATGGTGATCGTGTCCGTGATGAACGGCGCGGCCAGCGGCAGCACCGCCGACGGCGCCAGCGCGCCATCGCGGGCGGTCGCGTTGTCGGCGCCGAACGCGGTGAGCGACGTCAGATCGGCGAACGCCGTCCCCGTCGTATCGAGGGTGTCGCGGATCGCCGCGGCGTGCCGCGCCTCGACCGACACGATCTTCCCCGC
>Ga0213876_10001989_pt1 | contig 12227 bp, 8 predicted proteins | sample BarmaccomBMRX_R9_FD_160113 | JGI IMG/M metagenome (GOLD analysis project Ga0213876, IMG submission 160113) | Root-associated microbial communities from Barbacenia macrantha in rupestrian grasslands, the National Park of Serra do Cipo, Brazil - RX_R9 | ecosystem: Host-associated > Plants > Roots...
CGTTGGGGCGCTGCCGAGCGGCTTCACATGGCAGACATTCCGGCTTCCTCCCGAGCTCTGGGGCAGTTCGTGGGATAGCACGCCCACCGGCAATTCGACCGCGAACCACTATTTCACTTATGGCGACGGCACGGGGCTCTATAACTCGAATGGCGTGAACCTCTTCAACGTCACGCTCGCCGATTGGTATGTGGGCCACGGTCGCATCGGTGGCGACAGCAATTCGGAATGGAACACATGGGAAGGCCAGAACAGCGGCTCGACCTATGTAATCCTGCCGATGATGAACACGGGCTCGCAATCGCGGCAACCCGTCGCCAACAGCGTCAAGTTCCAGAATTATTATTGCGTCTATAGTGGCGCGGGCGGGCTCAACCCGAACATCGGCAATATCCAAGCGACGTTCAAGGACTGTCACCTCGGGTTCGGCATTAGGATCATCAACGCCGTCAACGGCTGGGCAGGTCCGTTCAAGCTTGATGGCTGCTATGGTGAAAGCATCGCGATGATCGGGGTGGCCGAAACGGTCACTCTGGATAACACCTATCTCGCCCTGCTTGAGCAAGATATTACCTACGGCGTCCCTGATTTCCACTTGATCGGCGATCTTGTGATGCAGGGCGGCGCGAAGGTCGTCGTGAGCTGCGGCCTGTTCGTGGCTGGTAATGTGACCGCCATAGGCAGCAACGTGATCCTTGCCGCGCGTGCGGCCAGCGATGTGGCGCAGGCGGGTTCCTCAACCACGATCACGCTAGGCGCGGGAACGCCCAACGGCGATAATTTCTATAGCGGCATGCCGATCTATATCCAGACCGGCACAGGCGCGGGACAGGTCCGCACGATTAGCGGCTATGTTGCTTCCACAAAGGTTGCGACGGTTAGCTCGGCATGGACAACGGCCCCGGACGCTACCAGCACATATCTGACCGGCCAAGACGTTTACGGCTTTGCGCTGGCTCTCGGCTGCCAAGCCCGTGGCGGCATCTTCGCGACGGGCAACGTCGAACTATACGCACATAATCAGAACTTCGGCACCTGCGCTTCGCGCGATCATTCAACGATGATGACGCAGGCTTACCCGGCAGCCACACCGGGAACAACTGCTACGGCATCTGCCCCGAATTATTGGGTACAGCCCTATCAGACCTCATCGGCTGCGGCTGCCTATCGGCGGACCTATGAGCAACGGTTTGCGAGCGCGCACGCCTCGGCGGTTCCGCTCGCTTTCGATAGCGCGGCGGTCCCGAACATCACCACCATTGCGATGAGTGTTGCGGTCAACTCCCGCAGTAACCGCGACATTACCTGCACGCGATACGCCCCCACAACGGGGGTCAAGGCAGATATTGGCGACGTGTTCGCTATTTCGGCGAGCAATCCCGACAGACCTACCTGGTTCATCTGCATCCAAGCCAGCGGAACAACGATGGTTCTGCGGCAGATGTCGAACTACTACAAGAATTGGTACGACTCGCCGTCGCCTCCCGGCTCGCTTTACGCGACACAGACAGGCAGCGCGACCGCCGAGATTGTCGCGGGGGCTTACGCCAACAGTCAGTATAGTTGCTCGCGCGTCTATGACCTCTCGATGTACGGTTACATTGGGACTACCGGCTCGGGCTCGATCACGAACCTAAAGAGCCGCCAGACGGGGAGCTTTCCAAGCCTCCCCGACCGGACATTTCCGGTTCTCGCGGGCGACACCTCTATCTTCACTGACAACAGCGATGCGTGGTTGAACCCGAGCGGCTCGGCTTTCTCCACTTACGCACTTATCAGCGGCCTCTCTGGAACGACCATGTCGTTTTCTGGCTCGCCATCGTTGCCGACCACGGCGACCGTGCGTCCGAGGTTCTTTATCAGGAACTTCAACGCTTAGCTACGGCGATCATCGACTTAGCTAACGGCGGGATGCGGCCAATTCTGTGTATCGACACGGAGGAAAACCCTACCGCTTTAAGTAGATGCGTTAGCGTAGAGGGCGAGAAGAGCTTGATGTGACCGCCAACCCAAAACGGGTCAAGATGTTTATCCCACCGGTTGGCCAACGATAGTGCGAGGTTCTTTGCGTAGCCGTGATACGGCGTTGAGATTATCGCCGTGCCGCTTGGTTTGGTGAGGCCGAACACGGTTTGCCCAAAATACCAAGGGTGAATGCAGTGTTCGATCACTTCAAGGCTAATGACCAACTCGAACTGGCCGAAGCGTTTCGCTAGTGGGTCGTCGCTAGAACCGACCTCGAAGGTTAGTGAGGGATATGCCTTACGAGCGGCGACAATTCCGCTTTCGGATGGATCAACCCCGATAGTCTCAAAACCGTATCCAGCCAAACGCGCGGTTAATGCGCCGTTGCCGCAACCTAGGTCAAACGCTCTGCCTCCTACGCTCGCCGCTGGGTGCAACAGCCTTTCAACGGCTGGCCACAAGTAAGCGTCGGCCCAAGGGGCCTCGGCGTCTGAATATCCGTAGTCAGCTATCTGCGCTGCGGTCATCAACCCGGTCCAAAAGGGAAGCCCTGAGGGCGGTGGTGCGGTGCTGCCCCGAGCAGTCCATGCGACTGCTGTATCAGCCACCACTCGGAAGGAGCCTACCTAATGGCGATTCAACTATCAACAACAGTCAGGAACGCCATGCTCGACGCGATGGAGTCGGCAATTGGCACATCGGCCAAAATCTTCATCCTGACGGGGGCACAGCCTTCCAACTGCGCGTCCGCTCAGACCGGCACCAAACTCGTCGAGTTCGATCTTGCTTCTGACTGGGCGGCCAATGCCTCGTCGGGGTCGAAGGCGTTCAACTCGATCACCGGCACAACGGCGGTCGCGACAGGAACGGCTGGCCATTATCGGCTTTATGCTTCTGACGGGACGACCTGTCACGAGCAGGGCACGATTACGGCGACAGGCGGCGGCGGCGACATGACGATCGACAACACGTCGATCAACTCAGGCCAGACCGTCAACGTCACTGGCTGGACATGGACTGAGCCCGGCGCATAACGTCAGATGACGCTAAAGTGGAACTCGTCTGACGCAGGATCTGACACTCAGTTTGCCAATGGCGACAGAGATTTTCTGCACGGTGTCACTTCGGGAACATGGAACTCTGCCCGCTCGACAGATTCTAAGTCGTCGGGCAAATGGTACGTAGAAATAACCATACCCACGGCGGCGAGTTCGAGCACGCCTAACGCGGGTATCGGGTTTGGTGATAGTAGTTTTAATGTCAATTCGTATTTGGGGTCCGCCGATAGCGCTGGCCTCATCTTTGCCTTCCCCGGATCCGGCTTTGTTGGCGGCATACTCGCCTTTACTACTGCGCCCCCAAGCGGGGATACGGTCTCCGCTGCCGATATTTACATGATGGCGTTAGACCTAGATAACGGTAAGGCGTATCTAGGGAAAAACGGTTCTTGGTTCTCGGGGATGAACCCCGCCGCTGGAACTGGACCTTGGGTGACTTGGACGCCGAGCGGCACTGGTCCTTGGTTTGTTGCAGCTACCCAAAACGGCAATTCCACATGCACGCTTCGCCTTGCGGCGGGCAATACCTATTCCGCGCCGTCCGGTTTCACTGTCTGGAATGATAGCAGCGGAGCAAACCTTGCCGCCGCCCAGACACTTGGGGCGCTCGGGCAGACCGCAACATTGTCAGGGGCTGACAATCTTGCAGCGGCGCAGACGCTGGGAGGCATCGGACAAACGACGACGGGTGGCGTCGTTGTTTCGGCGACAGCATCTCAGACTCTCGGCGCGCTTGTCGAGACGATCACGGGCGGGGTTGTCGATGCCGCCACGGTCATTCAGGCATTGCCCGCTATCGGGCAGCTAAGTGTGGCTGGCGTTCTCGATCAGGCCAACGCAGCGCAGACCTTGGGCGCGCTCGGGCAGAACGCATCGGCCTCGACGGGAAATGTTTCCAACATCGCGGCCAGCCAGGTTCTCGGTGCGCTTGGACAGGTGGCCTCCGCCGCGGTTCCGGAGGCCGGCCTTGCGGCCCAAGTTCTCGGGGCGCTCAGCCAAGTGGCGGCGGGCACAGTCTCGGAAGCCCTTGTAGCCTCGCAAACGCTCGGCGGGCTTGGGCAGACCGCGACGATCTACGGCGCAGCCGCGCGCAACATTCACGTCGGACCTGATTTCGCCGGCGGGGATTTCAGCGGCGACTTTACCGGCGGCCCGCTACTTCCGGGGATCGGGCAAGCTGCGGGCGTGACAACCCTCGGCCCGCCGCCAACGCAGCGCGTCGTGATCTTCACCGGCCCGTGGCGCGTCGTGGCAGAGCCGGAGCCTATGGCAGATTCGTTCCCGCCGTGGAAAATAGTGCCCTAGTGGTGCGGTGCGACTGAGGGCTTGCGGCGGCACATTCGCCGCCATGCGTCGCATCCTTCTCCTCGCCGCCGGCCTCCTTGTGGGCCTTTGCTCTCGCGCGTCAGCCGACATCCCCAATGTGTCGGACGCGGCGCGCGACATCACCTACAATGTCACGTCGTTCACCTCGAATTTCGACGTGCCGTTTCCGGTCTATGGCGACTGCACCGACCTGCAGGTCAGGTTGAACGGGGTGGAACAGAGTTCGGGTTGGACCTGTGATTCAAAGAGCGGCACGCCGCTTGTCAGCATTCCGCGGCCGATCACCGATCTTGAAGTGGTGTTCTCGCCGGCGGTCAGCAATTCCTCGGTCGAGATCACCGGTCGCTATCATCCGCGCTGGTCGATGGTAAGCGGGGTCGGAATTACCCGCAACGAGTTCAATCGCACGATCGGGACGATCCTCTCGGCCTCGCGCGAAAACTACGACAAGATCCTAAGCACGGTTCTCTCAGTCGCTGGCAGGAAAGGCGACGTGGTTCTCTCGGTCGGCGACGTGAGCGGCGCGCTGAATAAAGCCGGCGACACGATGACTGGCCGGCTGTTAGGTCCGAGCGTCGACCTCCAACCGTCGTCGTTCACGACCGTCCTCAGTGCCGGGGCGGAATCGTGGGGGAGCCGGACAAAGAATTCGGCCAACACGGGCAACAGCATCTATCAGCAGGTTTATCCGAACGTCAGCAATGCGGATGGCTTCCAATCTGTCCTTGACGTGCCGCCTGGCTCGACCGCCATCAACGCCGGCGCAATCGCGGGCTACTTCCGCGGGCGCGCGACAAACGGGACGAACCCCGTCGCCTTGATGGGCGTCGGCACGATCGAGGCGCCGGGCGCCGGCTGGGGTGTCAATACGCTCCTGCAGGATGCGCCTACTCGCACGCTCGGCAGCGCGACCGGCCGCGAGATGATCGGCTACGAGAACGATCTGAACGTGATGAATCCCGGCACGACGGTTATTGGGTTCAGCACGGGCGGCAATTCGCTTGCTCAGCCAACATCGGCGATCGGCTATAATCTTGCACTGCTGAATGTCTCTACCGGCATTTATTGGCCGACCGGCTTCGGCACGCAGAACGGCGCAGCACAGAACGGCATTGCACTTGGCACTTATGCGGGAACCGTCAACGGCCTCGGCGTCGTATCAGCTAATGCGCCTTCACAGAAATTCCTTTGGGGATGGACTGACGGCTCTGCCGCGAACCAGTCCACCGTCCTGCAAATGACGAGCGGCTTCCTGTCCATCGTTTCAACTGGCACGCTTAACGGCATCAACCTCGGCGCGGGCTCCTATTACGCTCAACCGGGTTTCGGCCTCTTGATTGGCGGCAATAACGCCATCAGCGCCGACGGCTCGAACAACTTCACGGCAGGCGATGGCACACACAATCTGAGGCTGGCGGGGCCGCTCTTTGTCCCGTCGATCACCACGACCGGCACAGCAGTCGGGACGCTTTGCGTTACATCGACCTATCAGGTCTATCTCAAAACCACGACCGGCTCATGCATCTAATCGCTTTAGTTCTCGCGTTGTTTCTGGCGTCGCCGGTCGCCGCGCAGCAAATAGAGGACAAGGAGGTTACGCTAAAGCTCTCTGAGATTCAGGCGATCATCGCCTCGGAAGTTGCTCGAGCACGCGCGGCATCGGCCTATTCCTCTCTGCAAAAGCAGGTGCAGCCGCCGGCGCCGAACCTAGAGCCACCGCCGCCGCCGAAGGTTGAGCCGCATCCGATCCCAGAGGAACCGCCGAAGCAATAGCGTCTCGTGGTGCGGTGCGACCTAGAGGGCCGGATGGCACGTTGCCGGCATGGTCATTTGGGACAAACTCGGCGTCTTAAACGAGGCCCTCCGCAATACCGGCAATCACCCCGTCAACACCGTCGCGGACGGGTCCGACGAGTGGGAGGTTGCCAGCGCCGCGTTCGACCAGTGGGTTCCGATCCTCCTGTCGGAGCGCAACTGGCATTTCGCGACCCAGACACAGACCCTCGATCGTCTAGGCGACAGCTCCTATCCCGGCTTCGTCGACGAGTTCGCGCTGCCGGCGGACCTCATGCAGCTCATCAACGTGTGGAGCGTCGAGGCTGCCGGGCTCGTGTACCCTTATCAGGGCTGGGGCCGCCCCGACGAGGACATGATGCCGCCGCCCCTGCAATGGTCGATCGTCGGCAACCGCCTGCAGACTACAGCGCGCGATGGCGCGATTGCCAAATACATCGCCTTTCCGACCACGCTGCAGCCTTGGAGCGTCGGCTTCGTCAAGGCGCTGCGCTACCGGATCGAGGCTGCCATCTACCGCGGCCTCAACGAGGATATGTCGGAAGCCGCGCGGTGCGACAAGGAAGCCGATAGGGCGCTGATTGAGGCGGGTTCCCGCTCGACCTCGGAGGAGCCGCGTCGGGCAGGATTTCGCTCGGGCCTTGCGGAGGCGCGCCGCTATGGGCGGTCGCGTGTTTACCGTTGAAGAAAGAGCTCGTCGCACAACAGAGCTTTGCCGGCGGCCAGATCAACAAATCTGCCTGGCGCCGCGACGACGTAGCCGCACTCAAGACGGGTTCTGAGCGGCAGGAGAACATGCGTGTCAGCGCGACGGAACAGGCCGAGCCGCGGCCTGGTCGTCGCATGTTCTGCAAGGTGTCGGGGCCGCGCAACGAATATGTCCGCGTCTCTGGGCTCGAGTTCCTGTTGTCCTTCGGCAACGGTTCGCTGCAGATCATCTCGCTTGCTACCGGCTTGCAGGTTTTCTCCGCCGCGCCTCTGGCGTGGGGTCCGACAACTCTTGCGCAGATTGTCTGGACGGCTGCCGACAACGACATCCACATCACCTTCCCTGGGATGCAGCCGCAGATCGCTCGGTATGATCCAATCGCCGCGACATGGAGTTTGCTGGCCTACGGCTTTTTGACCGTCACAAATCAGGTGCAGGAGCCGTTCTATCGCTTCGCCAAGGACGGCGTGACGGTCAGTTGGGTGCCGGCAACCTACACGTATGGGTCCGGGGGCGCTCTGGGCAGTCCGGTTCTGGGGCAGACCGGGCTTGCCGTGGTGCTATCGGCGCCGTGGTTCGCCAGTTCAATGGTGAACACGCGGCTCTCGATTCTGGGCCAGCAGGCCACAATCGCCACCGTGACGGACGGCGCGCATGCGACCGTCAACGTGCCTTATGTGCTGCCGACACCGCTGAGCGTCTTGGTCGACAACACCGATCCGTTCGTGACGGGTTTGGAAGTTCAACTAAAGGTGCAGGGCGTCAAGGGCGAGGTTGGCACCGTGTCGAAAGGGACCGGCACGGCCTCGCCGGGCGGGACCGTCACCTTCACCGTCACCAGCTCGGCGCTCTATCCCGGCGCGACGACGACACTTGGCGAGCAACTGATTTCGCCTTTGGGTTACGCCAACGTGCCGTTCGGGCCGACCGTCTCGGGCGTGGCTTCGACCGTGCAATGGCAGGAAGAGTTCATGTCGGGCCTGCGCGGCTGGCCGAGCGCCTGCGCCTTCGGCCGTCGTCGGCTGCGCTTCTACAATTTCCCGCAGAAGCAGGACGCGATTCTGTGGAGCACGATCGACCATCCCGACATGATGTGGGTGGATGCGGTCGCCGCCGCGCTTTACCCGCAGGCAGGTACGGAAGCCGACAACGCTTTCCTCGAGTTCGTCGGCGACGACGAGGGCGCGCCGAAAGTCCTGCATGTCGTCGATTGGGGCGACGAGTTCATTTTCACCGACCGTGGCATCTACCAGCTACCGATCTCGGCGGCGGGCAACCCGCTCAAGCCCGGCAGCGCCGAGTTTCGGAAGCTCAGCAACGATGGCGTCTCGACCATCCCGCCGATCGTCACGGCGGATTCGATCGTGTTCATCAACGCGGGCAAGCAGCGTGTGTCGGCGCTGAAAGGCGCGCCGCTCTCGACCTCCGCGCGTCCGTTCATCGTCGATGATGTCAGCGAACCGCACTCCGACCTGTTCACGAACCCGATTGCGATGGCCTTGACGACGGGCGACGGGCCAAAGCCAGAGCGCTACATCTACGTGCTCAACAACGATGGCTCCGTCGTGGTCGGCAAGTTCACGGCCGATCGCCAGTTTGTCGGGTGGGCGCCGTGGACCTCGCAAGTATTGACGGTCTGGGTCACGTCGGCCGGCCCTAATGTCTGGTACACCGTCCAGCACGGGTCCGAGTTCTGGATCGAAACTGAGGACATGACGATCGACCTCGACTCCGGGGTCTATATCAACGCTCTGCCGACGAGCGTTTCGGCCTCCCAGCCGGGCGGCAAGGGGCCGCTCTGGTATCTGGCGAACCGCACGGTCGCGCTCGTCGACATGCTGCCCGCGGGCCCGCTCGACAAGGGCGATTACGCGGTCGATGCCAACGGCTTTCTTGTGCCGAATCAGCCGGGCGAGGATCTGACAAGCGCGACCCTCTATGCCGGGCTGACGGTTTCCGTGACGCATGTCCCGCTCGTGCCCATGCCGGGACAGGGGGAATCGACCGGCCAGCGGCAGCATCGCCGCAAGGTGTCGCGCCTTGAAGTGACCTTCCAGGGCCAGCAGGCGCCGTTCAAGATCGGGAAGCGCGAAGTCTCGCCCTACAAGTTCGGCGACGATCAATCCGCGCCGGCTACGCCGCGCGACGGGTCCGACTTCATTCGCCCGCTGGGGCGCGCATACGATCCTCAGAACAACGCGATCACCAAGACGAGGCCCGGCCCTGTGCGCTGGGTCGAGGTGTCGCAGGAAGTGACGATTTAGCCATGGCAGGCGGGGCAGCAGGACCACTCTCTCTCGCGGCGACCGGCCTCTCGGTGGCTGGCACGCTGTTCCAGGGATCGACCCAGGCATCGAACGCCCTGACACAGGGCAACATGACGGGGATGTCGGACGCTTACCGCGCGTCATCGCTCGAGCGCGAGGCGACCTATGGGCAGATCAAGGCGGCGCAGACAGACGCATTCATGCGCGACAGCTTGGCTGGCAGCCTCGCCAACATCCGCGCGGTGCGCGCGTCGGCTGATGCCTCATCGAGTCCGACGGAGGCGGCCATTCTCAACCGGGCGCAGGCGGTCGGCGATACCGCGCGCACGCAAAAGGTCGCCAACATCAACGAACAGGTGCAGTCAGATCGCGACGCCTCGGCGTTCTATGCAGCCGCCGGCATGTCAGCCATCCAGGCCGGCCAGCGCAACGCGCGCAACATCGACCTCGCAAGCGATCTGAGCGCGGGCGGCCAGCTTCTGAGCGCAGGCTCGCAAGCGAATTGGAGCGGCATCGGCTCCTCGATAAGCGGGTTCGCGAACGGGCTCGCAAACCTTGGCGTCGTTGGCCAGCAAGGGCTGAGTTGGACGTAATGGTGGCCCTTCCAACCCCCACCCCGGAACTCGTCACCGCGGACGCGCCGCAGAACCGCGTCGGCGGCGATGCGTTCTCGCGCACGCCCGAAGTTGGCATAGGGCAGGGGCTATCGAACCTCGGCGCTGGGGCCGAAGATGTCGCTACTACACTCGCCAAGCAGGCGGGAGCAGAGGATGCCAAGGCCGTTACCCTCGATGCTAACGGCGTGCCTAGCGTTGCGACGGCTGGCACATCTTTCATTCTGGGGCGTGCTGGAGCCGCTTATCAGAATGCTCGCGAGGTAGGCGCCGACGCGAATATTAAGAATGCTGTCACCCGTCAATATATTCAGATGCATCAGGACTACCTCGGGGACCCCGATGGGTTCCTGAAGGCATCCAACGATTACGCCACCAGCCTCCGATCGAGCATGCCGGGGCCGATCGGCGAGGCTGCCTACCAGACAGCAACAAGCTTAGGCACTCAGCATTGGCACAACCTCGTTGATGCCAAGGCTACCAGCGACGTGCAGACGGATCAGCAGGCGATCACTACTCGCATCGGAGATCTGAAAGACAATCTGGCTGTCCTCGCCCGCAATGGCGGGACCGATCAGCAACAGTTCAAGGATGGAGCGAAGCAGCTAAACGCCGAGTATGACAAGCTCGCGGCCAATCAACTGTTTGGGTTCTCTCAGGAGAAGATAGATAGCGAGAAAGCGAAGGCCGAAAGCTATTTTCAGGGCGAGGCCGTTGTCGGCAACGTCGATCGGATATTTTATCGTAAGGGGCCAGATGGCGGTCGTGCCGCAGCGCATGAAGTGCTGATGCACGACATCATGAACAATCCGAACCTGAATATGGGGGATAACGAGCGCAGCCATTTGGTCGCGGTCGGAATGGCGCGACTTCAATACCTGTCGGGTGAGCAAGAGGCGTGGGTCCACGCAAATTCGGCGACGCTGACCGCAACAGAGACTGCGCTTGCCCAAGGCAAAAAGATCGACGACGCAACTCTTGATATGATGCAGCAGCAGTTCGAGGACCACGGGTTCACCGAAGGTGTCAGGCGCATCGAAGCCGCGCGACAGACATCGGCCGCCCTCTATCCGCTCGACGGTCTTGCGCCCGGCCAGGTGCGAGCGACAGTTGGGGCAGGAGTTATCGCGCCGGTCCTTGCAGGCAGCATGGCGAGTGAAGCGGGGGCGCTAAACTACTTCAAAACACAGGGATGGACCCCCGAACAGGCGGCAGGGATAGTTGGCAACCTCGTCCACGAAAGCGGCGGCAGGCTTAATCCGAATGCTGTTAATCCCGGAGATGGCAGCGACGGGTCGGATTCGATCGGCATAGGGCAATGGAACGGCCAAAGAGCCAAGGATTTGAAGGCGTTTGCTGCATCCCAGGGCAAGCAATGGAACGATCTTGGTGTGCAGCTCGCGTTCGTTCACCACGAATTGACGCAAGGCAGTGAACAGGCGGCCGGTGCGGCGATAAAAGGAGCGACCACGGTCCGCGATGCTACTGCCGCCACCGCAATAAATTATGAACGGCCACGGGGATCGGGCACGGGCATTCCTGAGAACGTGCTTGGATGGCAGAACCGGCTCGACCAAGCAACGCGGCTCTCTGGCGGTGGCGCTTCGACTGCGGCTGTTTCGGTCAACAGCATCCCTTTCACGGCAGACCAAGTTAAGGCCAATCCCTTCCTCATGTCAGCGTGGGTGAAGGCCATCGCGCAGCGGAGCGACAATCAGTTGTCGATGGGGCGTACTCTTGGTGCTGGCCTCGAACGTCAAGTCAGCGCGTTCAATGTACCCAACGCGACGGAATACGCCAATTTCATGCAGCTCGCGCAGCAGCATCCCGACGAACTGGGGGAAATGGCGAAACAGATCAACATCAAACTTATGGCGAATGCCAAAGCCGATGAGGTTACGAGCGCGCAAGGCGGTGGCCCAAGCGTGTGGCAGGCGACAAAAGATGAGGCTACGCGCCAGGCGCAAGGCGGCTCGATCTACCAATCCGATCTTGCAACAGCAACGGGGAAGGCCATCGACCACCGTGCCAAAGAGCTAGAGGACAATCCTTGGCAAGAAGCCGCGCGCCGCGGCTACACCAGCGGCATGCCTATCCCGCTCAATCCCGCGAACCCTGTGAGCCTTCCTACCGCGATGGCGCAGCGTGGGGCCGCCGCAGCTTCGATTACATCGCGGACGCAGGTTCCGCAGTCCATGCTCTCGCCCGACGAGGTTTCGCAAGCGAAGGCGATAATGACGGGCGGCCCTCTGGATCAACGGATGGCACTACTAGGCGGGATCGCGAACGCGCATGCGTCCGAGCCCGTGATGAAAGCGACGCTTGGGAAGCTCGCTGCCGACTCCGACACACTCCCGCTCGCGGTCGCCGGCTCACTGACGAAGGACAATCCAGATGCGGCGCGCGCCGTCGTACAGGGGCAGGCGCTTCTGCAGCAAGAGCCGAAGCTTGCGCCTGAGAAAAAAGACATCGCCCGCAGCATGTCGGAATCGTT
>Ga0213876_10001990_pt1 | contig 12225 bp, 11 predicted proteins | sample BarmaccomBMRX_R9_FD_160113 | JGI IMG/M metagenome (GOLD analysis project Ga0213876, IMG submission 160113) | Root-associated microbial communities from Barbacenia macrantha in rupestrian grasslands, the National Park of Serra do Cipo, Brazil - RX_R9 | ecosystem: Host-associated > Plants > Roots...
GTGCGGATTATCTGAAGGCCCGCGCTCAGGAAGGTACCGAGTACGTTCGCCAGCGGACCGAGGACGTCAGGCAGTCGGCCGCGGACCTGTACGAAAGGGGCCGCAGCACGGTCTCGCGTCAAAAGGATACCTTGAATGCCGCAGTGGAAGCCGGCAAACAGGCTTACCGGGATGCGGTCAGCGATGTCAAGAGCGCGTCGGCAGGATCCGGCACCCCGGGCGGAACATCCGGCAGCGGCTCTCCTGCGTAAGCAGTTAGCAGTTCACGCGCTTTTCAGTCGGTAACAACCAGCAATGGATGAACATACCCTTCTCATACTGCTGACGATTTTTGTCTTCGTTGCGGCGGTGGCGCTGTTGATTCAGGCTGCCATGTTGGCGGGCCTGTTTTTGGTAGCGCGCCGTCTGCAGGAGAAGGTGATGCCTTTGATTCCGCAGGTGGAGGGAATCCTCGGCGTGGTGAAGCGGACGACGGAGCGAGTGGAGAAGCACATTGAACAGATTGGGACCACGAGCAACGCGATTTTGGATGTGACGAAGCAGCAGTTGCACAGGGTAGACGAACTGTTGGGGGATGCGACGACGCGGGCCAAAGTTCAGATGGAGCGGGCGGAGATGGTGCTGGACGATACGATGACGCGGGTGACGGACACTGTTTCGTACGTGCAATCGGGGGTATTGCGTCCGGTGCGAGAAGTGTATGGTGTGTTGGCGGGAATTCGGACGGCGCTAGCGCATTTGGGGCGGTCGGGGCGTTCGACGGTTGATCATGCCACGTCGGATGAAGAGATGTTTATTTGAGGGAGTAGATCGCCTTTCAAAATGCTGCCGGCAGGACCATTCTCAAAGTGCTGCCTTACGGCGGGACTGCTTATTGAAAATGCTGCCCTAGGGCAGGGCCATTGATCAAAAATGCTGCCCTAGGGCAGCATTTTGCGGTTCCGACGACGCTTTAGATAGACGAGCAAAAGTGCGGCGGCGGCCACCCAGATCAACGCTTGAATCACCATGCTGCTCATAATTCCTGTTTACCCAGCTCCTTTTCCTGGTCGGCGATGTTATCAACTCGCCCCCCACCCTTCACATCGACCAAAACGGCGCCGCCTATTAGTGCCTACTGCGAAAGTCCGTGCATGGCCGGCAGCAGCTGGGTAAAGATTTGCAGTAGTCCGGGACCGGCGGTGACGATCATCAAGGCTGGCAAGCTGAAGAAGAATATGGGAAACACCAACTTGACGCCTACTTTGCCGGCACGCTCTTCGGCTTCCTGGCGGCGGCGTATGCGAAGGAAATCGGACTGGGTGCGCAGGGCATCGGCGACGCTGGTTCCGAAGCGATCGGTCTGGATTAAAATTCCCACCAGCTTTTTGATTTCATCTTCGCCGGTGCGTTTGCCGAAATTCCGCAGCGCCTCGGCGCGGCTCTTTCCTGCCATGATTTCCATGTTGACCATTGCCAGTTCTTCGCACACCGCCGGATGCACGGTAGCGAGTTCACGGCTGACATTTACGATGGCCTGATCCAAGCCGCAGCCAGCCTCGGTGCAGATGACCAGAAGATCCAGAACATCAGGCAGCGAGAGCCGTATCTTCTCGTGACGGCGCTTGACCAGAAAACCGAGGCCAAAGGCCGGGCCGAAAAATCCCATGCCGCCAGCCGCAATCGGGAGCATGAGGCGAAGCATGCCGTTGTTCAGCTTGTCTCTGAAGAGGAGGGCGCCGAAGACCAACAGAATTGCCAGCACAATCTTTACGCCGTAGTAGATCGGGACGGCCGAACTCGAACGGAAACCGGCGTTGCCGAGCTCGTGCTTTGCAACCGAGGCGTCTTTGGGCGACACGGGCAGCAAGTTGCCGACCGGTTCGAGCAGCTTGGCGAGCGAAAAATCCTGTTTGGGCTTGCGGGTTTCGAGCGGCTTCGGAATGGTCTCCGACGTAGTACGCGCGAGCTGATCGAGCATGCGCGCCGGCCGCACGTAATAGCGGTACCCGAACGTGAATATCGCCCCCATCAGGACGAGGAAAAGCAGAGCGGCGAAAAGCATGTGGGAGTCAGACCTTGATTTTGACGATCTTCTGAATGATGAGGTAGCCGATGATCTGACCAACCACCGCCCCATAGACCAGATAGCGTCCGATGTCGGTTGCCACCATGCCCTTGATGTACTGCGGGTTCAGCAGCATCATAAAAACACTGACGCAAATGGGCAGCAGCGTCAGAACCAAGGCAGTGATACGGCCGTGCGCGCTGGCGGCCTTTACCTGGCCCTTCACCCGGAAACGTTCGCGGATGATGAGCGCGAGTTTGCTGAGGATTTCCCCCAGATTGCCGCCTGTTTCCTGTTGCAACAAGACTGAGGAAACAAAGAAGCGCACATCGATCAGCGGTACCAGCGTGCCCATCCTTTTTAGAGCTACTTCGAGCGAGGAGCCGAGCTGAATATCGTTGGAGATCCGGCGGAATGCGGCGCCGAGCGGATCGGGAGAATCGGTTGCGAGCATTTCGAGCGCAACCGAAAAGCCGTGTCCGGCCCGCATAGATCGGGAGAGGAAGTCGAGCGCCTCGGGCAGTTGTTCCTCGAAGGCGTTGAGCATCTTTTTGCGTTTCCAGAGGACCATCAAAAACGGGAGCAGCGCACAAGCGAAACCGCAGATGGGAGCGCAGAAAAACGCCGCCAGGAAAGCGAGCTTCCAGCCGATGACGAATCCAATCGCAAACAGGATCATCGAGATGGTGATCAGCTTGCTCGCGCTCCAGCCATTGCCGGCCTGTTCGAGAATGAGGTCCAGCCGATCCATGAAATCGAAACGGCTGAGTAGTTTTGTGAGGCTGTCTTCCACCTCCGCCGGGCGGAGAAGTTCGGAGCGCTGCTCGGCCGGGGTGGCTTCGGCCTTCTGCAGCATGGCGCGGATCTGTTGTTTCTGCTTGGAGCGGAAGTATGAGGTCCCCAAGCCGACCGACAGCAGCACGGCTAAAAAGACGGCTGCAAACAGGACCACGACCAGCAGAATCATCCGCTAGCGAACCTCGACGGCGCTCTGGAACAGTTGCGGCGGCAGCTCGATACCGGCGGCCTTGAGCTTTTCGCTAAATTTCGGCCTGACGCCGGTGGGCCGGAACCGGCCGATGACGCGTCCGTCACTGCTCATCCCGGTGCGCTCAAAGACGAAAATGTCCTGGGTGGTGACGAGGTCGCCTTCCATGCCCAGACACTCGGTGATGTAAGTCACCTTGCGAGTTCCGTCGGAGAGGCGAGTGCACTGGACAAACAGGTCAATGGCGGAAGCAACTTGCTGGCGGATGGAACGCACGTTCAAATTCGAACTCGCCATGCCGATCATCACCTCAAGGCGGCTGATGGCATCGCGCGGACTATTGGCGTGAATGGTGGTGAGGGAGCCGTCGTGGCCGGTGTTCATGGCCTGCAACATGTCGAGCGCTTCTTCACCGCGCACCTCGCCCACGATGATGCGATCGGGCCGCATACGCAGCGCATTGATGAGCAGATGCCGCTGCACGACGGCGCCCCTTCCTTCAACGTTAGGCGGACGCGTCTCAAGCCGCGCTACGTGGGTTTGGCGAAGCTGCAGTTCGGCTGCATCCTCTATGGTGACGATGCGCTCATTGCTCGGGATGAAACCCGAGAGCATGTTGAGGAAGGTGGTTTTGCCGGCTCCGGTTCCGCCCGAGATAATGATGTTCAAGCGCGCTTTGACGCAGCCTTTGAGGAGCTCGAGCATACCCTCGGTAAGCGAGAGGTTGCGCAGCAGGTCTGCGGGCTGCAGCGGATCGCTGCCGAAGCGGCGGATCGAGAGCAATGGGCCATCAACGGCCAGGGGAGGGATGACGGCGTTTACGCGGGATCCGTCGGGAAGCCGGGCGTCGACCATGGGCGAGGACTCGTCGATGCGCCGGCCGACGCGCGATACCACGCGTTCAATAATGCGCATCAGGTGGGCATCGTCCTTGAACTCGATGCTGGTTTGCTCGAGCTTGCCACGCCGTTCGACGTAGATCAGCCGCGGCGTGGTGACCAGAATGTCGGACACGGTTGGATCCCGCAGCAAGGGTTCGATGGGCCCTAAGCCAAAAACTTCATCCAGAACCTCCTCGATCAGCCGGTCCTTCTCGGTCAGGCTGAGAGGTGTTTTCTCTTCGTTGACGAGCTTGGCCACCGAGGGCCGGATTTCCTGCCGCACCCGATCGCCCGGCATCGCGTACACGGCCTCGAGGTTGATGCGATCGAGCAGCTTGCGGTGAATCGCAAACTTCAGTTCCTGGTATTGCCCCGACGACGGGTCGCGCGCGGAACCCGCCAGGCGGGGCGATTCCGTGCGCGTTTCGTTGCGCGATGTCTCGGCCGTTAGCATGGTTTTCTCCTAACCGAAAAGCGAAAATTTCTTTTTGCCCTTCACCGGAGCGACTCCGGCGATTTTCGAGGCGAGCTGGGCGAATTCCTGCCCTAAGCGCGAGCCGGAATCGAGCAGATTGCCGCTTGAATACGATTGGTAGAGGCCCATGTAGTCGTTCGGAAGAGCGGCGTAGAGCGAGCGGCCCAAAATCTTTTCAAGCTCCTGCGTGCTGATGTCCATCATTTTGGGCGTTCGATTCAGCAGCAGCTGTAGCTTCTCGCCGTGCTCGAAGAGCCCGTGCACGATGGATTTGAGGCCATGCAGCGCCACTACTTCGAGCGTCGAAACCAGGAACAGCTGATCGATTTCGTCAAGCACTGCGGTCGCAATTGAGTTGAGGCTGCGCCCGAGGTCGAGCACGATCCAGTCATGCTGGGTGCGCATGAATTGCAGCAACTGCTGCAGGCGGTTTTCGTCCGGGTGGTCCCAGCGGGTGTAGCTCGCAGGCGCCGGCATCACGGCGAGCCCTGGCCGGCGTTCGACGATCAGAGCTTTCCAGAGACTTTGATCGAGCCGGGACAAGTTTTTGAGGGCGTCCAGTATCGAATAGGAACTGGGCGTTTTCATCAGAAACCCGACCATGCCGGAAGAGAGATCGAGGTCGACCAATAAGACGTTTTTGTGGGTGGCGTTCTGAAGCTCAGCGGCGAGATGACAGGCAAGCGTGGTAGCCCCGCAGCCGCCCTTGGCGGATAAAAAGCCGATGATCTTGCCGCGCGTAGGCGCCCCGGAATCGCTGTCGGGCTCTGAGAACATGCGCTCCAAGGCAGGCTCGAGGGTTTCCCCGAGCGGCGGATGCAAAAACTCATTCGCCCCGGCGCGCATCGCCGACAGAATGATTTGTGGATCAGGAGTGGTGTGCAGCGCAACCACGCGCAGCCGCGGCGCGCTGTAGCGCAATTGGCGCATCGCGATGTTCAGCTCGGAAGGCACCGAGGAAAGGTCGAGGAGTAGCACCTCGGGTTTGGTCTTGGCGATGCGGTCGAGAAGGCTGTTCCAGTCTCCCTTGTGCTGTTCGAACAAAGCCGGAGTGCGCTGCGATTTCAGCGCCTGCAACACTTCCCGCTCAAGTTCCTCGTCTTTGATTTGAAGCAACAAATTAGCAAATGTCATGGCGCGCGCAGCTTATTTCACTGTCCCGGAGCTTGGCTGGGCACTGGGCGGCGCACTGGGCGCAGGCGTTGCTGCCGGCAACTGACTTCCGTTATTGGTGTCCGAAGTCCCCTGTCCGGTGCTCTGCGGCAGCGGTAAGCTCTTCAGTTGTTCTATCGGCAGGGTGTCGATTCTCTGTATAGGAGCTGGCGGCCCGGTGACATCCTCGCCGGGCGTGCGCGGGGCCTTTTCAGGCATATCCTTGCCCCAGGGCAGCGGAGTCTTCAAATCGGGAACGGCGCTGCCGGCCGCCATCGGCCGCACCAGCTCGGGTGTAACGACGATCAGCAGTTCGGTGTCGCTCTTTTGCAGCGATTTTGATTGAAACAGCTTGCCGAGAATGGGAATGTTGGCGAGTCCCGGAATTTTGTTCAGCTGTTCGGTAATCTGGTTGTCCAAGAGGCCCGCAATGATGAAGCTCTGCTTGTTTTCGAGCTCCACTTCCGTCTGCACGCGGCGAGTGGCGAGCCCCGGCACCGCAAACCCGTTCACCGTAAGCCCGTTCGAATAATCGAGCGAACTCACCTCCGGTTGAACTTTCAGCAGAATGGAGCCACGCGGAGTGACCAGGGGAGTAAAGTTCAGCCGAATTCCGAATTCCTTGAATTGGATGGTGATCTGGCCCACCCCGCCCGCGCCGCCCTGTATGGTCGGGAAGGGGAACTCGCCGCCGGCGAGAAAACTGGCCTGTTCCCCGCTTACGGTGAGTAAATTCGGCTCGGCCAGGATCTGCAGGACGTTCTTTGCTTCGAGCGCTTGTATGAAGGTGCCGATGCCCAGATCGGGCCGGTAATAGAAGAGGTTCAGGAGATCTTGAAAGGTCACCGATGTGCCACTGCTGCTGGGAGAGAAGGTTGGATACTGTCCGAACTGCGTGGTGGTGGAATTCGCGATGCCTTTCTGGTTGATGCTGAAAAAATTAATACCGAGTTGCTCCGCTGCAGAACGGCTTACGGTCGCGAAACGCACTTTGAGCAGGATTTGCGTCGATGCGGGCGGTATCGTCACGCGCAAGAGATTGATGACCTTTCCGAGCGCCGAAGCAATGCTAACGGCGCGGTCGGCCGCGATCACGTCGGGAACGGTGCCGCGCAAAAAAGTGGTTTTGCCATCGAGCGTGAGACTCACGTTGGGACCCAACTCGCGCGCCAGTTCCATTCGCACCGAATCGACGTCTTTCGAATCGTTCAACACGTGAACATCGAAGTTCGAGCGATTGCCCTTGGGATCCCACACGATGAGGTTCGTCTCACCGGGCGTTTTGCCGTTCAGAAGAATTTCGGTCGAACTAACTGCAACCGCTTCGACGACATCGCCATTGGTGACCGAGATGCGGCGTATGCCGGCGGGACGCTCGAGCACAATCGACTTATTGAACGGGACGGTCAGATCAGGCGCATTCTCGAGACCTGGATTGGTTTGCGCGGCCGATTGCACGCTGGCTGCGCCGTAGGATGCGGCCGCCGCTGTTTTCATCCGGTTGTCGTCAACCGCATAGCAGAGGCTGACGACCGATAGTAAGGATAGGTATAAAGCTTTCACGGCTGCTTACCTGGGACGATCAATCCTTTGTTCGCTTCGTTTACTGCCGTTATAGATTTCAATGGTTGTGGCAGCCTCCGGTTGCGGCGCACGCGTTCTCACGATTGGCGCTGGCGGAGGAGCCGTGTCAGCTTTCACAGACTGCCCGAAAAGACCAGAGAGGGAGACGCCCTGTGTGGTCTGCTCCTTGGTATCGAGCGGATTTCGCAGCACCAGTTGAACTCTCGTCTGATCGCTTGCGAGGCTGAGAATTTCGGCCTGTTCCGGCGAAACCAGCAGATTCACAACCTGCACCGATTCCGGCTTGCCTTCCACATTCTTTTCAATCTTCTGGCCGGCAGAGAGGACTTCGAGGTTCTGCAAAACTGTGCGGCATAGAACGCCCGTCTGGGTCGAGCCCGGAACCGGGGGATTGCCGCTGATAAGCACGTCAACGCGCATGCCGGGAAGAACGAAGCCATCGAGCCCCACCACATCGTTCACATGCAAAGCCACGGCACGCATCCCCACCGGAATGGTAGAAGCGAGTCCGGCGCCAGCGCCCTTGGGCGCCAGCCGTTTCTCGAGAATAGGCTCCCCCGAGTAGATAGGAGCGATGACTCCGCGTCCGATTACCTCCGGCCGAGTCTTGAGCGCATGTTCCGGGATGGTTCCGTTCCAGGGGACCTCTATGAGATCGGTATCGTGAATCAACGCCCCTACCTGCAGGTCACGCCCGGCCACGATCAGCTTATTGACCGCTACCGCGGGCGCCGCCGGCCCCGTCCTCACGTGTGAGATCAGGAGGTGGTAGACAGCAAAGCTTGCCAGACCTGCGACCAAAAGCGCAAACACAAACACTGCCAGTAAACGTCGATTCATCTCAAATGTTTTCCAAGTGTCTAAAAGTAGGGGCTGTTCCCAACCGATATCGGCTGCTTAAGGAAGGAAGTGGAACGGCCTTGCGTGCAGGGGCCGCGGTGACAGCGAATCGCCGCGGCGCCCTCTGATGCTTGAACCTCCTTCTGCTTAGGACGCGGCGACTGCGTTGCTCAGAGCACTGCTAACGCTGTTCCACAATGCCTTGACATTGCCTGACAAAGTCCCTAGCACCGCGACGGCAGCCAATGCGATAAAGGCCATAAGCAAGGCATATTCGATCAAGTCTTGCCCGTCCTCTTCCCGCCAGAATGCCTGTAAAGCCGATGTATTCATGGTTCCTCCTTTCCTCAGTTTTGAAGTGGGTAAAGCATTTATTCCCGTTACTTTGCGCCGCCTTTGCGCGCTTCGAACAGAATCGTGGAGCCATCATCAAACAGCAGAGTCCACGCCGAAGAATGTTTCAGTAAAGTGGCGAGCGGAGCATCAGATTTGAGCATCACGCCGTCGATGGAATACTTTTTCAGAAGCTCTTCGCAGTCAAACTGCGCATTGATCATGTGCTGGTATTTTCGAAGCAGATCCATGCCGTAGAAATCGCTGCGGCCGTCGAAGAAAACGCGCTCGGAAGGATAGTAGCGGTAAATCAGGTAATCCGCCCACTGGTCAGTTGTAAACAGATGTTTGAACCCGGCCTTATGAGCAACATCGATTGCCTGCGATGGAAAGTTTTTGGGGTTGAATTCGGAGTGGAAGACCCCTTTGCCCGAAGCAAGGCCGGCTGCAACCACGAGCAGGCCCACGCCGGACATCGCGTATACTCGCCCAGCACGCTCGACGCGCTTGAATTCGCGCAACGTGTCCGTAATTTCTGCGCGTAGCGTTGCAAATGCCGGCTTGCGCCCCAGGCGGCGCAGCACATGTTGGGTCAGCAGCGCGGCTGGAACCGCCGAAAACAGCATGAACAGCGGAATATTGCGGCACGAAAACAGCGCTGCATGCGCCCAAAATAAGACAATGAAAGCAAGGCCGGCGCGCTTGTTAGAAAAACACCAGAATGCTGCCGCCGCTCCCAGCAGCAGCATGCACTCGAAGAAGATGGATCCGGGCTTATGGAAACTGAGGGACTGGAACTCGGCGATATTGTCGAGCAGAGTGGAGTCGCGCAGGTAGCTGACCAGATGCCCGTGCAGTGCCCAGCCGTAAGGGTTTACGAGCGTTGCCAGACCGCATGCCAGCGCGCAGGCCAAATAGTCTAAGACTCTTCTGTAAGCGGCAAACGAAATTCTCGCTCCATCAAGAATGGCTTGTAATGCCTCGCCGGCTGCGCTCGCTAGCAGAAGCAGTATGCCGAGGAAGAACCCACCGTGCAGGTTCGTCCACAGCACCATCAGCGCGGGTGCATACAAGAGCGCTTTTCTATTTCCTTGTTCGGCGGAAAGAATCAGGTGTGAGAACATCAGAGCGAACACCCATGAGACCAGGTGCGGCCGGGCCCACCAGTGAATCACCGAACCGCAGACCGCGAATATCGTGAAGCCGAACGCGAGCACGTCATGGTCGGTATAACGGCGAATAAGACGGAACACTAGCGCGGACGCAAGACACAGCAGAGCTATGTTGACAAAGGCGACTCCGGCCAGCCCGGCGGAGCGATGCACGGCGGCAAACAGCAGGTCCCATCCCCACTCCCAGGCAAACCAAGGTTTACCCGGCATGCTGAATGAAAACAGGTCTACGGTAGGGACACGGCCATGCGTCAAGATCCAATCGCCGGTGCGGATGTGCCAGCCGGTGTCGCCGTCTGAAAGCAAGCGCGTAGGCCCGGAGAGCATGCCGAAGAGCAGGAAAAGCGGCAGAACAAATGCGAAGTCGGTGAGCGAGGGCAACAGACGCACGTACCAGCGGCTCGCCTCCGGGGAGGCGGTGACTTGCCAGGGCTGAGCGAGTGCGGTCTGCATGTATCCGGGACGTCAGGACTGTCTACGCTATCTAATCGACGGACGGCAGACTTTCATTAGCTGCCATTCAGTCGCGTAGAACAGACTAGGGCGGAGGGTGATGATGTGCGATCAGAAAAACCGGTTGACAATCAGGAAAGCCAGCGAACCGGCCGCGATCGCGATCGCGTGCGGCATTCGCATCGAGCGGTCGCTTCGGACATCGAGCGTTTCGTGCCGTGCCGCCGGACGTCGCCAGTGAGTCAGTTCACTAGCTAGAAGCATCAAGTTGAAAAAGGTTCGCTGCAGGCGCCCGTTTCGAGCTGCCACGGCCAATGCCAGAACTCCGCCGGCAAAGGCGGTACACACCAGAATTTCGATCCAATTACGCGGTCCCGCTATGGCCCCTACAGCCGCCATCAGTTTCACGTCACCGGCCCCCATAGCGCGTAGCAGATACAGCGGCACATAGAGCGCCAGCGGGAGTAGGGTCCCGAGCGAGGCAGCCAGAAGGCCATGCGCGGCGAACAATAATGTGTTGATGCCGAGCCCCAGAACCAGTCCACTCAGGTTCAGCCAATTGGGTATGCGCCTGAAACGGAAATCGTACAGCGCCGCCGCCGCTACCAGGGCGAGCAGCGCAAACATCAGGACGCTTGGCATGGCTCCCGGTACTCTTCGACGGAAAACGGCAGAAGCTTTAGGCTAACTTTTATGAACCAGCCCGCCAGGCCAGCCTGTCGTTCACTTCGGTGCCACTTTCGGCCAGGGCGCCGGCAGCCAACTCGACCACTGACGAGGCGGAAAGACATATTGAGATGCGGTTTGGACCGATGCCGCGATGTATTTTCTTGACGCGGTAATCCCGATCGAGGAAAACGAGGTCGAGCGGCATCTGCATGCGAAAGGTGTGGACCGCTTCGCACGGGTTGATCCACAGACCGGATTCTGGGTCCATCTGAGACACGCCGAGCAGACCCTTGCGCCGTTGGGTACTGCTCGACGCCACACGGACGCGTCGGGCAACGCTGACTTGGCGATCCAAATTAAAAAGATTGTAGAGCCGCTCCATTTATCCCGGGTGAGTCATCTGTTCCGGTTTGACCCATTTGTCAAATTCTTCGGCAGAAATGAAGCCGAGCTTCAGCGCGGCATCGCGCAGGGTCGAGTGATCGATGTGAGCAGTATGCGCAATTTTGGCCGCCTTGTCATAGCCGACGACGGGACTGAGCGCGGTGACGAGCATCAGCGAGTTTTGTACGTCGTCTTCGACCTGCTTGCGATTCACCTCAATTCCGAGGGCACAGTGCTCGGTGAAGCTGCGGCAGGTATCGCTGAGGAGCCTTACGGAGTGGAGATAGTTGTGGATCAAGACGGGCTTGAACACGTTGAGTTCAAAATTGCCTTGCGAGCCTGCGAGACCGATGGCTACATCATTGCCGATCACCTGAACGGCGACCATGGTCATGGCCTCACACTGGGTGGGATTCACTTTTCCGGGCATGATGGACGAGCCGGGCTCGTTTTCGGGGATGGTCAACTCGCCCAGGCCGCAACGAGGGCCTGAAGCAAGCCAGCGCACATCGTTCGCAATTTTCATGAGCGAAGCGGCGAGGGTTTTCAAGGCGCCACTGGCAAACACCAGCTCATCGTGCGCGGAGAGCGCGGCAAATTTGTTGGTATGCGAGCGGAATGGCAGGCCTGTGAGATCGCGGATTTTAGCTGCTGCCCTTTCGCCGAATTCGGGCGGTGCGTTCAAGCCCGTGCCCACAGCCGTGCCGCCGATAGCCAGATCGTAGAGCCCGTCGAGCGCCTGTTCGAGACGAGTGAGATCGCGGTCGAGGAGTGAAACCCAGCCCGACATCTCCTGACCAACGGTTAATGGCGTGGCGTCCTGCAGGTGAGTGCGCCCGATCTTCACCACATGGGCGAACTCCTTTGCTTTGCGATCGAGCACGTCACGCAACTCGCGGGTGGCGGGTAATAAACGGCGCCCGGTCTGCTCTGCCGCCGCGATGTGCATGGCGGTAGGGAAAGTGTCGTTGGAGGATTGCGACATGTTGACGTGGTCGTTGGGGTGAACGGGCTTTTTGCTGCCCATCTGGCCTCCGGCGATCTCAATGGCGCGGTTGGAGATGACTTCGTTCGCGTTCATGTTGGTCTGCGTCCCGCTGCCGGTCTGCCAGATGCGCAGCGGAAAGTGCTCATTCAATTTCCCGGAGATGACTTCGCCGGCGGCTTCGACGATGAGGCGAGTTTTTTGCTCGTCGAGTTTTCCAAGATCGTGATTTACGAGCGCGGCGGCCTTTTTGAGCGTCCCG
>Ga0213876_10001991_pt1 | contig 12224 bp, 11 predicted proteins | sample BarmaccomBMRX_R9_FD_160113 | JGI IMG/M metagenome (GOLD analysis project Ga0213876, IMG submission 160113) | Root-associated microbial communities from Barbacenia macrantha in rupestrian grasslands, the National Park of Serra do Cipo, Brazil - RX_R9 | ecosystem: Host-associated > Plants > Roots...
GTCCGGCAAACTTGTTTTTTTAAGCCTTCCTGCCGCAGCAAAAAACTGGATAATCTTTTTTACACCGGCCAGCTAACGGTACCCGGCCCCGGCGTTCCGCCGAGCCTGATCAGTGGCGAAGTGGTGGCGGGGGAAGTGGTGAAGGCCTTCGGCTAGTCTGGAGTTTGGAGTCTGGAGTCTGGAGTATTGTTTTAGTGCAGGCTGAGGTTAATTAGGTTTAATATAGGTATTCGAAAATAATATGTTTGTGAGTTGCGGGCTGGAGACAAACTACTCCAGACTCCAGACTCCAGACTCCAAACTCACCCCTATGGTTTCTTTGTTCCATGAAGTCAGTCACCAGTGCAGCAGGATCACAACTGCACGGTACAGCACCAGTTTTGCGTCGGCCATCAGGCTACTGCATAAAGACCTGCGCGAACCGGTTTACAATATTTATGGGTTCGTCCGTTTTGCGGATGAGATCGTGGACTCCTTTCATCAATATGATAAGGCAGCACTGTTGCAGGAATTCGCCGACGCTACGTATAAAGCAATCGAGCGCGGGATCAGCGTCAATCCCATTCTTCACAGTTTTCAGCGGACCGTTAACCGGTATAAGATAGATCTGGAACTCGTAGACGCATTCCTCAACAGTATGCGCATGGACCTTGGCCAACGCCATTACGACCGATCCGGATACGAACAATATATTTATGGCAGTGCTGAAGTGGTGGGACTGATGTGCCTGTTCGTGTTTTGTGAAGGTGATCATCAATTGTATCAACAACTGAAACCCCATGCACGGAGCCTGGGCGCCGCTTTTCAGAAAGTGAACTTCCTGCGCGACCTGAAAGCGGATCATGAACAGCTTGAGCGCATGTATTTCCCCAGCTGCGATTTCCGGAATTTCAGCGCCTCGGAAAAAGCGGCGATCGAGCAGGAAATTGCGCAGGACTTCGCCGATGCATATGCCGGCATTCTGCAACTGCCGGTAAAAGCGCGGTTCGGTGTATATGTTGCCTACAAATATTATCGTTCGCTTTTTCAAAAGATCCAGCGTTCAAGACCGCAACGCATCCTGGAAACAAGGATCCGGATCCCCGATTACCGAAAACTGTTCATCGTAGCCAAAGCCGGTATCCGGAGTCAATTGAACTTACTGTAGCAACTAATCTTATTTTTAGGGTATGGAACAGGTGATCTTGGTAGATGAACAGGACAAGGTAACAGGCGCCATGGAAAAAATGGAGGCTCACGAAAAAGCAGCGCTGCACCGGGCATTCAGTGTTTTTATTTTTAACAAACGCGGCGAATTGCTGATGCAGCAACGGGCGCCCGGCAAATACCATAGCGGCGGCCTGTGGACCAATAGCTGCTGCAGCCACCCGCGCCCCGATGAAGACACTTTGGAAGCAGCATCACGTCGCCTGAAAGAAGAAATGGGATTCGAGACGCATTTAACCAAGGCTTTCGACTTTATTTATCGCGCCGAGTTCGACAACGGTCTTACCGAGCATGAATTCGATCATGTATTTACCGGTTTGTACGATGGCCCTGTTAAACCTGATCCGAAAGAAGTATGCGGCTATAACTGGGTTTCCCTCGGGGAGATCGCTGCCGATCTCGAAGCGCATCCTGCATCGTATACTGCCTGGTTCCATATTGCTTTCCCTGAACTGATGGACTGGAAAAAATTTTCGGGCGTCTGAAGAAATAAATGAATGCTTAACCTGATCCTGATCGAACACAATGCAAGATCCCGCAGCTAAAGTGATCGTTATCGGTTCCGGCATCGCCGGGCTGGCGGCAGCTATCAGGCTCGCATCTGCAGGCCGGCAGGTGATCGTGTATGAAAAGAATGGATATCCGGGCGGCAAACTCCACGCATTTGAGCAGAACGGTTATCATTTTGATGCGGGTCCCAGCCTGTTCACCCAGCCGCAACAGCTGGCCGAATTGTTCGCGCTGGCCGGCGAGCCGCTGAACGATTATTTTCAATACCGCAGGCTGCCCGTCAGCTGTCATTATTTTTATGAGGACGGTACCTGCCTGAAAGCCTACGCAGACCGGGAGCTGTTCAAAAAAGAGATCGCCGAAAAAACTTCAGCCGATCCGGCAAGGCTCGATACCTATCTCGCCAATGCCTCAAAAGCGTACAGCAGGATCGGTTCCGTTTTCCTCGATCATTCCCTGCACAAGCCTAAAACACTTTGGAAAGCCCCGGTATCAAAAGCGCTGCTGGCTACCCGCTGGCCTTATCTTTTCCGGTCGCTCCATCAGTTCAACCGGAAGCAATTGGTGGATGAGAAACTGGTGCAGTTATTTGATCGCTATGCCACTTTCAATGGCAGCGATCCTTACCGGGCGCCGGGCATGCTCAGCATGATACCGCATCTCGAGCACAATGAGGGGGCGTTTTACCCGCAAGGCGGGATGATCAGCATCGTGAATGCTTTATACCAACTTGCATTGAAGAAAGGGGTGGAATTTCATTTCAACGCGCCGGTGCAGCGGATCATCGCTCACGAAAACAAAGCAGTAGGTGTGGTGGTGAATAACAGTAATATACTTTCGACGGCCGTGTTGAGCAATATCGATTCCTATTTCACCTACCGTTATCTTCTCGGTGATGAGCGCAGTGCCAAAAAAATTGCCAGGCAGGAGCGCAGCAGCAGCGCCATGATCTTCTACTGGGGTATAAAAAAAGAATTTCCCCGGCTCGATCTGCACAATATCTTTTTCTCTGGTGATTATAAAGCGGAGTTCGATCACCTGTTCCGGTCGAAAAGCGTTTATTATGATCCGACCGTTTATGTCAATATCAGTTCCAAACAGGAACCGGGCAGGCAGGCGCCTGCCGGTAAGGAAAACTGGTTTGTGATGGTGAACACGCCTGCCAGCAACGGCCAGGATTGGACCGCATACCGGCAACAATACCGGCAGGCCGTTATTGAAAAGCTGAACCGTGCATTGCAAACGGATATTGAAAGCCTGATCGAAACAGAAACGGTAATGGATCCGGCAGGCATTGAAACCAGCAGTGGGTCTTTTATGGGCGCTTTGTATGGAACCAGTTCCAACTCGCGGCTCGCCGCTTTTTTGCGGCATCCCAATTTTTCTAAACGCATAGCAGGATTGTACTTCGCGGGCGGCAGCGTTCATCCGGGCGGGGGTATTCCCTTATGCATGCGAAGCGCGAAGATCGCCGCAAACCTGATCCTGCAAGGCTGATGAAATGGAAGCGACAGCATATCGCTATTTTCATCGCTTTGCTTGTTCATACCAGCGGACTGATCGGAATATTATTCACGCCTTACAGGAACTGGTTCATTCGCTATACCCCGCTTAATCTGGTATTGATGGCATTTTTACTCGCCTGGAACCAGCGCAGCAGGGTTCGCGCTTTCTATATTTTTTTTGCGATAGCGGCCCTGGCAGGTTTTCTGGCCGAGTGGATCGGGATAAACACCAGCTTGTTATTCGGCAGCTATAGGTATGGCGATATGCTCGGCCCTGCATTTGGCGGTGTGCCTTTATTGATCGGGCTCAACTGGTTCCTGGTCGTATTCTGCAGCGGCAGCATCATGCACCAGGTGCAGGACTGTATGCGCAGTAAGCCCAACGGAGCATCTGCCATGCCGCCGCGGCTGGCTGCCTGGTCTGTGGTGCTCGATGGAGCGCTGCTGGCGGTACTGTTCGACTGGATCATGGAACCTGCAGCCATGCAACTGGGATTCTGGGAATGGAAGGGTGGTACCGTTCCGTTTTATAATTATGTCTGCTGGCTGCTGATCAGTACCGGGCTGCTGGTGGTGTTCCGGCTTTTTTCGTTCCGGGGCAGCAATCATTTCGCAGTACATTTGTTCATTATAGAATTGTTTTTTTTCCTGGTCTTAAGAATTTACCTGTAGATGCTGTACATATTCATCGCATTACTTACATTCTTATTGATGGAAGGCATTACCTGGCTTACCCACCGGTATGTGATGCATGGGTTTCTCTGGTGGCTGCATGAGGATCATCACAGAAAAGGCCCGGGTTTTTTCGAGAAGAACGATGCGTTCTTTCTGATCTTCGCAGTGCCCAGCTGGTTGTGCATCATGCTGGGAAGTATGGCCCAGGCTTATTGGGTGGTGAGTATCGGCGCCGGCATTGCTTTGTATGGACTTGCTTATTTCCTCGTGCATGAACTCATCATTCACCAGCGTTTTAAATGGCTTTCGCGCAGCAATAACCGCTATATCCGCGCCATCCGCTGGGCACATAAGATGCACCACAAGCATCTGAGCAAGGAAGAAGGTGAAAGTTTCGGCATGCTGCTGGTGGCAAAAAAATATTGGGATAAAGTGAGACAGGATGAAGAACTGCAGCAAACCAATTAACCGACCTGCTATTGCCCCATCATTATCACTATATCATCACCGGCGCAGGCTGTGCGGGCTCGAGCCTGCTGATGCGCATGATGCAGGAACCTTTTTTCAGCGATAAGCGGATACTGATCATCGATCAGTCGCTTAAAACAGAGAACGACCGTACCTGGTGTTTTTGGGAAACCGCACCGGGCATTTTTGAGCCGATCGTTGCGCATCGGTGGCAGCAGGTGGATTTTTTTTCAGACGGGTTTTCGGGCACGCTCGACCTTTCACCCTACTGGTATAAAATGATCCGCGGTATCGACCTGTACCGGTCCGTGCGGGCAGCCGCCTCCCATCATCCCAATATCGAATGGCGAAATGAACGGGTGATCAGCCTCAATGCGGATACAAGCGTGCGAACGGAAAGCGGTGTATTCTATGGTGACTATATATTCAACAGCATCCTGTTTGAGAAGCCTGCCCTGCCGCGCGGGAAATATTTTCTCTGGCAGCATTTCATGGGCTGGACCATCGAAACGCCGGGGAAGCGATTCGATCCTTCGGTTGCAACATTCATGGATTTCAGGATCAGCCAGGCGGCAGGAACCGCTTTTATGTATGTGCTGCCAGTGTCGGATCATGAAGCACTGGTCGAATATGCTTTGTTCTCGCCCTCGCCTTTATCGAAAGAAGAATATGAACATGAACTGCGCGACTATATCGCTTCGCGGCTGAAGATCGATTCGTACACGATCACACATACCGAGACCGGCATGATACCCATGACCAATATGGATTTCCGGCAGCGGCAGGGCAATATCCTGCATATCGGCACTGCGGGCGGCCAGGTCAAAGGAAGTACCGGGTATGCGTTCCAGTTCATCCAGAAAAAGACCGCTCAGCTGGTAAAAGCCCTGGCAGAGACCGGCAGGCCTTTTACCCGGGTGCCCCGTGGCAGCCGGCGGTTCAGGTATTACGACAGCGTTTTGCTTCATGTGCTGCAGGAAAAAAGGATGCAGGGCGCAGACATATTCGGTTCCATTTTCCGCAAAAACCCCGCGGAACGGGTTTTGTGTTTCCTGGATAACGAAACCGGAATTGTCCGCGATCTGCAGATCATGCGCAGCGTACCGCCGCGGGTATTCCTGCCGGCCGGGCTGGCAGAATTAATGAAGGCATTATGAAAAAGATCATCACGCTTACCCTCAATCCCGCACTGGATAAGAGCATCGCCGTTCCCCAGCTGGTGCCGGAGAAAAAACTGAAAGCGTCCGGGGCCAAAACAGAACCGGGCGGCGGCGGCATCAATGTGTCGAGGGCATTGCATAAGCTGGGCGTGGACAGCAGGGCTGTTTATCTGTCCGGCGGTTATACGGGTAAGCAGTTCGATACACTGCTGGCTGCTGAAGGCGTGGCTGCTGTGCCGTTACCGATCAAGAATGATATGCGGGAAAATTTTGTGGTACTGGATGAATATTCCAATGCCCAGTACCGTTTTGGAATGGAAGGCCCGCAGGTGGAACCGGATGAGTGGCTGGATTCACTGCAATACATCAGCGAGCAGGACGATATCGCCTATATAGTAGCAAGTGGCAGCCTGCCGCCCGGTGTGCCGGCAGATATTTTCGGACAACTGGCAGTGATCGCCAAACAGAAAAATGCAAGACTTGTTGTAGACACATCCGGCGATGCACTGAAATATGCCGTACAAAAAGGCGTATTCCTGGTGAAGCCGAATCTTTCCGAGTTGGCCGGACTGTACGGTAAGGAAAAGCTGGGCAAAGAAGAAATTGTAACCGCCGCCCGCAGTATGATCAGGAAAAGCTGCTGTGAGATCATGGTCGTTTCCATGGGCGGCGACGGGGCCATGCTTGTTACGGCTACCGAACAATTCCAGGTTACGCCTCCCAAACAAAAGATCCAAAGCACCGTGGGCGCCGGCGATAGTATGGTGGCGGGTCTTGTGGCTGCGCTGTCAAAGGAATGGGAACTGGAGGATGTGCTTCGCTATGGCGTAGCCGCCGGCTCGGCCGCCACGCTTAATGCCGGCACGGAACTCTGTAAAAAAGAAGATACGGAACGATTATTCGCCGAAATGAAGCAACCTGCGGTGGCGGCCATGAGTTAGCCACGATGGACAGATCAACACAGAAAATCTGTGAAAATCCGTGTCATCTGTGGCAAAAAATCCGCTTGCGCTGATTCAACGCCGCTACTATTGAATCTCTTCCCCTATTTTTGCGCTCCTTGGTCTCGTAGTACAATGGATAGTATATGAGTTTCCGAAGCTCCGGATCCAGGTTCGATTCCTGGCGAGACCACAAATGCCTTTCGGTTTGTTCGAAGGGCATTTTTGTTCCATCTGCCGTTACAGTCCCTTGGGCAACTCCTAAAATTGTTTTTTGACAAAGCCTATTTTGTGTAAAAATCCGCCACGCGAAAAAATCAATTTTGAATTCAGAAATAAGAAACTCCCTCTCATAAATCAGAAAAAACGCCGCTCGTACGGTTTTTTTTCAGGGTGTTTTCCAGACGAAATAACTTTAAGATTCACCAATTAAAATTGTTTTTTATGAAGAAGTTTTTATTACTGACAGTGGTCTTTTGCGCCGTACTCTCCACTACCACATATGCGCAGAGTAGCGGCGGCAGCAACCAGGTAAGCATGCTGCAGCAGTTAAAAGAAAAGCTTAAGCCCCAGATGGTAGAAAAGACCGGGCTTACTGAAGCGCAGGTCGACAGGGTTATCGAGATCAATTTTGAAATGCGCCAGGCGGCAGCAGGCCTGCGCGATCTCAGCGAGGCTGATCGCTCTAAAAAAATTGCAGATCTGAAAGCAGCAAAGGAAAAAAAATTCAGCGAAATCCCACTAACGGCTGAGCAGATCAAAGCGATATATGCTTTTTATGAAGACATGGGAAAGAATATGCCACAGAAATCCGGAAATTAATACATACCTGATTTATTTGAAAGCTGGCGGGAGGCAGCTTTTTTGTTTGCGTAATCGGTGACAAAATCCTTGGCAAACTTGCAGAAAATATCACTATATATTGATTCGCTAAATTTCAAGGGAAACTTTGTGAAGTCGATTTTTACGGCTCACGCATAGATCATCGCCATACTCTCCCTCGCCATCTGCTGGTTATACTCGAATGTGAGGTGCTTATGATTGATCGTATCCATGATCGTACCGATAAAACAGAATCCGCCTGTCAAAAAATAGAGAATGCCCATCGCGGCCTGGTTAACCATAAAACGCTGGATGCCGGCCACGAGTACAAAGCCCAATACGCAACCCAGCAGGATCTGGTCGGCTTTTCTTCGCTTGCCGTTGTAAACTGCGATGAACATCTGCAGCTGTTCCATGCTGAGCTCTTTGGTAAGCGCCTGCAGATATACCAGTTCTTCGCCTTCCAGTGCAGGTATCAGGTTAACGAGGTTCGGTCGCATCGGTTGTTGGATTGAGTAGTAGTTGTTTGACCCTGATAAAGATAATAATTACAGCGGGGATACCCATAAGATGATGCCGAAAGGAATTCGTCAGTTGCAAATGCAACACATCATGTATCGCATGCCCCAGCCCGCAGCCAGGGCAGCGCCCAAAACCCAGCAGCGCGGAAGGACACAATGAAACACCTTCTCCGGTCGCGGGCATGAAAAACAATGCGGCCAGCGCTGCCACCCAAAACATCAATTCAATATGGTTCCTTAGCCATCGCATAATCTGTTGCGCCTCCGCGTCTCTGCGTAATAAAATAAAGGTAGTGAAGAATCGCAATCGGTAACTGAAAGTTAAACTCCGTGAACCTCCGTGTATTCCGTGCCTCTGTGGTGAAATAAGGCCAATGTCCTTGGGGAGAGCAATACGAAGGCTTTACCACAGAGGCACGGAATACACGGAGATTCACAGAGGGTTACTCAAAAGCGGAAGATGTTATGCCGGTGCAACCGGTACTGGAACTGCAGCGTTTCCAAACATTTCGCACACAAACAATCCAGGTATTGCCCCTCGATAAACACCCGCTCTTCGTAAGTTAACTGCAGCGAACTGCATTGACACTCGGCTATATTCCCAACCTTGCATTCGAAAACCCGATTGCAGCGGGGGCATTTTTTGTTTTCGTGATGCGGCATGGTAGGATTTTAAAGTGGAGACTGCAGATTTGAGATTTAATACGTTTCAATCTCAAATCTGCAATCTCCAATCTCAGATTAAAACGAGGCGGTGATCCCGATATTCAACAGGCGGGGAATTCCATTGTATCCCCTGATCTCATAAAACTTCCGATTTGTGAGATTCTGTACGTCAGCGAAGAATTTCAGTTTGTCGCTCTGAATATATTCGGCGTAAGCGCCGAGGATGAAGTAACTGTCGAGCAGCACATCGGCTTTCTGGTACGGACCTACATCATACCGGTCGCTCGCATACTTGCCGCTGAGGCTCACAAATAAAGATTTGAAACGATAGCCAGCCGTCAGGTTTATCACATGGGCGGGACGCCGCAGTGAATAATTGTACACCGTATCCTTGAAATTGATCCGGCTCTGGGTCGTTTCCTGCGCAGTAATGAAAGTATAGTTGCCGCGGAGGGAAAAATCCTTCACCGGTTCCAGGCTGAACTCATACTCGATGCCGCGGACCATCTGTTTCACATAATTAAAATATTTGAACGTAACGGAGTTATAATCTATGCCATTATCCGTTTTGCGATAGAAAAACACGAGTCTGTCGCTAAAGCTGCCATAGCCATGCTGGAGCCCGATCTCGTAATTGGTGGCCAGCTCCGCTTTAAGGTCGGGATTGCCGCTGCTTGAATAAAGCTGGTACAACGATGGCGCTTTGAACGAGCTGGCAATGCTCCCGAAAACACGGAAATGCCCGTCGATGGTAAAAGCCGGGTTAATAGTATAGGTATAATGCGTGCCGTATTTCGAATGGTCCGTTAACCGCCCGCCCAGTTCCATGGAGAATTGCCGGTTGTTGAAATGCAGAGAACTGTAGGCAGATACCTGGTTCATCGAAGTATCCCTGAACTTGCTGTTATACGGCCCGAATGAACTCACCGAATGGTATTCGTTGTTCATTTGCGCATAGCGGTAATCGGTTCCCGCCAGTAATGTAAATCCGCTGCCCAGTTTTATGGAAGCGTAGGTTTCAGCATACTGTGTTACCGCATCATAATCATTCATCGAAAATATGGGCGCGCCAACAGAGGCATTGTCGTCATAGTTCCGGTGCTGTTTACTGTATTGGTAATTGCCGGTCAGCGACAATGATTTGTGCCTGTAAACGAATCCGGTCCCGCTGGTATGATTGCGGTTATGGATATCGTAAAAACTTTTGTCGGTAAAACTGCTGGCATCGATCCCTGCCATATAAGCGCTGTACTGTGTAAATGCTTTCAGCTGCAGCCCGGTTGAAGCCTGGTACTGCACAGCCGCATTTGCCGTATTGCCGACATAACCATCGTTGTCGAAATTTTTCGTGCCGGTATTATCATAAGCCGCCGAAAAGCCATTCGTCTGCAGATGTGCATAGCGGGTGGTATAGCTGAACCTGCCCGATTTCCCGAAGAACTGCAGATTGGTCTTCAGCGTGCCCAGGCTACCGCCTGTAACAGTCGCTTTGAGATTAACGGGTTTGCTGATATTGGCTTTGGTGGTGATGATATTGATCACCCCTGCAATAGCATCGCTGCCATATAAAGTCGACTGCGCCCCTTTGCAGATCTCGATCCTTTCCACATCGTTGATGGAAAAAAAATTGAGATCGAAATCATTGCTGATCTGCGAGGGATCGTTCACCGGAATGCCATCCATCAGGATCAGCGTCCGGCCCGTAGCGGCTCCGCGCATATACACGGCCTGCACGGCGCCGGCGTTGCTCAATGCGCCGTTGATGGTGATGCCGGCCTGCTCGTTAAGTAATTGCGCAACGGTCTTGCCCGAGCTTCTTTCGATCTGTTCTTTTGTGATCACTGTGATCACTTTACCGGTAGTACTTTGTTTCTGTTCGGTTTTGTTGGCGGTTACCACCACCTCGTCCAGTACCCGAACGGTGTCTTTTTGTGCGTGGATACTGCTGCAGATGAGCAGTGTTACCAGGAGCGTGAATGTTTTGCTCATTGTTGGTTGGTTTAAAAATGGAACAATGAGCTTCCAGGAAAATAAAAAACGGAGAAAATAAACGACCGCTGCAGCAGCCTTTTACGTTCCATGCCTTTCACCCGAAAGCCGTGAATCATCGAATGCACCTGGCAGGTCTTCTGGCTTGCTACTCTGAATACCTTCCCATCGCGCCCAGGGCGCAACAGTGGTTGTAGTTTCAGAGTCATGATCAGGATCGGTTCATGAAAAATTTCTCACGAATCACGATTCACGTCTCACGCTAAAGCTTACAGCTACGGGGATAGCGCCGGAATTACACCGGACTTCCCTTTTAATCCCGCCGCAGCGGGAACCAAATACGGAGCAAATGTAGGGACGCGGGTTTTTCTTTCGTATTAAGTTTTGCACCTGGGGTTGAAAAGTTCCGGAGAAGGCTAAAAGCTGAACGCTTAACGCCAAACGCCAAACGCGAAACCCAAAACGATAAACAAAGCCTTCAGCCTTAAGCGTTCAGCCTTCAGCCTTCCCGCCTTTTTTCCTACATTCATGCCATGCAAGGGAAACAAAAACTAAATCTGTTCAGCTTCACGATGATCGTGGTAGGGTTGGTGATCGGCATGGGGATCTTCCGGACCGCAGCTACCAGCGCCAAAGATGCGATCGAACCTTCTGTGTATTTCACTGCATGGCTGCTGGGCGGTTTTGTGGCGCTTTGCGGGGCATTGACCTATGCGGAGATCGGCAGCCGCTATCCGGTTACAGGCGGTTACTATAAAGTGTTCTCCTATGCCTACCATCCCAGTATCGCCTTCGCCATCAACTGCATTATCCTGATCAGCAATGCAGCCAGCCTCAGCGGCGTGGCATTGATCGGAAGCGGGTATATCACTAAATTATTCCCGGGTATTCACTGGACGGATATCGATAAAGCCCTGATCAGCTGTGCGGCGATCTTTATTTTTTATGGGATCAACCTGATGGGACTGCGGATGAGCGCCCGGGCGCAGAATATTCTTATGATCATCAAGATCAGTATGATCGTGGTGTTGATCCTCGCGTTGTTCTTCCCGCACGGCGATGCTGCATCGGCTACAACAGCTGTAACCACAGCCACGGCGCCTTCTATGGGCTGGATACAGAGCCTGGGCGTGAGCCTGATCGCGGTTTCATTTACCTACGGCGGCTACCAGCAGACCATCAACTTCGGGAATGAAGTGGATAAGCCTGCGAAAAATATTCCCCGCGGCATCTTCATCGGTATCGCCATCATCATCATTCTTTACCTGCTGGTAAACCTTAGCTACTATACCATCGTTGGGTTCAATAATATGAAAGGCGAACGCGAGATCGCTTATGTGGTCATGAACAAGACTTTCGGCAAATCCGGCGCCGATGTGTTCTCGTTTTTCCTGTTCTTCGGCGTACTGGCTTATGTGAATGCGCTGCTGATGAGCAACCCCAGGGTCATGTATGCGATGAGCGGCGAAGGCGTGCTGCCCAAAGGCTTCGCACGCCAGAATCCCAGGAACGAAGTGCTTACCGTTTCGCTCACGGCGTTCGCCGCCATGTGTATTATCATCCTGTTCTTTGCACAGACCTTTGAGAAGATACTCAACTTCACCATTTTCCTGGACTGTTTTGGTATGGTGGCATCCAGCGCAACCATCTTCGTGCTGCGCAGGCGTACCAAACACCTCGATGGCACCGGTATCTTCAAAATGAAACTCTATCCGATGCAGCCGCTGATCTTTATGGCCGCTTATTGTTTTGTGAGCATCA
>Ga0213876_10001992_pt1 | contig 12224 bp, 9 predicted proteins | sample BarmaccomBMRX_R9_FD_160113 | JGI IMG/M metagenome (GOLD analysis project Ga0213876, IMG submission 160113) | Root-associated microbial communities from Barbacenia macrantha in rupestrian grasslands, the National Park of Serra do Cipo, Brazil - RX_R9 | ecosystem: Host-associated > Plants > Roots...
GCCGATCACCGCCAGCGCCTCCACCCCCTCATCGCGCAGGCCCTGCACGACCGCATCGGCGCGACCCTGGTCGCGCCCGTGCACGACGACGCGCGCGCCGACCCGCCCGAGCGCCCGGGTCAGCCGACTGCCGATGCCGCCGGTGCCACCGGCGACGATCGCTACGCGGCCGTCGAGCCGAAAGCGCTCAAGCTCATCGGTGACGGGGATCGCCTGACTCATTGGTTTCTAGGCCTCGTCTGGCTCATCGGTTTCTAGGCCTCGTCTGGCTCATCGGTTTCCGGGGTCGTCTGACTCATCGCTTTCCTCCACGGTTGCGCTGGTGACACAGGAGCTGGCGCCGTCGCCAGACGGCCCGGCCGGCGGGCCGGGCCATCCTGACCGCACATCGTTACGCGCCGGTCGACCAAGGCGGCAGCGGACCCTTGGCGCACGCCGGCGCGGTGCGGCTCGGCGCCGTGCCGCCCGGCTTGAATACCCCGCCGAAGTCCTGGCTGACGTTGTTGACCGTGTGCAGAACGTTGAACGAGAGCCCGCCGCTGCCGCCCACGACCTGCACGACGTAGGCCGGCTGGACCGAGTTGCGGTTGGGGTCGAGCTTGACTTGTCCGTTGGGGAAGGTCGGGGTCAGCTTGGTCAGCGCTGCCTTCAGCGCCGCCTGCTGGTTGGCTAGGGACCCGTTGACCTGCTTGAGCGCTTCGATCGTCGCCGACATCGCGTTGTAGTAGAGGACGGTGAACAGCGATTGGGCCAGCGACTTTGGGTAGACCGCGGAGAAGCCATTGACATAGCTTGTCCAGCCGGCGCTGGTTCCGCCCAGCGGCACCGGCGATCCGCCGGCGAGGCCGGCGAGCTGGCTGCCCACCGTGAAAGCGGTCGGGTCGAGGACGGAAGAGCCGCCCAGGACGTGGCCCTTGATTTGCTCGCCGAACCCGAGGTATGCCTTCAGCACGTTGACCGTGTCGGTGCCCCCCGTCAGGAGCAGGACACCGTCGACGTCGCGCGGCAGCTGCGTGGCGTACGACGACCAGTCCGTGGTGGTCAGCGGCGCCCAGATCCGCTTGGTGATCTGCCCCCCGAGGCCGCAGAACTCCGCGATGAAGCCAGCCGCCTGGGTATATGGGTAGGAGTAATCCTCGCCCAGGATCGCCGCCTTGCGCCAATGCAGCGTGTTGTAGGCATACGTGCCCAAGCCGGCCATCCACTGCGCCCCGTCCCCGCCATAACGGAAGAAATTCGGCGCGTGGACGCTCAGCGTGGTCGCCTGCGCTCCCGAGGTGCCGTTGATGAAGGTGACCTGTGGCTGGGTTTTGGCGTAATTGGCCACCGCGATTCCCTCGTCTCCGGAGAGCGGGCCGACGAGGATGTTGACCTTCACGCTCTCGACCAGCCGCCGAGCCTCGGCCACCGCGACGTCCGGAGTGGCGTCAGAGCACCCGAAGTACAGGCTCACCGGCCGCCCGGCGATCGTGGCACCCGAGACGCCGGCCTGAGCCCCGGTGCCGAGCGACTTTCCACCCGCTTCCTTGACCAGGGCGTACTTGGCGCCGGAGAACGCCTCGTTTTCGAACAGCGCAAACGCACCACCGCAGGTGGCCAGCACGCCGATCTTGAGCGCGTTGGCGCTGCTGGAGCTTCCCGGTGCGGCCGTGGTGGCCGCTGTCGTCGGCCCGGCGGCCGAGCTCGAGCTCTTGCTCGAGCCGCACGCCGCGATGGGCAGCGCCGTCGCCACGACGGCGACCAGGAGCGCAACGCGGCCACCTCGCCGGCCGCTCCACCACTTCAGTCTTCCCATTAGCACTCGCTCTCCTTCGATCGACGCTCACCTGGATCCGGCCCGTGGCAGCGGCCGCCGACGCGGCTGCTCACGGCGGCATCTAAGCACAAATCAATTATCGATTCTCGTTGCTCGGTTCTAGATTCCTGTTACCCTCGACCGCCATGAGAGGAGGTGCCTCGCTGCTCACGCGTCGCGGCCCCGCGTTGCTGAGCTGGCTGCTGCTGGCCTTCGCGATCGTCTGGGTGCTCGTCAAGGCCTTCGACCAGGGCTTCGGGATCAGCGGTAACGGCCCCCAGTTCGTGATCACCGCGCTTAACGGCGTCAGCCTGGCGGCGCTGTACTTCATCACCGCCAGTGGGTTCACCCTGATCTTCGGGCTAATGCGCGTGGTCAACATGGCCCACGGCGCGCTCTACCTGCTGGGCGGCTACGTAGCCTTGGACCTGGTCAACCACGGCATGGGGTGGTGGGGCGCGATGGTGCTGGCCGCGGTGATCACCGGCGCCATCGGCCTGCTCGTGCATCAGGCGCTGCTGCGCTGGAACCAAGGCCAGGACCTGCGCCAGGCACTGATCACCATCGCCGTGGCCACGATCCTGGCCGACCAGATGATCGTCCACTTCGGCGCGACCCCGTCGAGCCTCACTCCGCCGGCCGAGCTAGCCAACTCGATCGGCCTCGGTCTCTACCACCTCGAGTACCCGGTCTTTCGCCTGTTCATCATCGGCGCCGCGCTCGCGGTTGCCCTCGTGCTGTGGCTGGTGATCCGCTTTACCCGCTTCGGCATGATCATCCGCGCGGGCGTCGACGACCGCGCCATGACCTCGGCGCTGGGTATCAACGTGCCGCTGGTGTTCGGGGGCGCCTTCTTCATCGGCGCGGCGCTGGCCGGGCTCGGCGGCGTGATGGGCGGGACCATCCTCTCGCTGGCGCCGGGACAGGATGATCAGTTCCTGCTCAGCTCGCTGGTCGTCGTGATCGTGGGCGGGCTGGGCAGCCTGCGCGGTGCAGCGGTGGGCGCGCTCCTGCTCGGGCTGATCGAGCAACTGTCGGCCGTCTACCTCCCCCAGCAGTTCACCAACGACTCGATCCTGCTCACCTTCATCCTGCTTGTCGTGGTGTTGGCCGTCCGCCCGCAGGGCTTGTTCGGGAGACGCACGTGAAGCTGACCGCGCCGCTGCGCCTGGCCCTGGCGGCAGCGCTGGTGGCGGCTCTCGCACTTGTCCCCGCCGTGTTCACGACGTACTTCACGAGTGCCGTCGCCGTACGCGCCCTCGTCTTCGGCCTCGCCGCGGTCAGCCTCACCTTCCTGGCCGCTTACGGCGGCATCGTCTCGCTGGCCCAGACCGGCCTGTACGGCATCGCCGGATTCCTGATGGCGCGGTTCATCGTCACGAACGGGATGGATCCGATCCTCGCCGCTGTGCTGGCCATCGCCATCGCCGTGATGTTCGGCCTGTTGTTCGGCGCCATCGTCAGCGGCAGCGAAGGGATCTATCTGCTGATGATCACCCTGGCGCTCGGAGTGATCACCTACTACTTCTTCTCCCAGTCCGGCAGCTTCGGCGGACACGAGGGCATCAACGGCGTGTCGGCACCTGGCTTCGTCGGCAACCCGGTCACGCATCCGGCGGCGATCTACGAACTCCTCCTGGCCTGCTCGGTGATTGCCTACATAGGCATCCGCCTGCTGGCCCGCACTAACTTCGGCCTTGCACTGCAGGGCGTTCGCGACGATCCCGTACGCATGCGCGCGCTCGGGTTCAACGTCCGCCTGCACCGGACACTGGCGTTCGCCGTCGGCGCCCTGATCGCCGCGCTGGCCGGCGTGCTGGGCACGTGGGCCGACACCCGGATCTCCCCCGGGACGATCCAGGTCTCTCAGGTCATCCAGCTGATGACGATCGCGGTGATCGGCGGCCTGTACCGGATCGAGGGAGCGTGGGTCGGCGCGCTCGTGTTCACGCTCCTGGATACCTATACGCGCGGGATCACGGCCCGCTTTGAGACGTGGATCGGGATCGTCCTGCTCGTCATCCTGATCCTGAGCCCCGACGGCCTCACCGGCCTGGCCCACAGGGTCTTCACGATGGTGGCCAAGCGAGGTGCCGCGGCTCCGTCACCGCCCCCCTGCGCGCCGGCCGGCGACGCGGCGGCGGCCCTCGATCCCGAACAACTGGGCACCGGCTCCGGGCAGCGGCAGGTGGCACGGTGACCGCCACCGCCGCGGCGCCCCTGCTGCGCTCCCGCGGCCTCAGCCGCTACTTCGGTGCGGTGCCTGCGCTGCACGGCGTCGATCTCGACGTTCTGCCCGGGGAGCGCCGCGCGATCCTCGGCCCCAACGGCGCCGGCAAGTCGACGTTGTTCAACCTGATTGCCGGCGATCTGGCGCCGAGCGAGGGGACCGTGGAGCTGTTCGGACGCGATGTCACCGTGCTGGCCGTGCGCAAGCGTGCGCGGTTAGGCCTCGGCCGCACTTACCAAACCTCCCGGGTGCTGGGCGGCCTGAGCGTCGAGGACAACCTGTACCTGGCCGTCCTGGGCGCGCGGCGGGGCCATCTGCGGGTGCTGCGCGGCGGATCGGAGGGGGCGATCCGCGGCCGGGCGCACGAGGTCGCCGAGCAGGTCGGGCTCGCGGCGCGCCGGCACGCCGTGGCTGGTTCGCTGTCGCACGGCGAGCAGCGCCAGCTCGAGATCGGGCTGGCCCTGGCGCCGTCGCCTCGTCTGCTGATGCTCGACGAACCGGCCGCCGGCTTGTCGCGCGCGGAGCGGCTGGGCCTGACCAAGATGCTGCTCGAGCTCGACCGCGCGGTGACCCTGATCATCATCGAGCACGACATGGACGTCGCCCTGACCGTGGCCGAGTACGTGACCATGCTCCATCAGGGAGAGAAGCTGCTGGAGGGTGCGCCGCAGGAGATCCGGGCCAACAAGATGGTGCACGACCTCTACCTCGGGAACACGCATGGCGGCGAGTGAGCCGCTCCTCGCGGTCACCGGGCTGCGGGCCTATTACGGCCCGGCGCTGGTCGTCGAGGACGCCGAGTTCTCGATCGGGACCGAGTCGGTGGCGATGATCGGCCGAAATGGGATGGGCAAGACCAGCCTGTGCAAGGCGATCGTCGGCATGGCGCCGCCGGTGGCCCGGGGTTCGATCCGCTTCGAAGGACGCGAGCTGGTGGGTCGCCCCTCCTACAAGATCTGCCAGAGCGGCATCGGCTACGTCCCCCAGGGCCGGCGCCTGTTCGGCTCGCTCACCGTCGACGAGCACCTGCGCATGATCTCCAAGCGGATGGTGCGCCGCGGTCGCTGGTCGCCCGATGCTGTCTACGAGCTGTTTCCCAGGCTCGCCGACCGCCGGCGGATCAGCGGCACCCAGCTTTCCGGCGGCGAGCAGCAGATGCTGGCTATCGGCCGGGCCCTGCTGACCAACCCCCGCCTGCTCCTCATGGACGAGCCCTCAGAGGGCCTGGCTCCCCGCATCGTCGAGGAGCTCATCGAGACTTGCCGGACCCTGGTGTCCGAGGGTATCGGGCTGCTGCTGGTCGAGCAGAACCTCGGGATGGCCACCGCGGTGGCGGAGCGCATCTTGGTTATGGTCTCGGGCCGGATTGCCCTCGAGACCACGGCCACCGAGCTGACCGGGGACATCGAGGCCCAGCGTCGCTATCTCGGCGTCGAGCCACTCGCCGCGCCGGCGTGAGGTAAGCGATGATGTTGTTCCAACTCGACCCGAAGGAAGAGCGATGAGCGACACGATCGCAGATGCCGTGAGCACACCGGACACCGCGGAGCAGGCCCTCGCGCCGCTGCACCGCACTGCGCTCACCGCCACCGACTACTGGAACGACTCGTGCTCGATCGCCGAGTTGACCTATGCGATCGAACGAGGCGCGGTCGGCGCCACGAGCAACCCGACGATCGTGGGCGAGGTGCTCCGCAAGGAGATGCACCTATGGCGGGAGCGGATCGGGGAGATCATCGCCGGGAATCCAACCGGGACCGAAGACGAGGTCGCCTGGCAGCTGATCGAGGAGATGGCGGTCCGGGCCAGCCAGCTGCTGTTGCCGATCTTCGAGCGAGAAGCCGGCCTCAAGGGGCGGCTGTCGATCCAGACCAACCCCAAGCTCTATCGCGACACCGAACGGCTCGTGGCCCAGGCGATGCGCTTCACCACGCTCGCGCCGAACATGCAGGTCAAGATCCCGGCCACCCACGCCGGGATCGCCGCGATCGAGGAGGTCACGGCCGCCGGCGCGAGCATCAACGCCACCGTCTGCTTCACCGTCCCCCAAGCGGTGGCGGTGGCCGAGGCGGTCGAGCGCGGGCTCGATCGGCGCGCTGCGGCGGGCGAGGACACCGAGACCATGGCGCCGGTGTGCACGATCATGGTCGGCCGCCTCGACGACTGGATGCAGGTGCTCGTCAAGCGCGACGGCATCGTGGTCGACCCCGGCCTCGTGCATTGGGCCGGGATCGCCTGCTTCAAGCGGGCCTACGGCCTGTTCGGCGAGCGGGGATACCGGGCCCGCCTGCTCGCTGCCGCCTACCGTCACCACCTCCACTGGTCGGAGTTGATCGGCGGCGACATCGTCCTCACCATCCCCCACGCCTGGCAACGGCTGTTCAACGACTCCTCAATCGAGGTGGTGCCGCGCATCGAGGATCCCCTCCCCGACGGGGTGGTCGACCAGCTGTATGACCACTTCTCGGACTTCCGGCGTGCCTACGACCCGGACGGGATGCTGCCCCACGAGTTCGACAGCTACGGGGCCACGGTGCGCACCCTGCGCGGGTTCATCGGGTCCTATCAGGACCTGGTTGCGGTGATCCGCGACTTCATGCTCCCGGATCCCGATCGGAAGTAGCGGGCGGCGGGAGCTCGCGCCGTGGTGGCCAAGTGCGCACTCGAGCCCCGGCGCAGCGCGAAAGTTGAGTTGAGGCACCTATAGCGGGACCTTCTTGACAGTGGGCCTGTATGCGGCGCCGAGTGTTCGCTTGGCCACCTGTGCGGCTGCCTTGCGACGGCGGCTCAGCGCCGGACCGATTGCGCGGGCTCAGACGCTGCTTGGGTCGCCGGCGCGCGAGTAGGGCCACGCGCCGGCGCCCGGCGGGTGGCCCGCGGGACGCGAGACCTCCCGCGAGCAACCTAGATCAGTCTTCACGCGTTCCGGCGAGGATCTTGCCGGGATTGAAGATCCCGTGGGGGTCCAGCGCCTGCTTGACCGCCCGCATCATCTCGACGCCGGCCGGGCCGTGCTCAGCGGCCAGGAAGCGCGCCTTGCCGTAGCCCACACCGTGCTCGCCGGTGCAGGTGCCACCCTGCGCCAGGGCGCGCTCCACGAGGCGACCGTGGAAGGCCTCGGCGCGTGCGATGTCGTCGGCGTCGCTCGGATCGACCAGCACGCAGACGTGGAAGTTGCCGTCGCCGACGTGTCCCACGATCGGCGCGGTGAGATGGTGCTCGGCGATGTCGGCCTGCGCGGCGGTGACGCAGTCGGCCAGGGCCGAGATCGGCACGCAGACGTCGGTGGTCAGGCCGGCGCGGCCGGGTTGCAGCGCCCGGGCGGCATCGTAGGCGCGGTGGCGCGCGTGCCAGAGGCGGCGGCGCTCCCGCTCGTCCGAGGCCCACTCGAAGCCGCCGCCGCCGAGCTCGGCGGCGATGCTCGCCGCCTCCTGCGCCTGCGACGCGACATCTGCCTCCGACATGCCATGGAACTCCAGGAAAAGCGTGGGCGCAACCCGGAACGATGTCTGGTCGTGGCGGTTGATCGCCTCGATCTGCAGCTCGTCCGCGAGCTCGATGCGGGCCACCGGGATCGCGTACTGGCGGACGCCGACCGCACACTGCACAGCAGCATCGATGGTGGGGAAGGTGCAGACGGCGGCGGAGATCGCCGGCGGTACGGGATGGATCCGTAAGGTCGCCTCGCAGATCAGCCCCAGCGTCCCCTCCGAGCCGATCATCAAGCGCGTGAGGTCATAGCCGGCCGAGGACTTCCGGGCGCGCGAGTGGGTCTGAACCACCTCACCCCGGCCGTTCACGATGGTCAGCGCGAGCACGTTCTCGCGCATCGTCCCGTAGCGCACGGTCATCGTGCCCGAGGCGCCGGTGCCGACCATCCCGCCGACCGTTGCGTCCGCCCCAGGATCGACCGCGAAGAAGACGCCCTCCGGACGTAGACGTTGATCCAGTGCGCGACGCGTCACGCCAGCCTGCACCGTAACATCGAGGTCATCCAGCGACGGTCGGCCGATCGCGTCCATCTCGCGCATGTCGACGCTGATGCCGCCGGCCAACGCCGCGACGTGGCCCTCGAGCGATGTGCCGGCTCCGAACGGTACGAGGGGCAGACGATGCTCCAGGGCGATCCGCACGATCGTCGCGGCCTCCTCGATGCTGCGCGGCCACACCACGATGTCCGGTCGCGCCTCCGGGTGAAACGACTCATCGTGACCGTGTTGAGCGAGGATGTCCGCACCCGTGCCGAGGCGATCCGCGCCGAGGAGGTCGCCGAGTGCGCTGCGCCCGGCCTCCACGCGCGCCGCCGCGGGACGCTCAAGCCTGTACGCCGCCACCGAACTCATGGCCGGGAAGGTTCGCAGACTCACGCCCTGACGGCGGCGAGCCCCGTCAGCTGCGGCGGTGGCCGCTCGCCAGTTCGGCCACGGGCTCGAAGCGCGCGCTCGGCAGGTCGAGGGCCAAGGCAATCGCGCCGCGCAACGCTGCGTCATGCAGGAAACGGGCCCGGACAAGCGACGGGGGGAACGGGACAGCCGCTTTCAGCCGCCGCCCGAGGACGGCCAGGACCCGATCGGCCGAGCCCATGAGTCCGCCGCCGACGGCGATCCGTTCGGGATCGAGCATGATCGCCATGTTCGCCACGTGAACCGCGAGCTCGTCGAGCGCTTCATCGACCAGCTCGCGGACGTCCTGATCGGTGGCGGCAAAGGCGTCGGCGGCGCTCACATCGCGCTGCAGCATCCGGCTCGCCCGTATCCCGATGAAGCGTCCCCCCGCGAATTCCTCCAGCGGGGCGCGGCCCTCGGCGAACCCGCGCTGCTCCCCTCTCCCGCAGAGGGTGTAGCCGAGCTCGCCGGCGGCGCCGTGCGCGCCGGCGAGCACGCGGCCGCCGACGAGCACCGATGCCGCCACTCCCGTGCCCAGGCTCAAGAAGACCGCTGGGTCAAAGCCGCTGAGGGCACCCCAGCGCGCCTCGGCCAACCCGCCCGCCTTGACGTCGTTGTCGACCGCGATGGCCGCGAGCTCGAGTTCCGCCTGCATTGCTTCCTGCAGCCGTAGGTTCTCCCAGCCGGGAACGTTGGGGGCGAGGGCGATGCGATCTCTCAACACGATCCCCGGGCAGACGACCCCGGCGGCGACGCACGCGCCGCCGGTCTCAGCCTCCGTCTTCGCCCTGATCGCCCGGCAGGCCTCTCCCGCTCGACGGACGGCTTGCTCGGCGCCGTGAGCTGCGTCGGTGTCGAACCGGACCCGCTCGAGCATCTCGCCCTGGAGCGTCGCGCTGGCCGCGGCCACCTTCGTCCCGCCGAAGTCGACGCCGATGACGAAGCCGGGCCGCGGTACGCCGTTCACGTCGTTATGGGCCGATCGCCGCGGCGCTGAGCTTCGAGGAAGGCCTCATGGACCCGCTTCGGGCCGAACGGCCACTGCCGCTCGACCTTCGCCCAGACGGCGAAGGCGAGCAGGCCCGCGGCGAGGACGACGAGCGAAAAGATGATCGGGGTGCTGCCCGAGGAGGTGTAGACGTAGATCCAGCCGGCCAGCGCGGCCAGGCTGGGCAGGGGATAAAGCCACTGACGGTAGGGGCGGCGGAGCTCCGGCTGGCGCCGGCGCAGCACCGTGAGGGCCACAACCTGCGCGATCGCTTGCACGATCACGAACACGGCGAGCAGGACGTTGATCACCGTGCTCAGCGAGAAGAAGCTGCCCACCGCCGTGATCAAGCCCATCACGAGCAGCGCCACGTGCGGGAAGTGGTGGCGTGGATGCAGTCGTCCGAACGCGCGGAAGAACAATCCGTCCCGCGCCGCGTTGAAGGGAACGCGAGATCCACCCAGTAGCCCAGCGAAGATCGACCCAAAAGCGGTCACCACGATCAGCACGGTGGTGATGTCGGCGGCGGTCTTTCCCCACGTCCGCTCGAGCACCAGGGAAGCGATCGACTGCGAGTGCGCGGCCGTCTGCCACGGCACCACTCCGAGCACGCCGATGTTCATCGCGAGGTATGCGACCATGATCCCGACCACGGAATAGATGATCGACCGCGGCAGCACCCGGCCGGGATCCTTGAGCTCGGCGGCCATGTAGGCAGTCGTGTTGTAACCCAGGTAGTCATAGATGCCGATCAGCAGGCCTCCGCCAAGTCCGGCCCAGAACGGTCCGCCGAATGCGAACGCCTTATGTGGATAGGTGAACGCGAGGTGAGCATGGAAATGCGTCAGCGAGGCGACGATCACGATCAGCAGACTGAGCAATGCGACGCCCCAGAGGACCAGGCTGATCGCCCCTGTCTCGGTGACGCGGCGGTACAGGGCAATCAATACCACCGCGACCACTGCTAGCGAAACGGCATGGATCTCGACCCAAGACATCCCCGGGAGGAGGTAGCCGAGATACTGGACCAACCCGATCACGCCGGTGGCCATGATCAACGGGATGGTGATCATCGCGGTCCAGACGAACAAAAACGGCATCAACCGTCCGGATCGATACTGAAATGCCTCGCGCAGATAAAGGTAAGTGCCTCCGGCGCCGGGCATCGCCGCGCCGAGCTCCGCCCACACGAGCCCGTCGACCAGGGCAAGCAACGCGCCGACGATCCACCCGAACGCAGCCTGCGGGCCGCCGAGCGCCGCGATCATCAGTGGAATCGTGACGAACGGACCGATCCCGCACATCTGGGTCATGTTGATGGCAACCGCCTGACGCAGGCCGATGCCGCGTTCGAAATCGTCGCGCTCAGGCGGTGAGGTGAGCTCACGCGGCGAGCTCGAACCGGCTGGGCGCCGCGTCGTGGTAGCTCCCGATTCCATGTCTCCCTCGCCGAGGCGGGTACCCAGCTGGGTGGGAGGAAAATCTCCTCGATCGATCACGGGGGTGTCAGTCTGCTTACCATCGCGGACCAACGCCCGCGTTCGGCTGATCGCGACGGCCGCCGCGCGTTTCACAGCGCGGCCGGCCGGGGAAACCACGGGTAAGGCCATACATACCCCGAGCGAGGAGGCGGAGATGACGCCAACCACGACGCCGGACGCGTTAATCACCAGGCGCGGCATGGGTATAACGATTGCCCTCACAGCGGCAATCGTGGGGGTGGTCTACGGCTATGACACGGGCAGCATCGCCGGGGCACTGCTGTTCGTACCCGCTCAGTTCTCTCTCTCTACGACCGCCACGGAATGGATTACTACGTTCACCGGGCTCGGCTTGATCGTCGGGGCGCTGCTGGCGAACCGGATCGCAGACCGGTTCGGGCGCAAGCCCGCGATGGTGCTCATCGCGCTCGGCTTCACCATATTCGCCATCCTCCAGGCGGTCGCGCAGGACATCGTGTGGCTGGACGCGACGCGCTTCTTCCTGGGTGTGAGCATCGGGATCTCGACGGTCGCGGCGCCGGTGTTCATCGCCGAGTCCTCGCCCGTGCCCATCCGCGGCGCGCTGATCGTGGGTTACCAGGTCGCGACGGTGGCCGGAATCATGGTGGCGTACTTCGCCGACTGGGCGCTGGCGGGCTCGGGCTCATGGCGTCTGATGCTGGGACTGTCGGCCATCGCCAGCGGCCTTGTCCTGATCGTGCTGCTCAGGCTCCCCGACACGCCCCGCTGGTATGTGATGCGCGGCCGCCGGGACGACGCTGTGCGGACGCTGCAGCTGGTCGACCCCGAGACCGACCCCGAGGAGGCGGTACGCGAGATCGAAAACGACCTGGGCGCCGAGAGTGGCGGAAAACTGCACGAGATGCTTCGCCTGCCCTACGCCAGGCCGACGCTGTTCGTGCTCGTCCTCGGGTTTCTCGTCCAGATCACCGGAATCAACGCGATCACTTACTACAGCCCGTTCATCTTCCACGACATCGGCTGGAGCGGGCATTCCGTGCTACTGATTCAGGCCCTCATCGAGGTCTTCTCGGTCCTCGCCACGGTCGCGGCGGTTCTGCTTGTGGACCGCATCGGCCGTCGCCTGACCCTCCTGATCGGGGTGGGCGTGATGATCGCCTCCAACGCGCTGATGGTCGTGTTGTACGCGCTCGGCAGCCACTTTGGCGGCGTTCGCTCGGTCCTCGGGTTCATCGGCATCCTGTTCTTCACGGCGGGGTTCAACTTCGGCTTTGGCGCGATGGTGTGGGTGTATGCGTCGGAAAGCTTCCCTGCGCGGCTGCGCACGGCCGGCGCCTCGGTGATGCTGACCGCCGATCTGGTA
>Ga0213876_10001993_pt1 | contig 12222 bp, 5 predicted proteins | sample BarmaccomBMRX_R9_FD_160113 | JGI IMG/M metagenome (GOLD analysis project Ga0213876, IMG submission 160113) | Root-associated microbial communities from Barbacenia macrantha in rupestrian grasslands, the National Park of Serra do Cipo, Brazil - RX_R9 | ecosystem: Host-associated > Plants > Roots...
CGGAATGGCGAAGCCCCGGCTTCTTGTCCTTATTGTCGCGTACTACGCCGAGCGTACTATCGAGAAGGTGGTTCGCCGAATACCGCGGAGTCTGCTCGACGTGTATGAAGTCGAGATTTTAGTTATCGATGATGCTTCGAACGATGCAACCTTCGCGGCAAGCCTTGGGGTTTCAAAACAGGTCGACCTTCCATTCAAGGTAACCGTCCTCTTCAACCCGATCAATCAGGGTTATGGCGGCAACCAGAAGATCGGTTACCAGTACGCAATCCAACACCGGTTTGATTTCGTGGCGCTCCTGCATGGGGATGGGCAGTATGCGCCGGAAATGCTGGCCGCCCTCACCGAGCCCCTTCGCCAGGGGGAAAGCGATGCCGTGTTCGGTTCGCGCATGCTGGTGCCAAAGGAAGCGCTCAAGGGGGGCATGCCGCGTTACAAATATTATGGCAATCGAATCCTCACGCGGGTGCAAAACTGGCTGCTACATACCAGCCTCTCGGAATTTCACAGTGGTTATCGCGTCTACGCGGTAGACGCCCTGCGATCCATCCCCTTCGAACGCAATTCGAATGTCTTTCACTTCGACACGGAAATAATTATCCAGTTGGTAATTGCCAGCAAACGCATCATGGAGATCGCAATTCCCACCTATTATGGTGATGAAATCTGCCGGGTCGACGGGATAAGATACGCCGGCGACGTGATCAAGACGTCGCTGCAGGCGTGGTGCCAAAAGCTCAATCTCTTCTACGATCGGCGCTTCGACTGTGCCCCGCCCGCCGACGGTCAGCGCTATCCATCGAAGCTCGATTTTGCGAGCACGCATTCGCGCGTCGTTGAGCTTGTGCCAGAAGGAGCGCGAGTGCTCGACCTCGGCTCGGGCATCGGAGCGGTTGGAGCCGCGCTCAAGAAAAAAGGATGCTTTGTAATCGGCTGCGATTTGGAACGCGGCGTGCTGACGGGAAGCTTCGATAATTTTGTCCTGGCGGATCTGAACAAAGGCCTGCCGGAAATCACCACTCGTTTCGACTATATCCTTGCACTCGACGTCATCGAGCACCTGGCCGCACCCGAGGATTTTCTCGACCAGCTGCGCGAATTATCTGCCCGTGCCGGCGCCCAGGTCATCATCACGACGGCGAATGTAGGCTTCGCGATAATGCGGCTCTCGCTCATCCTCGGGCGATTCGAATATGGCAAGCGGGGCATTCTCGACATTACGCATACGCGGCTCTTTACGTTCAATACGCTTCGCCGCGCCATGCGCGCCGCCGGCCTTGAGATCGAGCGCTCCGAAGGCATCGTTGCGCCGCTTCCTTTCGTCCTTGGCACCTCGAGGCTCGCCAAGATAGCGGTCGCGATCAACAAAGCCCTCGTGCGCCTGCGGCCGACGCTATTCGGGTTCCAGATCTTGCTCGTCGCAAAGCCACGCCCGACGTTGGCAACCCTGCTCGATTCGGCGAAGGCTTCAGCCGAGCACAAAATCGTCGAGCTTGAACGCCAGCGGCTGCGCAAGTTCGCGTGACAGCCAGCGGCAGCGCGAACTTGCCTCCGGTCACGTGCTTCCCGAGCAGGCTCGGCGATCACATTCAGCGCAGGGTGCATTCCACGTCGAACCAGACGGATCGCTAAATCACCATGCTTTCTAGAGTGAAATCAGAGGCGATCTCGACCGAAGGGTCTTCCGGTCTGATGCCCGCAGGGCCGGCGCTCTCGCTCGGCAAATTGCAACAGTTCAGCTTCGGCCCACCTGCCGTGCCGTTTTTCTACCTCGCCTTCGTCATTTTCTTCTGGGCCTCCAGCAGCCTGCACACAGGTATGACCGGCGAACTTGCATCTCCCCTTTCGAGCGATGAGCAAAGCTGGTGGGAAGCTTTCTTCTACAACGATCCGATCCGCATCTACACGAACCTTTTTTATCACTTGGGATATTTGCTCTCGCAAGCGATCGGGATGCCCGGCAGTTACTTGGGCTATCAGATCGTGTTCGGCCTCTTGCTCTGGGGCCGCGCTGTTCTACTCTTCCTGATCATCTATCGCTCGCTCCCGGGCAGTTTGTGGTTCGCATTCACCGCTGGCACTATCGAGCTTTTCCAGGCCTCGGATTGGCTGACGAACTGGCTGGGGCAGATCAACCAGCATAACTACATTTTTTGGCTTTTTCTGTCGCTTTATGGCTTGGCCGAAGCGTTTCGGGCCAAGCGCAGCACGGTAAAAATCATCCTTAGCATCGCGGCGGCCATCGCGTTGTATCTGTGCATGTGGAGCTACGAAGCAGCGGTCACGCTCGCTTCCGCTGGCCCGCTGGTCATTCTCTTGGGAGGCAAGCTCGCCCGCCGCGAACGCACAACTTGGTTGGACGGGATCTGCCTCCTGATATATGGGTCGGTTCTGGCGTGGTATACATTTAAAAGTATTGAAATGTACATTGTGATAGGCGCAACAAATAGTTACCAATATAGTCATTTACGTAGTAATTTTTCGTTTGTCGCGATTGCTGCTGACTTTATTTTCAATCTTCATCGTAGTTTGGCATTCTGGACGTGGCTTCCGGGGCATCTGTCTGCCCCAGAGATTGTAAACGGCCTGTCGGCAGCGGTCTTGTGGGTGGCGGCGGCACTGTTCGCAAGGCGCTCCCATGCGGATATGGCGGTTCCTGCACCGCGCACGCTCGTCGCGCTCCTGCTCATTGGATTATTCAGCCTCATTGGTGCTTTTTCCGTTTTCATGCTCCTTGATGTCAGTCGAAGTCTCATGCGCACGCAATTCCTTTCGGCGGCGCCTGCGAGCCTTGTTTGGACTTCATTGCTATGGCTTGGCGCTTATCCGCTACGAAAGAACCGATTATTGGGCCGGCTCGCGCCTGCGGCAATTGTGGCCGTCATTGTTTTTAGTGGAGCGGCGGAGGCATACCATTACGGGGCCTTGTATAAAGATGATTGGAGTCATTGGTTTCGCGCGGGTTATTCGGCGTTGCTCCGCACCGTTCCGGATCTGTTACCTGGAACAGTTGTGGTGATGATCGCACCAGAAGCGCGAGCGCCAGCGTCTGAAGATTTATGGTTCGACGCGGGGCTGCGTCTCGCCTATCCGCAAGTGCGGGTCAAAGGCACCCTTTGGCTTGCAAACCAAAAGCCCATCACAGGACAGGATCTGGTGTTAAAGGATGGAAATTGGGTTTGGCAAAAAAAGGGGATCCCCTTGGGCCAGGAGCTAATTCCATTCGAGAAAACTGTTATCGTCGAATTGAATGATGCCGGTCAGGCTCATGTGCTGAACGAGGTGCCTTCCTTCATTTCCGAGGATCCAATGGTGCGAGAGGCCTATCGCCCCTCTTCCCGGATTTTATGTGGCGCCCCCAATGAAACGGCCCTCAATCGCTATGAAATGCTACCCGTACTGCGCACGACCGACTGTGTGAAACCAGCCGCCCAGGCCATTAAACTCACCCGCGCCAGCTTCGGCCTCGACTGCGTTCGAAAGAGCTGGGCCAAGCCATTTCTCAGGCTGGTGACGCTTGGAAACGAGACAAAACGTATCCAGCGGATGTGCCACGGTCTATCTCGTTGCGAATTCGATGTCGTCGCAGGCAACTTCGACAACCCTCTGCCCGCCTGCGGCCAAAAGGAACTCGCTATTGCCTGGACATGCGGAGAATCGTCGCAACTTCACTCAACTCGCATATCCAACGCGTTTGATAAGCATGTCGAGCTCTCATGCAACGCGCCTGATTAAGCCGCCGTAAGCTCGCGCCGCTTAGCAAGGAAATCAATAAACGGGCGCGCCTCGTCGACACCCGAGCATCAAACGCTGATCCAACAGACACCATGCCTCCTTACTCGAAACCCGAGACGATCGCAGCCGAAAATTCCTCTCACCTACTGACCGCGCCGCCGCCCCTCTCGCTTCGAAAATCGAGACGGCTCACCTTCGGCCCGCCCGCTGCACCGTTCTTTTACCTCGTCTTCGTCCTCTGCTTCTGGGCGAGCAGCAGCCTGCATACCGGCATGACTGGTGAACTTCTGTTTGCCGTTTCTAGTGACGAGCAGAGTTGGTGGGAAGCATTCTTCTTCGGTGACCCAATCCGCGTCTACACGAACCTCTTTTATCATGCTGGCTACCTGCTGTCGGAAGCAATGGGAATACCCGGCAGCTACTTAGGCTATCAGATCGTATTCGGCTTCCTGCTCTGGGCCCGCGCCGTTCTTCTCTTCCTTGTTATTCACCGCACCCTCCCAGGCAGTTTTTGGCTCGCATTCACTGCCGGCACCATCGAGCTCTTTCATGCCGCGGACCGCCTGACGAATTGGCTGGGGCAAATCAATCAGCACAATTACATCTTTTGGCTGTTTTTGTCTTTCTATTGCATAGCGGAGGCGTTTCGTGCCACCCGGACCTTCGTCAAATTCATTCTTAGCGTCGCAGCCGCCATCGCTTTGTATCTTTGCATGTGGAGCTACGAGGCAGCAGTCATGCTCGCTTCCATTGGCCCACTCTTCATTCTCTTGGGCGGCAAGCTGGCCTGCGGGAAGCGCATAACGTGGTTAGACGGACTCTGCCTCCTCATTCTTTGGTCCGTGCTCGCCTGCTACACGTTTGAAAACGTCGAGAGATACCTCGTTATCGGCGCTCAATCATCGTATCAGTATGCGCAACTGCGAAAAAGCTTTTCTATTGTGGACATTGCTGATGGTTTGATTTTCAGCGTCTATCACAGTTTGGCATTTTGGACATGGCTCCCGCGACGTCTCTCCACCCTGGAGATCGGCAACGGCTTACTGGCCTGCGCGTTGTGGAGCGTGGCGGCACTACTCGCAAGCGGCTCTCAAGCGGACAGATTGGTTCCGGACCCGAAGATTCTGGTTGGTCTCTTCATTTCAGGCTTATGCTGCCTGATTGCCGCCTTCTCCGTATTCATGCTCCTCGATACGAGCCAAGGGCTTGCGCGTACGCAGTTCCTCTCGGCGGCGCCGACGAGTCTTGTCTGGGTCTCGCTGCTGTGGCTGGCCGCCTATCCGCTGCGCAAGGTCCAGTTACTGGGAAGGCTCGCGCCCACAGCAATTGTGGCCCTCATCATTTTTAGCGGAGCGGCCGAGGCATACCATTACGGGGCCTTGAATAAAGATGGTTGGAATCATTGGTTTCGCGCGGGTTATTCGGGGTTGCTCCGCACCGTTCCGGACCTGTTACCTGGAACAGTTGTGGTGATGATCGCACCAGAAGCGCGAGCGCCAGCGTCTGAAGATTTATGGTTCGACGCGGGGCTGCGTCTCGCCTATCCGCAAGTACGGGTCAAGGGCACCCTTTGGCTTGCAAACCAAAAACCCATCTCAGGGCAGGATCTGGTGTTAAAGAATGGAACCTGGGTTTGGCAAAAAAAGGCGATCCCCTTGGGCCAGGAGCCAATTCAATTCGAGAAAACTGTGATCGTCGAATTGAATGATGCCGGTCAGGCTCATGTGCTGAACGAGGTGCCTTCCTTCATTTCCGAGGATCCAATGGTGCGAGAGGCCTATCGCCCCTCTTCCCGGATTTTGTGTGGCGCCCCCAATGAAACGGCCCTCAATCGCTATGAAATACTACCCGAACTGCGCACGACCGACTGTGTGAAACCCGCCGTCCAGGCGATTAAACTCACCCGCGCCAGCTTCGGCCTCGACTGCGTTCGAAAGAGCTGGGCCAAGCCATTTCTCAAGCTGGTGACGCTTGGAAACGAGACAAAACGTATCCAGCGGATGTGCCACGGTCTATCTCGTTGCGAATTCGATGTCGTCGCAGAGAACTTCGACGACCCTCTGCCGGCCTGCGGCCAAAAGGAACTCGCTATTGCCTGGACATGCGGAGAATCGTCGCAACTTCATTCAACTCGCATATCCAACGCGTTTGACAAGCATGTCGAGCTCGCGTGCGATGCAAACTGATTAAGCCGCCATGAGCTCGCGCCCGTTTCTGTAGAAGGGTATCTGGCAGACTGCTCCGGCGCCGAAGTCAATGCTGGGACGGTTCTTACGTTAAGCTCCGCCCAAGCGGACGGCGAGCTTGATCGAGCAGTTAGGCTAAATCAAATCTCTACCTCGAGTCCCACTTCCACGACTTGCGCGGCCGGAACGCCGAAATAGGCGGCGGGCAGATTGGCGTTGAGATGCATGGCGGCGAAGAGGGACTTTCTCCACGTCGCCATGCCCGAAGCCTCTTTGCCGGCGATCACCATGACGCGCCGGAAGTAGTAGGTGATGTTCTCCGGATCGATGCCGTGCAGCTCGGGCTCGAGGCAAGCTCGCCGCAAGCCGGCCAACACGTCGGGGCTTTCCATGAAACCGAAATGGAAGAGGACGCGCGTGATGCCGGCGCCGACCGGCACGAGCTTGAAGCGTCGCTCGGGAGCGACGCGCGGTTCCTCGACCGCGATCGAGGCGATGAGCAGCACGCGTTCGTGCAAGACGCGATTGTGCCGCAGATGATGCGTCAGGCCGAGCGGTATGCCCTCGCTCGCCGCCGTGAAGATCGCCGCGGCGCCCGGCAAACGGATGGGCGGGTTCTCGAGCACCCAGTCGACGAACTCGTCTTCGCTCTGGCGAAGCTTTGAGCGCTGATGCTCGAGCATTTGCCAGCCCGTCCGCCAGGTGAGCATGATGAACGCGATCACGCTCGCGAGCATCAGCGGGAACCATCCCCCCTGTACCAGCTTCGTCATGTTGGCGGCGACGAAGATGAGCTCGATGATCAAGAAAAAGCCGTTCACCGCCGCAACGAGAAGCGGGTTATAGCCCCATTTCAGGGCCACGAGGGCGGCGAGCACCGTGGTCACCGCCATCAGCAACGAGACGGCGATTCCATAGGCGCCGCCCAGCGCGTCCGAAGAACCGAAGATCAACACCGCCGCGAGGGTTCCGGCCGCGAGCAACCAGTTCACCACGGGCATGTAGATTTGTCCCTTCTCGTGACTCGCCGTGTGCTGCACTCGCATGCGGGGCAGGAAGCCGAGCTGCATCGCCTGCTGCGTGAGGGAATAGGCGCCCGAGATGATGGATTGCGATGCGATCACGGTCGCGAGGGTCGCGAACGCGACCATCGGGTAATGGGCCCATCGGGGAACGAGGTGGTAAAACGGGTTCTCCGCGGCTTGCGGATCGGCGAGAAGCAACGCCCCCTGCCCGAGGTAGTTAAGCATCAGGGCGGGCGACACGACTGCGAACCACCCGAACTGAATGGGGCGACGGCCGAAATGGCCCATATCGGCGTACATGGCCTCGGCGCCGGTGAGCGCCAGAAAAGCGGCGCCGAGCACCGCGAAGGCGATCCCGGGTCCGGCGTGGATGAGATAGGTGACCGCGTAAAGAGGGCTGATCGCGAGCAAGATTCTGGGCGTCTGGATGATGCTCGAAAGGCCCAACAGCCCGATCGCGACGAACCAGACCAGCATGACCGGGCCGAAGATGCTGCCGACGAACTCGGTGCCCTTGCGCTGGACGATGAACAAAACCGCGAGGACCGCGATCGTCAATGGAACGACCAGGGGGGCGAGCGAAGGCGCGTCGACCTTCAAACCTTCGATGGCACTGAGCACGGAAATGGCAGGCGTGATGACCCCGTCGCCGTAGAGCAGCGCGGCCCCGATGAGACCGACGATCAGCAATCGCGCACGCCAGCTTCCGCGCGGAGCACGTCTTGCGTCGAGGAGCGCGAGCAAGGCCACGATGCCGCCTTCGCCGTGATTGTCGGCGCGCAGGATCAGAATCGCATATTTGAGACCGACGACGAGAAGCAGCGCCCAGATGATCAGCGACACGATGCCGAGCACCGTCTCCGGTTCCGGGCCCCCGCCTGCGTCGACCGCTTGTTTCAGTCCATAAAGCGTGCTGGTTCCGATATCGCCATAAACGACGCCCAATGCGGTGAGCACCGCGAGCGCAGGCAACTTCGGTGCCTCATGGCCATGCAGACTGGCGAAACGAAGGGCGTTGGCCATCTGAAACTCCCTTCTCTCGACCGCGCAAGTGTGCACGAAACTACGACCGTGAGAAGCCCGCCGCTCCGCGTCGCGCGAGACAAGAATGATTGCCGCGCGGCATGCGGCAAAGAAAGTGCCGTGTGATCCGAACGCTCTCGCCCAATGAATGGTGCCCATTTACACTTGCGATTGCGCGTCTTCCTTGATTTCGGCGGACGAAACCATTCCCATGATCGGCCCAGCAGGAGAATCTTATGAACAAAGTCATCCCCGAAGTTCCCGTCGCCTCGCCCGCCATGCGCAAGATGGGGGTCCCGCTTTCACCCGTCGTGAAGGCCGGTGGCTTTGTCCATGTTTCGGGAATGCCGCCTTTGGATCTTGAAACCGGCGCGATCGTGAGAGGGGACATTGCGATGCAGACCGAGCTTTCGCTGAAGAACGTGCAGCGTGCACTGGAGAGCGCGGGTTCGTCCCTCGAGAAGGTTCTGAAGGTCCACATTTATTGTGCGAACGCCGCCTATTACCGCATCATCAACGAAATTTACGCCAAATACTTCACGAAGAACTTCCCGGCTCGCACGTTTATTCCTGTGGCTTCGTGGCCTATGGAGTTCGATATCGAAATCGACTGCGTCGCCATCGAGTGAAGCCCGAAACCCGCGGCAACTTCGATCGCGTTCTGACGCGCCCGCCCAGGCATCGGCGCACTCCATGACTTCGAGCATAGGGCGGGCGCAAGGAGTGAGCGGATGACCGCGCCGATCGTTGGGCGACGCCGGGCCATGACGAACAGCCACGGCATCCGCGAATTCGGTGCAGCACCCCAAGAATCATCAGTTTCTGCCGTGGCAGCAGCCGGAAGAACGACTGGTGTAGATGTTGCCGTAAGGGGAAGCGCTACCGGCCGAGAACAGATCATAGCCATAGCCGAAGCTCGGCAAATACGGACCGGGAGCTCGTCGCACTACATCGACGCCTGGGATTGAGGCACCGCGAGCCGCATACCCGGCAACCCGCTTGTGATGGCGTCCACCCTGCGCGGCCATCGACTGATCTCGAGCGAGCAAGAGCGCGGCGGTAGCCGCGGCAACGACAACGACGCGTGAAGCCGAGTGCTTTCCATTTCGCATTTCGCGATCCAATTTTCCAAGCGGCGGCGCCAGGTCCGAGGCGGCCATTGTCGGATGCACAGAGAAAGTCGGCCGAAGCACCTCGGCGGCTTCAATTCAACTTGGTGTCGGCAATCGATCAGACAAGCTCGAAAACAATAAACTATAGGGAGGGGAGAAATCGCGAAGCAGTCGCGTTGGTCAATGCGGCCGGGTGCAACGCGATTTGAGCGAAATACTGAAGCGTTTTCCAAAGCCTGCGGTCACGATGCCGCCGCGGCCGTGGGAGCTCGGAGACGCCGCTCGACGCGATGGCGGATGCGCTCGAGGCTCGCGTCGCGAAAGCCAAGCGCGTCCAGATGCTCGACCGTGTTCAAAAGGTACTCGGCGCAAGTTCCAAGGGGACCGCGCGCGATCGCGATCCTTTCCGCGATTTCGTCATCCGAGAGAAGATTGGTGAAGCGCGCATGTCGCCGGTTGGCAACGAAGGTGACGGCCCTCACCGTCCCTTCTTGCGTATGCGCATCGACCCATCTGGCTTCGTAGGAGCCGCTCAACATCTCGCGCCGCCATAAGATCAAGAGTTCTTCCTCGACCTGTTTCTCATCGAGTCGGAAGGCAATCCCGCGACAGCAACCACCACGATCGAGCGCCAGCATGAGGCCGGGGGTCTCAGGTGTTCCGCGTCCAGCCTTCAGCCAAAGGCAGAAGCGTCGATGCCAGCCGCGAACGAGAGCCACACGCGTTTCGGCGAACTCGAAGGCGGGGTTCCAGATCAAGGACCCATAGCCGAAAACCCAGACATCGCCGTCGACCGGCCGTCCGACAAGCGCCTCGTTGAGCGACGCCTCGATCTCTTCGTCCGACCTGATGGGAAAGCCGGGAAGCGCGCGCGCGCGCAATTGCGCGAGATGCGAGCCATCCTTTAGACCTTCGCGCGTGATCGTGTAGTTCGCCTGCCACATCTTGGCGGCGCCGCTGTCGTCCTTCATCTCCCCTGCCTTTTCACGAACCGAACGCCCTCGACGATCTTCCGCTTGCCGGGCCGACCCTGTCGGCGCAGCAAGCCGGAATTCTGATTACCGCAAGAGCGAAGTTTTCGTATAAGCCGAATCGTCGCTTTTGAGCTAGTTATGTAGCAAGGGGCGGCGAAGTGTCGATGTCTGCGACGCGCCCTCAGCCCTGCTCCGCTCGATGCCCCCGATGCTGCGCGATGATGGCGTCCGCCGGCTTGCCGTTGACCTCGGCCAAATGGTCGAAATGCGAGGCGTAGCTGCCGACGCCGGCGGTCGCGGAACGCAATTCCACGATCAGGCCGCCGATCTCGGCTTCCGGTATTTGCGCCTTGAGAACGTCCCATCCCTCCCAGCCAGGCCGGGCGTCATATCCAAGGATTTGGCCTCTGCGGGATGAGACGAGGCCGGTCGCGCGTGACATCGCTTCCGTCGGCACGGCGATCTCGACCGAAAGGATCGGCTCGAGGAGCACGGGGCGCGCCTTCGGCAGCGCCTCGCCGATAGCGATCTTCGCGGCAGCCCTGAAGGCCATGTCCGAGGAGTCGACCGAGTGGTAGGAGCCGTCGGTCAACGTCACGGCGACATCCACGACCGGAAACCCGAGCGGACCTCGATTGAGCGCGTCCTTCACGCCGGCCTCGACGGAAGAGAAATATTGCCGCGGCACGGTGCCGCCATGCACGTTCTCCGCAAAGGCGAAGCCGTCGCCGCGCCGACGCGGCTTCACGTCGATCACCACGTCGCCGAACTGGCCATGGCCGCCCGACTGCTTCTTGTGCCGGCCGCGGACGGAGACCGCATCCTTGATGGTCTCTCGATAGGCGACAAGCGGTTTCCTGGCTTCCGCGGTCACCCCGAAGCGGGAACTCAACCGCTCGAGCGCGAAGCGCAGATGCATTTCCCCCTGTCCCGCAAGACGAAGCTCGCCGGTCTCCTGATCCTGAATGAAATTCAAGGATGGATCCTCGTCGACGAGCTTGGCGAGCGCTGCCGCGAGGCGCACCTCGTCCTTGCGATCCTTCACCGAAAGCGCGAAGACCTGAACCGGCTGGGTGGACGCGGAACGTTCGAGCCGGGGTGGCGCCTCCTTGGCGTCGGTGAAGCAATCTCCCGTTGCGATGCGATCAAGCCGCAGGAAGGCAGCCGCGTCGCCCGCCTCGGCCCGTCCGATCTTCATGGCGCTCGACCCGACGAGGCGCGACAACCCGGCGATGCGCTCTTCCGCTCCGCTCGACCCGGTCACCGTCGTTCCGTCGGCGAAACTGCCGCGAAGCACGCGGGCGAAGGAGAGCTTTCCGCCATGCGCCGTGTGGATGCTGCGCATCACATGGGCGAGCGCCGGGCCCTCGTCGGCGAGACCCAAACGTTCGCGCAGCTTCCCGATGCCAGGGACCTCATGGCGCAACGCCTTGAGAAGGCGCGTCACGCCATTTCCACGTTCCGCGGAACCGATCATCAAGGGGACCAAATGTCCCGATCTCAATTCCCGGACCATGTCCTCGAAAACCTTGTCGCGGGCGGGTTCGATGTCGGAAATCAACTCCTCCATCAGGCCGTCATCGTAGTCGGCGAGGCGCTCGAGCATGGAAAAACGCGCTTCTTTCTTGCGGTCGAGTTCGTCCGCCGGAAGCTCGATCACGGACGACATCGCGTGCTCGCGATAGACGAAGGCGCGCTCCAGAGCGAGGTCGATGAAGCCGACGGCGATGCCGTCTTTCCAGATCGGGATCTGGCGAAGCAGAAGCGGCGTGCGCGATGCGGGCTGAAGAAGCGAAAGCGTGTCGCGAACTCGCGTGTTGGCGGCGTCGATCTTGTTCAAGAAGAGGATGCGCGGCAGCCCGATAGCCTCGATCTCTCGCAAGATCACCTGAAGGGCGGGCGTCTTCTTGGCATCGGCCTCGCAGACCACGATGGCGGCATCGCAGACGGGAAGCACATTTCTCATCTCGTGTATGAACTCGATCGAGCCCGGGCAATCGAAGAAGGTGTAGCGGTCGCCGAGGAATTCCGTGGTCGCGATATTGCCTTCAACGCTCATCGCGTGGGAGCGTGCCTCGGGACTGGAATCCCCCACGCTTGTCCCGTCTCTCACGCTTCCCTGACGAGTGATGGCGCCCGCCCGCGCCAGCATGGCCTCGAGAAGGGT
>Ga0213876_10001994_pt1 | contig 12219 bp, 14 predicted proteins | sample BarmaccomBMRX_R9_FD_160113 | JGI IMG/M metagenome (GOLD analysis project Ga0213876, IMG submission 160113) | Root-associated microbial communities from Barbacenia macrantha in rupestrian grasslands, the National Park of Serra do Cipo, Brazil - RX_R9 | ecosystem: Host-associated > Plants > Roots...
TCCCGCCGGCTATTACGTGAAGAAGAAGCTCGGCATCCCGCTGGTCTACGACGCGCACGAGATCTACGAGGCGGCGGCGGCGCGCATGGTCGGCATCACCGACTACTACGCGCGCATCCACAAGAAATATCTGCGCCACGTCGACGGCTTCATCTGCGTCAACGACAGCGCCGCGCTCTATTACAGCCACGCCTATCCGGGCGTGGTGAAGCCGGTCGTGATCCGCAACGCCATCCAGCTTTCGCCGGCTGAGCCCTATGACGGCCGCCTGCACGACGCGGCGGGATTGCCCGAGGATACGCGCATCCTGCTCTACCAGGGCGGCTTCTCGGAAGGCCGCGGCCTGCCGATCCTGGTGCGCTCGGCCTCGATGCTGCCCGAGGGCTGGGCGCTGGTGATGATGGGCTGGGGACCCTTGAGCGGCCAGCTCAAGCAGATCGCGGCGCAGGCCGCGATGCGTTCGGGGCGCGACGAGGACAAGGTCCGCTTCATACCGCCCGCGCCGCAGAAAGAGCTCAAGTCGTGGACGCAAGGCGCAACCCTCGGCATCATCCCCTACGAGGGCAAGATGCTGAATCACTGGATCGCCACGCCCAACAAGCTCTGGGAATATCCAAGCTCCGGCGTGCCCCTGGTCGTGCAGCCCTTCCCCGAGATGCGCCGCGTGGTCATGACCTATCATTGCGGCTGGACCTTGCCCGAGACGCTCACCGCCAGCGGCATCGCCGACCTCGTCGCCTCCCTGAGCGACGAGCAGATCGCGCAGGCGCGGCTGGGCTGCATGCGCTTCATCGAGGCCGACAACTGGACCGCGCGCTACGAGAAGCGCCTGCTCGATCTCTATGCCGGCTTCGCGCCGAAGGGGGCGGCATGACCCCCGCCTGGATCGCCTTCGCCGTCGGCCTGTTCGTGTCGGGCGCGCTGATCGCCGTCGGCGTCATGATGCTGCTCAAGCGGCGCGAGGACAGCCAGACGAAAGTGCTCGCCTATCGCGACACCTATGAGCCGCTGTTCGCCGATCTGTGGTCGAACGAGATGCATCGCCGGCTGGCGGCGCTGTTCGTGGCGCAGCGCACGGCGAAGTCGGTCGGCGAGGCGCGGGGCCTGGGCGCGGTGCTGATCTCGTTCATCCGCCGCCGCCTCGCCGCCGAGGACAGCGAAAGCTATGAAGACGTGCGGCTGGCGCTCACCATCCTCTCGAGCGGACCGGTCCGCCGCGCGCAGACCGAGAGCGGCCAGGCGCTCGATCTCTCCGGCATCGATTTCCGCGGCGCGGTGCTGTCGGGCGTCGATCTGTCGGGCTTCAGGCTTGCGCAGTGCGTCTTCGACCGCTGCCGTCTGGCCGGCGCCAAGCTCGTGGGCTGCGACCTGTCCGGCGCCTCGCTGACGGGCTCTGACCTGCATGGCGCCGACCTGCGCCGCGCAGACCTTTCCGAGGCCGACGTCACCGATGCCGACTTCTCGGGCGCGCGCGTGGGATCGGCCAACTTCACCAACACCAATATCGGCGGCGCGATCCTCTCGGAGGCGGGCGGGCTCTCCCAGGAGCAGCTCGACGTGGCCTTCGGCGACGGCGGCACCGCGGTGCCCGAGCGCATGCGCTTCGTGCCGGGCCGCGCCCAACGCCCGCGCCGGGAATAGAGTTTTTCGGGAACAGGGATCATGGCAACCGACTACTACGCGCACCCGACGGCGGTGATCGACGACGGCGTCGCCATCGGCGCCGGAACCAAGGTGTGGCACTTCGCCCATGTGCTGGGCGGCTCGAAGCTCGGCGAGCGCTGCGTCGTCAGCCAGAACGTGATGATCGGGCCCAACGTCGCCATCGGCAACGGCTGCAAGATCCAGAACAACGTCTCGCTTTATGAGGGCGTGACGCTCGAGGACGACGTGTTCTGCGGCCCGTCCATGGTCTTCACCAACGTGCTGTTGCCGCGCGCCCATGTGAACCGCCGGGCCGAGTTCCTGCCGACCCTGATCCGCAAGGGCGCCAGCATCGGCGCCAATGCCACCATCGTCTGCGGCAACACGATCGGCCAATACGCGATGGTCGGCGCCGGCGCGGTGGTGACCCGCGACGTCGAGGACTTCGCGCTGGTCGTGGGTGCGCCAGCACGTCGCATCGGCTGGGTCAGCCGGGCGGGCGACCGGCTGGGCGAAGACCTCGTCTGCCCGCGCACGCAGGAACGTTACAAGCTCGAAAAGGGCAGGCTTTTCCTGGTCGGATAGGGCCGCAAAACGCCGCGGCGAAAGCCCGCAACGCGCTCCAAGAGCCGCCCCGAAAGGCATTGAAACCTGCCCTTGCGCGGGCCATAGTCCGCCGCGTTTTCGACCCCAAAAGGCACGTCATGAAACTCAAGGAACTCAACGAAGCCATTGCCCAGACCTGCGACGTGCGCGCCACCGTCGTGAACGCGGTGCAGAACGAAACCTTCCGCCAGCTGCGCGCCGCGCTCGACAAGGGCGAGAAGGTGATCGTCCCCGACTTCGGCATCTTCATGGTCAAGGAAGTCCAGGGCGAGAGTGGGGCGAAGAAGATCGTGCGCTTCCGCGAGCGGACGGGCGGCGAAGGCAAGAAGGACAAGGAAGGCCGCAAGAAGAAGGGGCCCGGTCTCGCCGCCGCCAAGACGGGCGACGACGGCGACGCGTAACCGCATCAATCATTCGTAGGCAGCAGTTCGATCGGAGAGATAATGGCCGAAGAAGCGAAGAAGCCGCGCGGCGCGCGCGGCGCCCGGGCCGGCAAGGCGGGCAAGGAAGACAGCGGCAAGGCGGACCGCCGCCGGCTCATCTATCTCAAGGCGCGCGGCAAGGAGCTGAAGAAGGAAGTGCAGGCCAACAAGGACGAGGCCGAGGCGCTGCGCCAGAAGCTCGGCATGGGCTCGCGCAAAGGCCGCAACAAGGGCGAAGCCGCCGCCGATGACGGCGACGACGAGTAGGCCTTACGCCTTTCGCAATTGACCCGACGGCAGGTGTGGTTTCCACGCCTGCTTTGCCGTGCCCGCTTTGCCGCACCAGTCACATGTGGTTTTATGCGGGCAGCTAAGCTTTGGAGAACCGACATGCAGGAACACCTGAAATTCTACATCGACGGCGCTTGGGTCGATCCCGCGACGCCCAAGACCGAGGACGTGATCAATCCCGCGACCGAAGAAGCCTTCGCGCGCGTCTCCCTGGGCTCCAAGGCCGACGTCGACAAGGCGGTCGCGGCCGCCAGGCGCGCGTTCGAGACCTTCTCGCGCACGACGCGCGAAGAGCGCCTCGCGCTGATGCAGAAGATCGTCGAAGCCTATCAGAAGCGCTATGGCGACATCGTCGAGGCGATCAGCAAGGAAATGGGCGCGCCGCTCGGCCTGTCGAAGAACGCGCAGGCCGCGATGGGCATCGCCCATCTCACCCAGGCGATGAAGGTGCTCAAGGACTATCAGTTCGAGAAGGTCACCGGCACCACCGCGGTGGTCTACGAGCCGGTCGGCGTGGTGGGCATGATCACGCCGTGGAACTGGCCGATCAACCAGATCGCCTGCAAGGTGGCGCCGGCCATCGCCGCGGGCTGCACGATGGTGTTGAAGCCGTCCGAGGTCGCGCCCTTGAACGCGATCATCTGGGCCGAGATCATGCACGACGCGGGCGTGCCGAAAGGCGTGTTCAACCTGGTGAACGGCGACGGCCCGACCGTCGGCGAGGCGATGTCGAACCATCCCGGCATCGACATGATGTCGTTCACCGGCTCGACGCGCGCCGGCATCGCGGTCGCCAAGGCGGCGGCGAACACCGTCAAGCGCGTGGCGCAGGAGCTGGGCGGCAAGTCGGCCAACCTCGTGCTCGACGATGCCGACCTGCAGAAGGCGGTCGTCGGCGGCGTGATGAACATGTTCTCGAATTCGGGCCAGTCGTGCAACGCGCCGAGCCGCATGTTCGTGCCGCGCGCCAAGCAGGAACAGGCCATGGCGATCGCGAAAGCCACCGCCGAGAAGGTCAAGGTCGGCGATCCCTTCGCGGAAGGGGTGACCATGGGCCCGGTGGTGAGCGAGGTGCAGTTCAACAAGATCCAGGCGCTGATCCAGAAGGGCATCGACGAGGGCGCCACGCTGGTCTGCGGCGGCGTCGGACGGCCGGAAGGCTTGAACCGCGGCTACTTCGTCAGGCCGACGGTCTTCGCCAACGTCACCAACGACATGACCATCGCGCGGGAAGAGATCTTCGGACCGGTGCTGGCGATGCTTCCCTACGACAGCGAGGACGAGGCGATCCAACAGGCCAACGACACGGTCTATGGCCTGTCGGGCTATGTCCAGTCGGGCGACATCGAGCACGCGCGCAAGGTGGCGTCGCGGCTGCGCACCGGCAACGTGCACCTGAACGGCGCCGGCGTCGACCTCAACGCGCCCTTCGGCGGCTACAAGCAGTCCGGCACGGGCCGCGAATGGGGCGAGTTCGGCTTCGAGGAGTTCCTCGAGGTCAAGGCCGTGATGGGTTACCAGGCGGCTTGATCCGCTTTCGAACATGTGGAAGGGCCGCCGCTCATGCGCGCGGCCCTTTTACTTTATAAGGTGGCCATGAACGACGCCTTCTCCATCGGCAACGTCCCCATCCCCGGCCGCGTCCTGATCGCGCCGATGACGGGCGTCTCCGACCTGCCGTTCCGCCGCGCGGCGTCGCGGCTGGGCGCGCCCTATGTCGCGACCGAGATGGTGGCCTGCGACGCCTTCGCGCGCGGGCGGCCCGACGTGGTGCGCCGCGCGGCGGTCGGCGACGGGCTGCCGTTGATGGTCGTGCAGCTCGTCGGGCGCGATGCCGGCTGGATCGCGAAGGGCGCGCGGCTCGCCCAGCAGGCGGGCGCCGAGATCGTCGACATCAACATGGGCTGCCCCGCGAAAGAGGTCGCGGGCGCGCTGTCGGGCTCGGCGCTCATGCGCGACCTCGATCATGCGGAAGCGCTCATCGCCGCCGCGGTCGACGCGGTCGCGTGTCCGGTCACGGTGAAGATGCGGCTGGGCTGGGACGATCTGAGCGCGCCCGAGCTCGCCGTCCGCGCCGAGCGCGCCGGCGCCGAAGCTGTCACCGTGCACGGCCGCACCCGCATGCAGTTCTACAAAGGCACGGCCGATTGGCGCGCGGTCGCGCAGGTGAAGCAAGCCGTGCGCATCCCCGTCATCGTCAACGGCGACATCGTCGACGCGGCATCGGCCGAGGCCGCGCTGGCGCAATCCGGCGCCGACGCGGTGATGGTCGGCCGCGGCGCCTATGGCCGTCCCTGGATCGGCCGCCGATGGGACGCGCCCGCGCCCGAGGCGCGGCTCGCCATCGCGCTCGATCACTTCGCCGACACGCTCAAGCTCTATGGCGACGTGCATGGCGTGCGCGTGTTCCGCAAGCATCTGGGCTGGTATGTCGAAGGCGATGCCGGCCGCGAGGCGAAGTCGCTTCTGTGCCGGCTGACCGTGCCGCGCGAGGTCGAGGACGCGCTGGTCGCGCTGTGGGGCCGCGGGGAAGGCAGAATGAAGGAGGCGGCATGATCGAGCGCCACGCCGGCATCGGCGGCATGAACACCTTCATCGTCCATCCCGAACGCGGCGGGCCGCATCCTGTCGTCCTGTTCTTCATGGACGCGCCCGGCATCCGCGAGGAGCTGCGCATGATGGCGCGGCGGCTGGCGAGCGTCGGCTACTACGTGATGCTGCCCAATCTCTATCACCGCTCGGGCGTCGAGGAGCTGGGCAACTTCATCGGCGAGGCGGGAACCGAGACCCGCAAGAAGATGTTTGCGCTGATGGGCAGCTTGAGCATCGCGCTGGTGATGGAGGACGCGGATCGCCTCGTCGCCCATGCCGACGCGGATCCCGCGGCGTCGAAGGGGCCGATGGGCACGCTCGGCTATTGCATGAGCGGGCAATACGCCATCGCCGCCGCGGCGCGCCATCCCGGCCGCGTGCGCGCCGCCGCCTCGATCTATGGCGTCAGGCTCAAGACCGACGCGCCGGACAGCCCGCATCTCGCCGCGCGCAAGGCCGATGCCGCGCTCTACGTCGCCTGGGCGGAGATCGACCACTACGCGCCGCTGGAGGAGCTGGAGCCGTTCCGGCAATCGCTCGAAGGCCTCGACGCCGAGGTCGAGCTCTATCGCGGCGTCGAGCACGGTTTCGCCTTTCCCGAGCGCCCCGCCTACGACCGCGACGCCGCCGAGCGGCACTGGGAGCGGCTGTTCGCGCTTTATGGAAAGCTTAGGTGATGTCGATCAAGCTCCGGACCGTCTGCGCTGCGGTTGCAATGGCTTCGACCATCGGCTCCGCCGCCGCGGCGCCCTTGCCGCTCGGCTTCGACGCGCTGCATTGGGGCATGACGCGGCAGCAGGCCGCCGATGCGCTGCCGTTCCTTAAAGTTGCGATGGCGTTGCGGCCGCCGCCGGTGGCATCCGGCAGTGTTGAGATCTCCGGGGGCGGCTATGCCTGGCACGAATGCCGGTTCGCCGTGTTTTTCAAATTCGAATCCGATGCGCTGGTCGATCTCAAGGCGGTGCAGACCGGCTCGTCGCAAGCCTGCCATGACGATGCGCTGGCCGCGTTCACCGGGGCTTACGGCGCGCCGCAGGTGAAGCCGATGATGGGACTCTACTTTTACAGATGGACGGGTGATGGCGAAACGACGCCCGCGCTCGACCTCGCCGACAAGGGCCTGGTCGCGCCGGGGGCCTTCGGCGTCGACGCGAATCTGCACAAGACGGGTGCGCCCTAGTCCTTCGCCCGTTCGACGTAGGACCCGTCCTCGGTCAGCACCACCACGCGCGTGCCGGCGGTGATGTGCGTCGGCACCATGGTGCGGATGCCGTTCGACAGCATCGCGGGCTTGAACGAGCCCGAGGCCGTCTGGCCCTTCACCACCGGCTCGGTCTCGGTGATCTCGAGCGTCACGCGCGCGGGGATCTCGATCGAGACCGGCACGCTGTTGAACAGCGCCAGGCGCACCTCCATGTTCTCCTGCAGGTACGGCGCCATGTCGCCCAGTATGTCGAGGCCGACATGGATCTGCTCGAAGGTCTCGGGCTGCATGAAGACGTAGTGGTCGCCGTCCTGGTAGAGATAGTTGTAGGTCTGGTATTCGATGAACGCCTTTTCCAGCGTGTCGGTGGTCTTGTAGCGCTCGTTGATCTTGGTGCCGTCCGAGATGCGGCGCATCTCGAGCTGGGTCACGGGCGTGCCCTTGCCGGGATGGATGTTCTCCGCCGTCAGCACGATATAGAGCTTGCCGTCCTTCTCGATGACGTTGCCCTTGCGGACGTTGCTGGCAATGACCGAAACCACGATGTACCTCTTTCCAGGTGGACGGGGCTTGCCCGCCGAAGCCGTCTTTCCGGACGGCGAAGGCGGGGGCTATAGCAGGGGCGTGAGAAAGGGCCAAGTGTCATGAGTTCCTGGTGGGAACCCCACCGCCACGCCGACCGCCGCCCGGCCCTTCTGGCTCGCGGGCGGATCAAAAAGGCCGCGCGCGACTGGTTCGAGGGGCGCGGCTTCACCGAGGTCGAATGCGGCGCGCTGGTGGTCTCGCCCGGCAACGAGGCGCATCTGCACGCCTTTGCGACGCAGGCGATCGAGACCGGCGGCGGCGCGGGCCGCCCGCTCTATCTCCATACCTCGCCGGAATTCGCGGCCAAGCGGCTGCTCGCGGCGGGCGAGACGCGGATCTTCGATTTCGCGCGCGTGTTCCGCAACCGCGAGCGCGGGCCGCTGCATGCGCCCGAGTTCACCATGCTGGAGTGGTATCGCGCGAACGAGGACTACCGGTCGGTCATCGAGGACTGCCTGGCGCTGGTGCGGCTCGCCGCCGACACGACCGGCGCGGCCGGGTTCCGCTATCGCGACCGCGCCTGCGATCCGCGCGCGGAGGCGCAGTGGCTGAGCGTCGTCGATGCCTTCACCCATCATGCCGGCATCGACCTGCTCGGCGTCCTCGACGACCGCGACGCGCTCGCGACCAAAGCGCGGCGCGCGGGGATCGCGGTCGCCGACGACGACAACTGGGCCGACATCTTCTCCAAGGTGCTGGTGGCGCGCGTCGAGCCGAAGCTGGGCGAGGGACGGCCGACGGTGCTCTACGAATATCCGCGCAGCGAGGCGGCGCTGGCGCGCGCCAGCGCGCGAGACCCGCGCGTCGCCGAGCGCTTCGAGCTCTATGTCTGCGGCGTCGAGCTCGCCAACGGCTTCGGCGAGCTCACCGACCCGGTCGAGCAGCGCGCGCGCTTCGAGGCCGAGATGGCCGAGAAGCAACGCGTCTATGGCGAGCGCTATCCGATCGACGAGGACTTCCTGGCCGCGCTGTCGCACATGCCGCAGGCCTCGGGCGTGGCGATGGGCTTCGACCGGCTGGTCATGCTGGCGGCCGGCGCGCGCACGCTCGACGACGTGCTGTGGACGCCGGCGCCTTAGCGGTCGCGGCAGTCGGCGATCCACCAGTCCTTGCCCTCGCGGCGGAGGTAGAGCGCGACATCGCCGTCGCCGTTCAGCCATTCGGGCGCGATGGCCCTGATGCGGTGCCGCCCCTTGTGGATCGAGCCGAAGCGCACGCGACGCACGTCGAAATCGATCAGCAGGAGCACGTCCGTGCCGATGAAGCCGGGCGGCGACGGAAGCGTTTTATAGTCCTGATGGACGATGCGGCCGGCGACCTCGGCGTCCGCGCATGTCCGGTCGCCGAGCGCGCCGGCGAGGGCGGGCGTCGCGAGGCCCGCGAGCAGCAGGATGGGCAGCAGCTTCATGCCGGGAGGTTAGCAGATAGGGCGGCGGCCGTCACATCCGCGCCGGCGCCTGGTGCTTGCCCTTGAAGAACGCGCTGATCTTGTGGCGCGTCTGCTCCCACCACACGACGCGGCCGTTGGTCACCCAGTTGAGCTGGATCACCTTGCGCGGGCCTTCGAAGGCCTCGAAGCCGTGCCAGGCGTTGGGCTGGTTCCTGAAGACCACCAGCGTGCCTTCGTCGGGCGGCACCTCGGCGACGACGTCGTTCAGGTCGGTCGCCGAGCGCAGCAGGCGCAGGCGTCCCTTCGGGCTCTCCCATTTGCCGTTCATGTAGATCAGCACGGTGACGAGCTTGGTCACGCTGTCGGTATGGATCTGGCCGTCGCGCGCGCTCGACTGGCCGCGCACGGTGACCATGGTCGGGCGACGGGACAGGTCGATGCCGAATTTGTCCGCGACCGCTTCGGTGAATTCCGGCCCGCGGATCGCGTCCATGAAATCCTGGAACCTGGGACCGTAGTTGAGCGTCGGCAGCGGGAAGCTTCCGGCATGCGCCACGGCGGGAAAGTCGCGCTCGATCGCATCGATGGCTTCGGGACGCACGAAGCCCGGCACCATCAGATGGGGGAAGGGCTCGTTCACGACCGCGGCGCGGCGCACGGCCTCGACGTCGATGGGAAGCGTCACAGGCTGAATTCCATCTGGGTATAGGCGGCCGCGGCGATGCCGCCGTCGACGGGCAGCACCGTGCCGGTCACATAGGCGCTGGCGCGCGAGCAATAGAAGATCGCCGCCCCGATCATGTCGTCGTCGCGGCCGATGCGCCCCCGCGGCACCGACGCTTCCATCTGCGCGCGTCCCGCGGCGAGGACGGGCGCCAGCATCTTGGTCTCGAACGGGCCCGGCGCGATGGCGTTGACGTTGATGTCGTCCTTGGCGAGATGCTTGGCGAGGTTGCGCGTCAGGTGATGCACCGCGGCCTTGCTCGCCGAATAGGCATAGGTCTCGATATGCGGCTGCAGGATGCCGTCGATGGAGCCGATGTTGACGACGCGCGCCAGATCGTCCGCAGTCGCGGCCTTGCGCAACAGCGGCAACAGCGCCTGGGTCAGGAGGAAGACGGCCTTCAGGTTCACCGCCATCAGCTTGTCCCAGCCCTTCTCGGAATACTGGTCGATGGGCTCGGCCCAGGCGGCGCCGGCATTGTTGATCAGGATGTCGAGCTTCTGCTCGCGCGCGGCGACGTCGGCGGCCAGCGCTTTCACCTCGTCGGTGCGGCCGAGGTCGTGCGGCAGCGCGATGCAGGTGCCGGTCTTGTTCAGCTCCGCCTCGGCCTCGGCACAGGCGCGCGCGTCGCGCGAGGAGATATAGGTCTTGACGCCCGCCTCCACGAAGCCGCGCGCGATCATCAGTCCGATGCCGCGCGAGCCGCCGGTGACGAGCGCAGTCTTGCCTTGGAGGGAGAAGAGAGAGGAAACGGTCATGGGCTCGAACTTTACAGCAGCTGGCGGTTACCGATAGCCCGCGTTCACCTCGGCCAGCGCCGCGGCGCCGGGGCAGAGCTCTTTCTCGCCCATCCGGTTCAGCGGCGTGGTGACGGTGCCCAGATGCGTGTGCAGGTCCTCGGGCTCGGGATCGACATAGAGAAGCCCCGTGACCACCTCGCCCGCCGCCTGGCGCGCCTGCAGATGCGCCATCGCGGCGGCGCGGTCGGTCGGGTCGTAATCCCTGTGCAGCTTGGCGAGCTTCAGATACGAGCCGTCGTGCTGGCGCACCACCTCGGTCGTGCCGGGCTCGAAATCGACCTTGATCTCTTCGCGCGCCGGGATCACGTCGATGCGGTTCATCGCCTCGTTGTGCTCGCGGACGTAATCGAAGCTCTTGGTGGAGCCGGCGTGGTTGTTGAACTGGACGCAGGGGCTGATGACGTCGAGCACCGCGGCGCCCTGATGCGCCAGCCCCGCCTTGATCAGCGGCACCAGCTGATGCTTGTCGCCCGAGAAGCTGCGCGCGACGAAGGTGGCGCCGAGCACCAGGGCCAGGCTCACCAGGTCGATGGCCGAGTCCGCATTGGTGCCGCCGGCCTTGGACTTCGAGCCCTTGTCGGCGGTGGCCGAGAACTGGCCCTTGGTCAGGCCATAGACGCCGTTGTTCTCGCAGATATAGAGCATGTTCACGCCGCGGCGCACGCAATGGGCGAACTGGCCGAGCCCGATCGAGGCGCTGTCGCCGTCGCCCGAGACGCCCAGATATATCAGGTCGCGGTTGGCGAGGTTGGCGCCGGTCAGCACGCTCGGCATGCGGCCGTGCACGGAATTGAAGCCGTGGCTCTGGCCGAGGAAGTAGTCCGGCGTCTTGGACGAGCAGCCGATGCCCGACAGCTTGGCGACGCGATGCGGCTCGAGGTCGAGCTCGAAGCAGGCCTGGATCAGGGCGGCGCTGATCGAGTCGTGGCCGCAGCCGGCGCAGAGCGTCGAGATGCGCCCCTCATAGTCGCGATGGGTGAAGCCCAGCGCGTTCTTGGGCAGGCCTGGATGATGCAGCTTGGGCTTGGCGATATAGGTCATGATCTGCTTCCAGCCCCGCTTGTCGTGGCCCGCGAATGCGGGCCATCCAGCTGGGGTCGTCTCGAGCTTTCAAGGATGGCGCGCGGCACATCTTGCGTATTCGCGTCGGCGTCACCTGGGTGGCCCGCATTCGCGGGCCATGACATCGACGATCTCATTCCGCCGCCTCTTTCCGCGTGACGCTCAGCCGCTCGGCGATGGCGCCGTGGATGAAACGCGCGGTGATCGGGGTTCCGTCGTAGTGCAGGATGGAGATGAACCGCGCCGGATCGATGGCGCATTCGTTGACGATCAGCTTCATCATCTGCGCGTCGCGGTTCTGCTCGATCAGGAACACCTGCTCGTGCGAATTGATGAAATCGACGACGGCATCGGAAAAAGGAAAAGCGCGGATGCGCATGGTGTCGAGGTGCAGGCCCTCGTTGGACAGGCTGGCGAAGGCCTCGTCCATCGCGACCGAGGTCGAGCCGTAATAGATGACGCCGTATTTCGCCTTCTCCTTGGCCCTGCGCACGACCGGCGCGGGGACCAGAGTCTTGGCGGTCTCGAACTTGCGCAGCAGGCGCTGCATCACCTCGGTATAGTCCTTGCCCTCTTCGCTATAGGCCGCATAGGCGTTGTGCGACGAACCGCGGGTGAAATAGGCGCCCTTGGTCGCATGCGTGCCGGGGAGCGTGCGATAGGGGACCGCGTCGCCGTCGACGTCGAGATAGCGCGCGAAGGACTTTCCGGCCTCGAGCTCCTCGGCCGAGATGACCTTGCCGCGGTCGTAGCTGCGGCCGTCGTCCCACTGAAGCGGCTCGCACAGCCAGTCGTTCATGCCGATGTCGAGATCCATCATCGAGAAGATCGGTGTCTGCATCCGCTCGGCGAGGTCGAAGGCCAGCGCCGCGAACTCGAAGCTCTCGCGCGGGTCTTCA
>Ga0213876_10001995_pt1 | contig 12206 bp, 10 predicted proteins | sample BarmaccomBMRX_R9_FD_160113 | JGI IMG/M metagenome (GOLD analysis project Ga0213876, IMG submission 160113) | Root-associated microbial communities from Barbacenia macrantha in rupestrian grasslands, the National Park of Serra do Cipo, Brazil - RX_R9 | ecosystem: Host-associated > Plants > Roots...
GGTTGACGTCCGCTAGCGCTGCCGGCGCCCGGAGCATCAGGACGGACTGCGCCCATTTGAACGTGTTCATCGGACGGCCCTCCTTGACCGGGGCCTTGTTCCGAAAATGTTTGCGTCGCAACGTGGTGGCTGATTGGAAAGGACCCAGATCGTGATTGCAGTCTCGCCATCTGACTGGTCGATAAAGATCGTACAGCGGGTCGAGGATGCTGGAGATCAAGTGGGCGAAATGGCCGATCGCATAAGCCGCCAAAGCAAAGGTGACCCACTGCGCGGTCTCGGAGGACAGCAATGGCGGCATCGGACCCGTGATCGGGCGGACCATCATGACGGTTCCGGCAAGCAATGCGCCGGGCAGCAATATCGAGAAGAAATCGATGACGCCGACGTAGAAATCGCCAGGTTTCATGATCTGCCCCTCCCCAAAGGGACTTCACCTTAGCATATCATCGCGGGTGCTCGCCATTCAGGCCGGGTTGAAGGCAGCCGCCGATCGCTCAGGCTTGCGGCCGCCGCGGCCGCGGATGCGGCACGGGGCGGCCGGGACGCAGCTCCATCGAGCCGGTCGGGGCGACCGAGGCGGAGAGGCGTTCCGCCTCTTCGGGAGCGACCCCGCTGCGGATCAGGGCTTCGACCAGCGCGCGCGGCGCCGGCACCTCCACGTCCGGGTTGATCCCGGCGCCCTCCCAGCCTTGGCCAGTGTCGGGATCGTAGGTCCGGCCGATGCCGATGAAGGCGGCGAGGCCCTCGCCGAGCGGCGCGAGCGTGCCGAAATTGCCGGCGCCCTGGGTGCCGGCGCCGATCAGCATTGCGCGATGGGTGCGCTGCAGCGCCAGCGCGAAATGCTCGCCGGCGGAGACGGTATAGCCGGAGACGAGCAGGAACACCCGCGCCTGCTGGAGCGGGCTGCCGCCGGCCCGCGGCACCGCCCAATGCTCGCGCCGGACGATCTCCGCCGGCGCGTCGGCGCGGCGCAGGGTCGGTCCTTCCTGGAACGGGAGCTGGGCGGACGCGGCGGCGCGCGTGTCCATCACCAGCAGCCGGGCCGGCTCGGCGAAGATGCGGCGGTTGATCGCGTCCATCTCGTCGAGCCCGCCGCCGCGATGGACGCGCATGTCGATAATCAGCGTGCGTGCCCCGCCCGCCTCCGCCTCTTCGAGGAAATGCTCGATCCGGCCGAGCTCGTCCGGCGAGCCGCTGAAGATGGTCGGCCGCAAATAGGCGATGCCGGGCGCGAGCATCCGCGCCTCCTCGATCTCCGGCCGCGCCGCCGCCGCCGCCCCGCCGCCGGCTGGGCCCTGCGCACCGGGCGCGGGGAACACGCGGAAATGACCCTCGGCCTGGACCGCCTGCACGTCGCGGGTCAGCGCCTCGGCCAGGGCCGTGCGGGTGCCGAGCGCGTCATAATCGCCGGCGGCGGCATGGGCGCGCAGCGTGGCGGCGTAGCGGCGGCCGACCTCGGGGAAGACGAATAGCCGCTCCAGCGCGGAGGCCAATGTCTCCGCCACCTGCCGCGCCGCCGCCGGCGCGAGCGGCGCTTCCGCGGCGGCGGGTGCGGACTGCACAGCCATGGCGAAAGGGGCGGCGGCGATGGCGGCCAGCAGGATCGAAAGGGTCCGGATCATGCTTGCTTTGCTAAAGGCCGAGCGCGGACGACGGTCACCGCATTCGACGAACCGGTTCCGTGCTTCGACGCAGGCTGCAACCGGTCACCCCGCCCGGCGCCGCGCGATCCAGTCGTCGATCTTGTGCTCCAGCACCGGCATCGGCAGCGCTCCGCTCATCAGCACCTGGGCGTGGAACTCGCGCAGGTCGAAGCGCGGGCCCAGTTCATGCTCGGCGTGGGCGCGCAGCCGCAATATGGTGAGCGCGCCGATCTTGTAGGCGAGCGCCTGGCCGGGGATGGCGATGTAGCGTTCGACCTCGGCGGTGACCTCGGTCTCGCTCATCCCGCTATTGTCGAGCATGTAGCGGATCGCCTGCTCGCGGGTCCAGCCTTTCGCATGGATGCCGCTGTCGACGACCAGCCGCATCGCCCGCAACATCTCGTCGTTGAGCCCGCCGAAGCGCTGATAGGGATCGCTTTCCATGCCGAGCTCGTCCCACAGCGTCTCGGCGTAGAGCGCCCAGCCCTCGACGAAGGCGGTGTTGCCGCCGAAGCGCATGAAGGCGGGCAGGTCCGCATTCTCCTGGGCCAGGCTGATCTGGAAATGATGCCCCGGAATGCCCTCGTGCAGGTAGAGCGTCTCCATCCCCGGCGTCCTCCGCGAGGGCAGGTCGTAGGCGTTGAAGTAGAAGATGCCGGGCCGCGAGCCGTCCGGCGTGCCCTGGTTGTAGGAGCCGCCGGCCTCGGTCCGCTCGCGGAACGGCTCGACCTGGCGGATCTCCATCGGGGTGCGCGGGATGGTCGAGAAGATGTCGCGGACATGGGCGTCGACCCGCCGGCCGATCTCCAGATAATGTTCGTGCAGCCATTCCGCGCTCGGCGGGGCGAAGCGCGGATCGGTGCGGATGAAGTTGAAATATTCGGCGAGCGTGCCGTGGAAGCCTGCCCGCTCCTTCACCGCCTCCATCTCGTGGCGGATGCGGGCGACCTCGGAAAGGCCGAGATCGTGGACGTAGTCGGCGGTGAGCGGCAGCGTCGTATTCTCCTCGATCAGGCGCCGGTACATACGGTCGCCGCCGCGCATCGAGGAGAGGCCGACGCCGTCGCGGGCATGCGGCAGATAGTCGTTCTGGAGGAAGTCGCGCAGCCGCCGCAGCGCCGGGAACATCGTGTCGCGGACCGTTGCCAGGTAGGCTGCGCGCAGCCGCCCCCGCTCCGCCTCCGGCACCGCGTCGGGGAAGGTCGTCACCGGCGCATAATAAGGCGAGGCCTCCGGCGCGTCGTGGAGCTGCGCGTCGAGCTGGTCGATCACGTTGCGGATGGTGAGCTTGGTCTCGACCACGCCCGAGGCGAGGCCCTGGCGGAAGCGGCCGATGGCGCGGTCGACCGCCTCGGCGAACTCGCGGTGGCGGGTGAGGTTGTTCTCATAATCCTCGACGTTGCGGAACGGCGCCGCGCCATGGCCGGAGGCGAAGACCGGGTAGAAGACCTGGAAGCCGGAGAAATGGTTGAGCGGGCGGACCGCGGTCAGCGCCAGCATGTCGGGCTGCAGGTCGGCGAGGTCGTTCTCGCGCTGCCATTTGAACACGTCGTAGGCGATGCGGTCGGTCGGGCTCAGCGCGTCGCGGTCGATCGCATGGAGCGTCGCCAGATCGTGCTCGGCGGCGGCGCGCTCGGCCGCGAAATAGGCGTCGCTGATATAGTCGCCGAGATGGGCGGCGTAGCGATAGTCGCCGCGGAAGACGCCCTGGATCGGGTTGCGGCGGAGCGTGTCCTCGTCGCTGTCGTGGAACAGCTGGCGCAGCCGCGCGTCGCCGCTCTGCGGCGCGGCGGCGGCCGGGGCGGGCTGCGCCGAAGCGGGGGCAGCGGCAGTGGCGGAGGCGAGCAGAAGGGCGAGGAGCAGTGCGGGTCTGGCGGCCATTCGGAGGATCTTTCGCTGGATGGGAGCTGTGTTGCTCCCCTATAACGGCGCACCACGTCCCGCAAGCGGAACGAGCGGCTGTCAGACAGTGCGAAACCTAGTTCAGCTGCTCCAGCAGCTCCTCGAAGATCCTCAGCGAGCGGATCTCGCCGTCCATCCGGAACGCCTGGCGCAGGGCGTCGCCCACGCCGGCGTGAACGGTGGGCGGAGCCACCTTCACGAACCGACGAGTCGAAGTACTGGCCATGGCCTTCATGGACGAATTCCATTCCTTCACGACCACACTAACGTATGTTCACCACTCCAGTTTCAAATGTTGCGCCTGCTGAACGGAACGGCGGCGTCACTGTTGCAGGAATGAGACGATAGGTTTCATGAACCTTAACGACGTTGTTCTGCGCGTCCGGGCGCACTCGCCTTTCCTCGCCATGCAGCTCGAGCTGCTTCCGCAAGTTTCCCAAAAGCTTGCGCAGGAGGGCCTGGCCGCGGCGCTCGCCGCGGCGGACGAAGGCGGCGGGGACGTCATGGCGGCGGTGCGCCGGTCCCGCAGCGGCTACGCCTTGGCGCTCGGCCTCGCCGACCTCGCCGGCATGATCACGCTCGACGAATTGTTGGCGGCCCTGTCCGGCCTCGCCGACCGGCTGATCGAGCGCGCGCTCGCCGCCGCGTTCGCCGAGCGGACGCCGGACGAGGCGCCGCGCGGCTTCGCCATCCTCGGCCTCGGCAAGCTCGGCGGACGCGAGCTCAATTATTCGTCCGATGTCGATCTCATCTTCCTCTACGATCCGGAGACGCTGCCGCGCCGGCCCCGCGAGGAGGCTGAGCAGGCGGCGCTCCGCATCGGCCAGCGCGTCGTCGAGATCCTGCAGAAGCGCACCCATGAGGGCTATGCCTTCCGGGTCGACCTGCGCCTGCGCCCGTCGCCGGAGGTGACGCCGATCGCGCTGCCGGTCGACGCCGCCATCTCCTATTACGAATCCGCGGCCCTGCCCTGGGAGCGGGCCGCCTTCATCCGCGCCCGACAGGTCGCCGGCGATCCGGCGCTCGGCCGCTATTTCCTCGAGGCGATCCATCCCTTCGTCTGGCGGCGCTCGCTCGATTTCGGCGCGATCGGCGAGATCAGCGCGATCAGCCGCCGCATCCGCGACCATTACGCCCAGGGCCAGGCCTTCGGCCCCGGCTACGATCTGAAGCGCGGCCGCGGCGGCATCCGCGAGATCGAATTCTTCATCCAGATCCACCAGCTCATCCATGGCGGCCGCGAGCCGGCCCTGCGCGTGCCGGCGACGCTCGACGCGCTGAATGCCCTGGAGTCGGCCGGGCGGATTGCGCCGGAGGATGCCGCGGTGCTGCGCCGCGCCTATCCCCTGCTGCGCACGATCGAGCACCGGCTGCAGATGGTCGACGACCGCCAGACGCACAGCCTGCCGCAGGATGCGGCGGCGCTCGACAATGTCGCGCAGCTGCATGGGCTCGACGGCGGCGCGGCCCTGCTCGACCTGCTCCGCCCGCACGTGACCGCGGTTGGCGCGCTCTACGACACGCTGGAAGGCGATGGCGGCGAGGAGCGGCGGCTGGCGACCGAACCCCAGGCCCTGGAGGCGCAGCTCGGCGCCGCGGGCTTCGCCGAGCCGGCCCAGGCGCGGGCGCGGATCGAAGGCTGGCGCTCGGGGCGGATGCGCTCGCTGCGCACCCCGGCCGCGCGGGCGGCGTTCGAGGCGATGCTGCCCGGCCTGGTCGACGCGCTCGGCGCCGCGCCCGATCCGATGCGCGCGATCAACCGCTTCGACGACATCGTCGCCGGCCTGCCGGCTGGGGTCAATTTCTACCGCCTGCTCGAGGCGCGGCCGGGCCTCACCCAGATCCTCGCCACCATCCTCAGCCACGCGCCGGCGCTGGCCGAAACGCTCGGCCGCCGGCCGGAGCTGCTCGACGGACTGATCGACGCCAGCGCCTTCGAACCGGTGGGGCCGGTGGATGCGCTCGCCGCCAGCTTCGCCGCCGCCGAGCGCCGCGGCGAGGACTATCAGATGCTGCTCGATCGGGTGCGGCGGCGGGTGAACGAGACCCGCTTCGCGCTCGGCGCGCAGATCGTGCTCGCCCGCGCCGATCCGCTCGCGGTCGGTCAGGGCTATGCCCGGGTTGCCGAGGCGGCGATCCGGGTGCTCGCCGACGCTACGATCGCCGAGTTCGAGAAGGCGCATGGCAAGGTGCCGGATGCGCGGCTCGTCATCCTCGGCCTCGGCCGGCTCGGCGGCGGCGTCCTCACCCACGCTTCGGATCTCGACCTCATCTACCTGTTCAGCGGCAGCCACGAGGCGGAATCGGACGGGCCGAAGCCGCTCCGCGCGACCGATTATTTCAACCGGCTGGCCCCGCGCGTGGGCGCCGCGCTCAGCGTGCCGACCGCGGCCGGCCCGCTCTACGAGGTCGACACCCGCCTCCGGCCTTCGGGCAAGGACGGCCTGCTCGCCATCTCGCTGGAAAGCTTCGCCGATTACCAAAGGACCAAGGCCTGGACCTTCGAGCATATGGCGCTGACCCGGGCGCGGCCGGTCTACGGCAGCGAAGCCGACAAGGCGGCGCTCGCCGCGATCGTCGGGGAGGTGCTGCGGATCGAGCGCGACCCCGCCAGGGTGGCCGCGGATGCGGAGCGGATGCGGCTGGAGATCGCCCGCCACAAGCAGCCGCGCGGGCCGTTCGACATCAAGCTCGGGCCCGGCGGGCTCGTCGACCTGGAGTTCGCCATCCACACCCTGCAGCTCTCGCACCGGATCGGGCTCGTCCCGCGCCTGCCGGCGGCGATCGCCGCCTTGATCGAGGCCGGGCTGGCGCCGCCGGAGCTGGCCGGCGCGCACCGCCTGCTGGTGCACATGCTGATCACCTTGCGGCTGGTCTCGCCCGATTCCGCGGAGCCGCCTGCCGCCTCCCGCGTTCTGGTCGCGCGCGCCTGTGGGACGGCGAGCTGGGAGGAACTGCTTGCGGCGCACGCCGAGGCGCGGCAAATTGTGCGGGATCTATGGGACAGGGTGAAGGCAGTTTGATGCTGGTCGAAGGCGATCTGGTTCCCGATGTGGCGATGCTCGGCGCGGACGGCGAGACCGTGAGCCCGGCCGATTTCCGCGGCCAGAAGCTCGTCCTCTATTTCTACCCGAAGGACGACACCTCCGGCTGCACGCGCGAGGCGCAGGATTTCACCTTTTTGGCCTCCGAGTTCGAGAAAGCGGGGACCTGGATCCTAGGCGTCTCCAAGGACAGCCCGGAGAGCCACGCCAAGTTCGCCGGCAAATACGGCCTGAAGGTGAAGCTCGCCACCGATCCCGACGGCAGCGTCTGCGAGGCCTTCGGCACTTGGGGCGAGAAGAGCCTCTACGGCCGCAAATATATGGGCATCGAGCGCGCCACCTTCCTGATCGACCGGGACGGGAAGGTCGCTTGCGTCTGGCGCAAGGTGAAGGTGCCCGGCCATGCCGAGGCGGTCCTCGCCGCCGCGCGCGAGCTGCCCTGAAGATGCACGCCTTCCACCTTCGCTTCGGCAGTGGCCGGCGCCGGCGCCGGCGCGGAACGCGGCGGCCGCCGCATCGTTTTAAGGCCATGCTCAGCAATCGATTCCTGTGGCCGGGCATGATCGGGATCGCGCTCGCGGTCGGCATCGGCGTCCAGATGGGAGAAAGCGCGATCGGCGCGATCAATCCCATTCATTTCCAGGGCCCGGCACCGCCGGTCCAGGCGGTCGACCCCAACCAGCTGCCGCCGCCGATGCAGCCGAGCTACGCCGAGGCCTATGGCTGGGCCCAGGGCAGCGCGGCGCTCCAGGCGGCCGGCGCCACGCCCTATGAGGATTTCGATTACGTGCCGCAGCCGGTGGTGCAGCAGGCCGCCGCGCCGCTGCCGCCGCCGCCGCCGATCCGGATGACCCCATGGCCGCCGGGTCAGGTCTCCGCCCATCCGGACGTCGAGCGTTATGCCGACTTCCCGATCGAGGAGAAGCCGGTGGCCCATATCGCGCCCGAGCCCGAGCCGCAGCCGCGCGCGCCGCCGCAGACGCAGACGCAGCCCGAGCCGGACGCGCCTTCCCCCGACGCCGACACGCCCGGCAAATAGGCGCTTGCACTCCGTCGCCGAAGCCTGCCGCGCGGTGCTGGACAGCGCCGCGCCGCGCGACAAGCTGCGCACCGCCCGCGCGGCGGCGCGCGCCTGGCGGCGCGGCGCGCTCGCGCACCGCTTCGATGTCGCGATGCCCGATCGGCCGGCGCGGCCCGAGGCGCCGGCGCTGCTGCCGCCGAACCGGATGCCGAAGCGGGGCAGGGCCGGCTCGCCGCGCAGCCGGATCGCGATGCTGCACGCGCTCGCCCATATCGAGCTCAACGCGATCGACCTCGCCTTCGACATGGCCGGCCGGTTCGGCGCCGGCCTGCCGCGCGCCTTCGTCGACGACTGGCTCGGCGTCGGCGCCGACGAGGCGATGCATTTCGCCCTGCTCGAACGGCGGCTGCGCGCGCTCGGCTCCTGCTACGGCGCGCTGCCGGCGCATGACGGCCTCTGGGAAGCGGCGGCCGGGACCGCGCACGATCTGCTCGCCCGGCTTGCGGTCGTGCCGATGGTGCTGGAGGCGCGCGGGCTCGACGTCACGCCGGGCCTCACCGCGTCGTTCGAGCGAGCCGGCGACGCCCGCTCCGCGGCGATCCTGGCGCGGATCTATCGCGACGAGATCCGCCACGTCGCCGCCGGCGCCCGCTGGTTCGAAAGCCTCTGCGAATCCCGCGGGCTCGACCAGGTCGCGCACTGGCAAAAGCTGATTCGCACCCACTTCCGCGGCACGCTGAAGCCGCCCTTCAACGACTCGGCGCGGGGTGAAGCCGGTCTGTCCCGCGAATTCTACGGGGGGGTTGCCGCGCCCGAACATGTTTAACACTGTCCCGACACGCGTTTGGGGTGGCAATTTCCAACGCCAGTAGCGGGGCCGAACGGCCTTCTTATTTTCTAGCGGTCGCGGGGGCGTGACCGTGCCGGCCTGCGGGCCGACCGGGGAAAATGATGACGACGACGATGAGAGCGAACGCGGGCGTGGGGGCCAGGTTCCAGAAATTCTTCAAGCCGCGGGACGTCTTCCTGCACGACGGCAAGAGCCTCCGCCGGTTCACGATCGGCGCGCGCATCCAGATGGCGGTCGCCGCGATCGCGTTCGCGGTCCTGGCTTGGTCGGCCTTCGCCACCTTCCAGATGATCCGCACGATGAACGGGGACGTCGCCCAGATGCAGCGCCAGGTCGCGCAGATGCAGAGCGACATCGAGGCGATCCGCACCGCCACCGCCCAGCGTGCCGCACTGCTCGAGCGCCGCCAGGCCTTCCTCGCCGAGATGCTCTCCGGCCATGCCGACGCCGACCGGCTCGCCCAGGCCATGCCCGCGGCCGCGACGGAGTTCGACAATCGCGCCGCCCGGGCGATGACCGGCACGTTCGACCGGGTCGATACGATGCAGGCGCAGCTCGTCGGCCGCGTCCAGGCCGCCGCCCGCCAATCCCTGCGCGCCCGCACCGTGGCCCTGCAGCAATTCGGCGTCGAGCCCACCCGCTTCCAGCATGCCGAGGCCGGCATGGGCGGCCCCTATGAGCCGGTGCCGGCGGCCGACAATGCCGATCCGCGCTTCCGCGAGCTCTTCCAGACCTGGCGCCAGCTCGACCAGCTCCAGCAGGGCGTCGTCGCCATTCCCTCCGCCTTCCCGCTCCACCAGGGCGTGAACTTCACCAGCGGCTTCGGCGTCCGCTCCGATCCCTTCCGCGGCCGCGCCGCGATGCATCCGGGCATCGATCTGGCCGGGCCGATGGGGACGCCGGTCTATGCCACCGCTGACGGCATCGTCGGCCGCTCCGAGTGGAACAGCGGCGGCTACGGCAACCTCGTCGAGATCGATCACGGCCAGGGCATCCAGACCCGCTACGGCCACCTTTCGCAGCGCATCGCCGTCGCCGGCCAGCGCGTCCATCGCGGCGACCTGATCGGCCTGATGGGCTCGACCGGCCGCTCGACCGGCAGCCACCTCCATTACGAGGTCCGCATCGACGGCCGCGCGGTCAATCCGGTCCCCTTCCTGCAGGCGAGCAGCACCTTCATCGCCATGCAGCGCGGCAATGCGGTCGACACCGCCGCCGCGATCGGCGGCCCCGCCGGCGGCTCGCGCTAGGAATTTCCGATAGGAGAGGCCCGAAGAGGCCACAGGCCCCGCTTCGGCGGGGCCTTTTCATTTGGGCTTGGCGCCGCTTCGCTGCGACGCTGTTGCCAGCGCGGCAGCGCTGTGAGACAGCCGACCGCATGCGCTGGTTTCGCGCCATGCTGAACGCGTTGCGCCTCGCGCAGGGATGGAAGGCTCCTACGCCCGAAATTGGCAGGGATCTTCCTTCAAACTATGCCGAGGGAGAGAAGGTCTTCGACGCCCGCGTGAAGGCCAGCTTCCCGATCGGCATGAGCGTGGAGGCACTGCTCGCCGAGCTTCGGCGGCAAGGGTTCGGCTTGTTGCCCGAGGCCGGCCTCGACAGCGTCAGCGATGCGACTTTCTACCGTGACGAGCTGGTCTGCCTGACGCTCTGGTCGGTGCGCTGGCACGCGAGCGGCGGCTGCGTCACCGAAATCTGGGGTGTCTATGGATGTCGGGCGCCGTGAGCTAGCACCGATCCTCCAGCGCGCAGTCGTCGCCGATCTCGACCTGGAAGGTGGCGTGGGTGATGCCGAAATATTGCTCCACCTCCTGCGCGCAGCCGGCGAGGAAGGCGTCGCCGGGAAAGCCGCCGGGAATGACGAGATGCGCGGTCAATGCGAGCTCGGTCGTGCTCATCGGCCAGATGTGGAGATCGTGGATCCGTTCCACGCCGGGCCGGGCGAGCAGGTGGGCCTCGACCTTGTCCGGATCGATGTGGCGGGGCACGCCGGCCAGCGCCATCGTCACCGAATCGCGCATCAAATCGGCGCCGGCGAGGAAGATCAGGCCGGCGACGACGAGGCTGGTGACCGGGTCGACCCAGAGCCAGCCGGTCCATTCGATCAGGAGACCCGCCGCGACCACGCCGGCGGAAACCATCGCGTCGGCGATCATGTGCAGATAGGCGCCGCGCACGTTGATGTCGCTGCGCCGGCCCCGCGCGAACATCAGGGCGGTGGCGCCGTTGATCGCGATCCCGATCCCGGCGACGATTGTGACCGTGCCCCCGGCGACCAGGTCCGGGATGATCAGCCGCATCACCGCATGATAAGCGATGAAGGAGACCGCGATCAGCAGGATCACCGAATTGGCGAGCGCGGCGAGGATCGAGGCGGCGCGAAGCCCATAGCTGAACCGCCGCGTCGGCGGCCTTTTGGCGAGGATCGCGCCGGCCCAGGCGGTGGCGAGCGCAAGCACGTCGGCGAGGTTGTGGCCGGCATCGGCGAGCAGGGCCATCGAATTGGCCGCGAAGCCGTAGACGGTCTCGACCGCGACGAAGCCGAGATTGAGGACGATCCCGGCCGCGAACGCCGCGCCGAAGCTGGTTGGCGCGTGATGATGGTGATGATGGTGCGCGCCATGGGAATGGTCGTGGCCGCCGTGCGAATGATTGTGCAACAAGCTCGGCTCCGCGCGAATGGGGCCGAAGCGGCCGCCGGCCTCAGCTAATCGAGAAACGGGCGCGGCTGCAACTTGTGCTAGGGATCGGCGGATGGGTCACGATCGAAACTGGATCCTGCCGCTGCCGCTGCGAGCCCGGCTTCATGCGATCGGGATCGGTCTCGCGGACGGGACGGTCGATGCCGATGACGCCCGCGCCGCCGTTGAGATGATGGCCATGCTGCCCCTGCGGAACCTGTCGCAGTCGATCAATGAAGTACGACACCATGGGCGCCTGTTCGTGCCCTCTGTGGAGGTCGCGCCCACGCGCGTGCTCTCGCAATTGTTCAATTTCCTGCGCAGCGACGCCTCTCACGCAGAACAGCTCGCGCGCACGCCTGGGCTCGAATATCTGTTCCTCTGTCACAGCAGCGGCTATCTGCGCGAAGCGGCGCTGCACAAGCTGGACGGCCCGTTATCGACCCCCTTCATGGTCGGGCTGGTCGTGGACCGGCTCAACGACTGGGTGCCGCAAGTCAGGCGGGCGGCCCGCGAGACGCTGGCGCGGACGACGGCAACGACCGATCCGCAGATCATTGCATCGGCCGCTTTGCATCTGCTCGTCCGCACCGAATCGTGGCGCCGCTGGAGGTGCGAAGCCGAGGGCTTTGCCGATCTGCTTGCGAGAGAGGACGTCGCCCGTTCCCTAGCGGACGCGATTTCCGCCGCCCCAACCGGACCGATGATGCGCATCCTAAGGGCGGCCATGCGGCGGCCGGTGCTCGACGGGTTCCTGCTCGATCTGTTTCAACGCGCCCGTCAGCCAGCGGTCCGTGCAATGGTGCTCAAGGCAATGCTCGAGGGGAAGGCGAGTTGGGCCGAAGGCACTGAGAAGAAGTGGATCGATAAGTCGCTCGGGCTGTTCCGCCACGGACCGGCATGGCGCGAGCGTCCGATTGAACGGCCGCTGCCGATGTTTCGACTGATCGAACTCGGCCTGATGGATCGCACCGCCGCGGTGCGGAAGGTCGCCGCAAGCGGGCTGATCGCGCATTTCGACGCGATCCCGAAGGCGCGCACCCTCGCCGAGCGCCTGCTGCG
>Ga0213876_10001996_pt1 | contig 12206 bp, 10 predicted proteins | sample BarmaccomBMRX_R9_FD_160113 | JGI IMG/M metagenome (GOLD analysis project Ga0213876, IMG submission 160113) | Root-associated microbial communities from Barbacenia macrantha in rupestrian grasslands, the National Park of Serra do Cipo, Brazil - RX_R9 | ecosystem: Host-associated > Plants > Roots...
CACCCGCGGCCGCGGCTCTGAATCCATGAAGTCGCCGCCCATCGCGGCGGCCGCCTCGGTGTCGGGGGCAACCGTGCGCACAATTGCCCCTCGCCGACGCAGCGCAAGGGCCTCGACCGAGACCGCGGAGCGCGCCAACCGCCTTGCCACGCCGACGAGCGTGTGGTGGCCGGTGATGCCCGCGGTGGGGTTGAGACAGAGGACGTGGGTATCGAGGCCAACGGGGGCGGCGTCGAGGTTCGTGGAGCTCCATACGCCCCCGTCCACGTATTCCCGGCCCGAGATCGTCACCGGCGCGAACAGCCACGGAACCGCGCACGAGGCCGCGACCGCTTCGCCGACGGTCGCGGGCGGAGCCCCCGGGGCGCCGAAGATGACGCGCTGTCCGTTGGCGCGGTCGACGCACGCCACCCGCAGCCGTCCGTCGAAGCCAGCGCCGTACTGCTGCACGCGCGCGTTGAGATCGTCCAGCGTGCGATCCGGCGCGTGGATACGGGAGAGGACGCCGGCTCGCAGCAGCGTGCCGGCCGGCCGCGCCACGCCCAATGCAATGGGCGCGAGCGGCGACCCGACGGCGAGCGTCCACTCGCCGGCCCGGCGGGCTCCATGGAGCACAGTCGCGCCTACCCCGGGCGCCTCCTCGAGGTCCTCCTCCTCCGGCAGCTCTGCCTCGACGCTCGGGAGATCGAGCTGCTGGCGGTCCCCGTCGGGCCGGCGCGGGCGCCGTCCTCCGACCAGCCGCGCCGCGAGGATCGACCCGGCCGAGGTGCCGATCAGGTACTCGCATTCGCGCAGATCGAAGCCGGCTATGTCCTCGATCCCGCCGAGGAGGCCCATCATCCATTCGAGTCCGAGCACTCCGCCGCCCCCGAGTACGAGCACGTCAGGACGCGAGCGCATGTACAGGAGGCTAGCGGCGGTAGTCGTTGACAGACGTTCGTACGTGATAACGTACGAGCGGCGATGGGGAAAGTAAACGTTGGGCGGGCCCTCTCAGCGGACCACGCAGCTTCACTGACGCGCGCGAGAAACGTGACGCTCGGTGAAATGCGCGACATTCCGAGCGCCTTGGGGCCCCGCATCCGCGCACTGCGCGAAGCGATGGACCTCTCATTGCGCGATCTGGCCGGGCGCTCGGGGGTCAGTGCCCCAATGCTCTCGCAGGTCGAGCGCGGGGAGACCAGCCCGACGCTCCAGGTGGCCAGTCGCATCGCGAGCGGCTTGGACCTGCGCCTCTCACAGCTGCTGCGGCTCGACGAGGACGGCGCCGTGACGGTGATACGGCGCTCGGCGCGGCGCAAGGGACCGGCCACCGGCAGCGGGCACCGGTACGAGGTCCTCACTCCGCCGCTGCCCGGCCAGCGAGCGGAGGTCTCGCTGCACACGCTCGCGCCCGGCGCCAGCACGGGCGGTCGCGCTGACCCGCCGATCCACGAGCCGGGCAGCCGGGAGACAGCGCTCGTCCAGGCGGGCAAGGTCCTCTTCCACTGCGACGGCCAGCGCTACGAGTTGAACCTTGGCGACTGCGTCACCTTCGACGCCGACCTTCCTCACGGCTTCGAGAACAGCGGCGATCGCGAGGCCGTGCTGCTCGCGGTCGTCAGCGCGGGCTTGAGGAGGAGCTGATGGGCGCGGCCCATCCCAAAACCCTGCTCGACAAGATCTGGGAAGCGCACGAGATTGCGCCGGGACTGCTGTACATCGATCTCCATCTCGTCCACGAGGTGACCAGTCCACAGGCGTTCGAGGAGCTTCGACTCGGCGGGCGGCGGGTGCGGCGTCCGGACCGGACGCTGGCCACCGCCGACCACAACGTCCCCACCGATGGCACCCCTTTGGCCAAGCGCATCCGGGATGAGCTCTCTCGCGAGCAGGTCGAGATGCTCGAGCGCAACTGCCGCGAGTTCGGCATCCCCCTCTATTCGCTGGGATCGGAGCATCAGGGCATCGTGCACGTGATCGGGCCCGAGCGGGGGGTGACGCAACCGGGCATGACGATCGTGTGCGGCGATTCCCACACCGCGACGCATGGCGCGTTCGGAGCGCTCGCGTTCGGCGTCGGCACGAGCGAGGTGGCCCACGTTCTGGCGACCCAGTGCCTGGTGCAGACCAAGCCGCGCTCAATGCGCATCCGCTACGAGGGCGAGCTTGGTTTTGGCGTCACCGCCAAGGACCTCATCCTCGCGACCATCGGCAAGATGGGGGTGGCCGGCGCCGCGGGTCACGTCGTGGAGTACGCGGGTCGGGCGATCGACGCGCTGTCCATGGAGGGCCGCATGACGATCTGCAACATGACGATCGAGGGTGGCGGGCGAGCGGGGATGATCGCGCCCGACGAGACGACCTTCGCCTGGCTCGATGGCAGGGCCGCAGCGCCATCCGTGATCCCCGAGGAGTGGTCGCTCAGGAGCGAGCCCGACGCGCGGTTCGATCGTGAGCTGGTGATCGATGCTCACGCTGTCAGCCCGATGGTGACATGGGGCACCACGCCGGCGATGGTTGTGCCGGTGACGGCTTCCGTGCCACAGCCCAAGAGCTCGCAGGAGGAGCGCGCGCTCACCTACATGGATCTCGAGCCGGGGACCCCGGTGCAGGAGATAGCGCTCGATCGGGTGTTCATCGGCTCTTGCACGAACTCGCGCATCGGCGACCTGCGCGCCGCGGCGCGGATGCTCGACGGGCGCAGGGTGGCCGACGGTGTATACGCGATGGTTGTGCCCGGGTCGCAGTCCGTGAAGGCTCAGGCCGAGCGCGAAGGGCTCGACGAGATCTTCAAGCGGGCCGGATTTGACTGGCGCAGCGCCGGGTGCTCGATGTGCCTGGGCATGAATCCAGACGTTGCCTCCCCGGGGGAGCGCGTAGCCTCGACCTCGAACCGCAACTTCGAAGGCCGTCAGGGACGCGGCGCGCGTTCGCATCTCGTCTCGCCCGAGATGGCGGCGGCGGCGGCGATCGCCGGCCACTTTGTCGACATCCGGCAGCGGGACACGTGAAAGCGCTCAAGATCGTCGCCGGCCGGGTAAGCGTGCTCGACCGCGACGACGTCGACACCGACCAGATCATCCCCAAACAGTTCCTCAAGCGGATCGAGCGCACCGGCTTCGGGCAATTCCTGTTCTTTGACTGGGCGCGCGAGCCCGGCTGGGAGCTTGCGCAGAACCCGATCCTCGTCGCGGGACGCAATTTTGGGTGTGGCTCGAGCCGCGAGCACGCTGCCTGGGCGCTGCAGGACTATGGCTTTGAGGCCATCATCGCGCCCAGCTTCGCGGACATCTTCCGCTCGAACTGCACAAAGATCGGGATCCTTCCCGTGGTCTTGGACGAAGCGCAGTGCCGCGCGGTGGCGCAGGCTGGCGAGGCCGAGGTCGATCTGGACGGCCAGGTGGTCCGCTGGCCCGGGGGGGCCGCTCGGTTCGAGATCGATCCCGACGTAAAGCACCGCCTGATCCATGGCCTCGACGACATCGCACTGACCCTCTCGCATGAGGATGCGATCGCCGCGTACGAACGCGACCGGGAGCGGCGTGGACCGGTGACGACCGCCCCGTGAGGGCCGCCCCGTGAGGGCCGCCCTGTGAGGGCCGCCCACGGCAATGCGGGCCGTCTGACGTCACGTGACTGGGACGCGGCCACTTACGACCGCGTCTCCGATCTGCAGTTCCAGTGGGCGCTGGAGCAGCTGCACCGAAGCGCATTTCGTGGCGACGAAGTCGTGCTCGACGCGGGCTGCGGTACCGGCCGCGTCACGGCCGAGCTCGTGCGTCGCGTTCCGGAGGGACGCGTCTACGGCGTCGACGTCGCGCCCTCCATGGTCGCCCACGCGCGCGAGCGTCTCGGCGAAGGCGCGACGATCCTCTGCCAGGACCTCGTCGAACTGAGGCTTCCGGGAGCGGGTCGACTTCGTCTTCTCCAACGCGACCTTCCACTGGATCGAGGACCACGACGCGCTCTTCGCCACCCTTTTCCGCACGCTGAAACCACAAGGGCGCCTGATCGCTCAGTGCGGGGGAGCGGGAAACGTCGCCTCGTTTTTGAGCGCGGCCGACTCCGCGGTCAAGGAGGAGCCATTTGCGCCTTACTTCGAAGGGTGGCGTTGGCCGGGCCGTTTCGCTACCGCACAAGACACGGCTGCCCGGCTGCGCAATGCGGGTTTCACCGACGTCTCCTGCTGGCTTGCGCCGCGGCCGGTCACGCCGGCCGAGCCCAAGCCGTTCGTGCAGACGGTGTGTCTCGTGCGCCACCTCGACCAACTGCCGGAGGGGCTCAGAGCCGCGTTTTGCGATCGCGTGCTGGAGCGACTGGGATCTCCGGTGACCCTCGATTACGTGCGGGCTCAACATGACCGCCAGCCGCCCATAGACAGACAGGCGTTCAGGCCACCCGCGAGAAGGTCCGCCGTCCGAGCCCGAAGCCGACGCTCGCATAGCGCCGGAACATGTGTGCCTCGACTTCGGCGAGGACCTCGCGCAGCGCCGCGGCGAAGCGGTGAAGCTCATCGTCCTCGATGATCAATGGAGGGAGCGCCTTGATCACGTTCATGTGGTGGCCGGCGACCTGGGTCAGGATGTGATGCTCGTGGAACAGCGGCACCGTCACCATCTGGGCGAAGAGTCCCGGCTGGCGGCGCTCGACCGCCTCCCAGAGGTGCCGAGCCGCTCGCCCCGCCGGCGGGCCAAGTTCGATCGCCCACATGAGCCCCAGGCAGCGAACCTCGCGCACGATTTCGAACTCGCCGACCAGCGGCAGGGTCAGCTCGCGCAGCAGGTCCCCGAGCTTGCGCGCTCGCGCGACGAGCTGCTCACGGTCGATCACTGCGAGCGTCGACAGCGCCGCGGCCGCCGCCATGTCCCCGCCGCCGAAGGTCGATCCGTGGACGACGCTTCGCTCCATCGAGTCGAACGTGGCGTCGAACACCTGCCTGCTCGCAAGAAGCGCCCCCGCCGGGACAAAGCCGCCCGACAGGGCCTTGGCCAGCGTGACCATGTCCGGCTGCAACCCCCAGTGGTCCAGGGCCAGAAACTCCCCCGTGCGCGCGAGGCCGGTCTGAACCTCGTCGATTATGAGCAGCGTCCCCGTGCGCTTGCAGAGTGACTGGGCCTCGGCGAGGTAGCCTTCCGGCGCGACAAATACCCCCTTGCCCTGGACGGGCTCGACGATGAAGGCAGCGACGTCGCGGGGTGCGAGCTCGCGTTGCAGAGCGGCAAGGTCGCCGAAGGGCACCGCGTCGCAGGCCTCAAGCAGGGAGCCGAACCGCTCCCGGAACTCCGTGTTGCCATTCACCGACAACGAGCCGATCGTCAGCCCATGAAAGCCGCGGTCGCAGTACACGATGCGCGGCCGACCGGTGGCGGCGCGCGCGAGCTTGAGCCCCGCCTCGACCGATTCCGTTCCCGAGCTCGTGAGCACGACCGCGGACAGCGAAGACGGAGAGCGCGCGATCAGCTGCTCGGCGAGCACGCCAGGGAGAGTCGATACGCCGAGCTGCGGGAGGTTTGGAGTATTGGCTGCCAGCACCCGAGCGAGCTGGTCCTTGACGTACGGGTGGTTGCGGCCCAGGGAGAACATCCCGTACCCGGACAGCAGATCAAGGTAGGCATTGCCCCGGCGGTCGATCAGGTGGGCGCCTTGCGCTCGGGCCCAATCGACGTCGAAGCCGAGCGTCCGCAGCACGCTCCCCAGCTTGGGGTTGAGGTGGCGCTGGTTTAGCGCCAGCGCTTCGCCGGCGCGCGCTTCCAGCAGGTCGGCGATATCGGGAAGCTGGGGGTATGAGGGCATGGATGCTTGACCCGGATTCTGCCGCAGCATCTCGGCGGAGCGGCTACCTTGCGCCCTCATGGCATACAAGATTGTCTTGCTAGGAGGCGATGGCATCGGGCCGGAGATAATCCCGGCCGCGGTCGAGGTCCTGGATGCAGTCGCTCCGGGCCAGTTGGAATACGAGGAGCATCTGTTCGGGGGGGCCGCGATCGACGCCCATGGAACCCCGCTCACCGACGCGACCCTTGCGGCGTGCCGCCACGCCGACGCCGTGCTGCTTGCGGCGGCTGGCGGGCCCAAGTGGGACACCACCGAGCCGGGGCTGCCGCGGCCCGAACAGGGACTGCTCTCGCTGCGCAAGGAGCTCGGTCTGTTCGCCAACCTGCGCCCGGTCCGACCGCTGCCCGCGCTGTATGAGGCCAGCCCGCTCAAGCGCGAGCTGATCGAGCACACCGACCTGTTGGTGGTGCGCGAGCTCACCGGGGGCATCTACTTTGGCGAGAAGACCCGTACCGACTCCCGCGCATCCGACGCGTGCGTCTACACCAGGGCCGAGATCGAGCGCATCGCGCGCGTGGCCTTCGCGGCCGCGCGCTCCCGGGTCACAAGCGTCGACAAGGCCAACATCCTCGAGACCTCGCGCTTGTGGCGAGAGGTCGTGCGCGAGGTGCACGGGAACGAGTTTCCCAACATCGAGGTCGAGCACGTGCTCGTCGATACCGCCGCGATGCGCCTGGTGGCCGCGCCCCGGCACTTCGAGGTGATCCTCACCGACAACATGTTCGGAGACATCCTCTCCGACGAAGCGGCCATGCTGACCGGTTCGATCGGATTGCTGCCAAGCGCCTCGCTCGGGGAGACGCCACCCGGCCTGTTCGAGCCTGTCCATGGTTCGGCCCCCGACATCGCAGGCACCGGCACCGCCAATCCGTTGGCCATGATCCTCTCCGCGGCGCTGATGCTGCGCCGGGGCCTGCGCCTTGAGCCCCAGGCCCTGGCGATAGAATCGGCAGTCGACAAGGCGCTAGCGGAAGGGCTGCGTACGCCCGACCTCGGGGGCGATGCCACCACCGCGCAAGCCACCCGCGCCGTCCTGGAACATCTGTAAGGAGCCCTCGTGGAACAAGCGGATCTGATCTGGCACAACGGGGAGCTGATCGATTGGGAGGACGCCAAGATCCACGTGCTCACGCACGGTCTCCACTACGGCACGGGCGTCTTCGAGGGCGAGCGGGCCTACGACACCCAGCTCGGGACCGCGATCTTCCGCCACCGCGACCACCTCGAGCGGCTGCTCAAATCGGCGGAGCTCTACTACATGCCCGTTCCATACAGCCTCGACGAGCTGCGTCGGGCCACACACGAGCTGATCGCCGCCAACGGCTTGCGCGAGTGCTACGTCCGCCCGATCGTCTATCGCGGCTACGGCCAGATGGGGCTCTACCCGCTCGATGCACCCGTCGACGTGACGATCGCGGTCTGGAGCTGGGGCGCATACCTCGGGGAGGAGAGCAAGCTCCACGGCGTGCGCGCGAAGATCTCGAGCTGGCGACGGATCCCGCACGACGCATTGATCCCTCACGCCAAGGCCTGCGGCCAGTATCTGAACAGCGTGCTGGCCAAGATCGAGGCTTCCAAGGCGGGCTACGAGGAGGCGATTCTGCTCGACGCGCAGGGCTTCGTCTCCGAGGGTACGGGCGAGAACATCTACGCCCTTCGCGACGGCGCGATCGTCACCCCGCCGCAGACGGCGGGAATCCTAGACGGGATCTCGCGCCGCTCCGTGATCCAAATCGCGCGCGACCTCGGCTACGAGGTGGTCGAGCGCGACCTCGCGCGAGCCGAGCTGTACCTGGCCGATGAGGTGTTCCTGTCTGGAACCGCGGCGGAGCTAGTCCCCGTGCGCGAGATCGACGACCACCCGATCGGGGGCGGTCAGCCGGGCCCGGTCACCAAGGAGATCCAACGGGTCTTCGACGACGCGCTGCACGGCCGGGATCCGCGCTACGGAGAATGGCTCGACGTCGTAGCGGTTCGCTCGAGTCAGGCCGCCTGAGCCCACCGCGCAGACCGGCCATGACCGCGATTGAGCTGTACGACACCACCCTGCGCGACGGCATGCAAGGACAGGGCATGTCGCTGTCGGCGGGGGAGAAGGTGCGAGTCGCGCACCGGCTCGATGAGCTCGGCATCGACTTGATCGAAGCCGGCTTCCCCGCGTCCAACCCCAAGGAGCTCGACTTGTTCGAGCTGCTCGCGGGCGAGCGCTTGCACCACGCCCAGATCGCCGCCTTCGGGATGACCCGCCGGCGCGATCTGGCCGCGGAGCGAGACCCGGCGCTGCGGCTGCTCGCCGACTGCTTTGCGCCCGTTTGCACTGTCGTCGGCAAGACCTGGACGCTTCACCTCGAGAAAGTCCTCGGGGTCGGCCGCGACGAGAACCTGCGCATGATCGCTGACACAGTCGCCTTCCTGGTTGGCCAGGGGAAGCGTGTCATCTACGACGCCGAGCACTTCTTCGATGGTTTTGGCGATGACCCCGAGTACGCCCTCCGTTGCCTGCGCCAGGCCGCGGAGGCCGGCGCGGGCACGGTTGTCCTTTGCGACACCAACGGCGGCACGCTGCCCGACCGCGTCGCCGGCGCGGTCACGGCCGTGGTGGACGAGCTGGGCTCCGCTCACCTGCGCGTGGGCATCCATTGCCATGACGACGCCGCGTGCGCGGTCGCGAGCTCGCTGGCGGCCGTGCAGCGCGGCGCGACCCACATCCAGGGGACGGTCAACGGCTACGGCGAACGCTGCGGCAACGCCAACCTCGTTTCGATCATCCCCGGACTGCAGCTCAAGCTTGGCCTCGAGTGCGTCACGCCCGACCAGCTCCGCTCGCTCACGGCGACCGCCCACTTTCTCGACGAGCTGCTGAACTTCACTCCCGACCCCAACCAGCCGTACGTGGGGCGCAACGCCTTCGCGCACAAGGGTGGGATGCACGTCGCCGGTGTGACGGCCGACCCTGCCACGTTCGAGCACGTCGAGCCAACGCTCGTCGGCAACCACCGGGAGCTGCTGATCTCGGAGCTGTCGGGCAGGCGCACCGTGCGCCAACGGGCCCAGGATGTCGGGCTCGAGCTCTCGGACAGCGTGGCAGGGGAGGTGGTCGAGCGTGTCAAGGAGCTCGAACACCGCGGCTACCACTTCGAAGCGGCGGACGCCTCGTTCGAGCTTTTGCTGCGCAAGCAGGCGGGGTCCTACGAACCTCTGTTCCGGCTCGAGTCCTGGCGGGCGATCGTCGAGAAGCGCGCCGATGGCCGGGTCGAGACCGAGGCCACGATCAAGATCTGGGTCGGCGGTGAGCGCTATATCCGCACCGCCGAGGGCAACGGGCCGGTGCACGCCTTGGACAGGGCCTTGCGCGCGGCGCTGGTCGAGATCCACCCCGAGCTGGCGGGAATCGACCTGGTCAACTTCAAAGTCAGGATCCTGGATGAGGCCAAGGGCACCGGCGCGGTCACGCGCGTGCTGCTCGACGCCTCCGATGGGGAGGACGTGTGGGGCGCCATCGGCGTATCGGAGAACATCATCGAAGCATCGTGGGAGGCGCTGGTGGACTCGCTGGAGTACGGGATGCAGGTCCGCGAGCAACCGCGCGGCCCCCGCCGCGGCGCCGGCAGCGTGACCGCGGGATCGTGAGCGCGTCCGATCGGAACCGGTTCGCCGACTCCTCGGAGCCGATTCCCCTGGCTCGCCCGGTCATCGGCAAACGCGAGGAGCAGCGCATTCTTGAGGTGCTGCGTTCCGGCCGTCTCTCGCTCGGACCCCTGGTCGATCGCTTCGAGCACGCCTTCGCCGCCCGCGTACAAGCGCGGTTCGCGAGCGCGGTCTCGAGCGGCACGGCCGGGCTTCACCTTGCCCTGCGGGCGGTCGGCGTCGGCGACGGGGACGAGGTGATCACGAGCCCCTTCTCGTTTGTCGCGAGCGCCAACGCGGCCCTGTATGAGCGCGCGCGCCCCGTGTTCGCCGACATCGACCCCGTGACGTTCAACCTGGATCCCCAGGCTGCGGCGGCGGCGGTGACGGAACGGACGAGGGCGCTGCTCCCGGTCCACATCTTCGGCTATCCGGCCGACATTCCGGCCTTCGAGCGGCTCAAGCTGCCGATCGTGGAGGACGCGTGCGAGGCCCTCGGCGCCGTGGACTCCGACGGCGTGCCGGTCGGCGGCCGCGGCCACCCGGCGGTGTTTGGCTTCTATCCCAACAAGCAGCTCACGACCGCAGAGGGCGGGATGGTCGCGACCGCCGAGGTCGAGCTCAAGGAGCAGATCGACTCGGAACGAAACCAGGGTCGCGCGCTGGACATGGGCTGGCTCGACCACGATCGGCTTGGTTTCAACTATCGGCTCTCGGACCTTGCCTGCGCGCTGGGGCTGGCGCAGCTGGAGCATCTCGACGAGATGCTCGCCGGGCGCGCGCGCGTCGCCGCCCGCTACGCGGAGGCGCTGGCGGACATAGACGGCCTGGCATTGCCGTGCAGCGAGACGGGCTCGATCAAGAGGGGCTGGTTCGTGTTTGTGGTCGGGCTCCCGCGGGGCGCCGACCGGATCGCCGTGATCGAGGGTCTTCAAATGCAGGGGATTCCGAGCAAGCCCTACTTCCCCGCGGTTCACCTGATGAGCTTCTACCGCGAGCGGTTCGGCCACCGGGAGGGGGAGTTCCCCGTCTGCGAGGACGTCGCCGCCCGCTCGCTGGCGCTGCCTTTCTTCCCGCAGATGACCGACGGTCAGGTGCAGCGCGTCGCGACCGCGCTGGGGCGCGTGCTTCGGGAAGCTGCCAGCCGGGTGGCCTGAGCCGGGGCCGGGACGGCCGCCCTAAGATCCCGCAGTGGCCCGTTTCTCGCAGCCCCAGGACCACGCCTTCCAGCGCCTGAACGAGTCGATCTCGTTCGACTGGCGGCTGGCGCCGTACGACCTCGAGCTCTCTCGCGAGCACGTGGAGATGCTCGCGCGGCAGGACATCATCGCGGCGGATGAGCGCGATGCGCTGTGCGCGGCGCTCGAAGGCGTCGCCCGCGAGGTGCAGGAGGGGACGTTCCCGTTCTCGGATCAAGACGAGGACGTGCACACGGCGATCGAGCGGCGCGTGACCGAGCTTGCCGGGCCCGTGGGCGGGAAGCTCCACACGGCGCGCTCGCGCAACGACCAGGTCGCCACCGACCTGGCGATGTACGTCAGGGATCGCGCGACGAGCACCGTCGAGGCCATCCTCGCGCTCGCCCGCGCCCTGCTGGCCCGCGCCGAGGACCACCTGGATTGGCCGATGCCGGGCTACACGCACCTGCAGCGGGCGCAGCCTGTGTACCTGAGCCACCACCTTCTGGCGTACGTATGGATGCTTGCCCGCGACCGCGACCGGTTCGAGCGGGTCGGCGCCGCGGCCGCCGTCCTGCCCCTGGGCGCCGGCGCGCTCGCGGGCGTGAACTTCGACACCGACCGCGCTTGGTTGGCGGGCGCGCTGGGGTTCGACGCGGTCGCTCCCAACTCGATCGACGCGGTCTCCAACCGCGACTTCGTGCTCGACTACTTGGCCGCCGCCGCTACTTGCGCGACCCATCTCTCGCGGCTTGGCGGCGAGGTGGTGTTGTGGTCAAGCGAGGAGTTCGGTTTCGCCGAGGTGGCTGACGCCTGGGCCTCCGGCTCGTCGATCATGCCCCAGAAGAAGAACCCCGATGCCGCCGAGCTGGTCAGGGCCAAGGCCCCCCGGCTGGCGGGCCATCTGGTCGCTTTGCACGGAGTGCTGCATGGCCTGCCGCTGACGTACAACAAGGACCTGCAGGAGGACAAGGAGCACCTGTTCGACGCCGCCGACACGCTGGAGCTGTGCCTCGAGGCGATGGCGGGCATGATCGGCTCGCTCACCTTCAACCGCACCCGGCTCGAGGCCGCCGCCGCCGATGAGTTCCTTGCGGCCACCGACATCGCTGACCTGCTGGTCAGGCGCGGCGTTAGCTTCCGCGAGGCGCACGGGATCGTGGGCTCGCTGGTGCGGCTCGCGCTGGACGAGGGCAAAAGGCTGTCCGAGCTCACGCCGCAACAGCTCGCGAGCCGCTCGCCCCAGCTCGACACAGAGTTCTACGACGTGCTCAAGGGGCGCAACTGGCTCGAGTCCAAGCGCTCGGAGGGCGGCACCAGCCTCGCGCGCGTGCGCGAGCAGCTCGAACGCGCTCGCGCGGTGCTCGGGGTTTCCCCGTGAGCGTGTCAGAGGCAGTCGCGAGCGCCATCGCGGCTACGGGGGAACTGCCGGCGCGCTTCTACGATCGCCCCGTGCTCGACGTCGCGCGCGACCTCGTCGGCTGCACGATCTCACATGACGGCTGCGCCGGCGTGATCGTCGAGACCGAGGCCTACCACCAGTCGGAGCCCGCCTGCCACGCGTTCGTGGGGCTTACGCCCCGC